>Ga0210040_10008447_pt1 | contig 12229 bp, 10 predicted proteins | sample CryGeyCG12114_NA_FD_185462 | JGI IMG/M metagenome (GOLD analysis project Ga0210040, IMG submission 185462) | Groundwater microbial communities from aquifer - Crystal Geyser CG19_WC_8/21/14_NA (SPAdes) (version 2) | ecosystem: Environmental > Aquatic > Deep subsurface > Groundwater | place: USA... | reverse complement strand
CGGGGTGGATGAGCTCGATGTGCTCGATCCGGTGGCGGCTGTCGCGGGGCCCGTTGGCGCGGCGGGCGGCCTCGTAGCCGTCGAGCACGGTCCGCACGGCCCCGTCGCCGATCGCGTGGACCGCGATCTGGAGGCCGCGCCGGTCGGCCTCGGTGGCGACCTCGGCGAACCAGGCAGGCTCGAAGAGCGGCTCCCCACGCCAGCCGGGGCGGCCGGGGTAGTCCTCGGTCATGAGCGCGGTGCCGCTGTCCACCACGCCGTCCATGAACATCTTGACGTGGCCCGAGAGGATGCGGTCGCCCTGCCAGTCGCGGGCCATGGCCTCGGCCGTGTCGAGCTGGCCCAGGTCCATCCAGGGCTTGAAGTGGAACGGCACCTTGACGCGGAGCGGCAACTCTCCCGCCTCATCGAGCTCGCGCAGGAGGTCGAGGGTGTAAAGGTTGCCGTCCATGTTGACGGCCGTGGTGATGCCGTGGGCCGCGAAGTGGCGCGCGGCGGCCAGGATCATCGCCCGGTCGGCTGCGCGCTCTTCGGCCGTAGGAGGGGTCTCGGGCTCGCCGCCGGTCCGGAGGCCGAGCGAGGCGCGCTCCACGCCCGCGAGGTTCATCAGGGGGCTGAAGGCCGGGGACTCGCGCAGTTCCCCGGTGGCGAGGCCATCCTCGCCCATCACCACCTCGGACCCGGCGGGCAGGTCGCGCCCGTGAAGGAGGCCGGCGGCGCGCAGGGCGGCGGTGTTGGCCCAGACCGTGTGATGGTCGCCCGCGACCAGGGCGAGCGGCCGGTCGGGCAGGATCTGGTCGAGATCGGCCCGCGCGGCGGCGCGCCCGAAGATCGCATAGTCGGCACCCTGCGCGACCAGAACCGGGAGATCGGGATGGGCGGCGGCGTAGTCGCGGACCGCACGGCCCACGGCCTCCATGCCCATGACGCCGGTGAGAGGCAGGTGCCCGAGCTCCGCCCCGCCGTAGAAGAGATGGCAGTGGCTCTCCACGAAGCCCGGGAGGAGCGTGGCCCCAAGGGCGTCGATCACCTCGGTCCCAGGGCCGCGCAGAGCCGCGACCTCGTCCGAGCGGCCCACGGCCAGAAGGCGGTCGCCCGCCACGGCCACGGCCTCGGCGCGGGGCGCCCCCTCGTCCATCGTCAGGACGCGCGCGTTGGTGACGATCAGGTCGGCGACGGTCATGCTGCAGTTCCGGCGCGGGGGAAATGGCAGGCGACGAGGCGGCCGTCCACAAGGGGTCGCAGTGCCGGGCGCTGGGCGCGGCAGAGGTCCTGGGCGTAGGGGCAGCGGGTCACGAACTTGCAGCCCGAGGGAGGGTTGGCGGCGTTCGGAATCTCGCCCTTGAGGAGAATGCGGCGCCGCCGCGCGGCGGGATCGGCGACGGGGACCGGGATCGCGGACAGCAGCGCCTCGGTGTAGGGATGGGCGGGCGCATCGAAGACCGTGTCGGTCTCGCCGGTCTCGACGATGGAGCCCAGGTACATGATCGCCACGCGGGTCGACACCTGCCGGACCACGCCCAGGTCATGGGCGATGAACAGGTAGGTGAGCGACAGCCTCTCGCGCAGGTCGGCGAAGAGGTTCACGACCTGCGCCTGCACGGAGACGTCGAGCGCCGAGACGGGCTCGTCGGCGACGATCAGGCGCGGCTCCATGGCGAGCGCCCGGGCGATGCCGATGCGCTGGCGCTGTCCGCCGGAGAACTCGTGCGGGAAGCGGTCGAGCGCCGAAGCGGGGAGGCCCACGAGGTCCATGAGCTCCCGCAGCCGGACGGGGATGTCGCGGGGGGACCGGATGCCGTGGACCGCGAGGGGCTCGGACAGGATGTCGCCCACGCGGCGGCGGGGGTTGAGGGAGGAAGACGGGTCTTGGAAGATCATCTGGACCGCCTGCCGGAACGGCCGGAGCCCCCGCGCGCCCAGGTGGGTGACGTCCTGCCCGTCGAAGACCACGGCGCCGTCCGTCGTCTCCAGGAGGCGGGTGAGGCAGCGGCCCAGGGTGGACTTGCCAGACCCGCTCTCGCCCACGAGGCCCAGCGTCTCGCCCTTGTGGACGGCGAGGTCCACCCGGTCCACGGCGCGCAGCATCTGGGCGCGGCCGGGGAGCCAGCTTCGCCGCAGGACGAACTCGCGCGTCAGCGCGCGCGCCTCGATCAGGGGCGCGGCGGTCATGCGGCCACCCGGGGCGGGCGCAGGGCGGCACGGGCCGGCGCGTCGAGGACGCAGAGCGCCCGGTGGCCGCCCGCGACCTGCTCGGGCGGGGGCCGGAGGCAGACCGGCATGGCGGCGCGGCAGCGCGGGGCGAAGGGGCAGCCCGGCTCCGTCCGGCCGGGCGGGGGCGGCATCCCGGCGATGGAAGGGAGCCGCCGGGGCCGGGGGCCCGTCAGCGGCGGGATCGAGTCGAGCAGGCCCCAGGTGTAGGGGTGCCAGGGATCGTCGAAGACCTCGGCCACGGTGCCCGTTTCCACGATGCGGCCGGCGTACATCACGGCCACCCGCGTCGCCATCTCGGCCACCACACCCATGTCGTGGGTAATGAGCACCACGGAGGAGCCATGCTCCGCGCTGAGGCGCCGGAGGAGGTCGAGCACCTGCGCCTGCACGGTGGTGTCGAGCGCCGTGGTCGGCTCGTCCGCGACGAGGAGGGCGGGATTGCAGGACAGGGCCATGGCGATCACCGCCCGCTGGCGCATCCCGCCCGAGAGCTCGTGCGGGTAGCGGTCCACGGCACGCTCGGGCATCGGGATGTTGACGTCGCGCAGGAGGGCCACCGCGCGGTCCCGGGCCTTGCTGCGGCCCACCCTCTCGTGCGCCCGGATCTGCTCGGCGATCTGGGCGCCGATCCGGTGGACGGGGGTGAGGGCGGTCATCGGGTCCTGCGAGATCAGCGCGATGTCGCGGCCCCGGATGCGACGCAGCGCGCGTTCGGGCAGGCCCAGGAGCGGCTCGCCCCGGAACGTCGCCTGCCCCTCGACGGTGGTCCGCCGCCGGTCCACGAGGCCCAGCACCGACAGGAGCGAGACCGACTTGCCCGACCCGCTCTCGCCCACGATGGCGAGGACCTCGCCGGGCTGGACCGCGAAGGAGACGTCGTGCACCGCCGTGACCGGGCCGCCGTCGGTCGCGAAGGTCACGCGGAGGTTGCGGACATCGAGGAGCGGGCTCATGCGCGCACCCGCGGGTCGATCACGGCGTAGAGCATGTCCACCACCGCGTTGGCGGCCACGACGAAGAACGAGGCGTAGATCACCGTGGCGAGGATCACCGGCAGGTCGAGGTTCTGGAGCGCGTGGAAGGTCAGCCGTCCTACCCCGTTCAGGCCGAACACCACCTCGGTCAGGAGCGCCGCCCCGCCCACGAGCGCGCCGAAGTCGAGCCCGAACATGGTCACGAAGGGGAGGAGCGAGGTCCGCAGCGCATGCCTCAGCATGATCCGCGCGGGGCTCAGGCCCTTGGCGCGGGCGGTGCGGATGTAGTCCTCGGAATAGGCCTCGATCAGGTTGGCGCGCAGGACCCGGCCGTAGATGCCGATGTAGAGGACCGCCAGCGTGATCCAGGGGATCACCAGCGCCTTGAACCAGCCCCCGACGCTCTCGCTCAGGGGGACGTAGCCCAGGCCCGGGACCCAGGAGAAGAGCCAGGTGTCGTGGTAGCGGCTCTGGCTGAGGAGGTTCATCACCTCGCCCAGCCAGAAGACCGGGGCCGAGATGCCGATCAGCGTCAGGATCATCAGCCCCCGATCCACCACCGTGTCCCGCAGCGCCGCCGCCGCCACGCCGACGGCCAGGGAACCCAGCACCCACAGAACCGCCGCGCCGCCGACCAGCGACAGCGTCGCGGGGATCGCGTCCAGCACCTCGGGGATGACCTTCTGCCCGCGGTTGACGAAGGAAGTCAGGTCGCGCGTCACGAAGAGCCGCTTCATCATAACGGCGTACTGCACCGGAAGCGCGCGGTCGAAGCCGAAGTCGTGGCGGATCTGCTCCACCGTCTCGGGCGAGGCGTTGCGGCCGGCGATGCGCGCCGCCGGGTCCGATCCGGGCGTCGCGAAGAAGATCAGGAACACCAGCACGCTGATGCCGAACATCACGAAGGCCATCTGGCCCAGGCGCGCGGCGATCGTGGCGAGCATCAGCGGCCGTGCCCCCGCGCGTCGAGGGCGTCCCGCACCGCGTCGCCCAAGACGTTGAGCGCCAGCACCGTCACGACAATGGCGAGGCCCGGCGCCAGGGCCACCCAGGGCCGCGAGTAGAGGAGCGTCTGGCCATCCTGGATGATCGTTCCCCAGCTCGCGTCGGGGGGCTGCACGCCGATGGACAGGTAGGAGAGCGCCGACTCGGTCGTGATGGCCAGCGCGAGGAGGATCGGCACGAAGACGATAAGCGTCGGCAGCAGGTTCGGCAGCACGTCCTTGCGCAGGATGCGGCCGGTGGGCAGGCCCAGGCCGATGGCGGCCAGGACGAACTCGCTCTGCCGCAGGGTGAGGACCCGCGCCCGGATGGGACGGGCCACGTAGGGAACGTAGATCACGCCGATGATCCCGATGGGGAGGAGGAGGCTCCCGGCCGTGATGGTGACCGGCCCGATGGTGAAGGCGCTGGTGAGGAGGACGATCGAGAGCGAGATGGCCAGGAGGTAGACCGGGAAGGCCCAGAGCACGTCGAGGATGCGCGAAAGGACCATGTCCACGATCCCGCCCATGTAGCCCGCGACGAGGCCCACGAGGGTGGCGAGGACCAAGCAGAGCGCCGTCGCGGAGCCCGCGATCAGCAGGGAGTTGCGGCCTCCGTAGAGGAGGCGCGCGGCCACGTCGCGGCCCTGGTTGTCGGCCCCCAGGAGGTAGCCGCCCAGGTCCCAGGTGGGGCCGATGGGCGTCACGCCAAGGCCGAGGCCGGTGGTGGACGGCTCCATGACCGGCACGCTCTGACCGTCGATCACCGTGGTTCCGGCAAGGTTCGACCGGAAGGGGTCGATGCCGAGCCAGCCCGCATAGGCCGGCGCGAGGAGCGTGAGCGCGGCGACGGCCAGCAGGACCGCCAGCGAGACCATCGCGGAGCGGTTGCGGCGCAGACGGCGGACGGCGGTCCGCCAGGGGCCGCGTCCCTCGGCAGGTCGGGAAGGGCCGGAGCCGGCGACCTCGGCCGCCGGCGCCAGGACGGGTTCGGAGGGCAGGCTCATCGTCTGGGCCAGCCGACCTCGTGCTGGGTCCGGGTCACTGGACCCAGGCCTCGGACATCACCCACTTGTACTGGTTCGAGAACACGTAGTTGCCGACCCGGGTGGACAGGAAGTCGATGGCCTTGGGCGTGAACAGGGGCGCCACCGGAGCCTCGGCCATGAAGGCCTGGTCGATCTTGGCCCATTCCGCGTTGGCCGCCTCCGGGTCCGTGACCGCGAGGTCCATGGCGGCCTGCATCCGGGCGTCGAGGTCGGGGTTGCAATAGCCCGAGATGTTGACGGAGGCGTCGCTCCCCGGGTGGAACGAGGCGCAGGACAGGAGCACGTTCAGGAAGTTCGAGGCCGCCGGGTAGTCCTGGTACCACTGGCTGACGCTGATCTGGACGTTGTTGTTGGTGTTCTGGATGTAGGTGAACTGGATGTTCGAGGAGATGGCGTTGACGCTGGCGTTGTAGCCCAGGTCCGTCAGCACCGACTGGAGATAGGTCCCCACCCCGCGCGAGACGGTGGTGTCCTCGACCACGACAGTCACGTCCTGCCCGGCGGTCCCGGACTCCTCGACAAGGGCGCGGGCCTTGTCCATGTCGGGCGCGGTCCAGGTCGTGCCGGGGTCCTGGGTGTAGACGCAGGTGTCCTCGTGCCCCGGGAAGCCGGGGGGCAGAATCTGGCAGACGGGCTGCGCGAGGACGGCGCCCCCGAAGACCTGCACGAGGGCGTTGCGGTCGATCGCGTAGTTCACGGCCTGCCGCACCCGCACGTCGTCGAAGGGCGGGAGGTTCGTGTTCATCGGCGCGTACCAGAAGGCGGTGAGCGGGTTCACGTGCACCTGCTCGGCGTATTGGGTGCCGATCTCGTTGAGGCGGTCGGCCGGGGGCTGGTCAAACATCCAGTCCGCCTGGCCGTTCTGCACCGCCGTCACCTGCGCCTCGTCGGTCAGGCCGAAGCCGTACTCGATCCGGTCGACGTAGCCGTCGGGCTGGGCCTCCGCGCTCCACTCCTGGAAGTGGGGGTTGCGCGACATCACGAGGCTTTCGTTCGGGTTGTAGCTCTCGAAGTAGTAGGGCCCGGTGCCGGGGATCGGGGTCACGCCCGCGTCGGTGGCGGGCGTCTCGGCCGGCAGGATCACCGCATGGGGGACCGAGATCTTGAGGAGGAACTCCGGGTCCGGCGCCACGAGGTTGATCGTCACCGTCCGCGCGGCCTCGTCGCCCACCACTCCGCCCTCGAGGGTGCAGTCGGGGGGCGCGGCGATGCAGGCCTCCGCGCCCACGATGCCGTTGTAGAAGGTCCCCGAGGTCGGCCCCGAGATCTTGAAGATGCGCTGGAAGGAGGCGACCACGTCGTCCACCCCCACGTCGCTGCCGTCCGAGAACTTGATGCCGTCCCGAAGTTGAAAGACGTAGGTCTTGCCGTCGTTGGTGGGTTCGGGGATCTCGGTGGCGAGGTCGGCCACCACGACTCCCCCCTCCTCGCCCCCGGCCTTCTGGAAGGTCAGGAGCCCGTCATAGACCAGCTGCATGACCTGCCAGTATTGCGCGGTGTAGTTGATCTGGGGGTCGATGGTGCCGCCAGCGGCGCTGGCCACGAGGCGGAGTGTGCCGCCCCGGTGCTGCTCCATCAGCTCCTCGCGCGTCTGCGCGGAGGCGGCGATGGCCGTGGTGGTGAGCAGCGCGGCGCCGGCGAGGGCGGCGCGCCCCAAGCGCATGGTCATTAAAGGATCCCCTCTGTTGGTCTGGTCGTCGTTGGGCCGACGCCATCCGCCTCGTCCAGGAAGGCGGCCACGGCAGCCAGGCAGGCCTCCTTCTCCTCCACGTGCGGAAGGTGGCTCGACTCCTCGAAGATCGTCCACCGCACGTCGGGGATGCGGTCGGCGTAGGGCCGCACGCAGGCCTCGGTCGCCTCGTCGTGGCGGCCGGAGATGAGGAGGGTCGGCACCGCGATCCGGTCGAGGCGGTCCTCGATGGTCCAGTCCTTGAGGGTGCCGATCACGTGGAACTCGGACGGGCCGTTCATGGTGTGGTACACCGTGGGGTCCTCGGCGATGGCGTCGAAGGTGCGCTGCACCTCGGGCGGGTTGGGCACGACCCGGCAGACGTGGCGCCCGTTGAAGACCTCGACGGCCTTTGTGTAGTCCGGATCGTCCGTCGTGCCCGCCGCCTCGTGCCGGAGCAGCGTCGCCTGCACCTCGGGCGGAAGGTCCTCGCGCAGGCGGTTGGCCTCGGCGACCCAGGTGATCATGCTGGCGGGGGAGTCCGCGATGACGAGGGACTTGAGGCCCCCGGGCCGGCGCACTGCGTGCTCGGCCGCGAGCATCCCGCCCCAGGACTGGCCGAGGACGGCGTAGTGGCCCTGGATGCCTAGGTGCCCCAGGAGGTTGTCGAGCTCGGACAGGAAGAGGTCCACGGTCCAGACCTCGGGACCGGCATCCCGCATGTGGGTCGAGCGCCCGTTGCCGATCTGGTCGTAGTGGATCACGGCGCGGCCCGTGTCGGCGAGGTCCGCGAAGGACAGGACGTAGTCATGGGTGCAGCCCGGTCCACCATGCAGGACCACCAGGGGCGTCTTGCCGGACCCGAGGTCGCCCGTCACCCGGTACCATGTCTCGTGCGCGCCAAACGGGGCGCGGCCCTCTCGTACCGACATCCAAGCCACTCCCCTGCCTTCCTTTTCCGGAATCATCCGGGGTTCCTCTTGCGCCTGTCAAGCGTCATCCGCGCCGTCTGCCGCAACGGTACGCCCCGCAGGGGCGGGCCCTGGTCGGCTTCGGAGGGCTTGCAGGCTTGCCTCCGCTCAGGGACTCGGGTCGGGCCCGGGGCCCGTCGCCGCTCGGCGCGAGCCGTGTGACTTGCCTCAAGGCCGGGCACTTGCGCGAGGATCGGGCATCCGTGGGATCGTCTTGGCAGGGCCGATCGGCCATCGGCGATCACTCCATCTTCGCGCCGTCGCCCAAGCTCGGGCTCGCTTCGACGGCGTGCTCGATGGACGATGGGGGCCCGCTGATTCGACCCCCGGGGCGGTTCACGATCTGCTCACGTGGCAGCCAACCCGGTCCGTCGGCGCCTAGAACTTCACCCTAGGGCAAGAGATCGCGCCACGGGCCCGCGGTCGCCGCTCGTCTTGGCTCGATTGTCTCGGAGGCCGTTCCTCAAGCTCGACAAGAAGAGGGTGCGCGGCCGGCGCCAAGACCGGACCGCCGGATCAACAGCGGAGAGGTGCGATGAGAGACGGAGTCCGAGTAAGAGCGAGTCTGGCTGCGGCGCTTTTCGGGAGTGTTGTCCTGGCCGCGCCGGCCGGTGCCCAGGACTATTCCGGCCAGACCCTCGTGGTCGGCACCTGGGGCGGCGACATCGAGCGGCTGCTGCGCGAGCATGCCGCGCAGCCGCTCGAGGAGATGACAGGCGCCAAGGTTGAGTTCCTCCTGGGCGGCAGCGGCGACCGGATGTCCAAGCTCTACGCCGAGCGCGAGAACCCGACGATGGATGTCGCGTTCCAGAACATCTACGAGGCGCCGCAGCTCCTGAGCGACGGCCTGGTCGTCGCGCCGGACGAGGCCTCGGACGCCTACAAGGCGGTCTGGCCCGGCATGAACAACGGCTGCTATGCCATGTCGCTCGTGGGCCTCGGGATCGCCTACAACAAGGATCTGGTGCCCGAGCCACCCGAATGGGCCGACATGTGGACGCCGGACTACCACGGCATGATCGCCATGGCGCCCTATCCGGGCAGCGAGGGGGACGGGATCCTGGGCGTGGCCGCGCGCCTTGCGGGCGCGGACGAGCACGATGCCGACGCGGCCTTCGCCAAGCTGGCGGAGCTCGGGCCGCCCGCCCTCACCTACACGAGCCTGGACGAGGTCTTCGCGCTGATGGACGCGGGCGAGGTCGCGATGGCGCCCATGATCTCGGGTTACGTCCTGGCCGCGCTGAAGGAGTATCCCGGCATCGGCTTCGCGTTCCCCACGGAGCCCGGGCCGGTGCTGATCCGCGACATGGTCTGCCAGGTCGCCAACAGCCCGAACCCGGAGCTGGCCAGGATGTTCATCGATCTGGCCCTGGGGGCCGGCACCCAGAAGGCCTATGCCGAGGAGATCATGTTCGGGCCGACGAACTCCCAGGTCGAGATCTCCGAGCAGGCGGCCACGGACACGATCAACACTCCCGAGGAGGTCGAGGGCCTTCTCCAGCTCGACTGGCCCTACGTGATCTCGCAGCGCGCCGACTGGACCGAGCGCTGGAACAAGCAGATCCTGGGCCAATGACGCTCGGGGAGCGCGATCCGGCATGAACGGGGCACGCATGATGCAGGGACGGCGCGCGGGTGCCGTCCTCCTGGTCCCTGCCCTCGTCTTGGTGGCCGGGGTCTTCCTGGCCCCGTTCCTTCTGCTGGTCCTGATGAGCCTCTGGTCGCAGCCCCAGGGGTCGCTGCTCCTCGACACCACGCTGACGCTGAAGAACTACCTCCGCATCTTCGGCGATCCCTTCTATCTCAGGGGCCTTCTCACGACCGTCTGGCTCAGCCTTGCCGGGACGGTCCTGTGCCTGCTCCTCGGCGTGCCGCTCGCCTGGTGGATCGTGCGGTGGACCGGCCGGTGGCGCGGCTTCGTGCTGGCCCTTGTGCTGATCCCGCTGACCTGCGGGGCGCTGCTGCCCACGCTGGGGCTCGTCAACCTCCTGGGGCCCCTCGGCGTGGTGAACGGGACCCTGAAGGCCCTTGGCCTGATCGATCGCGGCCTGCCCCTTCTGGGCAACCAGGCCGGCATCCTGATCGGGCTCGTGCAGGCCTTCCTGCCTTTGATGGTGCTGCCCCTGGTGACGACCTTCGGGCGCATGCCGCCCTCCTGCGAGGCCGCCGCCATGTCCCTGGGCGCACGGCCTCCCCAGGTCTGGCGGCATGTCCTGCTCCCGCTCGCCGCGCCCGGCCTTCTGGCCGGAAGCCTCCTGGTGTTCTGTGCCTGCCTCACCTCCTTCGTGACCCCGCAGGTCCTCGGGCAGGGCAAGGTCGCGACCTTCGCCACGATGGCTTACCAGCAGGCCTCCCAGGTGCTCGACTGGCCCTTCGCCTCGGCCCTGGCGATGGTGATGCTGGCGATCCTGGGCCTGATGGGCGTCGCGGCCTGGGGCCTCGGCTGGCGGCTGGGGGCGCAAGGATGAGGGGCCGGGGCATCCTCCTGGGGGCGCTGAGCATCGCCACGCTCGTGTTCCTTCTGGCCCCGATCGCCGTGTTGGTCCTGTCCGCCTTCGATGGCGGCAAGTTCTTCCGCTTCCCTCCCCGCGAGGTCTCGCTCCGCTGGTTCGTGGCGGCCTACGAGAGCGCGGAATACCGCCGGTCGCTGGCCAACAGCGGCATCGTCGCAGCCCTCTCGACGGCCGCCTCGCTCGTCCTGGGCACCATGGCCGCCCATGCCCTGGTGCGTGGCGGCCTGCGTCGGACGGCGCTCGTCGAGGCGGTCCTGATCGCGCCCCTGACGCTGCCGCTGATCGTCTGGGCCATCGCGCTCCTCCAGATTTATGCCAGGCTGGGCGTCAGCGGCTCGCTGGGAGGCCTGGTCCTCGCCCATACCGTCGTGACGCTGCCGCTCGTCGTGCGGATCATGATGGCGACGCTCGCGCAGATCGACCCGTCCCTCGAGTTGGCCGCCCGGAGCCTGGGAGCACGGCCGCTCCGGGCCGCGGCCCGCACCACCCTGCCCCTGGCGATGCCGGGCCTGCTGTCGGCGGGCGCCTTCGCCTTCCTGGCTTCCTTCAACGACGTGATCGTCTCCACCTTCATCGCGGGGGCCGGCTGGAACACATTCCCCGTCCGCCTCTACTCGCAGCTGCGCGGACAGGGCGTGGACCCGATCACCATGGCGATCGGGGCGGTGATCGTGGTGGCCATCCTGACCCTCGTCCTTCTGGGGGAAGCGGTCTTCAAGTGGTCAAGGAAGCTGTGACCATGGCCTACCTGTCCCTGGCCGGCATCGCCAAGATCTATGGGGGGGCCCGTGCGCTGGATGGGATCGACCTGTCCATGGCCCAGGGCGAGTTCCTGGCCCTGCTCGGGCCCTCGGGATGCGGCAAGACCACGCTCCTCCAGATCATCGCGGGCCTTGTTGCGGCGGATGCGGGCCGGCTGGAGCTGGACGGGATGGACATGACGCATCGCCCGGCCTGGAGCCGGGACATCGGCCTCGTGTTCCAGCATCACGCGCTGTTTCCGCACATGAACGTGCGGCGCAACGTGGCCTTCGGCCTGGAGATGCGCCGGCTGCGGCCCCGCGAGATCGCCGCTCGCGTCGAGGAGGCGCTCGAGATCGTGCAGCTCTCCGATCGGGCCGAGGCCCCGGTCCGGCAGCTTTCGGGCGGCCAGCAGCAGCGCGTCGCCATCGCCCGAGCCATCGCCATCCGCCCGCGGCTCCTGCTTCTCGACGAGCCGCTCTCCAGCCTCGATGCCGTTCTGCGGGGGGCCGTGCGCACAGAGCTTCGCGCGCTCCACGGCCGCCTGGGCCTGACCACCGTGATGGTGACGCACGACCAGGCCGACGCGCTGACCATGGCCGACAGCGTGGCCGTCATGCGCAGCGGCCGGATCGTGCAGCACGCCAGCCCCGTCGAGGTCTACGAGCGGCCGAGCCACGTCTTCGTGGCCGGGTTCGTGGGGAGCCCGCACGCGAACCTGCTGCCGGTCACGCCCGGACAGGGCTGGTGCCCGGCTCCCGCGATCGCCGAAAGGCTCCCGGGCCGGCCGGTCACGCTGGGACTGCGGCCCGAGACGCTGCAGCTCGTCCCGCTTGGCACGCCGCATGGCCTCCCGGCCCGCATCGTCACGGTCGAATACCTGGGGGCGGACCGGCTCGTCCATCTGGAGAGCGACTCGGGGCCTCTCGTGGTGCGGGTCGCCGCATCCGGCGACCTGGAGGGGCCGGAGGTGGCGGTCCTGCCGGACCCGGACCAGGCGCGCATCTTCGACACGGCCACGGGCGTGGCCATCAGCTGAGAAGAGGAGACCATGGTGTCAGATCCCTCGATCTGGGCTACGCGAAGCCCGGCCAAGCAACGCCTGCGCGAGGCGG
>Ga0210040_10008446_pt1 | contig 12230 bp, 14 predicted proteins | sample CryGeyCG12114_NA_FD_185462 | JGI IMG/M metagenome (GOLD analysis project Ga0210040, IMG submission 185462) | Groundwater microbial communities from aquifer - Crystal Geyser CG19_WC_8/21/14_NA (SPAdes) (version 2) | ecosystem: Environmental > Aquatic > Deep subsurface > Groundwater | place: USA... | reverse complement strand
GTACCAGGAGGTGAAGGGCGTGCCGGAGTATGTGAACCGCGAGATGCTCTTCCCTACGGCGGATGAATACAAAGCCATAGCGCGCGGCGATGTGAAAGTAGGCGATAAAGTTTACTTCAAGACAGGCGATACGCTGGAACTGGAGTCGCCGGAGAACACGTATTACCAGGTAGTGTACAAGGAGCGCGAGAGCGGCAAGTCCTTCACGCTGTACCCACGTGCGCAGGTGAACCCGAACATGGGCCTGCTGGCCTCCCCAGACATCAAGCACTTTGCCGACAAAGACCTGTACTCACACGTATCGTCTGTGCCAGACCCGAACGAGGAAAAGGATTGGGGCGACCTGCAGGAGTATGAGGTTAGCGCCGGCGACACCATTATCCTAAACGACTATGTGACCGTGTTCAACGGCATAGAGCGCATCGAGCAAGTGCCGGGCGTGCCGTTGGCACCGGGCGATGTGGCCGTGCAGGCGGATATGAAGATCATGGGGGAAGAGAAGAACTACCACGCGCACCCGGTGCTGATGATCAAGGACCAGATGATGGGCCGCGTGCCGGAAGAAATCGGGGATCTCGGCCTGCGCATCACTTTCCTGAACATAGACACGCAGAACAACCGCTTTAAGATCGGTGTGAATGCCACGCAAAAGGACTATATCATCCTGAAAGCCATTGAGAAGCCATTCGTGAACCTGCTCTGGATCGGCACCATTGTGATGAGCATCGGTTTTGTGATGGCTATTATGCGCCGTAACAACGAAGGCGGCGGCAACCAGGCTAAACCGGCCGCCACTCCGAAACAAAGAAGAAAAGTGCAGGCCGTTTAATTACATCCGTTTTGCCTATCGCTAAAAAGCCTTTGCCCCACGGCAAAGGCTTTTTAGCTTTGTGTAGCAGTAGCATGCTGTTACCTATTACTTTTGCTATGATATGAGCACAACTCAAAAAAAGCGCATCGCCTTTCTGGGCGCTGGCAACGTGGCCTGGCACATGGCACCGGCACTCGCTGCGGCCGGCCACGAGGTGACAGCCATATACAGCCGAAGCGCCGCCTCCCGGGAAACCCTGGCCCGCCTGCTGCCGCAGGCACAGCCTCTCGCAACGCCAGACCTCAGAACCGCTGAAGTGGATGTGGTAATCATCTCGGTACCAGACGCCGCCCTCGCGAACGTAGCCGCCGCCCTGCAGGTAGCTCCCGGCACGTTGGTCGTGCATACCTCCGGTTCACAGCCGCTCACGCTCCTGCAGCCTGTGCAAGGCGCGCGTACTGGTGTGCTATACCCGTTGCAGACGTTCTCCAAAACAAAACCTGTGGGCCTGGCAGAGGTGCCGCTGCTGGTGGAGGCGCTGGACGAGGATACGCTGCAGCAGGTAGAGGCCCTGGCTAAAAGCATCAGCAGGCAAGTATATAGCGTGAAACCGGAGGCCCGGAAACAGCTGCACCTGGCGGCAGTGTTTGCCTGCAACTTCACGAATCACCTGCTGGGCATCAGCCGGCAACTGCTGCAGGAGGCGCACCTGCCCGTTGCGCTGCTGCAGCCGCTGCTACAGGAAACCATCGCAAAGGCCGCGCAGCAGCACCCCTTCGCCGTGCAGACAGGGCCAGCCGTGCGCGGAGACGAGAATGTACTGCAGGCGCACCTGCACATGCTGCAGCAACACCCCCGCTACCAGGAACTCTACCGGCAACTTTCCCGCAGCATACAGGCAACCGCCGGCCAAACCGGTTCTGAAGCAACCGAAGGCTAACCAAAAAGTCTTTTCTCTTGTTTAAGTATATAGCCTGAAGTTAAGGTGGTTTTGATTCGGCTGCAGGCCTTTGTAAATTGCGCCTCTAAAATAGATACAGAAGAAATGAAAGTTGTAAATATAACCTTTAAGTTTGCAGATGGCTCACCAGACGAAACGCACGCTGCCGTAGAGGGCGAATCGGTGCTGGACGTGGCCCTGAATAACGATATACGATTACAGCATAACTGCGGCGGCGTGTGCGGCTGCAGCACCTGCCACGTTTACATAGAGGCCGGCATGGACGACCTGCCCGAGATCTCGGACAAGGAAGAAGACTATATAGACCGCGCTGTTGACCCGCGCATCAACTCCCGCCTGGGCTGCCAGTGCGTGGTGCAGGGCAACGAGGACGTGGTGGTCACTATTCCGGAGCAGGACTTCCTGGGCCATTAAAACATTTAACATTGATCATTTATCAGGTCTCGATATACTGCATACTGATAAATGTTAGTTGATAATTGATAACTGAAAAGACATGAATAAAAGCTACGAGCCACCCATACACTGGAACGATTACGAAGACATCGCCATGGCGCTGTACGAGAAGTTCGGCGACGATTTCACGGAGTCTAAGATATACCGCATCCGCTTCACCGAGCTGCTGGACTGGGTACTGACGCTGCCCAACTTTGCCGGCACCCGCGAACAAGCCAACGAAGGCCACCTGGAGCAGATACAGGCTGCCTGGGTATATGAGTGGCGCGACAACCAGGACTAAGCTTTTTCAGGCGCAGCATAGGCTGTATAGCTTATGTTTTGATACTTTTAAAGGTTCTTCTCAAAAGAAGGACCTTTTCCTGTTTTAAGCAGCGTGAATATAACGGCGCTACTGCAGCCAAAGCAACAGGGCGCCTGCTTCGTATATTTTATGTGTCTGACGTTACTTTTCTCTTCATCCACTTACTAGCTTCCACCAGTTTATGTCTATCACACAAACCGACCTTACCCGCATCAATACCTTTGTTTTTGATGTAGACGGCGTGCTCACAGACGGCCTCCTTTATTGCTTTGCGGACGGCGAGCAGGTGCGCGCGTTCAACATCAAAGACGGCTTTGCCATCAAGCACGCCATCCGGCAAGGCTACCGCGTGGCCATTATCACCGGCAAAAACGAGCCGGGCGTGCGCAAGCGCCTGGAGCAGCTGGACATTGAGGATATTTATATGGGCATTGAGGACAAGGTAGACACCTTCGAGGATTATATCTACATGCAGGGCATCCACCCGGCCACGGTTGCTTATATGGGAGACGACATGCCGGACCTTGAAGTGATGGAGCGCTGTGGTTTGCGTGCCTGCCCCGCCGATGCGGCAGACGATATAAAGGAGATCAGCACCTTTGTCTCCACCAGAAAAGGAGGCCGTGGCGCGGTGCGCGAGCTGATAGAGCAGATTATGAAGGCGCAGGACAAATGGTAACCTTCCACCTATATACTTTTCCTACAAACTAATAGCAGATTTATCTTAATACGTTATTGTATATATAAAAATAAATCTTTAGTTTACGTCCAATTAATTACCTAATAAATTATTTGTTTTATGAAGACAGGAAAAGTAAAGTTTTTTATTGAGTCGAAGGGTTTTGGTTTTATCACTGAAGACGAGACAAACGAAGATTTCTTTGTGCATGCAAGCGGCCTTAACGGCGTAGACATCCAGCAGCACGACCGCGTTGCGTTCGATACGCAGGAGGGCAAAAAAGGAATCAACGCTGTAAACGTGAAGCGAATCTAACATAGTTTACGTACCGTTACAGGAGAAGCCCCTTGCCCAAGGGGCTTTTTTTATTGCCGTTTGCGCTCACCGCTGTACCTTTGCCTGCATGTACCCTGCCCGCCACATCAAGCCTTATTTAAACCTGATCCGTGCCCAAAATCTGGTGCTGGTTGTGCTGAGCCAGGCGCTGGTGGAGGCCTGCCTGCTGTCGGCGGGGGTAAACTGGGCAAAGGTGCTGGAACCGGGCTTTCTGGCGCTTACGTTTTCTACGGTGTGCATTGCGGCAGCCGGCTATATCATCAACGACTATTACGACGTGAAGATAGATGCCATCAACAAACCCGAGCGGCTACTGGTGGGGCGCATTATCCGCAGGCGCCGGGCCATGTTCGCTCACCTGATCCTTTCTTTTATCGGGGTGCTGATCGGCGTGTTCCTGATGCCGCCGGTCGGGCTGATTAACCTGGGGGCGGTGCTGCTGCTGTGGGGTTACTCCGACAGGCTGAAGCGCATGCTGCTCATCGGCAATATTGCCATTGCGCTGCTGTCGGCCTCCATGCTGCTGGTGGTGGCGGTATATAACGACATGCTCAACAAGACCACGCTCGGCTACGCCCTCTTCGCCCTGCTCATATCGCTGATCCGGGAGATCATCAAAGACATAGAGGATATGAAGGGCGATGCCTCCTTCGACTGCCGCACGCTGCCGATCGTGCTCGGCATGCGGGGTGCCAAGTATGTGCTTTACCCGCTCATAGCGCTGTTCCTGGCCCTGTTGCTCGCCGCCGTCCTGCACCCCTCCACCCCGCTGAAATTTGACATATACATGCTGGTGCTGGTGCTGGTCCCAAGCGTATGGATGGGGATAAAGCTGATCCGTGCCGACCGCAAGGCAGACTTCAGCTACCTGAGCAACCTGAACAAACTCATTATGCTGCTGGGCATCCTGTCGATGCTGCTGGTATAAAAAAAGCCTGAATCTGTGAGACTCAGGCTTAGTGCTAATAGGGTATAAGGCAGGGAGCGTTCGCTATTTTACAACCAGGCGGCTTGTAGCCACATCCTTACCGGCATACACTTTTACATAGTAAGTGCCTTTGGCAAATTTCTGTGTGTTTATCTCAGCCTTGCCGTTCACCTTGCTCAGTTCCAGCACCTTCCTTCCCAGCACGTCGAGCACGGCTACCGAGGCATTGCGGATGTTGCCCAGATCTACGCGCACAAGTCCTTCCGACACGGTAGGGTATACCACCACGCGCTTGTCACCGATCATATCGTCGATACCCGTTGTGGTTTTCTCTCCTACTGTTACCGATTCGTTCTGCATCGCGATCACGTTCAGGTCATCCCTGAAGATTTGTAACTGATAGCTGTATACGCCGTCGGCTTTGAACACTATCTTGAACACGATTTCAGAATCCTTCAGCGGCTCGCCGCCCTCAGGCCCTATCATCGCAATGCCATTCTCATCAAATTCCAACGCTGTGAAGACCGCTGCGTCCGGGTTTGAGAAGTCAGGGTCAACCGTGTACTGGATAGAAAGGCTGTCGCGCAGCGCCGGGTCATCCAGCTTCATCCTGAAGTTGGCTTTCTCTCCCGCCCTGTCTCCGGCCTTGATAAATACGTTAAATACTTTCTCCTCGTCTTTTTTGATATCGGTCAGTTGGTCGAGCGTACCGTTGATTGTGGGCTCGGCGAAACCTGCCGCTGCCGCGCTGCTAAAGGAGGATGCTTTCCAAACACCGGTTTTCAGTGCCTGGGAGTTAGCAGGCGAAGTGGAAGTAGATTGAGCGAGCCCTTGGTTTTGGGCGAAGAGCACCGCGAACAGTGCGATGTAAAACGGTAAAGTTTTTTTCATTGATTTGGGTGTTTACAATTAATGATTAGCTAAATACATATCGGTAGGAAGAGGCTTTACCTGGACCACGGGCATATATACGCATTTCACTATTTATGGATGTAAAGTCTTTCATTAATTGCTATATTAAGATATAAAGTGTTAAAAATCAAGGAGAATATTATTTAATTTCTATATAGCGGCAGGTGAACAAACGGGCGCGCCTCATTCGAATAGCTATGGCTAAAGCTATAATTCCCGTATATTTACAGCTGCTATGGAAAACCAACAGAGCTCTATACCACGAAAATCGCAGGAGTTGCTGCAGCAGTATATGCTCCGCAAAACCAATTGCCGGTTAGAGGTGCTGGCGCTGCTGCTGCAAAACAACCATGCGCTGGCCCACGCTGACATCGAGAAGCAGCTGGGCAACCGATTCGACCGCGTTACCTTGTACAGAACCTTGCATGCGTTCGAAGAGAAAGGCCTGGTGCACAGCATTAACGACGTGAGCGGCGCAGTGAAGTATGCCCTTTGCCAGGAAGCCTGCACACAGCACCAGCACCACGACAATCACATTCACTTTAACTGCACGTCCTGCGGCCAGACTTTCTGCCTGAACGATGTAAACGTGCCTGCCTTCACGTTGCCCGCCGGGTACAGCGTGCGCAGCCTGCACTTTTCGGCACAGGGTGTTTGCGGCGCCTGTGCCGCTGCGAGGTAGTGCCTGCCGAAGCAGTAACCCTTATATACCCAAGCCATGCCCCGCCAATCAGACAATGCTGCAGCTTTCAGAGCGCTGGTTCTGTCTCCGGTTAAGTTCCGCCTGTTTATGCTGGCCCGGCTGCCGATGGCTTACCTGGCGGGCCTGCGCGTTACCTCCCTCTCCCATCAGAAAGCCACAGTCAGCATCGCTTACAGATACCTCAACAAGAATCCTTTTAACTCTATTTACTTCGCCTGCCTAAGCATGGCGGCCGAGCTTTCCACGGGTGTGCTTTGCATGATGCAGGTATATAAGTCCGAGCCTGCCGTTTCGATGCTGGTGGTGCACATGGAGGCAAACTTCACGAAAAAGGCCGTTGGCAGCATCACCTTTACCTGCCACGACGGGAAAGCCATCGCCGAGGCTATAGACAGAACCAAAGCAACCGGAGAAGGCGTAACCGTGGTGGCTACCAGCGTGGGCGTAGACGAAAGCGGCGACCAGGTAGCCGAGTTCCGCTATACCTGGTCACTGAAGGCAAAGCGTAAGTAGAAGCTGTCCCAGCAACGGGCAAGCATCAACACGGCATGTTCGCCGTTCACCGGCTCTAAATGAAAAGTACGGAACACTGATTGACCCGTGCCACAGAAGCAGGAAAAGACTCAGGACGGCAGATACCCCACCGCTATACAAAAGACATAAGATAGAACGCTTTTTTGTCTGGCTCTTCAACTTCAGAAGTATTCCCGGTCGCCACCACGGATAAGACGCACCCCTGCCCTTGTACCTGCTGTTAAACTGCATGTAACGGTGTACACGCCATCAAACTTAGTAATTCCCAACCTCCAACGCGCTTTGCTACGTTAGATAAAGTAGCACTATTTCTTCATCTAACACTTCAATGATTACCTATGGAGCCTCTCATTTCTTTCGGCAAATCGATTTTAGGAATCGGCGTGGATGAATTATCCACGCTTCAGATACTGGCCAGGTGTTTGGCCATTTATATCATTGGTATTGCCCTGGTGCGCATGGGCAACAAGCGGTTCATCGGCAAGATGACCGCTTTTGACACCATCATAGCTATCATTATCGGCTCTTTGCTGAGCAGGGCCATCACAGAAACAGACCTCTTTCTCAAGATACTGGCGGCTTGTCTGCTGCTCATTCTGCTGCACCGCTCCTTTTCGCTTGTCGCCTCCTATTCCGACAGGTTTGGCGACTGGATAAAAGGGCACGACCGCATTGTGGTGCAGGACGGGGAAATACTCTGGGATGCCATGCATAAGAGCAACCTGAGCAGGCAGGACCTGATGCAAACGCTGCGCCTTAACGCCCAGGTCTCGGAAGTAAACAAAGTAAAGACCGCACGGCTGGAACGCAACGGCGATATCAGTGTGATCTTAGCAGATGATTAAAGTAAAAAACTACTTACCAATGGATAATAACAGCGCTGAAACGAAGTATAACCAATACATCAAATTAATATTTATTGCCGCATTTGTATTGATAGGGCTGTGGTTTGTCAATCAGGTGCTCCCAGTCCTGTTCATGTTTTTCTTTGCCATCGTCCTGACGCTCATCCTCAATGCGCCCGTTACGTGGCTTGTCTCCAATAAAGTACCGCGGACAGGCGCCGCCCTGCTGGTCTTCTTAGTCATGCTGGTGTTTCTGTTCTTCATCGGCTGGCTCGTAATCCCCAGGATACTGGAACAGGCAAGCAGCCTCCTGGCTAACCTACCCAGCTACTACGACGACCTGAAAGGCCAGATCTCTTCGCAGTTAGACGGTTACCCCTCACTTCAGGACAAGCTGATGGACGGCTCCGTCATAGAAGACAACCTGCCTTCTCCGGTAAATGTGGTTACCAGTATCGGCCGCTTTTCATTTTCACTGATCGGCGCTGTTTTTTTCTTCGTCGTTTTTCTGAGCCTCGTCATCTACATGCTGATCAACCCTGCTCCCCTGATTGAAACCTACCTTACCCTTTTCCCGCGAGAGAAACGCGGCAAGGCAGCCCATGCGCTGGCAAGGGCCTCTACCATGATGGTGGGTTGGATGTGGTCTAACCTGCTGGTCGGATCCATGGAGGCGGCGGCAGTATACTTCTTTCTCACTTTTATGGACGTACCCGGCGTGTGGGTGTGGGTAGGGCTGGCGCTGTTCGCGGAAATGGTGCCGAAGCTAGGGCTATATATTATGGCCGTTCCACCCGTATTGATTTCCCTATCCATTGATCCGATGACGGCACTTTGGGTGCTGGTGTTTTACCTTGTCCTGAACGAGATTATGGGGGATTTCGTGATGCCGCGTGTCCGGGCTTCTACCATGAACCTGCACCCTGTTTCCTCTTTGTTCGTCATGATCGTGATAGCCAGCGCCTTTGGCCTGATCGGCGCTTTGATAGCCACGCCCCTCACAGCGTTCATCAAGGCTTACTACGAGGAGTTTTACCTTTCCAAGACCACAAAAGAGCATATAGATGAACAGGTAGAAACAGTGCTGCAAAGGAAGGCGTAGCCCCAACCAGAAGCACACACGGCAGCAACTCGTTATCTGGAACGGATAGTATGTTTAAAATAATGCCTGCTATATGAAACTGCAGGCAAAAAGGTGTGAGTATGCAACTATTTTATATATAAGCAAGATACCCCCTCATATATAGGCGAGGTGCTATTTGTACTGATGGGGAACTGAAGTGGCAGTATCAGAAGAAAAGCTGCAACTTTGCACTATACCCAACGCCTTGTTGCACGAAAACACACCTGATGCACCGGAACTTCATCCTTCACAAACCCTACGGCTATCTCAGCCAGCTCGTGGGCGACCCGAAAAAGCAGAAAAAGAAAAAGCTACTGACCGAGTTATATAGTTTTCCGGAAGGCACCATGGCCATCGGCCGTTTAGACGAGGCAAGCGAGGGCCTGCTCCTGCTCACCACCGACGGGAAAGTAAGCGAGTATGTACGGAGCAGCCACGTGGAAAAAGAATATTATGCGCAGGTAGATGGATTGATGGACAACGAGGCGATTGAAAAGCTACAGCAAGGGCTGGAGCTCAACATCGAGGGAGCCCGGCATATAACCAAGCCTTGTGCAGCACGTCTGCTGGAGCAGGCCCCTTGGTTTCCGGAGCGAAGCCGTAAAATTCGGGATGACCGGCACGGCCCTACGAGTTGGGTTTCCATCACACTGACAGAGGGGAGATTCAGGCAGGTACGGAAGATGACGGCAGCAGTCGGTTTCCCGACCCTGCGATTGGTGAGGGTGCGTATTGGCGCTATCCATCTACAGGATATGCCAACGGGAGCGGTAAGAGAAGTAGACACCTTTCAACTCACAACCTAAAGGAAGCCCTGACTGTAAGAACACGATCTACGGGAAAAGAGCCGCGGCTGCGTTGGGTGCAGAAAGTCAAAAACAGTAATTTTACCTCACATGAGTTTTTACATAAGATGAGATATGAATAAAGCGAATTGGAAACCCGTAAAGGAGTACCAGGATATAACTTATAAAAAAGCAGACGGCGTGGCACGCATTGCCTTTAACCGGCCAAACGTGCGCAACGCTTTCCGCCCTAAAACAGTGGCAGAGCTCTTTGAGGCGTTCCTGGATGCCCGCGAAGACACCTCCATCGGCGTGGTGCTGCTCTCGGCAGAAGGCCCTTCTACGAAAGACGGCGTGTATTCTTTCTGCAGCGGAGGCGACCAGAACGCGCGTGGCCACCAGGGATATGTGGATGAGGAAGGCATGCCCCGCCTGAACATTCTGGAAGTGCAGCGCCTGATCCGGTTTATGCCAAAGGTGGTGATTGCCGTGGTCCCTGGCTGGGCCGTTGGTGGCGGACACAGTTTACACGTAGTATGCGATCTGACACTGGCAAGTAAAGAGCACGCCATCTTCAAACAAACCGATGCCGATGTAACGAGTTTTGACGGTGGCTACGGCTCTGCGTACCTGGCGAAAATGGTGGGTCAGAAGCGTGCCCGCGAGATCTTCTTTCTGGGCAGAAATTACTCTGCTCAGGATGCCTACGACATGGGCATGGTGAATGCCGTGATCCCGCACGAGGAACTGGAAGACACAGCCTATGCATGGGCACAGGAAATACTGGAGAAGTCGCCAACGTCCATCAAAATGCTCAAGTTCGCCTTCAACGCCACCGACGACGGGATGGTAGGCCAGCAGATTTTCGCCGGCGAAGCCACCCGCCTCACCTACATGACGGAAGAGGCCAAAGAGGGCCGTAATGCGTTTCTGGAAAAGAGGAAGCCGAATTTTAAAGATATCAAGTGGATTCCGTAGGGAAATCTTAGCTGAGTATAAATAATGCCAGCTGTGGTATTATAAATGCTTTTACTTACCCTACCCCTCCCGAGAGGGAAACTTAACTCTCATTGAAATTTCACCCCGGGAGGGGCAGGTTCTTTGCTTCCTGGCTTTATCAGGTAGAAGCCTTCACTTGCACCGCCTCCTCCCCTACATAATATTAGCTGTACGTGCTGGCTTCTACAGCCAAACCCGCTATATTTGCGGCTTCATGTCACGCCTCTGCTTTTGGAACGACCAGATAAGAAAAATATAGTCATATTCGCTTCGGGATCAGGGAGCAACGCCCAGCGCCTGCTGGAGCACTTCGAGCACCACCCTGCTATTCGTGTGGCTGCCCTGTTCTCCAACAACCCGAACGCGTATGCCCTAAAAAGAGCCGAGACCTACCACGTCCCGGCTCTTTTGTTTACACGCAATGAGTTTTATAACACTAACAAAGTGCTGGAGCAAATCCAGCACTTTAAGCCTGACCTGATTGTACTGGCAGGCTTCCTGTGGCTGGTGCCGCAGAACCTGCTGCAGGCCTTCCCGAACCGGATCATCAACATACACCCTGCCCTGCTGCCGCAATACGGCGGCAAAGGCATGCACGGGCAGCACGTACATAGCGCCGTGTTGCAAGCGGGTGAGAAAGAATCTGGCATCACCATCCACTATATAAACGAGGAGTACGACAAAGGCGCCTTTATTCGGCAGGAGCGCTGCCCGGTGCTGCCCGGCGATACTCCGGAAGACCTCGCTGCCCGCGTGCTGCAACTGGAGCACCAGTACCTGCCGCTGGTGGCAGAGCAGCTTTTGTCAACACAGGATCAACCGAAAAAAGAAGACTAACCCCAAATAGCAATTCTCATGCAATCCGTTAAAATTAAGTCCGCACTCATCTCAGTGTACCATAAAGACCGCCTGGAGCCGCTCGTGGAGCTCCTGAAGCAGCACAATGTCACTATCTACTCCACGGGAGGCACCCAGACCTTTCTGGAGGAGCAGGGCGCCAGCGTGGTAGCCGTGGAAGACCTGACCGCTTACCCTTCTATTTTCGGGGGCCGGGTGAAGACGCTGCACCCGAAAGTGTTCGGCGGCATCCTGCACCGCCGCGACAATGAGAGCGATCTTTCTGAAAGAGAAAAATTCGAAATCCCGCCCATCGACCTGGTGGTGGTGGATTTATATCCCTTTGAGGAAACAGTGGCCTCCGGTGCTGCAGAGGCAGAGGTGATCGAGAAGATCGACATCGGCGGCATCTCCCTGATCCGGGCGGCAGCCAAAAACTTTAAGGATGTGCTGATCGTATCGTCCAGAGACCAGTATGACGCGGTGGTGGAACTGCTGCAGGCGAAAGACGGAGCCACCGACTTGGAAGACCGCAAGCGCTTTGCCGCCAAAGCCTTTGATGTGTCCTCACACTACGACACGCACATTTTCAACTACATGAACGGCGATAGCGCAGAGCAGGTGTTCAAGCAGAGCCAGCGCGAGAGCATGCCGCTGCGCTACGGCGAGAACCCACACCAGAAAGGCACCTTCTACGGGAAGCTGGATGAGCTCTTCGAACAGCTGAACGGCAAGCAACTGTCCTACAACAACCTCGTGGACGTGGATGCCGCCGTGGCCCTGGCCGCGGAGTTTGAGGAGCCGGCGGTAGCCATTCTCAAGCACACCAACGCCTGCGGCTGCGCCACCGCCGACACCATGAAAGAAGCTTACCTGCTGGCGCTTTCCTCTGATCCGGTGTCTGCCTTCGGAGGCGTCATCATCGCCAACAGAACCATTGATTTAGAAACGGCGGAGGAACTGAACAAGCTGTTTTTTGAGGTACTGATTGCCCCGGCGTATGACGCTGATGCCCTG
>Ga0210040_10008445_pt1 | contig 12231 bp, 11 predicted proteins | sample CryGeyCG12114_NA_FD_185462 | JGI IMG/M metagenome (GOLD analysis project Ga0210040, IMG submission 185462) | Groundwater microbial communities from aquifer - Crystal Geyser CG19_WC_8/21/14_NA (SPAdes) (version 2) | ecosystem: Environmental > Aquatic > Deep subsurface > Groundwater | place: USA... | reverse complement strand
CTCGTTGACGAACATCCTCGAGGCCGAACGGCCTTGCTGCCATTTCGAGCTCAACTCTGCCGTACGTGTGTACGTATGCTTACAATCCCAAAGGATTATCGCCGCTGCTCTGCTTACCAGTGGCCTGGTTGATGTATCCTTGGCCGGTCTCTCCTGTAGCCTTGGTAGTGTTGCCCACGCCCTCGCTCGTTTCTGCGTTGGTTATTAGCATCTGCTCAGACTCGCGACAGGAAACAGCTCTTACTTGATACAGTGTCTCCGACACCTTTTCCGAGAGTACCAACACCGTCGCCAACTCCCTTACCGACGGCGCCTGATAGGAGTCAGTCAAATTATACAAGTGGTGTTGGTCAGGGGACGCGAATAATGTGGCCTTGACAACTGAGCTGAAACACATTATGCAATACGTTTCTCAACCTTGATATTCTGGCCGACGCTCGTTGCATGATCAAACGGTGATGGGTTCCTGAAGGAAGAAACTTACCAACGGTACCGCCGACTGTGCTGGTTACGCCGCCCAAAGCACCTCCGACTGTGTCGCCAACACCGGACATGATGCCACCGCCTGGCCTGGAGTCAGAAAACTGTTATCGTCGAAAGGCCGGTGGTAGACTGACCTTGCTTCTTCCCTTCGTCGGACATTGTGAAGTTGACTTTGATTTGGAGACCAATAAACTGGTACGATCAGATCAGCAGGAGAGGAGGTTTGAATATGAGTTGTTCTATAAAGCTTCGATGTCGAGATTGTCAAGATTGTCAAGATTCTCGAGGTCTACTTATGGTATGTATTCTCGAATAGTTGTTTTGTTTTGCAAACCCCTCGAGGAGCAAGTGGTTGACGTCAGGTAAGACATGCCACTCATGTCTGGTCGTGTACAGCTGCCTGCCTTGGCCTTGCAAGGAGGCAGGCGCGATCCAGTGTTACCAATTGCTTGCGCACAATGTCGTCCGTTCCCTGCTCACATTGAGAGGGGTCCACAAGATCTAGCCATTGAGCCAGCACGAGCCCCGCAATATTACGGAACAAGACCAGCCAGAGCCTGGCTGACCCTTGCACGAGCAGTGACAGATCTGTCTTAAGACCTAAGGGATCACCAGGTCATGCCCACCATGAGAAGAATGCTGTCATTCAGCCACATGGAAGGAGCAAATGCACACATTTTGGAGATGGCTCTGTGGCAGGGCAGAGTGACGTCAGATCTCAATCAGCTCGAGGTCTTTCTCCAAACTCACTTGCAGCGTGGGCTACCTGCAGGCATGAAACAATCGTGTTACACACTGCACTGTATGACAAGACTGTCGATTGGTTCGGAGCCTCAAGCATTCGAGGGCATTCTGGGGGCATTTCCGTATCAGTGTAGAAACATCATTGTGATGCAGCACGAGGTACTCATACAATCAAGAAAGTCTCTTCGCACTGGCAATTTCATATCCTCGTAAAGCAAGCAGAAGCAGACCTACTCAACCCACAGCACTTCACCCAATCAAGAACAACCATGTCAAACCAATACACCTCCTTCTCCTCCTCATCCTTCACCACATCCTCGTCTTCGGACGGCGGCCCACCACGCACCCAATCCTACACCGAGACAGCAAACTACGACTCCCGCACCGGCGGGAACATCACCCGCGAGGCAAAAGAGAACGGCCAGCCCACGCACACAGAAACAAGAGACATCCCAGTCCAGGGGCGAGTCGGAGCATCCAGTGGTGCGGATACGAGCAGACGCATTGAGGATGTGACAGATGCGGAGCAGGCAGAGAGGGATCAGCAATATGAAGAGAGGATGGAGGATGAGTATGCGAAGAGAGAGGGCGGCGCTTGAGGCGGGCCTCGACAAGAAACCAGACCGACATGTACAACAGTTTGAGCGCTGCTTCGGGCCCATGGCATTATTACAGAGCAGGAAATGTGCCGAGCACTGGTATAAATGTAAAACAATAAAACGAAGACTCGATACCAATGCAGGATTCACGAACCAGTGGTGTCCAGGCAGAGGTGTTAGGCAGAGGTATACTGCTTGCCAGCAAACATCATAACAGGTCGCATTCAGCGTCAATTTCACGCCCTGCAGTACGTGCATGTTAGTGAGCGAGGTTCCGCGTCAACAGCGAACATCGCAGCATGGATCGGTAGGTGAGCAACAGAAAGTGCTAATGCTGTTTGGTCATCTAGCCAGCTACACTACCTCTCGCCAACGCCACTTAAATGCACTCGCTAATGTGCAAATCTACTGCTACAGCTCACTACTATGTCCACTGCCTCCTATATCTCCAGCTGGTCTTATCTCCGCAGCATGTGCCGTAGAGTCCAGACATATCAATCCAAAGAACGCAGGATGTTTGCATTTTCTTTCCTTTGGCGCTTTGGTACGCGTGCTAGTGGTACTTTCTGTCTTCGTCGCTGTGACAGTCGCGGTCGACGCGGGTGGTGGTGTTATTGTCCGTATTTTCGAGTCGCTCGCGGAAGATGTTGTGCTGGTGTGCTTGTGCTTGTGCTTCCGATCTGGGTCGTCCCAACAACCGAAGAAGAGGCCCGGTGTCTCGCAGGTTTCGGAGTCAGAGGTAGTCCTGGTTGGTGTGCTCTGGGCTGTGGTGGTATCGCACCCATCTCCAAACCAGTCTGGTCTGCATGTTGTTGAGGCTGAAGCTGTCGTTGAAGCAGGCACGGATGATGTGCTCGATGAGGTTGGCGCGTCGGTCGTAGTTGTTACTGTGAGATTTGCTGACTCTTTGCAGCCGAACCAGCCTGGTGTTAGGCAGGTGGTCGTAGTGTACGTTGTCGTTGCGACAGGATGTGTACTCGTGGTGCCATCTAGGCAGCCCCACCATCCTGGCGTTTTGCAGGTACTCGTCCTGGTGTAGGTCATTCTGCTTGTTGTTGTCTTAGTTGTGGTGGTGGTATCAGAACCGTTGCTTTCGAAGTACTTCCAGTTGAAACAGTCCTGGCATTCGTTGTCAGGTACACATTTTGGCACGGATTTGTACTTTTTGATCACGTCGTCGATGACTTCGTGGATCTTGTGATAGCCAATGCCGACGCGCCAGCCGGAGTCTGCTACTGTGTCATAGACACATTGAAGGCCAGTGTGGCATTGTGACTCCATGGCGTAGCCGCCGATGGTGCAAGTTGCGGTTGCTCCGTTGCAGGAGCCCATGAAGACCGGATCTGCTGTGTGGCCGAAGTGCCGCGCTCCTGTATATCTACCACGGTTTGGTGGGTGGCTATCAATTCTGCTTGGAGGCACAGGAAGTCCAAGTCTTCGTGCGGCCAGATCATCACCTGGTGCTTCAAACGTGACGACTGGCAGTCCGAAGGTCAGACCGAGGAGACTTGAAACTGCACCACCAAGGGAGTGCCCGACGATCCAAACATTGGAGTCCGGGTAAAGTTCCGTCACATTGTTGTAAAGGTCTATACTGGCGCTGTAGTAGCGAGTCTTGCTTTTGAGAGCTTTCACTAGACATGTCGAATTGCAGGAGTAGGTGCTTGTTTGGCAATCGCAGACTTGTCGCCAGAAGTATTGGCCGCCTTGGGCGCAGCAACAGCTAAAGAAGAGGTTGTCGTTCAATTTGTCTCGAGTTGTTGTGCCGTCGCCGTCAAAGACTGCAGGGGATGTGCCCTTGAGACCAATGATGATGGTCTTATTGCCTTCGTCTCCGAATATATGGCCACGAAGACCATCGCCCTCCCAACCAAAGGGACTCGAGGTGTTGTAACCCTGCGAGACATTCGACCACTGCACATCATCTAACCCCGGAACATACGAATTGGCAGCAATATATGCTAGGTTCAATACGGTCTCCTTGTCAGATGTGTCCGGCCCGAGTATCTCGTCCATCGTCCACTGTGATGCATGTAGAGGTGCTGGAACGCCTGTGAGGCTGGCATAATCGAGATGCTTCTCCACCGACGCCCAGCTTCGGTCTGCCAGTCTCTCTATCTCGTACTCTTCTGACTGTACCTTCAGTGTCTGTGGTGCCACACTGTCCACAGGTCCGTCGTCGAAAGCGAAAGCATTCTGGGATGCTGGAGGGACATCTAGGCGCAGGTGTAGATCTGGGTGCTGATATGTTCCTCGATGGAAGATGTGTCTAAGAGTGAAAGTGTGCTCGCCCTTGTGTGGTCGAGGCTGGGAAGGCACAACAGGCCCAAGTTGTATCGCGTTTGAGGCGGGCAATAGCAAGAAGAATGCGAGCAACGATCGTGCAGTGATACGCCTGCTCGATGAGCACTGCGCTCTTCCGTCTCGGTCTGGCATGGTGAGGTCTGATTAGTTAGAACAGTTGCAAGAGCGTAGGACTATCGTGTTTGTAGGGACGAGTAGTCAGCCAGCATGGTAGTGATCATTGCCACAATTGTATCATGTGTATCAACAATGCATGAGGGTCATGTGAAGCCTGACTTCTGGCGGCGATGTTGTGGTTACAGAGCAGATGACTTCATTATTGGTTGTCCATGTCGGCTACAGCGGTCTCAGGCACTAATGGTGGAGGTGCCTCGGGTTGCCCGCAGGCTGCAGAGTTTAGAGGCTGGACCTGACGCCACGCGCCCCTAGGACCGCGACCCACGCTCTGCCGAGACGCCTCGATCGCTCCACCTTGGTGACCTCTTTCTGCCCTCTCCAAACGCGTACAGCATGTGCCCCTTCACCCATCGTGATCCAGAACAAATCACAACTTGTTTCACAATCATGCTTGTCCACGTACTGACGTCGTCATTGCTCGGTGACAACCCCAGGAATATTCACTAAGGTTGTGTTGCTCTATCGTAGTATGAGATGAGCCACCTGCCAACGTAAGCATTGCTCGAAACTGTATTCAGAATATTCCCCACGTAGCTGTAAGTACTAGCACTACGTTTCAGGCGACAGAATACCTAGCTTTTGGCTCTATCGACCCTGTCGATTGCGAGACACGCAATACGCGTATCCGAATTGGTAGAAGGGACGAGTCCCGCAACTGCACTCACGACTTCTAGGATCTCGTATACGTACAAACACTAGTGGAGGCAAGGCCTTGGAGGTGAAAGCAGGAGATGGTCGTGCAGATATAAGGTACATTGAGCCCTGTCGCTCTCATATTCGAGCACCAACAATGTCTGAGAAGCACCGCCCCCATGGTCAGGCTGCCCCGCCTCAGATTGTGGTGCAGCAGGGTCAACATGCGCTTGGTGCTGCTGCTGCTGCCGCCTCTGAAGAGCCTGAGCATCCTGACCAAACCCATAACCACAATCGGCAGCGAGCGTTCTACGAAGAAGAGCCTGTCGAACAAGTCCCGCCCCCGCCGTACGATGCTGGCCATTATGGTGAAATCGACATCAACCAGGGTGGTTTGAATACGGGCGCAACTGTTGGGCGGGATGGCAGAGTCAACATTAAGATCAAGGACAAGGGGAGGACGGTCACAAACATACTTGCTCCCATACTGGCCAAGCACCAGTTCAGAGCACCTACTGAACCTGAGCCAGAGCCAGAGATTCCTGAAGGGTTGGGTATGGCGGGTGGGCTGCCGCCACCACCAATGAATATTGTCATCCAGATTGTTGGAAGCAGAGGAGATGTTCAGCCATTTGTCGCTCTCGGTCAAGTTCTCAAGAAGAAGTTCAATCACAGGGTAAGAATAGCCACGCATCCCACCTTCAGACAGTTCGTTACCGAAAACGACCTCGAATTCTTTAGCATAGGCGGTGATCCAGCTGAGCTCATGGCTTTCATGGTCAAGAATCCCGGTCTCATGCCAGGCATTGAATCACTGAAAGCAGGCGACATTGGGAAACGTCGGAAATCTATCTACGAACTCATCAACGGCTGCTGGAGATCGTGTATTGAAACTGGAGATGGCACCGGAGTTTCTGCCTCAGACGACCTTCTAGAAAGCCTCAGCACCGACAGCGGCGTTTCTATGGGCGAAGACAAGCCATTCGTGGCAGATGCTATCATCGCAAACCCTCCCTCTTTTGCTCACATTCATATAGCGGAGAAGCTCGGCATCCCATTACACATGATGTTCACCATGCCTTGGTCACCAACACAGGCGTTTCCACATCCACTTGCAAACATCATTTCTTCAAACACGGACCAAAGCCTGGCGAACTATATCTCCTATGTGCTCGTCGATATGCTTACATGGCAGGGACTGGGTGATCTGATCAACAAGTTCCGAGAGCGAGTCCTTCACCTTGAGCCTGTGAGCATCATCTGGGCTCCTGGTATGTTAGCAAGACTCAAAATTCCCTGGACCTATTGCTGGTCACCAGCTCTGATACCCAAGCCACGGGACTGGGGCAGCAAGATTGATGTATCTGGGTTCTTCTTCCTCAACCTAGCCACCAATTACACGCCTGCTCCTGACCTAGCGGAGTTTTTGGGGGCTGGGCCGCCACCCGTCTATATTGGCTTTGGATCGATTGTGGTAGACGACCCAAACGGAATGACCTCAATGATCTTCGAGGCTGTCAAAAAGACCGGTCAGCGAGCACTCGTTTCCAAAGGTTGGGGTGGTCTCGGGGCAGACGAACTTGGTATACCTGATGGTGTCTTTATGCTTGGCAATTGCCCTCACGACTGGCTCTTTAAACAAGTTTCCTGTGTCGTGCATCACGGCGGCGCAGGCACAACGGCTGCAGGAATTGCTGCCGGTTGTCCTACCGTCGTCGTTCCCTTCTTTGGCGACCAGCCCTTCTGGGGAGCTATGACAGCAAAAGCAGGCGCTGGACCAATGCCGATACCCTACAAAGAGCTTACAGCGGACAAGCTGGCTGGAGCTATCACCGAAGCTCTGCGACCACAATCTAAGGATCGGGCAATAGACCTAAGCAACAAGATTAAGCAGGAGACTGGTGCAGACACCGGCGCAGAATCATTTCACAAACATCTTCAACCGCACGAGCTACGGTGCACAATATGTCCCGGGAGAGTTGCGGTCTGGCGGGTACGAAGAACGGATATTCGCTTGTCCGCCCTTGCTGCGACAGTCCTCGGTAACGAAGGGCTCCTCAACTTCGAAGATTTGAAACTTCATCGACCATGTGAATATTTCGCAGACGAAGGTCCACCAGAGCCGATCAGCGGTGGAGCAGCATCGTTGATTGGGATGCTCTCCGAGATGGGTGCCGGTGTGGTGGACATGCCAGCAGAACTTCTTAAGTCATTGAAATTCGGCGACCACAAAAAGGATGGCGCCGCTGGAAATGGCCAAGATCCAGAACGTGCTGACTCTCTTGCACCACCCGCACGGTCGACCGATCGCTCTCGAAGCCCTTCCAATTCAGCCAGGTCAATAGACTCTGCAACAAACGAGACCGAGACCAAGGACAAACAGCCTGGCGACTCTACCTATGCTTCAACGTCGTCAGGTACGATGTCCCCGCGCTCACAAACTTCGCAGCCACATGCAATGTCCAGTGTATTCAACCAGAACGGTTCATCGAGAAACAATTCACGCCCTGCATCGCCGAATCGTGCCACTGGAGAACAGTCACCAAGCCGATGCTCAGAACGTAATCAAATGACCCTTGAGTCGATCATCGATGCCGCCAAAGCAGGTGGAAAGATCGGCAAGGTAGGTCTCAAGTCGCCTATGGACTTCACCATGTCACTGGCGCAGGGTTTTCACAATGCGCCAAAGCTGTACGGCGACACTACGGTCCGAAAACCAACCAGAGTCACAGATTTCCAATCAGGGCTGGCAGCAGCTGGCAAGGAATTTGGATACGGCTTTTATGATGGTATCACTGGCCTAGTCACTCAACCTATCAAAGGTGCCCAGAAGGAAGGGGCTGCCGGATTTGTTAAGGGCTTTGCCAAAGGTGCCTTCGGATTGGTCCTTAAACCAGGTGCCTCGATTTGGGGACTTCCAGGCTACACTTTCAAGGGCATTTATATGGAGCTTACAAAACGCTTGGGTAGCTCGACACAGAATTATATTATAGCCGCAAGGACAGCCCAAGGATTTGAAGAGTGGAAACAAAGCGGCGCAGGTGAACGGGAAAGAATCGTCGCTACATGGAAAAGCCAGAAACTGGACAAAAAACGCGGCAAGCAGAAGCAAAGCAAGGAAAGGGCGACTGAAGAAGCGCCTGCTGCCCCAGCCCCCGCTGCAGGCCGTGAATCCAGTGGGTTGCTAAGTGGTTTCAAGCACACGAAGAATCTCAGCTTCGATGAACGCAAAGAATTGGCCAGGAAGAAAGAAGCTGCGAAGCAGGAAGAGAAGGAAAGAAAGAAGCTCCGGAAGAAAGGCGATATCTCAGGTTACCAGCATGTGTCAGGCGATTCCCCAGCCGCTCCTGGCTCCCAACCAGATATCCGCTCATCGGCAGACTTACTCGTTGCTAACGAGGCTGATTTCGAGGAGGCAATCAAGAGATCTGTCTCGCAGACAAGCCGTGGCAATCCCCAACAGGACAAGATGATCGAGCGAGCTCTCCGTGCGAGTATGAACGCGCTGAGAAACAATCCAGAGCCAGTCACTGATGAGAACGAAGAGGAAGCATACCAACGCGCTGTACAGGCTAGTGTTGAGGAGGCAGAGAGGGCACGACGAGAGATGCGCAGTGAGAGTCAAACAAGCAGTGCCCCAGAAATGCCCGCCGAGATACATTTAGAGAGGTCCGAGCTGCAACAAGCATTAAACCAGAATCAGGACGTGCACCATCATGGTGACCACAAAATCTCGATGGTCGAGAACGACAACGACAATGACACAGAAGACGACGAAGACTACCATCGAGCCATCGAAGCAAGTCGACAGCCGGGCGGCGGATCACAGTCTCAGCGTACGAATGCGCAGCCTGCTACCTCCACGAGGCAAGAGACAAGCACCACATCCAAGTCTGCAATGGCTGATGATGAAGACGAGGACAGCGAGTTGAGAGAAGCACTTGCGGCATCAATGAACGTATCGTCGAGACAAACGACGCATGATAACAAAGATGATGACGAAGAATTACGAAAAGCAATGACAGCTTCTCAGCAGGAGAGCAAGAATCACGAGGCTGCATCTGAGAAGCAGAAGACTGAAGAGGAAATCGTGTTAGAGTACGTAAAGAAGCAGAGTCTGCTTGAAGAGCAGCATCGGCAACAGAGGAAACAATGAGCAACGAAGATACGTTGCTAGAATACGATATTGAGCGACTTGCGATATCCCACATATTTGTGAGATGAATAGATTGATAGCTAGGCAATCACAAATGCATGAATTCCAGGAAAACATACGCGTCGACGAAGGCCCTCCTGAATTTGGCCTAAGTCCATGTCGCCAGATCACATGACATTCAAGGCAAGGCTAGGCCGCAGCCTCAGCATCTGCCAAGATTATATGCCAAGACTTTACTGTGTGCGCTGCGATCGATACACTGAAAGACTGCTTTTTTGCAACCACAATCGCGATCGCAGTCAATCTTTCTTAGTCAACCACAAACCGCCAATATGTCAGACAGCGGCGAAGTCGAGGTCGAGACCCCCCAGACCAACAATGGCATGCTCCCCAAGGACGTTGCCGCCGAAGCTGGCTCAATCAAGCTCTTCAACAAATGGAGTTACGAGGATGTTGAGATCAGAGATATCTCTTTGACGTATGCAGCACCACTACAATAATGTAGAAAAAGGGATGGCACGTCTGACAAGAGTTTTACAGGGATTACATTCAGATCCGACAACCAGTCTACATCTCCCACTCGGCCGGCCGATATGCGTCGAAGCGATTCAGAAAAGCACAGTGCCCCATCATTGAGAGACTCACCAACTCGCTCATGATGAACGGCCGAAACAACGGCAAGAAGCTGATGGCCATTCGCATCGTTGCGCATGCTTTTGAGATTGTGAGTCCTCAGCTACGACCGTCGATCTCAAGTGCATGAACTAACTATGGTCGTCCAGATCCATATCCTCACAGACCAGAACCCGATCCAGATCGCCGTAGACGCCATTGTCAACTGTGGTCCCCGAGAAGACAGCACTCGAATTGGTTCAGCCGGTACCGTTCGACGACAAGCAGTCGATGTCTCTCCTCTCCGACGAGTCAACCAGGCTATCGCTCTGATCACAATCGGCGCAAGAGAAGCCGCCTTCCGAAACGTCAAGTCTATTGCTGAGTGCTTGGCTGAAGAGCTGATCAACGCTGCTAAGGGTTCGTCGAACTCGTATGCGATCAAGAAGAAGGATGAGTTGGAGCGTGTCGCCAAGTCGAACAGATAAGCGAGAGCGCAAGCCAGGGTTGCGGCAGTCGTTACCTTGTTGGGCAAGTCGTGGCATACGAGGGTTACCATGGCATGCTCATGCGAGTGGTTGGCGTAGTGGTAGAACGTGATACCAGGAGATCAGCACGCCAGATAGCACGCAACGAGTCGTGAGGCTCGAAGCCACTGGGAAACATGCAAGAAGAGGAACTCGTACCTTTCAACCGTACTACTACAGGCTCAGCAGTATTGCAGATGCTTCGAGTAGCCAAAATACCAAACCCCATTCACAGCGTGATTGCAATTATTGTTTTCTTCGTACCATGAAGTCATTGTCACAAGTCATTCTATGTTTCAAAGGTCATCCAGCCAATACCGACCATCCATCAGACATTGACCTGTGATGCAACTGTAATTCAATGAAACGCAAGCATTCGAAACAACCAAAACTGTGCTGTAAACAGTGATCAGACCCAAAAGAACAGCAGTTCCACGCTGTTTGCTCCTATATCTCATTCTAAATCTACTCATCTACCCACCAATACTCCTCACGTCGCAATTCAAAGCCAAACACCTTACCGACCTTCCTGTACAACGCGCCCACCGCTTTGCCCGCCCACTCTCCGACACCAAACTCAACACCGACGTGCCACTTCTCGCCACACGCCGGACACGGCGCGAACGCCCCCGTAGCCTTCACATAGCTCGCCGCACAATCCAAGTGGAAGCTCTGGCCACAGGAGATAAAGACCCTCTCCCCGCCTCGCTGATCCTCACCCTCATCATAGCCGAAGTAGGGAATGGCGTGCGTGAGTGTCTGAGGCCCCGTGTACCCGAGTTCTGTCCAGCAGATCCAGCATTTCGGGTTGCTGCGCGGACTGGCGCCTTCCCCATGTGTTAGTTCGCGGCTGAGGAGTTTGAGGCCATGTGAGGGGAGGAAGCACTTACATGTTTTGCCGTTGTAGAGCGTTGTGGGGTCGGAGTGGGAGTGGTGGATGTTGTCGAGGGGGCAGGTGATGTGCCAGGATGGGGCGAGGGGGTTGGTGCGGTAGGCGTTGTTGTGCTGCCATTCTGGGTGGGCTCGGCGTGGGCCATGGAAGGAAGGGTCTATGTTAGTGTATGAGAGGGGGTAAATTTGCTCGGTCGTGATTTCTGGGGAGGGGTGAGGTTCAGCCCAGTGCTGGACTGGTCGGTGCCAGAAGTTGCCGAAGTAGTTTGGTGTCGCATCTTGGGTTTCGAGGAAGAGTGGTAGGTCTTCCGGTTTGCCCTTGGCATTGCCGTCTCTGGTCCCCTGATGCTTGGGGTCGCGTGATGTTTGTGCTGGGATGATGATGCCCTTGGTCTTGATAGGGTCGACTTTCGGTTCTGCGCTCGCGGATGGGAGTGGCCAAAGTGGTCGAGTCTGATCCACGTGGAAAAAGGAGTCAAAGGAGTCAAAGGAATCCAGAACATCCTCTTCGTCAGAGCTGTCCTCAAAGACAGATTCGTAGGTGTTGGCGCTCCACGAGATCTCCCTTGGTGGAGGTGAATAGAGCTTCGTGGTGGGCGCCGGCCGAGTTCTGACGTACGAATGCTTGACAGAGCTCTGTGTGTCCGGTGCATGTGCCCAGGCTATCCGTGAAGTTCTGTCGTTGGGTTTACATTCCCACGGTGACTCGGCCTGCGCATCAGACCGACTGTCGACAGTAGTTTGAGAGGATGAATCTGCTACTGAAGAACCGTCAAGGGGTGTTTGCATGCTTGCAGTTGTGATACTCACCTGCTTGGCTTTGAGGTCGAGTAGCCTAACAGGTAGGCTCTCCAACATATCACCGCAAGTGATCCGTTCACCAATCGTCGTCGTAAGTATTGGTTCGCTCCCAGCTCTCCCTCTCACAACTCGCGTTAGCTCGAAATTGACTCCCGAATTGGCCCCTTCCGTGGGTGATGGCGCTCTCTCCTCGGGTACGAGGCTTTCCGCGGGTGGCCCAGTAGAAGGGCAGTTGTGGAGACTCTCTGGCTTCATGGTTTCTGATAGCCTGCTCAGCAGCAACGTTTCGACGTCTTCGTAGGTC
>Ga0210040_10008444_pt1 | contig 12233 bp, 10 predicted proteins | sample CryGeyCG12114_NA_FD_185462 | JGI IMG/M metagenome (GOLD analysis project Ga0210040, IMG submission 185462) | Groundwater microbial communities from aquifer - Crystal Geyser CG19_WC_8/21/14_NA (SPAdes) (version 2) | ecosystem: Environmental > Aquatic > Deep subsurface > Groundwater | place: USA... | reverse complement strand
TCCACCTAATATACTTCCTGAAACAGAAAAATACAAGTTATGCAACTAAATTAGGGGAGATATGAGTGAACCATAATTTTCAATGACATGTGAAAGTAGCATACTTATTTTTTGTTAATCGTTTATACGGCATTAAATATACCTGAATAAAACGGGAAAAAAGTCATCACATATTACGGAAACAATGATTTTGAACTGGTTTTTGCGATCACATTACTTTTAAAAAACTTTTGGTTTGGATTTTTAGAATTCAAATAATCAAACATTTGATCGACCATTCTAATGAATTGGACAGTTTTTTCGGACCCCTTAAACTGAGGTGGACTGAGATCTTTATGACAAAATTCAATGGCAGATTTTTTGTATGTATATAGTGGAAGGTACGACAAATCAAGCCAATTTTCTAAACAACGAAAACAATGAAATAACATTACATATTAGAAGTTTTAAAGGCTCTTTCAATGTTAATTTCCTATGCTGAGTAAAATCTTGTCGCCGGTGGTGCGACAACATAGTTTATTTATGAGTTTTTGCAAATCGCTAGTCGATCTGACGCCACGATATGATTGTAAATTGACTGAAACTTCAGTCCACATGGTTTGTTGTCTGATTGTTTTAATATAACCCTCGCCCATAGTGAATTTGCTGTTTTTGTTGAAATGCAATTTTTTCTTTGATTTTGTTATGGGCAACAATCAACAAACAATTCCACGAAACCTTTCACTAAGACCAGGGTTTTTTTTTAATCAGACAATAACAACATGGTGCTATATACTGCCTAATACTGCCTAAATCGTGACGTCTACTCGGACGTTTTTTACTTGCAATATACTGATTGGATCGTGCGATGAAAAAATTTTTGCGTGTAACGGTATGCAATTAATTTTTTGAAAATTTTGGGACAGTATGAGCCAAGGCTCTCGAATACCGTCAAAAGTTAAGCTGAAAAAGAAAACTGGTAAAGGAAAGTCCGAATGATTGATAAGAAATATTACTTTGACATCGCCATCGTAGAATCGACGTTTGTTGACTTAATTGTCCGATTTGACCTTAAATTGATGGTACTTTTCTTGAAGCCGGTCTTCTTATTTTCCCACGTGTTTGATTACTTTTGATAGAAAATATCTAACTTAAGTCAATACTACACCCGCCGATTTGAAAATTTACAATAACTGAACTTAACTTACTTAACTTACCAAAAATGTGTCCGAAATCCCCAATTGTAATCAGAGGAGCAGGACTATGTGGCGCGGCAGAGTTGTTGCCAAGTTGAACAAGAATTTTTGATTTTTAGTTCCTATTTTGTTCCAAGTGGGCAATTCTTCCAACTCCGATTCTTCGCCTGTCCTCCAAAGATTTTAAATATGAACAATACAGTGGAAATAATGCGAAAAGTCTGCCTGCACGTTGCACGTTTAGTTTTCCTTTATTTATTCAATTAATGAAGTAAGTTTACTTATTAAAGTCTATTGTTAATTTCAATGAGATTTGAAACTATTTTGTGAACGAAATTACAAATTCCAATTTTCAATTCGCAAATTGAATAAGGTTTATTTATAAATTTTTTTTACCGCATAATATATTTAAAAAAAGAGCATGCATTTCAACCGGTCTCGAAGTTTAACATCAGCTTGTATGGAACGTGTCTCTATATGCTCCACTCAATGCTCCCGACCTCCTATCTCTTTATATGGGAAACCCTTACTGTCGTATGTAGATTCGTTGGCCCTAAGTTTTTAGTACCAACGATTTCGTGCATTGGTGTGTCATAGAAAAACGCTGCAAATCCCAGCACGTTCCGACTCATTCAATGGATTTTATGGACTGAGCAGGTTAAGATAAACGCATAATATGGAGAATTTAAAATAATAAACGTGGGAAAATAAACCCATGCGGTTAACTACTGAGTACTGACTAAATGCAATAATCGTCATTTGAAAATTTGAAAACTCTTTCGATTTCGATCAATCTCTCAGTTTGTATGCAAGTTTAGTCACACCGGGTGTTGGAAATATTTTGTCCGCTTTGTTGGCAGTGGAAATTTCGGTACACATTTTAGTGTCCAAATCACTAAAAATCAGTTTTTAGTTGCCAGAGACTTTGGGAGGACGAACACATTGCTACATTTTTCCGAGATTCCATCTAAAGGTTGTTTCATTTAACGTTTATGCAAAAAGAGATGAAAGTTCTTTATTTCTGTTTACATTATATTCATTGCTTGTGGCTTTTTATTTTCAGTGAAGCAAGAAAAATCTAAAGATGGCAAAAGACGCTCAGTAAGTGAATGCACTTTCAATCATTCTTGTAATTTCTCTCAAATATCCAACAAACTACTGTTCATTTAAAAGTTAAAAAAGTGAAACCCGGACAAGTAAATTCCAAAAATAGGAAAATAGCATGTTTGATGATTTAAAGGTTTCATTCGGATAGTTACAGATTTACCTATACCTTAATAAATCGGCTAAATAAGAAAGCTCATTTTTAATTTCTAAATATCTTATATAATGGTCAGCCGCCGCTGGATTTTCTAATAATAGTTGGCGAAATAGATTTGCCTTCAACGTTCTTGATAAAAATAATACCACCTGTTTACATGACGAAAAAACGGGAGATTATTTATAAATATGCTGCGGTGTGATGTTTTAGACACACATAAATGATAGACATTATTTTTTCTTCAATTCATTTAAAGCAGGCAGAGAATTATTAAAAATGCAATTCTATGAATTATATGATGTGTTGCTGTGATTTTTTTTCAGTACGTTACTTTCATGGTGTTTGGGAGCCCTGGCTCGCACCATTTTTTTTTGAATTTGCAATTCGTTCAACTACTCGCTCAATTTTTTTTGCCGCACGATGAAAACGGTTAAGAGCAGTAAAAAACTAAGTATTAAGCTGGCACGATACCAGCAGTACTCGCAATTTCAAATAAGAGTGCTATACTATTAACCAGCGTACCATATGCATTGACAAATTCATCTCTTTGACGACCATGTGACCAGCAACTAAAAAAAATTAAATAACCAATGTCGGCGTTTTATCAATGTAACCATGACTGACTTCGACGTAACGATTTTAATCCTTGTGCCCAACGAGTATTTAGATAAAACACATGATTCAAATTGCTAGTGAATCCAAAGATGGAAAAAAATGAGTCAGTTGAAAATGTTGTTATAAAACTAAATTTTTTTAAGTGATAGATAACTGGTAAATGGGTTGTGAATGACATGATTTATAATTCCAACAAAAATGGACACGAAATCTCAAAAATCACACATTCCCTTTTTGCCTATAGTTCAAATGAGTTTCTGAATTGAAAAATTATGAACCTGGGTTGATACACAAAAATGAAATCAAATATAGTATTTTGGGTTCTGGCATAGCAAAAAATCATGCTAGAATAAAAGTACGCCGTGCCCTAAGAGGCTAGCTATTTTAGCTATTTTTGAAAGTCGTAAATCATGTTTTACTCTGTGCTTACAACACAAAAAAAGATTGCAATGTTACTTCACACAGGTGTCACTATATTTGAATAAAAATTGAACAAATAAATGTGAATAAACTTTTTTGTATGCATAGAATTCGGTCGGATGATTTTTTGTTGAAGTGTTGCGTTATACCATCATGCAGTGTGGAAAAAAGACGAGAAGCCAATGTTTCTGGTCACAGGTATAGCCTTAGATGTGCTTTATGAATTTACTCCAACATCTCAAAAGATTAACCTCTGACGACATTTTTATAAACATTTAGATTTCCAAACCAACATCAAATCACGAAACTTCAATGGATAAACTTAGTTAGAAAATTGAAAGATAAGCCCAATTGGACACCCTGGGCTAATTCAAGAGTTTGCTCAAGGCATTTTCTTGAGAATGATTTTGTTCCAAATCATCCAAAAAAATTTTTGAAACCGGATGCCGTTCCTTCTATGAACTTATGTACTTATTTAATCTCGTATAATAATTGTGATGCATTGCTTTAAATACCAATAACAAATGATAACTTCAAACGCAGATCAACATGTTCTTGAGGCCAGTGTCAAATGTCAGGTGGTTTACGGATTATCATTTGTTGCTGCTTACATTGCCATTCACGAAGAACTTAAAAAGCTGGGAAATAACAAAAAGCAAGCAAGGCAAGTCCCTTTCCTAGCTCTAGAAGACAAAGAAAATAAACCGGAATTTTTAAACATGTTGCCGAAACGAAGGAAAATTGATCATTGTTATTCCAAAAGCTTATCTCCAACAAAGTTCGTTCAATTGGAATCTCGAGTAAGAAAACAAAAACAGAAAATAGACACCCTCAAAAGATCTGTGAAAACGAAAAATCTCTCTATAGCAACAATTGTAAAAAAATGTGAGAGCCTAAACATATTGGACGTTGATAATGATATATACTATCAGAATATAACACCAATTATGAGTGAACTAGTAAGAGCAGAGAGGATGACAGAGAGATCAGACAGGCGAGGGTTTCGGTACACTGAAGAATTGAAAAAATTTGCACTTGGTATCCATTTTGATTCACCTAAAGCTTATCGGTTTCTAAAAGAATACTTGGTTTTACCACATGAATCAACCCTTTCTGATTGGATGAGTGGCGCAGATTGTAGTCCTGGAATATGTTTGGACTTAATAAATCGCTTGGGCGAACATCGGGAAAATGATAGCTCGAATAGTTTAACCGATATAGTTCTTCAAGTCGACGAAATGGCCATCCGAAAAGAAACTCCATATGATTCAGCAAAACACTGTTTGTCGGGCATGTGGACTACGGAATGGGTGATTCTGGCATCAATGCCCCTATTGCTACAAATGCAATGGTGTGCCTTGCTGTAGGTCTCAGTGGGGGCTGGAAATGCCCGGTTGGGTACATTTTTACTAATAAAGTCAACGGGGAAATAATGTTCACGTTTATTCGTCGAGTTTTGGATACACTGTTATCCAAAAACTTTCGCATACATGGTATCGTATCTGATGGATACTCGGCAAATGTGAATATGTTCGGATTATTTGGAGTTAGAGAACCGAAAAACAGTGGGCGGAAAAACACTATTGCGCAAGTTTCAGATATACAGTGCTCATTTAGTTATGGAGATCAAGTGGACCCGATGTACTGTATCTACGACGTGGTACACATGCTCAAACTGCTGCGTAATATGTTAGCTGATTACAAAAATCTTGAATTTGATGGAGGTGTAATTTGTTGGTCTTTTATCCATGAGTTATATAAGCTACAGTCGGATGAACATATTAGAGCGGCGAACAAGCTCTCAAGAAATCACATTGAGTTCGACAAGCATAAGATGAAAGTGAAACTAGCAGCTCAAGTATTTAGTGCATCAGTTGCATCTGCAATAGAGTTTTGTGACAAAGATTTGAAGTTACCCCAATTCAAGGGGTCTCAAAAGACAGTTATGTTTATAAAAATGATTGACCAAATGTTTGACATTTTGAATTCTAAAAATCCCAACCAGAAATACTTTAAAAGTCCACTGAACAGAAGGAATGTTATCGCAAAAACAAGTTACTTGAATGAGTGTAGTGAAAAAATGCTTAGTTTAAAATACAAAGGGAATTTTGTTTGTCTGGGTCAGAGAAAACGAGCTATTGTGGGTTTAGTGACGTCAATAAAGTCCATTACCGCTATATCAATGCAATTGCTAAACCGAGTCATTTCTCCTTTCGACTATATCCTCACGTACAGATTCTCACAAGACCTATTGGAACTGTTGTTCAACAAAATAAGGGGGAAACTTGGGAGAAACAACAACCCGAATGTTATTGAATTCCAGAATATTATGAAACAAATATGGCACCAAAACTTACTAAAATCGAATAGCACTGGCAATGCTATCGTTAGAGTAAAAGAAGGAGAAATTCCCGGGGGGTTGCTTCCGCTTCAGCGAAAGAAAAAAACTAGGCTTCCAATAATAAACTTTGAAGTATCATCAGACATAGACACTTTTGTGTACTCGGCGTTTCATATGAACTGCCTTTGTTATATTGCGGGCAATATTGTTCGCGATATCAGAGTTAAATTGGACTGCTCAAGTTGTTTTGACGCAATCCACGAAAGTTCAATTGATGCATTGTCATCAGAAAATAGAGCTCTGATTGCTAGAAAAGATAATGGAGGCCTAGTGTTTCCCAGTGGAAGTGTTTTAAAAGTAGTTGAAGTGACTGACAATGTAATGAAAAGTGTTTTTACCCAAACTGCCTCACCTCCTTCAATTAAATGGCTGGATTTGAAGATAGCCAGCGCTGTTATGAAGCGACTAATTTCACGAGATGACATTTTTCTAACCTTAAAAGATCACATCAACGATTATTGCGCCGCTCAAAGTGAAAGTCATTTAGTAACGTTGTTGAAATTGATTATACACAAATATTTGAGGATAAAGTTGTTTGACTGTGGGAAATTTTCGCATGAAAATATTTCTGAACGACACCTGAGATCGAAATTGACTCTGTTCCGGAATGAATAGTTTATATCTTCTGAGTGTCGGAGTAGAGGAGCCTCCGTTAATAAAATCTCCTAAATCGTTCTTCTAAGAACGGGCTCGCACGGGTCAAGTTGTATGCCACCTCTTCTGATGATGACCTATGGCAGGTCGAAACTCGTGCAGCCAAATAATAAGTTATCTACGCAAATTTGTAATACTAGCTTCAGTTTCACACACAAAATACTCTTAATACTTAGATACTGTGATTTTTCAGTTAGAAGTTTTTGCCATTTCTAGACTTTTTGTAATTTTTTGTTTCATTAGGTCAATGCTTTATATCTTATCTATTGAGTCAGGGTATTTGTCCTTATTTAGCCTAATTTACATTTATTGTCAGTTAAGATGATGTGAACTCAAGTTCGGTATGGTCACCTTGATTTGTGTTTTATGCTTATGCTCATTTGTGTATGAACCTTACGTTTTTGTGTGAACCATGTATGCAATGTTTTTGGTTTCTAACAGACGCGTGCGAGCGTGCTGGGATTTGCAGATTTTGTCCTTTACTCTGTTGTGATTGGGGACATTATCAATCATTTTGCTATAATTTCTGTAATCTTGGTTTTTCTTGCAGGGGGAAACCAGTAACTGCGAGCCCAGAAGTTGTTGGAGCTCAAAACAATTTTTATAAATTCATATCTGCTCATTCAGGTGCTCCAAAAGAGGCCAAGGTAACTTAATTTTTTTTAAACGTCTGAGTGTATTCATTTCTAATAGATTTTTTATTTCATCACAGTTAACAACTGAAGAAGCTCTTAAAGTCCGGATTCTTTTAAAACAACGGGAAAGACAAAGGAAAGAAAGGAATGACAGTCGAAGACAGAAGCCTGCAGCCAAAAACCCTTCACTGAATTCTCAAAAATTCAAAAATTTCACAAAAAATAATCGGTTTTATATTTTTAAGGATGTAATTCGTGTCAAGAATCTAAGAAAAACAAAAGAAAATAATGTATTAAGCTAGAACGGGCTGAATAAACGATTCTCGGTGTGCTTTTTTGAACGTGCCTGCTAAACTTTTAGTCGCTACTTACATCAAGATGTTAAATTTCGTGCTACGAAATTCACTCACCGCTCATGCACAGATAGGCAGTAAAACTCAATGATGAGTACTTCTTCTAGTCTATATAGTATATCTATTTCTATGGCTCCACTTTCAATGACTCAATGTCAAAACCTCCCAGACGGGGAGGTTTTGATTCTGCATGTAGTTTCAGCATAGAAAACGAATCATCGTAGCTGTTTATAGAAGGGCAAAGCCGTATAAAATTATGTCTGACTGCTTCTTTAACACACGTAAGATACAAAACGCGCGTTTAATTTTGAACCCGACCAATCAGAGCATCTTCTGCACCAGCTTTGTACCAATGAGTGTGTCTTCTGCACTTTTTTGCACAGCTGCTATACCCAACGTCACGGACATTGCTATGCATATTTTTGTGCTTCCCGTAGAACATGTTCTACGACGTATTCCCTGGTTTCAGGCTGTTCAATACAGTGAGATAGGAGATAGGGTGGCATATTTGCTAGTTGTCCATTATGTTGTAGAACGGCACATGGCAGAATGGTCAAACAAGCAAAACAAAACAACTGCCTTCCTTTCTGATACGGGCATTGGTTTAACATCGTTGCTGATAATATCAAGCGAAATAACGCGTTTTATACTTCTTCAAATGCAAAATGAAACATTATTATTTCAAGTAATCACAATAATTTCTTTAAAGCAACGGGAGTTTACGTTTTTTAAACTTTACGTGAATTAATAGACGACAATTGAACAAAGCTGTGTGCTGTGTGACAATATTAGTGGTCTCAGTCTCATCAAAACTGAAATATTTTTGGTCTTCGTCTTCGTCCTGAATTTAAACAAAGAAAATTATTAAAAAAAATTCATAAACAAGTCACAATCGCCATGATTAATTTTTCATAAGTGGGTTTGGATATTACAATTGAACACGTGTAGGTGTAAGGCGCGAACAATTTTTTGAACCTTTGACGTTTTACATACTTTTGCATTCCCACAAACAAACAAAATCAACAAGCACAAATGCAAAACGAAAACACACAGGATCATTTTTTTGAGCGCAACAAGTTTTAAGTTTCAGTTTAGAAAGACTTCAAGTGCATGAGTTGATGATTATTAATTCCGCAATTCGCAATATCACAATTAAGCATCATTATTTACTGTGAAAGTAGTTGTTGCACGACAACGAAAGTAGTGTAGAATTGAGATGGGTCCGAAATCAAAAATTGGTCCAAAGGTTTGTGTGTCATGTTGTTAGTATATCAATGGAAGGTCCTTTGTTTTGTTCAACAATTTGCTATGGTATATACTTATAAATTTCAGAATATCTGCTCCTTTATTGTGGAAGTAGGAGAAACAAACGATAGATTTGTTGAAGATTCTGCAGACATAATACGACAATGTTTGGTGGACAAGGTGAGTTTGATAATGATAATATGTAAAGCAAAAGCTGCATGTTTCTTTTGACTAATTTCAAGTTTTTCATGAAAGTTGTTTGCAGAAAGTATGGATCACGTGTCAGTGAGTAGAAGTGTGGATGAAGGACGTGTCACTTTTGAGCCTGTGGGTTGGGATTCAATACAAAAACTTGAAGCCAAATTAAAACCAGGGGAATTGGGTGGTTCAGCAAAGCCTCCTTTGGCAGTTCTTTTAGATGTATTCCATACTATGGAGTCCCAAGAACAGTAATAATGTTATGTTATCCCTTGCTTGTATTCAGATAATGACTTGAATGACATTATGCATTAGTTGAGAAGTCTGCAAATATGCACTGACAATTAGTGTATTCAGTTCACAGAATTCTTTCACGATTATTTATTAGCTAAATATTTGTTGATTATAGGCAAGATACATATGAAAGGCCTAAAGTACTACTATTTACCGAAATGAAGGATGTGTTGTGCAACGAAACACTTCAAGAAGTAGTCAGTACGGCTGACAGGCGAAATATTTTCATAAACATCATGTTAGGAAACATTTATCAATACCCCGTTTGCTGTTATTTTTGTAAAAGCAAGTAAAATATTGTATTAGCTTCACTTGTGGCATTTCTTACAGACTTCCAGACGACCTTGATGAAACTCGGAAATCGAATCGCAAGATTTTGAAAAAGGCGTCAAAGGAAAGCAAGGTATGAGTTGTTCATGTAACAGGTAACTTTTTGCCTATTTAAACTTGCATATGCCCATAAATCCTTCAGCATATCCTATCAATCCCATGTTAATTCACTGTATGGTTTACTAGGGCGACTTCAGCATAACCAATATTTCGTCCTTTCAAAAGCAAATGGCTAACGCACTTTCAAAGAAGCCAGTTCGTCCGGCCCCATGGAATGTAACTTTCGAACTTGGCAGCAACATGCAAATAGAACTGAGTGGTTTTGTTTGTACTCGAAAAAATAAAGCTACCGACATGAAAAAAGCTTTAGTGAAGAATGTACCTGTCGTGGCACAGCAAAGTGCATCAAATGGTAACTCCGCAGTTAGTAGCCAGAAACCCCAAAATAATGTGACAGCAGGATCCAGTTTAAGAGCTACTCCTGATTTGGACGTAGCTAAAGACGCAACTACAAAAGAATCTTTCTGGAAGCAAGATGATGGAGAAGCTGTTGATGAGGAAGATGTAGGGAAAGCATACTATTTTGGAGACAAACTGATTCCCTTCAATGGTAAGTTTACGCACGCAAGTGCAAAAACCGTTCGATTCATTAAATTCTAATGTGTATCTCTCTCACAGAAATTGAAGGAGAAGAAGGCTACAAGAGTGGGGAAAAATGTTTGAAACTTTTATTTTTTTGCCCAAAGGAGTTGATTAAACCATACCATATCGTTGGAGATGGTACTACATTGTTTTATCCGAAGACTTTAGATGCTGTAATTTTTTTATTTTGAATTAATTTTTCCAACGAAGGAAATTTTTATTTCTTGAACTATTTGTTTATAGGGCTCGGAACTGAAGCTCGGTTCGCTTATAGCTGCAATGGATAAATTAGGTCGTGTGGCTGTTGTCAGAAAAGTGTACAGAAACAACACTCGAGTTGTGCTTGGTGTTTTGGCGCCTGACCCGGCAAGACAGGTAAATAAAAATTAAGCAAGACTTAAGACGTTTCAGTCAAGTGAGCTTTTGTGTAATCTTAGGTTTAGTTAATGCGGGTAGTTTGGGTACTCTGTACGGAAATATGCGCTGCAGTATAGCTTAGCTGTAGCTAATTGCATATTAATTTGTGTGTATAATGATTTAATTCTTGGACATTTAGTGCCTGATCTTTATGGAACTTTGCTTCGCGGATGATATTCATGTGCCTCATTTCCCCAATTTGGTGAAAACTCCTTATACGGAGCAGGATGAATTGGATGAAAGTGAAGAGCTGGTAGACAGGTTAATCAAAAGTTCTCCCCTGGACTTGAACATTCCTAAGGGTCCTGTTGACCCAGCAGCTAAAAAAATGCGAGAAACAATTGCGTTCAAGATCCTAGGGGAAAGCATCAACAAATCTTCACTTGACACCTTAGACTCTTATTTTAAACCTCTTGAATTGGAAGAGATGCTTCTCACACAATTGAAACAAGTTTTTCCACTCACTGTGTCTAAAGCAAAGGTAGAGAGAGCTACTGGTGTAGACATATTTAATAAACGGTGTGCCGATATCAACATTGAAGAAAATGAGGAGAAAAAACCAAAACTGGACTCGGATGTTTCAAATGCTGCTAATGTAAAGGCGGTAGATGATGGCTATGATGCCGACGATTTGGTAAGATTCTAAAGCACGCTTTGCGTCAGTGCTTTGGTTTATATTCAAATCTTGTCCTTTAAACTTAATCTCAAATAAGTAGGAAAGCAAACTAACCATACTATTGTTACTTTAGATGGACGAACTGTAAAGCGTACCCAGCTACTCACCAAATTTAAAATTAATTCAAATTATCCTGATTTGGAATTTACCTCTTGATGCTATTGTGGCTCGTTAGTAACTTAATTTTAAATGAAGAGCGCATACCGGTGATTAATTAGCAACATAGTATTACATTTACCTACCAGTCAAGAATATGTATCTTTTGATTTGATTTGAGCTCTTTATTAACGTGTTATAACTGTTATAACTATAAGAAGAAAGTGTTATAACACAATTATTCATGAGAGATATTTTTTAATGTTCTGAATAAAGTGAACCCCAAGTTGTAAATAAAATGTATATTTTGTTTCAAAACTAATCATGCTCATGCATACTTTTTTAAATTTGCCATTATTACTATTCCCATGATAATATAGTGTAGCCGTAAATCATGGGAAAAAACTAAAACTTCCCAAGTATGGTTTATTGCACCGACCGGTAGCAAATGCACCATTGTTGTGTGGCTTTGCTCAACAAATCTGAACTGGATTGCTGGAGCTACTCTCCGTGTTCTAAACTAGTAATGCATATGCATTCACTTTCCTTAGCACACAATCAGACACAAAAATGTGGATGTGATTTTTAGTGCGATGCGACGCCCGCATAACGCGTTTCGGCTCACTTCGCAAAATTATATAGGGTCTTATGGTCATAAATAAACTTACCCCAGAAACATTTAATGTAAATAAACCTCAGCAAGAGGGTATACCGACGAAGCCGAGTTATAAGGAATTATTTATATTAATATTACAAAAAACCAGTAATAATAATTAGGGGTTTTTATCGTTTTTCGGTAGTCTCATCAGCTAGTCTTTCTC
>Ga0210040_10008443_pt1 | contig 12233 bp, 9 predicted proteins | sample CryGeyCG12114_NA_FD_185462 | JGI IMG/M metagenome (GOLD analysis project Ga0210040, IMG submission 185462) | Groundwater microbial communities from aquifer - Crystal Geyser CG19_WC_8/21/14_NA (SPAdes) (version 2) | ecosystem: Environmental > Aquatic > Deep subsurface > Groundwater | place: USA... | reverse complement strand
CCGAGCACGGCGACCGCGAGCGGGGAGCGCGCGCTGAGGCTGCCCACGGTCCAGGGGAAGGCGAGGTTGGCGGCGTCCACCGGCGCCCGGGCGAGCATGAGCTGGGTGCCGGCGCCGAGCACGGCCCCGACGCCGAGCCCGACGACGAGGAACCGGTAGCCGCGGCGCCCGGCGCCGCCGGCCAGGCCGAGCGTCAGCGCCGCCGCGGTGGCCGCGCCCACGAGGGCGGTCGCCGAGGGCAGCAGGGACGTCGGGATCGCGACGACGCTGGCCACGGCGAAGGCCGTGGCGCCGTCGTTGAGCCCCACGGTGTCGGGGGTGGCCAGGCGGTTGCGGGCCAGGGTCTGCATGAGGACGCCGGCCACGCCGAGCGCGCCCCCGACGAGGAGCCCCGCGACCACCCGGGGCAGGCGCAGGCGCTGCACGAGCAGGACGTCGCGCGGCTCCCCCCGTCCCAGGGCGGCAGGCAGGGCGTCGACCAGCGCGACGCGGGCGGTGCCCAGGGCGAGGCTGGACGCCGCCGCGGCGAGCACGAGCACCACCAGCACCGCCACGACGAGCACCGCGCGCCGCTCCAGCAGCACCGAGCGGCCGGCCAGCGCCAGGCGCCAGGTGCCCGGGGGCGGCGCGGCGCCGGGGCGTGCGGGGGCGAGCGCCGGAGCGGCCGGGGCAGGTGCGCTCACAGCGCCGGCATCCGCGACGAGCGGACCACCGCGACGAGCACGGGCGCACCGACGAGGGCCGTCACGATGCCGAGCGGCATCTCGTAGGGGCGCACGAGCAGGCGCGAGACGACGTCGGCGGCCAGCACCACGGCGGGCCCGACGAGCAGGCAGACCGGCAGCACGCGGCGCAGGTCGGGGCCGACGAGCGCGCGGGCGAGGAAGGGCACGACGAGGCCCACGAAGGCGATCGGGCCGGCGGCGGCCACGGCCCCGCCGACGAGCAGCGCGACGGCCGCCACCGCCAGCGCGCGGGCCCGGGCCGGGCGGTGGCCCAGGCTGCGGGCGGCGTCGTCGCCGAGGGCCAGCGCGGAGAGCGGGCGGGCGACGGCCAGGGCCACGAGCAGGCCCAGCCCCAGCACCGGGCCGACCTGGGCCAGGGTGTCGAGGCCGCGGCCGGCGACCGAGCCGACGGTCCAGAACCGGATCTGGTCGGCGGTGTCCTGGTCGAGCAGCAGCAGCACCGAGGTGGCGGCGCCGAGCAGGCTGGACAGGGCGGCCCCGGCGAGGACGAGGCGCACCGGGTCGTCGCCGGTGCCGCGCAGCCGGGCGGCGCCGAGGGCCAGCAGGCAGCCGCCGGCCGCGCCCGCCACGGCCGCCGCCGGGCCGAGCGTCGCCGTGCTCGCGCCGGCGGCGGTGACCGCGACGACGGCGAAGGAGGCGCCCGCGCTCACCCCGAGCAGCCCCGGCTCGGCGAGGGGGTTCCGCGAGGCGGCCTGCAGCAGCGCACCGGCCACCCCGAGGGCCAGCCCGACCCCGGCGGCGACGAGGGTGCGCGGCACCCGCAGGCCCAGGACGGCGAAGCGGGCGTCGTCGTCACCGGCCCCGACGAGCACGGCGAGGGCCCGCCCGGGGCCCACCTCGCCGGCGCCGAGCGCGAGGCTGGCGACCACCGCGACGAGCAGCGCCAGGGCGGCCGGGAGCACGCCGCGGCGCAGCAGGGCGCGCTGGTCCACCCGGCCTCCGCTCCCCCGACCCCGTCGGGGTCAGCTCTGGACAGGCGCGCTCGCCGGCCCTCTATGGTGAGGCTCACCTTACCTGCGGCGACCGGCCGCCGGGGAGCACCACCTGTGGAGGACCTCCGTGAGCACGACCACCCCGGCGCAGCGGCGTCGAGGCCCGCTGGCCGCGCCCTCTCTCGTCACCCTCGCCGCGGCGGTCACCCTCGCCCTGTCCGGTTGCGGCGGCGACAGCGGCGGGGCTGCCGCCGAGCCCAGCGCGTCGGCGTCCGAGACGACCGTGAGCACCGCCTTCGGCGACGTGCCGGTGCCGGCGGAGCCGCAGAGCGTGGTCGCCCTCGCCGAGTCGGCCCTCGACGTCGCCCTCGCGGTCGGCGTCACGCCCGTGGGCACCACCGCCACCCGCGGCGGCACCGAGCCGCCGGCCTACCTCGGCGAGGAGGCCGCCGCGGTCCCGGTCGTGGGCACCGTGCGCGAGGCCAACCTCGAGGCGATCGTCGAGGCGGCGCCGGACCTCATCCTCGCCGCCAGCGGCCTGGACCAGGCGCAGTACGACGCCCTGTCCGCCATCGCGCCCACCGTCGTGCCCGAGGCCGCAGCCGCCGGCGACTGGCAGGCGCCGCTGCACACCTACGCGCAGGCGCTGGGCAGCGATGACGAGCTGACCGAGCGCCTGGACGCCGTCACCGAGCGCGCCGAGGCCGTGGCCGCGGACGGCGGCCTCGACGGCACGGTCGCCGTGGTGCGCTGGATGGAGACCGGCCCGGTGCTCATGAGCTCGGCCCTCATGCCCGGCACGCTGCTCGCCGCGGCCGGGGCGAGCAGCGTGCCGGCGGCCGCCGGTCTGGGCGACGCCCCCCACAGCGACCCGCTGTCGCTGGAGAACCTCGGCGAGGTCGACGCCGACCACCTCTTCCTCGCGGCCTTCGGCGAGAGCGGCGACACCGCCCTGGCCGCCGCGCAGGGCGATCCGGCGTTCGCCCGCCTGAAGGCCGCGCAGTCCGGCGCGACCACCGAGGTCGACGGCGGCGTGTGGACGTCCAGCTCGGGCCCGATCGCGGCCGAGCAGGTCGTGGAGGACATCGAGGCCGCTGCGGGCGCCTGACCCCTCGGGGCGCTGCGCCCGCCCGCGCTGCCTACGCTGACCCGGTGGTGGGAGCGCTGAGCGTGTGGGCGGGCGGGCCGTGGCTCGAGGACGGCGTCCGCGGCGAGGTCGTGGAGATCGCGACCGAGCTCGAGGAGCTCGGCTACGCGCGGCTGTGGCTGTCCGCGGGGTTCGGCGACGGCGTTCCCACGATCTTCGGTGACCTGCTGGCGGCCACCTCCCGCCTTCAGGTGGCCAGCGGGATCCTCAGCATCTGGCACGCCACCCCGCAGCAGTGCGCGGACGCCGTGGCCGAGCTGGAGCGGGCGCACCCCGGCCGGTTCCTCCTGGGCCTGGGCACGAGCCACGCCCCGCTCGTGGAGGGCAGCGGCGAGGCCTACCGCCGCCCCTGGAGCCGGATGGTCTCCTACCTCGACGACCTGGACGCCGCGTCCCCGCCGGTCGCGACGCAGCGGCGGGTGCTGGCCGCGCTCGGCCCCCGGATGCTCGAGCTCTCCGGGCAGCGGGCCGTCGGGGCGCACCCCTACTTCGTCCCGGTGGAGCACACCGTCGAGGCGCGCGAGCTGCTCGGCGCCGGGGTGCTGCTGGCGCCCGAGGTCGCCGTCGTCCTCGAGGCCGACCCCGCCACCGCGCGCGGGGTGGCCCGCCGCTACACGGCCCCCTACCTCCAGATGCCCAACTACACGAACAACCTGCGTCGCCTGGGCTGGTCCGAGGAGGACCTCGCCGGCGGCGGCAGCGACGCCCTGGTCGACGCGCTGATCCCCTGGGGGGCGACCGAGCGCGTCGCGGCGCGGATCGCCGAGCACCACGCGGCCGGCGCCGACGAGGTGGCGGTGCAGGTGCTCACCGCCTCCGGCGCACTGCCGCGCAACGAGTTCGCCGAGCTGGCCGACCTCCTCCTCTGACACCGCACGCTCCGTCGACCGCACTTCTGCGGAAAAGTGCGGTCTCAGCCCCTCCGTCGACCGCACTCCTCCGGGAGAGTGCGGTCTCAGCCCCTCCGGCCACCGCACTCCTCCGGGAAAGTGCGGTGGGGGCTGGGTCAGGAGCGGCATTCCTGCGGAGCGGTGCCGCTCTGGGAGCCCTTGCAGGACCCGCACACCTCCTGGGCCGCTCCCGGACGCCGCCGCCCTAGCCTCGGCGACGTGACCTCGACGCCGTCCCCACCCGCCACCGTCGTCGTCGTCGAGGACGAGCCCGTCATCGCCGAGGCGGTCGCGGCCCGGCTGCGCGCCGACGGCCACCGGGTGGAGGTGGCCCTCGACGGGCTCGCGGGGGTGGCGCTGTGCGCGCGGGTGCGCCCCGACCTCGTCGTGCTCGACCTCATGCTCCCCGGCCTGGACGGCTACGAGGTCTGCCGGCAGGTGCAGGCCGCCCACGACGTGCCGGTGCTCATGCTCACGGCGCGAGACGACGAGACGGACGTCGTGGTGGGCCTGCGGATGGGCGCCGACGACTACCTCACGAAGCCGTTCAGCCCGCGTGAGCTCTCGGCCCGGGTCGCGGCGCTGCTGCGCCGGGCGGCGCGCGGGACCGGCCGCGCCGACGACCGGGGACGGCTGCGCCTCGGCGACGTCGAGCTCGACGTCGCCGCCCGCCGCGTGCACCGCGACGGGCGGGAGGTGCACCTGACGCCGACCGAGTTCGACCTGCTGGCCCGCCTGGCCGACCGGCCCGGCGCCGTCCTCAGCCGCGAGCAGCTGCTGGCCGACGTGTGGGGCTGGCGCGACGCCGGCAGCACCACGCGCACCGTCGACACCCACGTCGCGGCGGTGCGCCGCAAGCTCGGCGACGACGTCGTGCGCACCGTGCACGGCGTCGGGTACGCCGGCGGCCCGGCGTGAGCGGCTCCCTCGCGACCGGCGGTGGCCCGCTGGCCCGGGTGCGCTCGATCAAGGCGAAGCTGGGGCTCGTCGTCGTCGGAGCCACCGCGAGCGGGCTGGCCGGCGGCGCGGCGGGCCTGCAGGGGGGCTTCCGGGTGCGCTGGGCGCTGCTGCTGGCCGTCGTCCTGGCCCTCGCCGTGGTCCAGCTGCTGGCCCGCGGCATGACTGCGCCGCTGCGGGAGATGGCCGGGGCGGCCTCGCGGATGGCGCGCGGCGACCACGACGTGCGGGTCGCCGTCCGCACCCGCGACGAGGTCGGCGAGCTCGCGCGCGCCTTCAACGCCATGGCCGCCGACCTGGGCGAGGTCGACGCCCAGCGGCGGCGCCTCGTCGCCGACGTCAGCCACGAGCTGCGCACGCCGCTGACCGCGCTGCGGGCGCTGCTGGAGAACCTCGCCGACGGCGTCACCCGGCCCGACCCGGCGGCGCTGGCGACGGCGCTGGGCCAGACCGAGCGCCTGAGCCGCCTCGTCGCCCAGCTGCTCGACCTCTCGCGGCTCGAGGCCGGCGAGGTGCCGCTGCACCGGGCCCGCGTGGACCTGCCCGAGCTGCTCGCGGCGGCGGCCGCCGAGGCCCGCTCCGTCGGCCGCGACGTGCCCGTGGTGGTCGACGCCGACGCCGGCCTCGTCGTCCAGGCCGACCCCGAGCGCCTCGCCCAGGTGCTGGCGAACCTCCTCGACAACGCCACCCGGCACAGCCCGCCGGGCGCGCCGGTGCACCTGTCCGCGCACCGGACGGCGTCCGGGGTGCGCCTGGAGGTCCGTGACGCCGGGCCGGGCATCGCCCCGGCCGACCGCGAGCGCGTGTTCGCCCGCTTCGCCCGCACCGACACCGCGCGCTCGGCCGCTGCGGGCGGCAGCGGTCTCGGCCTGGCGATCGTCCGCTGGGTCGTCGACCTGCACGGCGGCTCCGTGGCGGTCGGCGACCCGCCCCCGGGCGGCGGCTGCCGCGTCGTCGTCGACCTGCCCGCCTGACCCGACCCCTTCCCCCTGATCCCCTGCGGACCGCCTCGCGCGGCGCCGCTCCTCGTCGTGCCCCTGGAGGCCCGCGTGACCGCCACTCCCCCGCTCCCCGCCCCACCTGAGCCCGCCCACCCGGTGCCCGTGCCGCCCCCGCCGCCGCGCCCTGCGGCTCCCGCGCCGGTAGCGCTGGCCGCGCTCGGCACCGGCGCCGCCGCGGCCGTCCTCGTGCCCGGCGACCCGCCGGGGCTCGGCGTCGCGCTCTTCGCCGTGCTCGTGGCGGGAGTGCTCCTGGCCGTGCGCGGCGCGGTCCCGCGGCCGAGCCGGTGGCAGGTCGTGCACGGCACCGCGGCGGTGCTCCTGGTCGCCGCGGCTGCCGTGCGCGACGCCGGCTGGGTCGTGGCCCTGGACCTCCTCGCCGCCGTCCCGCTGGGCGCGCTCGCCCTCGTGCCGGCGCGCACCTGGGCCGGCGTGCTGGTAGCCCTGCCCCGCGCGGGCCTGCGGGTCCCCCGGTCGGCCGGCGCGCTGGCGCGGGGCCTGCGGCCCCTGGTCGGGCGCGGCCGCTCGCTGGGCCCCTCGCTGTGCCCGGTCGTGCGCGGGCTGGCGCTCACCGCGCTGCTGCTGGTCGTGTTCGTGCCGCTGCTGGCCAGCGCCGACGAGCGCTTCGCCGCCCTCATCCCGGCGTGGCAGCTCCCCGACCTCGGCGAGCTGCCGGGCCGCGCGGTCGTCGGCGTGCTGGCGGCGCTCGCGCTCGTGGCCGCGGACTGGACGCGGCGCGCGCCCGGCGCCGAGCCGGTCGTCCCGCCGCCGTCGCGGGTGCTGAGCCGCGCCAGCGAGTGGCTGCTCCCCCTCGGCGCCCTCGACCTGCTGCTGGCCGCCTTCCTCCTCGCGCAGGCGCGCCCGGGTCGCGGCGGCGCGACGTTCGCCGAGGAGCTGCACGCGGGGTTCTTCCAGCTGCTGGCGGTCACCGCGCTCGTGGTGCTCGTGGTCGCCGCCGCCGTGCGCTGGACGACGCGCAGCGGCGGCGTGCGGGCGGCGCTGGGCGCGCTGTGCCTGCTCACCCTCGCGGTGGATGCCTCCGCGCTGGCCCGGCTGCACGCCTACACCGACGCGTACGGCCTGACCCGGCTGCGGATCCTCGTCGGCGTCATCTGCTGCCTGCTCGCCGCGGTGCTCGTGGTGCTGCTCGTGGCCGGGAGCCGGCCCGCGCCGTCCGCGCCGTCCGCGTCGTCCGCGTCGTCCGCGCCGCCCGCGCCGCCCGCGTCGCAGCGGTGGGTGCCGCACGTCGTGGTCGCGCTCGGCGCGCTCGCGCTGCTCGGGCTCACCGCCGCCGACCCGGACGCCGCGATCGCCCGCTCGGCCCTGGCCCGCGGGCCGGCGGCCGACACGCAGTACCTCGCCACGCTGTCCGCGGACGCCGTCCCGGCGCTGCTGCGGCTGCCCGCCGGCCAGCGCGAGTGCGTCCTGACGTCCGTGCACTCGCGCCTGGAGCGCACCAGCGGCGGCTGGACGTCGGCCAACGCCTCCCGCGCCCGGGCCGCCGGCCTGCTCGAGGCCGCCCCCCCTCCTCCTGCCCGATCCCGGGCTGGGCGCCCTAGCGGCTCTGGTGCTCGGGGACGCCGTCGCGCAGGGCGTGCAGGGCGGTGACCAGCGCGGCGGCGTCCCGCTCCCCGCCCGGCAGGAGCACCGAGGCCCCGCCCCGGGCGGGCAGCACGGGCAGGGCGGCGCCGTGCATGGTCTCCACGACCACGGCGGGCAGCCGGCGCGGGCCGGAGAGCCCCGTGCCGACGCGCACCGAGGCGACCTGGCTCCACCGCAGGGAGATGACGGGGGCGGCAGCGCCGGCGCCGCGCCACAGCTCCACGCCGGCGGGGCTGGCGGCCAGGGTCAGCGGCGTCCCGCCGGAGCGGGACAGGCGCCGCTCCCAGACGCCGGCGGCGACCAGGCCGGGGCCCAGCTCGGCGGCGGAGAAGACGCCGTGCAGCTCCCAGCCCGCCCGCTCGGCCCGCACCGCGGCCTCGCGCGCGGCGGTGCGCCGGGCGGTCACCGCGACGACCGCCGCGACGACGAGCAGCACGACGCCGACCGCGACCGCCAGGTACCAGAGCGAGGACTCACCGCTCAGGAGCCGCAGCGTCGCCGGGACGGCGATGGCCGCAACGCCGACGGCCGTGAGCGCGCTGGCCAGCCGCAGGCGCGCGCCGTCGGCGGGGGCCTGCCCGCTCACGGCGCCACCTCCTCACCCAGGGAGAGGCCAGGCTCTGCCGCGGGGCCCACCGAGGAGACGATGGCGTCGACCCTGGGACGGCGATCGTCCGGCGCGGTCGAGGTGCCGCTCACACCGGCTCCCCGAGCTCGAGCCGCACGGTGTTGGCGATGACGACGCTCTCGTCGGTGAGCGCGTCGAAGACCTGCGCCACGGGCGTGGTGAACTCCAGCCGCACGGCCTCGCTGGCCCCCGGCGCGAAGATCGTCCAGGCCACGGACGACAGCACCTGCCCCGTGCCCTTCTCCGCCCAGCGCTTCATCTCGATGACGGCGGGGCCCGCCTCGACCTCGGCGGGCGAGGTGGAGTAGTCGAAGAGCTTCACGCCCCGCTCCCGCGGTGCCTTCTTCACGCGCTGGAGGAAGACCTCCGCCGACAGGGCGGCGCCGGTCTCCCCGCGCAGCAGGTCGGCGAAGAGGAAGCCGTAGATCTCCCCCGTGCTGGGCTCCGGCACCCACACCGCCGCCGTCAGCGGCGCCGTGTCGACCGGGACCGTGGCGTCGAAGAGGAGCACCGCCTCCCGCACGCGCGCCTGCGCGGCCTCGCCGGTGGCGACCTTCTCCGCCACCGCGTCCACGTGCCCGGCGGCCTCGCGCGGCACCCACGAGCCCCACGTCGGCGGGGCGCCGATCCTGTAGTCCTTGATCTTCTCGGCCATGCCGCCTCATCAGCTCCTCGTCGTGCGGGACGTCTCGCGGCGTCCGGCGGCGAGCAGGGCGTCCTGGCCCGGGCAGCGCACCGGACCACGGTCCGTGGCCGAACCCCACGACGTGCGCATCACCGGCTCACCCCTCCTGCGCGGTCGACGGACCCCGAGCGGACCGGACCCGCGGGCGTCGACAGTAGCCGCGAGCGGGCGCCGAGCGGGGCACGTCGGGCGCGCGTCGCCCGCTCGGGCGCTGGCCCGTGGCGCACTACTGTCGCAACAGATTCTTGTAGGCGCGTCATCGCACCAGGCGAGTACTGGGAATGAGCTGTCCCGCCAAACCGGCGACTTGGGATATGAACGCTGCGGGGTAGCCCCATCAACGGAGCGCTTTCCGATCCGCCCTGAAACCAGCATTCGTCAGAACGCCATGAAAGAGGTCTTCATTGAGAAAATGAAGCACGCTAGGAATACGCTCCTCCTCTAATGTCAGTTCACCATCATCACTGATCAGCGCCTCGTGATCAAGTCCTACGGCAACCATCTTTTCGCGAACTTCTTCGATGGTGATGCCGTCGAGATGCCCTCGATTAGCAATCGTTTCAAGCCTGCGCGCTAGACGCCCGTCGCGCAGAACTTTCGCCTCCATGCGCGCACGACCTTCAGCGGCCATCGGGACGTGCGCTGCTACAGACGCCGCCCATGCAGGCACGCGGCCGATCAGCGTTTCCTGATCACGAAACAGCTTTGCGAAGGTCACCTGCGACAGCACGTGCACCACGTCTCCACGAAAATCAGGTCGACATCGAGGTCAAATCCAAAGACTGGCGCATCAATCCGCGTCAAGACATCGTGGTAACTCGTCAAAAGCCGGCCAGCGCGCAGTCCGCGGCGGGGATTTGATCGCCGCAGGAAGGCGGCCCTTTCCCCAGGCTCCGACCCTACTGTGATGGCATACAATTCTAGATCTTTTGTGGGCAAGTCGTTAGGAGCAAGGACCCGAAGCGCCTCCGGAGCAAGCAGTGCTTCAGCAAATGTAATGGCCTGATGCTCACTAGCAAGCAGTGGCGCCTCCCCTAGAACCCCTCGGTCGACAGTCAAGTATGTCTCGGGTGTGAGGTCAGCCTCAGGAGTCCATGGCTCCTGCGTGCGCTCCTCCATATCGTCAAGCGTGTCAGCGATGAGTTGCCTGAACCGCCCAACAACTTCCACCCCTAACATCATTTGCGCTAAGCGCAATTTAGTGCCAGAGCGCCAACCGACAGAAAGACTGACCGGCGAGTCCGGGTCGATTGCCGCCAGGTCAGGCATAGTCGCCATCTGTTCTCCTAATTGGTAACGCTGGTCAACTTGAGTGCCCCCGAAGGCAACTGCACCGCTTCAACCACCTGATGCCGTCGCGGCCGAACGGCCGACAGCATGATGCCGTTGTAGCCAGATGTCGACTCGACCGCATAAATCTTATACCCGGCCAACAGGAGGACTGGATTGACCAATACCAGATCTGTTGACGCCACGAGAGCAGCAGCAAGAGCCGCGAAGAGGAACCACGCAAGAGCATCACGCCAGCTGGAAGCATCCACGAAGACAAAGGGGAACACGAAGGTCAAGAGGTAGCCAGGAACTTGCGCCGATTCGTCTTTCACTGCGGAAATTTTGTATGGCTGCGGATTGGTAGCCCCCCTCGCCGACACAAGAAGCAGCACTCCGATGAACGCAAACAAGCCAGCAATCATCAATCCGATGGACCAGAAGAAGTGATTGCCGCTAATTCTTACGGCGAACAGCAGAGCGGCCGGCGACCACGCGCCCGCGAGTAGCCGCACCCGAAGCACGATCAACCTTGCGACGTGACCATGAGACGACGGAGGGCACGGCGTCGTGCATGCTGGGATCCAAGGCCGAGCAGCGTGCCCTTGACCTCTGAACCGCAGCAAATGTGGGCATGCGCCAGCACGAGGGCCGTCGGGCCGACGACGATCTTCCGGAGACCGCCGACGTCAATAACCTCAAGTTTTCGCATGTGAGCACCCTGGCACGGACCTCTGACAGTTGTCCGCACGCAGGCGCCGCCGTGCCGAGGCGAGGCTCGCCGCTGTCGTCCTCCAGCGACGCTCATCCTCCTCAAGTGCCGAGCGCCAGGCAGACTGCTGCAGGGCGCCTCGCGCGTTCCATGCAAGCTAGGCGCCGCTGGGCCAACCTGTGCGGCCCGAGGAAAGCACGGCTTTGCGGCGTGACACCGGCAGCGCGGTCTCAGACGCCGACGCTTGACCCACATGGCACATCTACGGGTGGGGTAGCGCGGAAAATCATGTCGCGCAGTTGGCCTAGGCGCGTGTGCTTGACGCTCACCCTGCTGGCCATGACTGCGGCTCCTCCGGAGCACTCCACGACCAGCTGCGTAACCCCCTAGGTGTACCGGGCCATCACGTTGGTGGCAGGCGGCTGGTCGGGGGCAGGCCTGCGAGGGCGCTGTGGCGGCGTTGAGTGTTGTAGTGCTCCAGCCAGGGTGCAAGGGCGTCGGTGCGGGCGGTGTTGGTGGTGAAGACCTGCCGGTAGGCCCACTCGCTGGCCAGGGTGCGGTTGAACCGTTCGACCTTGCCGTTCTGCCACGGGCAGTGGGGGCGGATGAACTTCTGGACGATGCCGTGCTGGGCGCAGACCGCGCGCAGGGAGTACCTGTAGGCCCAGGCGTTGTCGGTCATCAACCGCTCCACCCGGGCGATGCCGTGGGCGGCGAAGTAGGCCAGGGCCCGGTCCAGGAACCCAGCGCAGGTGGCGCCGCGTTCGTCGGGCAGGACCTCGCTGTAGGCCAGGCGGGAGTGGTCATCGACGAGGGAGTGCACGTAGTCGTAGCCGACCCTGGTGGCCCGGTCACGACTGGTGCTGCCAGCGGTGCGGCCGTGGGCTCGCCAGCCCCCACCGGCGGGGATGCGGCCGATCTTCTTGACGTCCATGTGCACCAGCTCCCCGGGGCGGGAGCGTTCGTAGCGCACCGCGGTGGACTTCGAGGAGCGGATCACCTCACCCGTGAGCGGGTCCAGCGCGCTCAGCGGTGGAACGTGGTGGCGGACCAGGATCCGCGAGACCGTGCGCGCGGGCACCCCGGCGCGCGGGCACCCCGGTCTGGGCGGCGACCTGGTCCCGGCCGTGGCGGGTCCGGACGCGTACTGCGATCACCCGCGCCTCGGCCTCGGCGCTGGTGCGGGCAGGGCATCGGTGCGGGCGCGAGGAGCGATCAGCCAGACCGGCCTCGCCCTCGGTTTCGTAGCGCTCGAGCCACTTCTAGACGCACTGGCGGGAGATGCCCATCGCCTTGGCGATGTGGGCCTGCGGCCACCCGTCGTGATGCCGTTCGACGATCAGACGCCGGCCGTGAACGGTCGTGGCGGCGTTAGCGTGGGACACGAGAACCTCCGGGCGGATGTGGGCCTTCGACAAGCCACACCCCACTCGGAGGTTCTCCTGCGTCCAACCCGACCCGCTGCCACCAACGTCCTGGCCGGGTACACCTAGGGCCGGGGCGGGACCGCCCGTGGACGACGAACGGCCCGCCCTGGAGGTCCAGGACGGGCCGTTCGCGGGGTGTGGAGGTGGCGGGAATCGAACCCGCGTCCGTCGTCGTTCCCCCAGGGCTTCTCCGAGTGCAGCCTGCTGACGGTTTTCTCAGCTCCAGCGGTCTTGCAGGCG
>Ga0210040_10008442_pt1 | contig 12234 bp, 11 predicted proteins | sample CryGeyCG12114_NA_FD_185462 | JGI IMG/M metagenome (GOLD analysis project Ga0210040, IMG submission 185462) | Groundwater microbial communities from aquifer - Crystal Geyser CG19_WC_8/21/14_NA (SPAdes) (version 2) | ecosystem: Environmental > Aquatic > Deep subsurface > Groundwater | place: USA... | reverse complement strand
TTCCGGCCGTACGGACGGGTCACCGCGGGCAATGCGGCCGGGCTGAACGACGGTGCCACCGCCTGCCTCGTCGCGGCCGAGGAGGTCGCCGACGAGCTCGGGCTGCCGGCGGCCATGCGGCTGGTCGGGTTCGCGTTCGCCGGGGTCGACCCCGAGGTGATGGGCGTCGGGCCCATCCCCGCCACCGAGAAGGCCCTGAGCCGGGCCGGGCTGAGCATCGACGACATCGGCGCCTTCGAGATCAACGAGGCCTTCGCCGTCCAGGTGCTGGCCTTCCTCGACCACTTCGGCGTCGACGCCGAGGACCCGCGCGTCAACCCGTACGGCGGCGCCATCGCCCTCGGTCACCCGCTGGCCAGCTCGGGCGTCCGGCTGATGATCCACCTGGCGCGCCAGTTCCGTGAGCATCCCGAGGTCCGCTACGGGATCACCACGATGTGCATCGGCCTGGGCATGGGCGGCACCGTCATCTGGGAGAACCCGCGCCACGCCGAGGGCGGCAACCGGTGATGGAGTCCGCCGAGCTCGACCTGCTGATCGCCCGCGCCGCCGAGGTCGCCGAGCGCGAGGTGGTGACGTCCGCGCACAGCCGCGACGTGCAGCTCCCCCACGGGTCCGGGACCTGCGTGCTGATCACCCTCGACAACGGCCAGGACCACACCCGGCCCAACACCTTCGGGCCCCGGGGGCTCGGCGAGCTCCGGGCCGCCGTCGAGGCGGCGTCGGCCCGCGACGACGTGGCCGCGATCGCCGTCACCGGCAAGCCGTTCATCCTGGCCGCGGGCGCGGACCTGACCGGGCTGCCCCGGATCACCGCACGCGAGCAGGCCCTGGCCATCGCCCGGATCGGCCACGCGGTCTTCGACCTGCTGCACGCCGCGGACGTCCCGACCTTCGCCTTCCTCAACGGCCTCGCACTCGGCGGCGGCCTCGAGCTCGCGCTGCACTGCGACTACCGCACCGTCTCGGCCGCGGCTGCCGGCATCGGCCTGCCCGAGTGTTTCCTCGGCATGTTCCCGGCCTGGGGCGGGGCCTACCTGCTGCCGAACCTGGTGGGCGCGGACCGGGCCGTCCAGGTGATCATCGAGAACGCCCTGAACAGCAACCGGATGCTCACCGGTCCGCAGGTGCACCGGCTCGGCATCGCCGACGCCTTGTTCGAAGGTGCTGACTTCCTCGAGCGCTCGCTGGACTGGGCCGGGCGCGTGGTCGCCGGCACCGTCGAGGTGCCGCGCCCCGAGGTGGACCGCGGCGAGGCCTGGGACGCGGCGGTGGCGCGCGGCAGAGCCGTCGCCGACGGCAAGGTCGCCGGGGCGGCACCCGGGCCCTACCGGGCGCTGGAGCTGATCGCCGCGGCCAGGACAGCCGATCGTGCGGAGTCGTTCGCCGCCGAGGACGAGGGTCTGGCGGACCTGATCATGGGTCCGGAGCTGCGCTCTGGGCTGTACGCGTTCGACCTGGTGCAGAAGCGGGCCCGCAAGCCCGCCGGGGCCCCGGACCGGGCGCTGGCCCGGCCGGTCACCAAGGTGGGCGTGGTGGGCGCCGGCCTGATGGCCAGCCAGCTGGCCCTGCTCTTCGTCCGCCGGCTCGAGGTGCCGGTGGTGATCTGCGACCTCGACGCCGAGCGCGTGCAGCGGGGCCTGGCCTGGCTGCACGACGAGATCGACACGCTCCTGGCCAAGCGGCGGGTCTCCCCCGACCAGGCCAACCGGCTGCGCGCCCTGGTCTCCGGGACGACCGAGCTGGCCGACTACGCCGACTGCAGCTTCGTGGTGGAGGCGGTCTTCGAGCAGCTGGAGGTCAAGCAGCAGGTCTTCGCCGAGCTGGAGAGGCACGTCCCGCCGGAGTGCGTGCTGGCCACCAACACCTCCTCGCTGTCGGTGAGCCAGATGGCCGCCGGGCTGGAGCACCCGGAGCGGGTGGTGGGCTTCCACTTCTTCAACCCGGTCGCGGTGCTGCCGCTGCTGGAGGTCGTCCGGGCCGACCGTACCGACGACGCCAGCCTGGCCACCGCCCTCCGGGTGGCCAAGGACCTGAAGAAGAACGCGGTCCTGGTCCGCGACGCCCCGGCCTTCGTGGTGAACCGCCTGCTCACCCGGCTCACGGCGGTGCTGTTCGCCGCGGTGGACGAGGGCACGCCGGTGACGGTGGCCGACCGGGCGCTGCGGCCGCTGGGGCTGCCGATGTCGCCGATGGCCCTGCTGCAGCTGGTGGGCCCGGCCGTGGCGCTGCACGTCGGGGAGTCGCTGCACGCGGCGTTCGGCGACCGGTTCCCGGTGTCGCCCAACCTGCAGGCGCTGGTCGCCGCCAAGCGGCCCGGGGTCTATGACTGGACGGCGGAGGGCAAGCCGTACGTCCCCGACGAGACGGCCGCCCTGTTCACCGTGGGCAGCTCGCCCAGCACCGCCGAGCAGGTCCGGACCCGGGCCCTGGACGCCCTGGCCGAGGAGATCGGCCTGATGCTGGCCGAGGGCGTGGTGGCCGCGCCGATGGACATCGACCTCTGCATGATCCTCGGCGCCGGCTGGCCGTTCCACCTGGGTGGGATCACCCCGTACCTGGACCGGGAGAGCGTCACCGAGCGGGTGCTCGGCCAGCGTCTCCTGCCGCCCGGGATCGCCTCGGTCGCCGCCGGCTGAGCCCGGGCCGCCGCGACCTACCTGTCGGCAGCAGATGGGCCTGACTCGCCGTCCTCCCGGGTGGGCAGCAACGCGGTCTGCGGCGCGGGACGCCTCGGCCGCCAGGTTCGGGGACCGCAGCCCATCCGCAGGTGCGGCGACGACGAATCACCCTCGGACATCCCTACCCCGAGGACGGAACTCATGACCGAAGTAATCGCACACCACGGACTGTTCAAGAACACCAACCTGCACGTGGACGACACCGGCGGCACCGGCCGTCCGGTCGTGCTGATCCACGGCTGGCCGCTCTCGGGCGAGTCGTGGTCGGAGCAGGTCCCGGCCCTGCAGCAGGCCGGCTACCGCGTGGTCAGCTACGACCGCCGTGGCTTCGGCCGCAGCGACAAGCCGCTGACCGGCTACACCTACGACACCCTCACCGAGGACCTGCACGCCCTGCTCACCGAGCTCGACCTGACCGACGTCACCCTGGTCGGCTTCTCGATGGGTGGCGGGGAGGTCGCCCGCTACTTCTCCGCCTACGGCGACGAGCGGCTGCGCAGCGTGGTCTTCGCCGCGGCGGTGCCGCCCTACCTGATGAAGACCGGCGACAACCCCGACGGTCCCCTGGAGAAGACCCAGGCCGCCCAGATGACCGCCCAGCTGACCGCGGACCAGGAGAAGTTCTACGACCAGTTCACCACCGAGTTCTTCTCCTCCGACGGCGTCCTCCAAGTCACCGAGGAGCAGCGCCAGGAGGCTCTGGCCCTGTGCCGACAGGCCGACAAGAAGGCCGCACTGGCCTGCCTGAACACCTTCGGCACCACCGACTTCCGCGACGACCTGCCCAAGGTGTCGGTCCCGACCCTGGTCCTGCACGGCTCCGCCGACGGCACCGTCCCGTTCGCCGGCTCCGGTGCCCGTACCCACGCCGCGATCGCGGGCAGCGAGCTGCAGGTCATCGAGGGCGCCCCGCACGGCTGCAACGTCAGCCACGCGGCGGAGTTCAACCAGGCCCTGCTCGAGTTCCTGGCCCGCTGACCGCGCGGTGGCTCACTCATCGGAGCCGGCGCACCGACCGCGGAAGCGGTCCGTCGCCGGGCCGGCGGCTGAGCCACCACCCTCGGGACCCGGGCGGCAGGGACGACAGCTGCTGAGGTGACCTGCCGACCCGGACGGGAAGAGGCGTCCGGGACGGCGGCACGTCGGCCGGTCAGGGGACGGGCAGCCCGAACTGGGTCTGCACCCCCGGGGAGTAGAGAACCGAGTCCGGCGGTCGGGAGGTCAGCCCCGGGAGCCCGGCCGCGGCCAGCAGCTGGTCGTCCAGCTCGACCAGCTCGGCGCGGCGCAGACCCCAGCGCTCGTGGGTGTTCGGCAGGTAGCGCAACGCCCGCCAGGCCCGGGTGTGCAGCGCCCAGCGGGCGGTGAGGAAGTCCGCCAGCGGGTCGTCCCGCACCTCCTCCACGCTGACCTGGACCGCCACCCGGCTGCGGATCCCGTACGGGGCGGGCCACCGGCGACGGCTGGTGTAGGTGAGCACGTCGCCGCGCCGCTCCACCCGCATCCGTGACCACGTGTAGTTCAGGTTGAGCGCGAGCCGGGAACCGAGCACGAAGGCCAGCCGCTCGGCCGCCAGCGAGGCGAACACCACGCCGCGGCGACCGCGGCCGTCCACGGCGTACAGCCGGACGTTGGTCTCGGCGAACGAGCCGACGTAGGGCAACGGACGGCCGCGGCCGAAACCGGCGCCCCGCATCCGGAACGGGATCAGCCCGACCCAGGTCGAGCCGTCGAAGAGGTCAGAGGTGGTCCCCACCGGCAGCAGCGGCGCCACCTGCTCCGGGTCGACCCGCCAGTGCAGGAACGTCAGATCAGCCCAGAACTGATCCAGGACGACCGGGCCCCGTAACGCCTCGGCCTCCGGGCGGATCGCCTCCGGCGGCGTCAGCACCGGCCGCTCCGACCGGGCGGCCGACGGATCAGCGACTGTCGACCGCCGGCTCGTTCAGCTGGCCCTCCCGGCTGGCGACCGCCTCCACGGCATACCGGGCGACCGACTGCGCGGTCAGGCCCAGGTCCTCGAGCAGCTCGCTGCGGGTGCCGTGCTCCAGGAACTGCTGGGCGATGCCGAACTCACGGAGCGGGGTGGTCACCTCGGCGAAGCGCAGCTCCTGCGCCAGCCGGGCGCCACACCCCCCGACCACGCCGTTGTCCTCCAAGGTGATGACGAGCTCGTGCTCACCGGCCAGCCGCACCAGGGCGGGGTTGACCGGGAGGACCCAGACCGGGTCGACCACGGTGACGCCGATGCCCTGGTCGGACAGCCGGCGGCCGACCGAGACCGCCATCCCGGCGAGCTGGCCGATCCCGACGACGAGCACCCGCGGCTGCTCGGTGCGCAGCAGCACGTCCATGCCGTCGACGCAGTCGATCGCGGGCAGGTCCTCGGGCACCGACTCCTTGGAGTAGCGGATGACGCTGGGTCCGTCGTCGACCTGCACGGCTGTGTTGAGCGCGGCCTCCAGCCGGGTCGCGTCCCGCGGGGCGCTGAGGTGCGCACCGGGGACCAGCTGCAGGAGGGACATGTCCCACATCCCGTGGTGGCTCGCCCCGTCAGGCCCGGTCACCCCGGCACGGTCCAGGACGAACGTGACGCCGCACCGGTGCATGGCCACGTCGAGCAGCAGCTGGTCGAAGGCACGGTTGAGGAAGGTGGCGTAGAGCGCGACCACCGGGTGCAGACCACCCATGGCCAGGCCGGCGGCCGAGGTGACCGCGTGCTGCTCGGCGATGCCGACGTCGAAGCAGCGGTCGGGGAAGACGGCGGCGAAGCGGTGCAGCCCGGTCGGGTAGGTCATGGCCGCGGTCAGGGCGACGACCTTCTCGTTCCGCCGGCCGATCCGGACCATCTCCTCGGAGAAGACGTCGGTCCAGGTGTGGCCGGACTTCGCGGCCAGCGCCACGCCGGTGGTGGCGTCGATCTTGCCCACCGCGTGGAAGTGGTCCTCCATGTGGTTCTCAGCAGCCGCGAAACCCTGGCCCTTGTGGGTCAGGCAGTGCAGCAGCACCGGGCCGCCGTACTGCCGGGCCTGCTGCATCGCGCGCTCGACGGCGGCCACGTCGTGGCCGTCGATCGGGCCGACGTACTTCAGCCCGAGGTCGGAGAACATGCCCTGGGGCGCCAGGACGTCCTTGATGCCGCTCTTGATGCCGTGCAGGACGTCGTACGCGGCAGTACCGAGCACCGGGGTGCGGCTGACGCTGCGCTTGACCACGTCCAGCATCTGCTCGTAGTGGGGGTTGGTCCGCAGGCCCGCGAGGTGCCGGGCCAGGCCGCCGACGGTTGGGGTGTAGGAGCGGCCGTTGTCGTTCACCACGACGACCAGCGGCAGGTCGTCGGAGGCGGCGATGTTGTTCAGCGCCTCCCAGGCCATCCCACCGGTGAGCGAGCCGTCGCCCACGAAGGCGACGACGGTGCCGGGCTGGCCCTGCAGCCGCTTGGCCTTCGCCAGTCCCTCGGCGTAGGACAGCGCGGTGGAGGCGTGGGAGTTCTCGACCCAGTCGTGCTCGGACTCGGTGCGGCTCGGGTAACCCGACAGCCCGCCGCGCTGCCGGAGCGTCGGGAAGAGGTCCTGGCGCCCGGTGAGCATCTTGTGCACGTAGCTCTGATGGCCCGTGTCGAAGATGATCGGGTCACGTGGGGACTCGAAGACCCGGTGCATCGCCAGCGTGAGCTCGACGACACCGAGGTTCGGTCCGAGGTGGCCACCGGTCTGGCTGACGTTCTGCACCAGGAACGCCCGGATCTCGGTGCTCAGCTGCTGCAGCTGCTCCACGCTCAACGCCCGGAGGTCCTGAGGGTTCTCCACGGTGCTCAGCAGTCCGGGTGCAGATGACATGGCCCGAGTTTACGTCTCGGGTGGTGGTGACCGGGGCGGGCGCAGGGCATCGGCGCTGTGAGTCGGGTCGCGCGCTGCCCGACGGACTCGCTCAGAGGCGGGGCGTGAACACCTGGCCGCGCAACGCCTCCTCCACCAGGCCGACGGCTCGCTGGGTCCGGGTCAGGCGGGCGGACTGCTCGAGCCAGGCCTGGGCGGCCGACTCCACCACCTCGGCGCCGACCCGGCCCTGCAGGCTGGTCCGGATGCCGGCCAGCCCCTCAGCGGCCGAGCGGCACTGCCCCGCGACGAAGGTCGCGGCGAACCGCGCCAGCACGACCGGGTGCCGTCTCAGCACCGGGTACGCGCGGAAGTCGGCCGGACAGCAGTCGAAGAGGAAGGCGACGACGCTCTCCTCCCAATCCGGAGCGCCTGGCGGGCGCACGCCGTCCGGCCAGCCCGGCGGGGCGTAAGCGCGGGTCACCGGACCGACCCGTAGTAGATTTCGTACATGTGTTCGATTCTAAGCCAAGCGGAGCCCTCCGGTCCACGGCTAGCATCTCGGGGTGAGCGACATCGTCTGCCAGATCGTCCGCAGCGAGATCGAGGCCGCGGTGGTCAGCCGCGACGAGCAGGTGGTCGCCTTCCTCGACCACCGGCCGGTCTTCAAGGGCCACGTCCTCATCGCTCCCGCGCAGCACGTCGACACCCTGCTGGAGCTGCCGGCCGAGCTGATGGTGCCGCTGCTCAGTACCGCCCAGCGGGTGGCTCGGGCCATTGGGGAGGCGCTCGGCGCCGAAGGCACCTTTGTTGCCGTCAACAACGTGGTCAGCCAGTCGGTCCCGCACCTGCACGTGCACGTCGTGCCCCGGACGAAGGGCGACGGGCTGCGTGGCTTCTTCTGGCCCCGCACCCGCTACGCCCAGGACGAGATGGACGCCTACGCCCGGCTGCTCGCCGAAGCCCTGACGCCGGCCTGAGCCCTGCTCAGCAGGTCCCCGTGTGGGACGGTCCCTGCCGATGGCTGCCCGTCAGCTGGCGGGCCGGGCCTGGCTGCCGCCGGTGAGCTTGTCCACGGTGTCCTCGTCGGCGCCGAGCCGACGCAGCGAGGTCGCCAGTTTCCTGGTGGCAGCGACCGACTGGACCACGGGCTTGGTGATCGTGGAAGCGCGAGCTTTCCTGATGTTGCCGGGCGCCATGCTGGTCCTTCCGTCGACCGTCCTAGTCATAGTACGACTCAACCGATCTGGCGCAGCAGACCTTGGGCGGTCGAGTTCAGCAGCCCGAGGACCTCGTCGCTGCTGAGGCTGGCCAGCTGACCCTCCGGTCCGTCCAGGGCCACGCAGCCGGCGACCGTCGAGCTGGTGCCTGAGTCGTCGATCAGCGGTGAGGCGATCACCACTCCGTACTTGTCGCGGACGTCGAGATACTCCTCGTAGCTGAGGCCGAGCCGGATCTCCTCCGGCACCGCCGGCCACTCCGCCTCGGTGGGGCGGCCGAGGTCGCGGTACATCTGGGCCAGGTCCACCGCGACCACCTCGCCCTTGGTCACGCACGCCCCGATCACGCCCTTGCCCGGGCGCCAGGTCACGCGCGAGGCGGTCGGTCGGTGCGAGGCACGCACCCGGTGCAGCCGCAGCAGCTGCGGCCGGAACGGCGACCACCAGACCCGGCCGAGGCGATAGACAGCCACGCCGAGGTCGCGGAAGTCCAGCGGCCCACCCACCTGGTCGACGATCGCCCAGGCGGCCGCGGTCAGCGAGATGTCGGCGAGCTCCCGCCGAGCGCCGAGCCGGCGGCGGTGCCACTCCGTCCAGGCCCCGCCGATCGTGGTCACGGCGGCGAGGGCCACCGAGGTGACGATGCAGGCCACCAGCAGCCAGACCGGGGCGTGGATCACCTTCCCGCCGTTCAGGGCCAGTACCGCTGCGGCGACCGCGGCGAGCAGCGCGGCGAACGTCTTGGCCACAGCCTTGGTCAACCCGTACCTCCTTCTCAACCCCCGACTTCTCCGCCCCGAGCCTGCGAGACACGCTACGGAGCAGGGCTGACACTTCCAGGGGCCGTCGCGCCCGTGCTGACCGGGATCGGTGGTGGCTCCGCTTGTCCGGGGCGAGAGAAGTCGTGCCGGCTCGGGAGGGAGCCGGAAAGCAGTACGCCCCCCGACCGGTGACGGTCGAGGGGCGTGTGCTGAAGGGAAGTGGCCCGTCCGTCCCCCAACGTCGGACCACTCCCCGCTCTGGGGCTCAGACCCCGGGCCTCCGCCGGTGGCGGGCAGCACTCCGGCCGGCACGGCCGGCGGTCTGAGCAGGTTGTCCCGGCAGGCAGGACACGATGTCCAACGCGAAGCCGAGGACCTGGCTGCACACGGCAGGCGAGATGTCGGTCATACGGCTCCTCGGGGACGGTCGAGATCGGCTTCGACTCCAGAAGGATGTGGCCGCGACCTCGGGAGCGGCTGAGGTTCGCAGCAGCACACCCTCAGGAAATGTTGAAGGTTCACGCAGGTCTCAAGCCCTTCGACAGGCTCAGGACGCGTCCCTCCGACAGGCTCACGGGGCGTCCCTTCGACAGGCTCAGGGGGCGTCCCTTGGACGTGCTCAGGGCGCGTTGACCGGGCGCGGTCAGGTGAGGACAAAGTTCCAGGTCCCGGCGGCCAGGGCCGCCGCCACGCTCGCCAGACCCAGGGCCGTGCCGCAGGCGATGGTGACCACCTCGGCGGTGCCGAAGGGCGAGGGCCGAGCCCAGGTGCGGGGGGCCGGCCCGTCGAAGCCCCGGGCCTCCATCGCCGTGGCGAGCTTGCCGCCCCGCCGGATGGCCAGCACCAGCAGCGCGACGGCCTGGTTGAGCACCCGCCGCAGCCGGCCGGTGTCGGCGACGCCGCGCGCCCGGCGGGCCAGCTCGAGGGAGCGCCAGTCGCGGACGAACAACCCCACCAGCCGCAGCCCGGCCAGGGCGCCGAGGACGAACCGGCTGGGCAGGCGCAACACCTGCGCCAGGCCGTCGGCCAGGTCGGTGGGGTCGATGGTGGCGAACAGCACCACCGCCGGCAGGGCGACGGCCAGCACCCGGGCCACCGTCGCCGCACCGATGGCCAGCGAGCCGTCCGTGACGTGGAGGAAGCCGAGCTGGACGTAGGTCGTGCCGGACGCCCGGCCGTACAGCGTCATGCTCAGCCCGGCCAGCGGTGCCGCCAGCCAGACCGGCAGCGTGCGCAGCCACAGGCTCCGGCTGCGCAGCCCTGCCACCGCGAAGAGCAGCAGCTCCCCGACCACGGCCACGCAGGCCGAGAGCCAGTCCAGCGTGAGCAGCACGCAGACGCTCAGCGGCAGCAGGGCGGCGATCTTGGCCACCGGGTTGACGCGGTAGATGCGCTGCCGGCCCGCAGCCGGCGCCAGCACGCTCATCGCGGTGACCGGCTGGCGAACGGGCTGCCGGGCGCGAGGACCAGCTCGAGGTCGGCCAGGGCAGCGACGTAGGCCTGGTCGTGGGTCACCGAGAGGATCGTCCGGCCCTCCGCGAGCAGCTCGGCGAGCAGGCGCACCAGCTCGGCCCAGGTCAGGGCGTCCTGGCCGAAGGTCGGTTCGTCGAGCACCAGCAGCGGCGGGGAAGTGGCCAGCGCCGTGGCGACCGAGAGCCTGCGCTTCTCCCCACCGGAGAGCGTGAACGGGTTGGCGCGGCCCAGAGCGGTCAGCCGCAGCCGTTCCAGCAGCGCGTCGACCCGGTCGCGCCCGGCGTCGTCGTAGCGGCCGGTGGCCCGCAGGCCCACCTCCAGCTCGGCCCGGACCGTGCTGGTGAGGAACTGGTGCTCGGGCTCCTGGAAGACGACCCCGACGCGCTCCACCAGCTCACGGGACCGCCAGCGGTGCGGGGACGACCCACGTCCGGCCGCGAGCGACGGCTCCGCCCCCACCTGTCCGGCCAGCGGCGGCAGCAGCCCGGCCAGGGTCAGCGCCAGGGTGGACTTGCCCGCCCCGTTCGGCCCGGTCAGCGCCACCGAGCTCCCGGCGGGCAGCACCAGATCCAGTCCGTCGCGGACCACCGAGGTGCCCCGCCCGATGCTCAGCCCGGAGGCGGTCAGCAGGGCCTCGGTGGAGGCCGCGGAGCCGGTCCGTACGGGTACCGCCGGCGGATGCCCGGGCACCCAGATGCCTCCGGCGGCCAGCCGGGCGCCCTCGCGCCGCAGGACGTCCTCCGGCGACCCGTCGGCGACCACCCCACCCGGCCCGACCACCACCACCCGGTCCACCAGCGGCAGCCAGGTCGAGACCCGGTGCTCGACCACCACCAGCGTGGCTCCGGTGCGCTCCAGCACCCGGCCGACGGCGTCGACGACCTCGCGGACGCCCTCGGGATCCAGGTTGGCCGTCGGCTCGTCGAGCAGCAGCAGACCTGGCCGCATGGCCAGCACGCCGGCGAGAGCGAGGCGCTGCTGCTGCCCGCCGGACAGCCGCTCGGTGGGATGGTCCAGCGGCAGCGCGAGCCCGACCGCGTCCAGGGCCTCGGGCACCCGTCGCCAGATCTCCTCGCGGGGGACGCCGAGGTTCTCGCAGCCAAAGGCCACGTCGTCGCCGACCCGGGCCAGGATCACCTGGGAGTCGGGGTCCTGCAGCACCAGTCCGGCGCGGCCGCGAGCGCCGCGCGGCGACTGTCCGTCGAGGGTGAGCCGACCGGTCTCCTCCCCGGCCTCCTCCACCCCGAGCACCCCCGCCAGGGCGTGCAGCAGGGTCGACTTGCCGGCACCGGAGGCGCCGAGCAGCAGCACCCGCTCCCCCGGCTCGACCACCAGGTCGAGGTCGCGCAGGGCCCAGGCCCGACGCCCCCCGTGACGCCAGCCCCAGCCCTCGGCCGCCACCCGCGCCGGACGGCTGCCGAGGGTGGCGGCCCGAGCCGACGGGACTGCGCTGCGGGACCGGACGGGCACCGGGTCAGACCAGCTCGCCGGTTTCCCGCCCGGCGGCGAAGCGGCTGAGCGCACCGGTTCCGGCGAGGGCGCGCACGGCGAGCCAGGACAGCGTGCCGGCGACCACCGCGCCGCCCACCACGGCACTGACGAAGTAGACCGTGGCGAACAACGCCGAGCTGCCGGGGTAGTAGACCGCGAGCTCGAAGACCGCCAGGCCCACGCCGGCGCCGGCGCCGGCCAGCCAGGCCACGGGCAACCGCCACGCTCGGTAGAGGAAGATCGCGAACACGATCTCGGCCCCGAGGCCCTGGACCAGTCCGGAGACCACGGTGAGCAGACCCCACTGGCTGCCGATCAGCGCGGAGACGACGGCGGCCAGGAGCTCCACGAACAGCGCCGCGCCGGGCTTGCGGATCAGCAGCCCGCCGATCACCGCACCGACGAGCCAGATGGCCTCCGGGAAGGACTGCAGGCCGGGCAGCAGGGCCTTGAGCGGGGCGCTGATGCCCTCGTAGGCGATCGTCCAGGCCCAGAAGACGACGCCGAGGGCCACGCCGACGACGCTGGCGACCACGATGTCGACCACCCGCCACCGCCGGCTGGATGGGGTACCGGCACGCGCAGCGGGCGGCGCCGGTGCGTCGGAGACCTGTCGTCCCGAGCTGTGCTGCCCCGAGCTGTGCTGCCCCGAGCTGTCCTGCATGTGTGCCTCCCGGTCAGAGGACACGGGGTGTGACAAGAGGCCTCCCTGCGCTGGCATGACCCAGATCAGGTTCGACGGTCGAAGGTTGGAGAACCTTCCTCTCAGCCCGGCTCACCGGACTCCCGTGTT
>Ga0210040_10008441_pt1 | contig 12235 bp, 10 predicted proteins | sample CryGeyCG12114_NA_FD_185462 | JGI IMG/M metagenome (GOLD analysis project Ga0210040, IMG submission 185462) | Groundwater microbial communities from aquifer - Crystal Geyser CG19_WC_8/21/14_NA (SPAdes) (version 2) | ecosystem: Environmental > Aquatic > Deep subsurface > Groundwater | place: USA... | reverse complement strand
TGGGCGGGGACTGGTACGACGCCTTCCTGCAGCCGAGCGGCACGACGATCCTGACCATCGGGGACGTCCTCGGCCACAACACCGAGGCGGCCGCGGCCATGGGCCAGGTGCGCTCCCTGCTGCGCGGTATCGCCGTCGCCACCGGAGCCGGGCCTGCCGAGGTCCTGACCGGTGTGGACCAGGCCATGGTCACCCTCCAGGTGGGCACCACCGCCACCGCCGTCGTGGCCCGCCTCGAGCAGACCGACGAGGAGGCCCGGCGCGGGGTCACCCGGCTGCTGTGGTCCAACGCGGGGCACCCGCCGCCCGTGCTGGTCTCCTCCGCCGGCGACGTGCGCCCCCTGGTCGCCGAGCACTCCGAGCTGCTCCTCGGGGTCGTCCCGGGCACCGCCCGCAGCGCCAGCGAGGTCGTCTTCGAGGAGGGCTCGACGCTCCTCTTCTACACCGACGGCCTCGTCGAGCGGCGCGGCGAGGGCCTCCAGCACGGGCTGGACCGCCTGCACCGCACGCTCGGCGCCCTCGCGGCGCAGTCGCTCGACCTCGACGCGCTCTGCGACGAGGTGCTGGCGCGCATGCTCCCCCGGCGACCGGAGGACGACGTCGCGCTGCTCGCGGTGCGCCTGCACCGGCAGGACCGGCTGCGTCCGGCGGAGGCGGGGCCGAGAGCGGTGCCCGACGACGTCCCGGACGCCCCCGAGGTCGTCCAGCGCGGGTAGCCGGGACCGCTGCCCCCGGCGCGCTCGTGGGGCCCCGCGGGCTGGTAGACACCGCGAGACCACGTCAGCGAGGAGCGAGCATGCCGTCGGCACGGGCCCGTCCGCCCGATCCCGGAGGACCGGGGACGGCGGCGACCACCTCCTCCGGCGCAGCGGCGCCCTGGTCGCCGTGGCGCGCGGTGGTCGCCTTCGGCGTCGTCAGTCTGGCCGCCGACATGGTCTACGAGGGCGCCCGCTCCATCACGGGGCCCCTCCTGGGCGCCCTCGGCGCCTCCGCGCTGGTCGTGGGCCTCGTCAGCGGCGCCGGGGAGGCGATGGCGCTCCTGCTGCGACTGGTGTCCGGGCCGCTCGCCGACCGCACCGGCCGCTACTGGCTCCTGACGCTCACCGGGTACGCGCTCACCGCGGTGTGCGTCCCGCTCCTGGCGGTCACGCCCTTCCTCGGCGCCGCCGGCCTCGCCGTCGCCTGCGCGCTCGTCCTCGCCGAGCGCGCCGGCAAGGCCGTCCGCAGCCCCGCGAAGTCCGCGCTGCTCGCGCGGGCGGCCGACGGCGTCGGCCTCGGTCGGGGCTTCGCCGTCCACAAGGCGCTGGACCAGGTCGGCGCCTTCTCCGGCCCGCTGCTCGTGGCCGCCCTCGTCGCCGCCACCGGCGTCGTCTGGCCCGCTCTCGCCGTCCTCGCCCTGCCCGGTGCGGTGGCCGTCGGCCTGCTGCTCCGGCTGCGCGCCCGGGTGCCGGACCCCGCTCCGGAGCGGGCGCCGGGCGACCGGGCCGCGCCGCACGCCCCGCCCTCCCGCGCGGGCGCCCGACGGGGCGCCCGACGGGGCGCCCGACGGGGCGCCCGACGGGGCGCCCGACCCACCACGTGGGCCGTCGCCTGGTTCGGCGCCGACCTCCCCCGTCGCTTCTTCCTCTTCGCGGGCGCGGCCGGAGCCGCCACCGCCGGGCTGGTGACCTTCGGGATCATCTCCTTCCACGCCACCGAGACGGGACTCCTCCCCCTGGCCGGCGCCCCGCTGCTCTACGCGGGCGCGATGGCCAGCGGCGCGGTCGCCGCCCTGGTGAGCGGCACCCTCTACGACCGGTGGGAGGGTCGGGTCCTGCTCGCGCTGCCGCTCCTGGCCGCCGCCGTGCCGGCCCTCGCCCTGTCCCGGTCGCTGGGCGCCGTGGTGGTCGGGGCCCTCCTGTGGGGCGCAGCCGTCGGGGTCCAGGACTCCACCGTCAAGGCGCTGGTCGCCGACCTCGTCCCACCCGCCCGCCGGGCGACGGCGTACGGCGTCTTCGCGGCCGTCCAGGGAGCTGCGGCGCTGGCCGGCGGAGCCCTGGTCGGGCTGCTGTACGAGGGCTCGCTCACGACCCTGCTCGTCGTCCTGGGCGCGACCCAGGTGCTCGCCCTGGCCCTGCTGGTCGCCAGCCTGCGCGACCGCCCGGGGACCTGAGCCGGTCGGACGGTCGGCCACCGGCCGCACGCACGGGGGCGCCGCTGGCGTCGGGGGGTGCTCCGTCGAGGCGACCCCCACGTCCTGCCGGCTGCGGCGACCGCGCCGGCCCTCGCGGCTGCGGCCGTGGACGGCACCGGGCGCAGGGTCCTGCTCGCGGCGTCGGCGGTCGTGGCGTCCGTGCTCGGCCTCCTGCTGCGGTCCGGGCGGTGACGGGACCAGGACGGCCCTCCCGGGCAGCACCGACCTCCTCGAGCGACCCGCCCCTCGAGCCGCGCCGCCTCCCTCCTGGGCGGCCCCGGCGCGGTGCGCGAGGACGTGCTGCTCAGGCCCCGCGGCGGTCGCGGGCCGTGGCGCGGCGACAGAAGGCCTCGACGCGCTCCCACAGCGCTGCAGCCGCCTGCGGGTCGTGCTCGGCCGGCAGGCTGGGGTCGGTGAACAGGTGCCCGGAGCCGGGGTAGTCGAAGACCTCGACGCTGCTGCCGGCGCTGCGGATGTCGGTGACGAGGGCGTCGAGCCACTCCTGCCGGCGGAAGGGGTCGCCCCGGGTGCCGTGGATCTGGGCGGCTGTGCCGGCGCGCCAGGCCGCGCTGCCGAGCACGGCGAGCGGCAGCGCGCCGGAGACGAGCACCACCCCCGCGCACGCGCGCTGCGTGGCCACGTGCTCGGCCATGCCGGCTCCGTTGGAGAACCCGACCGCGACCAAGCCGTCCGCGAGTCCTTCCACGGCGTCGACCGCTCTGCGCATCAGCTCCGGGAAGCCGATGCTCTCGGCGTACCGGCCCGCCTCGTCGTAGTCCTCGAACACCCGCCCGTCGTACTGGTCGACGACCAGCACCTCGTGCCCGGCGGCGCGCAGGCGCTCCGCGGCGTCGTGCATCCCGGGACGGACTCCGAGCACGGAGTGGAACAGCGCGACCTCAGCCATGCCGACCACTCTGCGGGCCGCCTGGTGACACCAGCGTGTCACCATCTCTGCCACTGTCTCGGACGTGAACCGCACCGACCGGCTGCACGCCCTGGGCGAGGAGCTGCGGCGCGCCGGCGCGCGCGGGCGGACCGCCGCCCGGCTGGCCACCTGGCTGGAGGTGAGCACCAGGACCGTCAAGCGCGACGTCGCCGCGCTGCAGCAGGCGGGGCTGCCGGTCCGGGCCCAGGCCGGTCCCGGCGGCGGCTACGTCCTCGACTCCCGGGCGACCCTGCCGCCGGTCAACCTCACGGCCGCCCAGGCCGTCGCGGTCGCCACCGCCCTCGCCGCCCAGCGCGGCGCCCCGTACGCCGTCGACGCCCGGGCAGCGCTGGCGAAGGTGCTCGACGTCATGCACCCCGCCGACCGTTCGCGGGCCGAGGAGCTCGGGGCGCGCGTCTGGGTCCGCGACGACGGACCGGCCCCGGCCGACCCCGCCGTGGCCCGTGCGGTCGGTGAGGCGCTCGCCACCCGCCGGGTGCTGGCGCTCCACTACCGCGACTCCTCCGGCCGCCTCTCCCAGCGCCGGGTGGAGCCGCACCTGCTCGCGCACACCGACGGCCACTGGTACCTGGTCGCCTGGTGCCACCACCGCCGAGCCCCCCGCTGGTTCCGGCTCGACCGCATCCGGGCCGCGCACACGACCGACGAGCCCGTCCCGGACCGCGACGCAGCCGTCTTCGGCACCCCGCCGCCCGACGCCCGCCCCGTCCGGCCGTGAGCGACGGCCCCGTGACCGGGGATCGGGCGGCATGATGCACGGCGTCAGGTGTCTGCCTGGCCGCACCGAGACCGCCCGGTCAGGGAGCCGGCACGCCGTCGCCGCGTCGTCGTCCGTGCCGCCTGGACGGCTCCGGGCGCGAGCACGACCCCCTCCCCCGGGCGGCGGGCCGTGCGGCGAGTCCGGCCGGGCCGCGAGAGGCACTCCCGTGTCGACGACAGCGTCGAGCCCCCAGCCCTGCAGCGCCCCCGACGGCGCAGGCTCCTACCGGCAGCTGCTCGCCCTGCCCGGCGCGGCGAGGTTCTTCCTCGCGGCGAGCACGGGCCGGGTGGGTGCGGCCGCCACCGGCCTCGGCCTGGTCTGGCTGGTCACGCAGGCGCGGGGCTCCTTCGCCGCGGCCGGCTCGGTCGTCGGCGCCCTCGCCGTCGCCGAGGCCGTCGTCGGCCCGCAGGTCGCCCGGCTCGTCGACCGCTGGGGCCAGACCCGCGTCCTGCCGTGGGTCCTGGGCGCGCACGCCCTCGCCGGGGCCCTGACGGTGGCCGCGGTGCTGGCGGGCGCACCGGCACCGGTGCTGGTGCTCGCCGGCGCGGTGGTCGGCGCGAGCACCCCCCAGCTCGGCGCGCTGTCCTCGGCTCGGTGGGTGGCCCTCCTGGCCGAGCGCCGGGACTGGCTGCCACGGGCCTTCGCCCTGGAGTCGCTGGCCAACGCGGTCGCCTTCCTGGTCGGCCCGGTCCTGGTCAGCGCGGTCGCGACGAGCGGGCGGGCGTGGGCGGGGACGACGGGCGCGGCCGCGCTGGTCGTCGGGGGCGGGCTGGCGCTGGTCGCGCAGCGCCGCACCGCCCCACCCGTCGACCCGGGCGCCACGTCCGGGCCCGGCCGCGTGCGACCAGCAGGACAGACCAGCACCACCGGTCTGCGCAGCGGGCGCTTCGTGGTCCTGGTGGCGCTGAGCGGGCTCCTGGGCGTGCACTTCGGCGGCGTCACGCTGTCGGTGACCGCCTGGTCGCAGGAGCGGGGCAGCGCGGCGGTGGCCACGGCGCTCTTCGCCGTCTCCAGCGGCGCCGGGCTCGCCGGGGCGTGGGCGTACGGCCTGCGGCGCTGGCGGGCGGCCCCGGTCGCCCAGCTCAGCTGGGCGGCGGGGGGGATGGTGCTCGGCTGCACCGCGATGGCGGTGGCCACCGCCGGTCCGCCCGGTGCGGCCGCAGCGGCGCGGACGGTGGGTCTCGGGACCGCCCTGGCCGTGACCGCCGTCGTCGTTCCCGTGGTCGTCGTGCAGCTGGCGGTGCTCGTCGAGGCCGGGCTCGGGCGCGGGGTGCTGACGCAGGCGCTGACGTGGGCGAGCTCGGCCAGCGCCGCCGGCAGCGCCGCTGCGGGCGCGCTGGCCGGTGGGGTGATCGACGCGACCGGCGCCCGCGGCGGCTTCGCCCTGCTGACCGGCGTGAGCACCTGCCTGCTCCTGCTCGCGCTCGCCGCCCGGCGACGGCTCCGGTGACCCCCGGCGGAGCGTCCAGCCGGCTCGCGCGGCAGAGCCGGACGACGCCCGGTCCAGCCGCCACCGCCGCGGGCGTCCGGTCCGCCGCAGGTCGCCGCGCCACGAGGCGCGCAGCAGCACTCGTGGCGGTGGCGGTCGTGGGGGGAGGAGCGGGCTGCTGCTCCCCGGACGACGTCCCCGACGTCCCCGGCCGAGCCGCGCGCGCCGTCGAACGCCTCGGCCGGCAGCCCTGACCGCTCGAGGCAGTCCCCTCGACCGGGTGCCCGGTCGCCGCAGCGGTGCGACGCCGTCCCGGTCGAGGAGCGCTCGCCTCAGAAGCCGAGGCGCTGGAGCTTGCGCGGGTCGCGCTGCCAGTCCTTGGCCACCTTGACCCGCAGGTCGAGGAAGACGGGGACGCCCAGCAGCGCCTCGATGCCGGCGCGCGCCTGCGTGCCGACCTCCCGCAACCGGGCCCCGCCCTTGCCGATGACGATGCCCTTCTGGGAGTCGCGCTCGACGAACAGCTGCACGTGCACGTCGAGCATCCCGTCGGCGCGCTCGCCGCCGTCCGCCGCGGGGCGCGGGCCCATCTCCTCGACGACCACGGCGAGGCTGTGCGGCAGCTCGTCGCGCACGCCCTCCAGCGCGGCCTCGCGGACGAGCTCGGCGACCATGACGGCCTCGGGCTCGTCGGTGAGCTCGCCCTCGGGGTACATGGGCGGCCCCTCGGGGAGGTGCCCCAGGAGCACCTCCTCCACGACGTCGACCTGGTGCCCGCCCGTCGCCGAGACGGGAACGACGTCGGCCCACGGGCCCAGCTCGGAGACCTCGACGAGGTGCTTCGCCAGGCGGTCGCGCGGCACGAGGTCGGTCTTGGTGACCACCGCGACGACGGGCTTGCGGCGGCGCGCCTCGACGAGCGGCGCGAGCTGGGCGGCGATCCAGCGGTCGCCCGGGCCGACGGCCTGGTCGGCCGGCAGGCAGAAGCCCACGACGTCGACCTCGGCCAGCGTCGCCAGCACGAGGTCGTTGAGCCGCTGGCCGAGCAGCGTGCGCGGGCGGTGCAGCCCGGGGGTGTCCACGAGGACGAGCTGGGCCTGCGGCCGGTGCAGGATGCCGCGGACGGTGTGGCGCGTCGTCTGGGGCCGGCTGGAGGTGATGGCCACCTTCTGGCCCACGAGCGCGTTCGTCAGCGTCGACTTGCCCGCGTTGGGGCGGCCGACGAAGCACGCGAAGCCGCTGCGGTAGCCCTCGGGGACGGCGGGCAGCCCCAGCGCCGACGCGGGGACGCCGGGCGGGGGGCGGTCGTCGCGACGGTCCCCGCTCACGAGCGGCGCCCGCCGAGGAACTCCAGGAGCAGCTGGCGCTGCAGGGAGAACATCTCGCGCTCCTCCTCGGGCTCGGCGTGGTCGTACCCCAGCAGGTGCAGCACGCCGTGGGTCGTCAGCAGCAGCAGCTCGTCGGTCGTGGAGTGCCCGGCGGCGCGGGCCTGGCGGGCCGCGACCTCCGGGCACAGGACGATGTCGCCCAGCAGGCCCGGCGGGCTCGGCTCGGTGTCCGTGCCGGGGCGCAGCTCGTCCATGGGGAAGGACAGGACGTCGGTCGGCCCCTCCTCGCCCATGTGCTGGACGTGCAGGGCCGCCATCGCCTCCTCGTCGACGACGAGGACGGACAGCTCGGCCTGGGGGTGCACGTGCAGCGCGTCGAGCACGTGCCGCGCCAGGTCGGCCAGCTCGCGCTCGTCGACCGGGTGCGCCGTCTCGTTGGCGACCTCCACGCTCACGCGCCGCTGCCCTCGGCCGTCTCGTCCACCGGGGCCGGCGCCGCGGCCGGGGCGCCGGCGCTGCGCCGGGGCCCGCGGACGTCGCGGCGCTGGCCGTCGGGGGCGGTGCGCCCGCGTGCGGCGTCCCAGCGGCCGTAGGCCTCGACGATGTCGCTCACGAGCTTGTGCCGGACGACGTCGGCGGCCTCCAGCCGCGCGAAGGCCACCCCGTCGACGCCGTCCAGGACGTCCTGCACCACCCGCAGGCCCGAGTCGGTGCCGCTCGGCAGGTCGACCTGGGTGACGTCGCCGGTGACGACCATCTTGGAGCCGAAGCCGAGGCGGGTGAGGAACATCTTCATCTGCTCGGCCGAGGTGTTCTGCGCCTCGTCCAGGATGATGAAGGCGTCGTTCAGCGTGCGCCCGCGCATGTAGGCGAGCGGAGCGACCTCGATGGTGCCGGCCGCGAGCAGCCGCGGGACCTGCTCGGGGTCGAGCATGTCGCCGAGGGCGTCGTAGAGCGGGCGCAGGTAGGGGTCGATCTTCTCGGTGAGCGTGCCCGGCAGGAAGCCCAGCCGCTCCCCCGCCTCCACGGCCGGCCGGGTGAGCACGATGCGCGCGACCTGCTTGGCCTGCAGCGCCTGCACCGCCTTGGCCATCGCCAGGTAGGTCTTCCCGGTGCCGGCGGGGCCGATGCCGAAGACGATCGTCTCGGCCTCGATGGCCTCGACGTAGCGCTTCTGCCCGAGCGTCTTCGGCCGGATGGTCCGCCCCCGCGAGGACAGGACGTCCAGCGTCAGGACGTCGGCCGGCCGCTCGCTCGTCGCGCGCCGCAGCATCCCCACGGAGCGCTCGACGGCGTCCGGGCTCAGCACCTGCCCGGAGGTGATGACGGCGGAGAGCTCGTCCACGAGGCGCTCGAGCAGGGCGACCTCGGCGGCCGGCCCCGTCGCGGTGATCTCGTCGCCGCGCACGTGCACGTCGAGCTCGGGGAAGGACCGCTCCACCACGCGCAGGAGCTGGTCACCGCTGCCGAGCAGCGAGATCATCGGCACCGCGGGGGGCACGACGACGGTGTGGCGGGTGCGGCCGGCGCCCGCGCGCGGCGCACCGGTGCGGCGGGGGGCGGTCTCGTGGGGCTGCGTCATGGTGGGGCCGGGGGCCCAGGCTCCTCGCGCTCGCGCGCCACCGGACCGGGCGCACTGGTGCGAGCAGCGTAGCCCGACGGCCGCGGACGCCTCAGAGGTCGCCGCCGACCTCGTTCCCGGGCGCGGCCAGCACGTGGCCGTGCGCGTGGTGCACGGTCTGGCCCGCCGAGGCGCCGGTGTTGAAGACGAGCCGGTGCTCCCCCGCCTCGGCGCCCCCATCGGCCGCGACCCGCGCGCCCGTGGCGACGAGGTCGGCGAGCACGTCCGGCGCCGCCGCCGCCAGCGCCACGACGTCGGGGTGGTGCTCGCGGGGGACGACCAGCACGTGCAGCGGGGCCTGGGGGGCGAGGTCGCGGAAGGCGACGACGGAGTCGGTGCTCGCGACGAGCTCGGCGGGCACGTCGCCCGCGACGATGCCGCAGAACACGCACCCCTCCTCGCGCCGTGGCGCCGCGCCGGGCTCGGTCTGCTCCGTCCGGGTCATGCGCGGCACTGTAGGCCCGGACGGCTGGACGTCCCGGCCCGAGGAGCCGATGCCCGGGCATGACCCGCCGCACCGCCGCCTCCCCCGCCCCCTCGTCGCCGCGCGGTGCCGGGCCCCGGCTGCGGAGCGCCGCGCCGGTGGGCGCGCTGCTCGCGCTGCTCGTGGCCGCCAGCGCCTCCGCGGCCGAGGGCCCCTCCGCGGGCGGCGCCGACGCGGTCGCGGCGCCCCGCGCGGACGACGTCCTCGCCCTCGACGTCGCTCCCGTCGTCGAGGACCTCCCCTCCGCGGCGACGAGCACCGCGACGGCGCCGTCCTCCGCGGACGCCGTCGTCCCCACCGCGCCCGAGGGCGTCGGGGGAGGCGCCGACGCCGCGGCGGCCGTCGTCACGGGCGCCGCCGAGCCGGCCTCCTGGGTCGGGGCCCCGACGGCCGAGGGGGCCGAGGCGACGACGGCCGAGGAGGCCGGGGGGACGCCGGCCGAGCCCGCCGGCGCGGTTCCGGCGGCCACGGCGGGCACCGGCTCCGCGAACGCCGGCGCGACCCCCGAGCCCGGCTCCGAGCTCCCCTCCGGCGGCCTCTCCCCCGCCACGGCGACGGCCGGTGCGCAGAGCCCCTCGGACGGCAGCCCGACGGGGTCGGCGCTGGCGCCGGCGGCGGCGAGCGCGGTGAGCGGCAGCCTGCGGGTGGCCGTCTCGGCCCCGGCGTCGGGAGCCGTGCTCCCGGTCGGCTGCAGCGTGCGGCTCACCGGCACCGCCACCAGCACGGCCGAGGCGACGGTCGTGTGGACGGTCTACTCCGGCACGACCGTCCTCCTGCGGGAGTCCTCCGTCGTCGTCGGCGACGACGGCGCCGCCGCCGCGATGGGCGAGGAGGGGACGTGGGAGGCGCTCGTGGACCTGCCGCGCGGCAGCTACCGGGTCGTCGTCGAGGTCCCGGACGACTCCGAGGGCGAGGGCGTCGTCTTCCCCTCCACCTCGACGTCGTTCAGCCTCGCCTGAGACGCGCGGGCGCCCGCAGCACGCCAGGTGCCGCGGGCGTCCGCGCCGCCACCCCCGCGGGCGTCAGCGACCGGAGATGAGGTCGCGCAGGCGCCCGAAGACGCCGCCGCCGGCGCTCGTCAGGCTGCCCTCGGCGGCCTCCTCGCCGCGCAGCTCGGCCAGCTGGCGCAGCAGCTCCTCCTGGCGGTCGTCGAGCCGGGTCGGCGTCTGCACGTCGACGTGCACGAGGAGGTCACCGCGACCACCGCCGCGCAGGTGCCCCACGCCGAGGCCCCGCAGGGTGTGCACCTCCCCGGACTGGGTCCCGGCGCGCACGTCGACGCCCTGGCTGCCGTCGAGGGTCTCCACGGACAGGGTGGTGCCGAGGGCCGCCGCCGTCATCGGGACCACGACGGTGCAGTGCAGGTCGTCACCGCGGCGGGTGAAGGTCTCGTGCTCGTTCTCGACGACCTCGACGAACAGGTCCCCGGGCGGGCCGCCGCCGAAGCCGACCTCGCTCTGGCCGGCGAGCTGGATGCGCGTGCCCGTGCTCACGCCCGGGGGGATGCGCACCGTGAGGGTGCGGCGCTCCTGGACCCGCCCCTCGCCCGCGCACTCCGGGCAGGGGGCGGGGATGGTCGTGCCGAAGCCGCCGCAGTTCGGGCACGGCGCCGTCGTCATCACCTGGCCGAGGAAGCTGCGGACCTGGCGCTGGACCTGACCGCGCCCGCCGCAGACCTCGCAGGTGCGGGGCGAGGTGCCCGGCTGGCAGCACGAGCCCCGGCAGGTCGAGCAGACGACCGCCGTGTCCACCGCCAGCTCGCGGTCGGCGCCGAAGACGGCGTCGCGGAGGTCGACCTCCACGCGCACCAGCGCGTCCTGGCCCCGTCGGGCCCGCGACGCCGGTCCGCGCGACCCGCCTCCCGCGGCGCCGCCGAAGAAGGTCTCGAAGATGTCGCTGAAGCCGAAGCCGCCGGCGCCGCCCTGGCCGCCGAAGCCGCCCAGGGTCTCCCCGCGGTCGTAGGCGCGCCGCTTCTCCGGGTTCGACAGGGTGTCGTAGGCCGCCGAGACGTCCTTGAAGCGGTCGGCCTCGCCGGGGTTGACGTCCGGGTGCAGCTTGCGCGCCAGCCGCCGGTAGGCCTTCTTGATGTCCTCCGTGGAGGCGTCGCGGGAGACGCCGAGGGCCTCGTAGTGGTCGCTCACCAGGGGTGCTCGCTCCTGTCGTGGTCGTCCGGCCTCCGAGCCGGGGCCGGCGGGACGCCGTGCGCGGTGCCGGTCGCCGTGCGCGCGGATGGTCCTCGTGGTCTGGGGTCTGCGGTGTGGGGTCTGGGGTCTGGGGTGTGGGGTGTGGGGTGTGCGGTCTGCGGTCTGGGTCTGGCGTCGTCGCCGCGCCGTGGGTCCAGGCGCCGTGGGATCTGGCGGTGGGCCGCGCCCCGGGGGTGCCGGGCCGGCGCGCCGCGTCGTCGGTCGGGGCCTCAGCTCCCGATGATGCGCGAGACGTACCGCGCGACGGCGCGGACGGCCGCCATCGTCGTCGGGTAGTCCATCCGGGTGGGACCCAGGACGCCGAGGTGGGCCACGACCTGGCCGCCCGAGCCGTAGCCGCTGGTGACGACGGAGGCCTCCAGCAGCCGGTCGTGCTCCAGCTCCCGGCCGATGCGGACGGAGACCCCGCCGGCACCCGCCTGCGCGTCCTCGGCCATCTCCCCGAGCAGGCGCAGCAGCACCACCTGCTCCTCGATGGCCTCGAGGACGGGCGAGATCGACTGCGGGAAGTCGGTCCCGGCGCGGGCGAGGTTCGCGGTGCCGGCCAGGACGACGCGCTCCTCGCGCTCGACGGACAGCGAGTCCTCCAGCGCCCGCAGGACGGCGCGCACCACCTCGCGGTCCTCGGGGCGGAACTGCTCGGGCAGCGAGGGGAGCCGGGCGACGACGTCGGCGAGGCGAGCGCCGGCGGAGGCGGCGCCGAGGCGCGTGCGCATCTCGGCGACGAGCGCCTCGGGCACCTCCTCGGCCACCTCCACCATCCGCTGCTCCACGCGGCCGGAGTCGGTGATGAGGACGAGCAGCAGACGCGGGCCGCCGAGGGCGACCAGCTCGACGTGGCGGACGGTGGCCCGGCTCAGCGAGGGGTACTGCACGACCGCGACCTGGCGCGTCAGCTGCGCGAGCGCCCGGACGGTGCGCGTGAGGACGTCGTCGAGGTCCGTGGCGTCGTCGAGGAGCGTGGAGATGGCGCGGCGCTCGGCGACCGAGAGGGGCTTGACCGTGGACAGCCGGTCGACGAACGCCCGGTAGCCCTTGTCGGTGGGCACGCGGCCGGCGCTCGTGTGGGGCTGCGCGATGTAGCCCTCCTCCTCGAGGACGGCCATGTCGTTGCGGATGGTCGCCGGCGAGACCCCGAGGCTGTGCCGCTCGACGAGGATCTTCGAGCCCACGGGCTCCCGCGTGGCGACGTAGTCCTCGACGATGGCCCGCAGGACCGCCAGACGCCGCTCGTCGCTCACCCTGCGCACCTCCGCCCTCGTCCGCCCCGTCGCGGCGGGCGCCGCC
>Ga0210040_10008440_pt1 | contig 12236 bp, 10 predicted proteins | sample CryGeyCG12114_NA_FD_185462 | JGI IMG/M metagenome (GOLD analysis project Ga0210040, IMG submission 185462) | Groundwater microbial communities from aquifer - Crystal Geyser CG19_WC_8/21/14_NA (SPAdes) (version 2) | ecosystem: Environmental > Aquatic > Deep subsurface > Groundwater | place: USA... | reverse complement strand
CTGGGTCATCCCGCCACGGTAGGAGCCGATCGGCCGTCCGTCACCGAAGGCCAGGCTGGCCTCACTGGTGCGCGGGCGGCAGCCCGGCCGTCAGAGCCGGCCGACCGCCGTCACCCGCAGGACGACCTCACCCGCGGCATCGCTCGCCACGAGGTCGATGACGGCGTCGATCCGCCAGTCGTGGTCGTCGGCCGGGTCGTCGAGCAGCTGCCGCACCTCCCAGGTGCCACGCGCGTGCGCCGGGCGCTCCGTGATCAGCAGCAGCGCCGGCCCGCGGGCGTCCGGCCCGGTGCCGATGGCGTCGTGCTCGTCGTAGAACGGGTCCAGCGCGTCCGCCCACGCGTCGGCGTCCCAGCCCGAGGCGCCGTCGAGCGCGCCGAGCGCGCGGTAGTCCTCGCGTGCCGCGAGGTCGACCCGACGGAACATCGCGTTGCGCACCAGCGCGCGGAACGCGCGCGGGTTGCCGGTGATCGGGCGCGCCGACTCGTCCTGCGTGTCGAGGCCGGGAACGGCGCCCGCGTCGGCGTCCTCGGGGTGACGCAGCCGCTCCCACTCGTCGAGCAGGCTGGAGTCGGTCCGCCGGACGAGCTCGCCGAGCCACTCGACCAGCTCGGCGAGCTGCTCGGTGCGGCTGTCCTCCGGCACGGTCTGGCGCAGCGCCCGGTAGGCGTCGGCGAGGTAGCGCAGCAGGACGCCCTCGGTCCGCTCCAGCCCGTAGAAGGAGACGAACTCGGCGAAGGTCATCGTGCGCTCGTACATGTCACGCACCACGGACTTCGGCGACAGCTCCAGGTCGGCCACCCACGGGTTCGTCTGCCGGTAGGTGGCGAACGCGGCGGTCAGCAGCTCGGCGAGCGGCTGGGGGTGGTGGATGTCCTCCAGGACGGCCATCCGCTCGTCGTAGTCGTAGCCCTCGGCCTTCATCGCCGCGACGGCCTCGCCGCGCGCCTTCTTCTCCTGGGCGATCAGGACCTGCCGGGGGTCGTCCAGCGTCGCCTCGATGACGGACACGGTGTCGAGGGCCGCCGAGGGCGACTCGGAGTCGATGAGCTCGAGCGCCGCGAAGGCGAACGGGGACAGCGCCTGGTTGAGCGCGAAGTTGGCGGGGACGTCCACGGTGAGTCGGACGGTCCGGCCCGGGCCGTCGGGACGCGGGACGCGCTCCACGACGCCCGCGGCGCGCAGCGAGCGGTACACGGCGACCGCCCGACGGATGTGGCGGCCGCGTGCGCTCTCCGGCTCGTGGTTCTCCGTCAGCAGCCGCGTCATCGCCTCGACCGGGTCACCGGGCCGCGCCAGGACGTTGAGCACCATGGCGTGCGAGACGGCGAAGCTCGAGGTCAGCGGCTCGGGGTCGGCGTCGCGCAGCCGCTCGAAGGTCTTGTCGGTCCAGTTGACCGACCCCTCCGGTGCCTTCTTGCGGACGATCTTCTTGAGCTTCTTCGGGTCGTCGCCGGCCCGCTCGAGCAGCTTGCGGTTCTCGATCACATGCTCGGGCGCGAGCACGATGACCTCGCCCACGGTGTCGTACCCCGCGCGACCGGCCCGGCCGGCGATCTGGTGGAACTCCCGGGCCGTGAGGTGCCGCATCCGGACGCCGTCGTACTTGACCAGCGAGGTGAGCAGCACGGTGCGGATCGGCACGTTGATGCCGACGCCGAGGGTGTCCGTACCGCAGACGACCTTGAGGAGCCCCTTCTGGGTCAGCCGCTCGACCACCCGGCGGTACTTGGGCAGCATGCCGGCGTGGTGCACGCCGACGCCGTGCCGCAGCAGCCGCGACAGCGTCCGGCCGAAGCCGGGACCGAAGCGGAAGTCACCCAGCTCCGCCGCGATCTCGTCGCGCTGCTCGCGCGTCGCGACGTTGGTGCTGAGCAGCGCCTGCGCGCGCTCGACCGCGGCCGCCTGCGTGAAGTGCACGACGTACACCGGCGCCCGCCGGGTTCGCACGAGCTCCTCGATGAGCTCGTGCAGCGGCTCGACGGCGTAGGCGAACGTCAGCGGGACCGGGCGCTCGGTGTGCGCCACGACGGCGACCGGCGCGCCGGTGCGGCGCTCGAGGTCCTCGGCGAAGAACGAGACGTCCCCGAGGGTCGCCGACATGAGCAGGAACTGGGTGCGCGGCAGCTCGAGCAGCGGCACCTGCCACGCCCAGCCTCGTTGCGGGTCGGCGTAGAAGTGGAACTCGTCCATGACGACCTGGCCGACGTCGGGCGCCGCCCCGTCCGCCTCGGTGCCGCCCGTCCGCAGGGCGTGGTTCGCGAGGATCTCAGCCGTGCAGCAGATGATCGGCGCCCCGGGGTTGACGGCGGAGTCGCCCGTCATCATCCCGACGTTCTCCGACCCGAACGCGGCGACGAGGGCGAAGAACTTCTCGCTGACCAGCGCCTTGAGCGGTGCGGTGTAGAACGTGCGCCGCCCCTGCGCGAGCGCGACGAAGTGCGCGGCGATCGCCACCAGCGACTTCCCGGACCCGGTCGGGGTCGCCAGGATCACGTGCGAGCCCGTGACGAGCTCGAGCAGCGCCTCGGTCTGGGCGGGGTACAGGGTCAGGCCCTGGTCGGTCGCCCAGCCGACGAACGCCTCGTAGAGCGCGTCCGCGTCCTGCGGGTCGTCCGGGATGCGGGCGGCCAGGGTGGCAGCGGTCAGGGTGGCACCGGGGTCGGGACTCATCGGTACCCATTGTCCCCGCTGGCTCGGCGCGCGGCGCCCAGGCGGCCCGTGCGGACCCGAAGAGCGGCGCGTCCGGGGCGGACGGCCGCCGGACCTGCGTACTCGGGTCGGGGGCGTTACGTACCCAGCACCCGCTCGCACACCTCGATCAGCCGCCGGCGCAGCACGGTCGACCGGTCGGCGAACGCCCGCTGGCGCGCCACGTACTCGGCCTTGCCGGCGGGCGTCTCGATCGCCACGGCGGGCTCGCCCAGCGACGAGACGTCGTACGGGGAGGCCTGCATGTCCAGCGTCCGGATGTCGCGGGCGAGCGTGAAGCAGTCGAGCACGAGGTCGCCGGGGACCGCGGGGTTGAGCTTCGCCGTCCACTTGTAGAGATCCATGTTCGCGTGCAGGCAGCCGGGCTGCTCCATCGCCGGCTGCGTCGCCCGCGTAGGCTGCAGGCGGTTGCGCCCGACGGCGTCCCGGGTGAAGAAGCGGAACGCGTCGAAGTGGCTGCACCGCAGCGGGTGGCTCTCGACGACGTCATCCGTCCCCTCGCGGCCCAGGCGCAGGGGGAGCGAGTGCCGGCGCCGCTCGTCGTCCTGGCGGTAGACCATCGCCCACTCGTGCAGCCCGAGGCAGCCGACGTGCGCGGGACGCGCGGCGGTGCCGGTCAGGAGGGTGTGGACGTAGCGGACGGTGTCGCCGCGCTCGGCGAAGAACGTCTCGGCGTCGAAGCCCACGCCCCCGGGCACCGCGCGGTAGAAGCGCCAGAGCTCGTGCGTCGCGGTCTGCTCGGGCGTCCCGCCGAGCACGACGCCGGGGCCCGGGTGCCAGCGGCGCAGCCCGGCCGGCTTGACGCCGTAGTAGTCGTACATGAAGTCGTCGATGGCGTGCCGCTCGTGGCGCGAGCGCCGCTCGAGGTAGCCGGCGGTCATGGCGTCGGCGCGCTCCGCGTGCGCGCGGGCGAGCGGCAGCCACGCGCTCGCCGGCAGGACGACGTCGGCGGCCGCGACGGGTCCGGGAGGCGGGGCACTGCTCACGGCATCAGGGTAGACGTGGCCCCGGGTGCAGTCCGCGGGGTCGGTCCGCCAGCGCCGCCGATGCGAGGAGCCCGCGTGAGCAACGCCCAGCCCGACCTGCGCGCGCTGCTGCGCTCCCTGCGGGTCTTCGAGGGCCCGTTGCCGGACTTCGACCCGGACGACGTCCCCGGCCGGCCCGACGAGCTGTTCGTGCGGTGGCTGCGGGAGGCCGCGGCCGCGGGTGTTCGCGAGCCGCACGCCATGACGGTCGCCACGGCGGACGCGGACGGGCGGCCGACGTCGCGCGTGGTGATCCTGCACGACGTCGCCGACGGCGCCTGGCGGTTCGCGACCGACAGCCGCAGCCGGAAGGCGACCGACCTGGCGGCGAACCCGCGGGTCGCCCTGTCCTTCTACTGGCGCGAGCAGGGGCGCCAGGTCCGGCTGGCCGGGACGGCGCGGCGACTGGACGCCGGCGCCGCCGCGGCCGACTTCGCGGCCCGGTCACCGGGCTCGCGTGCCGCGGGTCTCGCGACCCGACCTGGCGAGCCGCTGGGATCCGTCGCGGAGATGGCGACGGCGATGGCCGGCGCGCGGGCGCGGGTCGAGCGGGAGCCGGGCACCGTGCTGCCGCAGTGGGTGGTCGTCGACGTCGTGCCGGACGAGGTCGAGTTCTGGCAGGGCGACCCGGGACGGGCGCACACGCGGGTCGTCTACCGGCGCGGCGGCGCCGGCTGGGAGCGAGGGCTGGTCTGGCCCTGAGCGTCGGCGGGTGCGGCGGCGGGTGCCGCGGGCGCGGGAGCGAGGACCGGAGTGGCGGGTGCGGGGACGGGCGTGGCGGGAGCGGGGACGGGCGGAGCGGAGGCGGCGGTCGTGCCGCCGTCGGGCCGCCCGGGCGGCGGCCCCCCCGGTGTCCCGCCCTCCGTCGCCATGTCCGCGACCCCGGTCGAGATGGCGTGCATCGCCCACTCGAGCGGTCCGCGACCGATCAGCGCCCGCCACGCCGTGGCGAGCACCACGGTGACGAGGAGGAACGTGAGGTGCACGCTGACGCGCGGCTGCCACACGACGTCGTCGCCCATCACCGCGATGGCCACGATGTGCGTGGAGTACGCCGTCAGCGCGAGCGCGCCGGTGGCCGCGAGCGGGTACACGGCCAGCCGCCAGCGGTCGGCCACCACGAGGCAGGTGACGAGCACCAGCAGCGCGACGCCGATGTTGCCGGTGACCTCGAACGTCGAGTCGGCGTGCGGCTCGGTGCTGAGGAACGCCAGCACGCTCTCGGGTTGACCGACCGCCAGTGCGGTGAGGACCACGCCGCCGCCGTACCCGGCCGCGGCGAGCCCCACGCCCCAGGCGAGCAGCCGCCACCGCATCGCGGTCGAGCGCAGGTCCGACCGGCCCACGGCCAGGCCCGTCAGGACGTAGGCGAGCCAGATGACGGCGGGGTAGTAGCCGGCGATCAGCAGCTCGGTGAGGCCGGTCGGCGGGCGGCCGGCCGCGGTCAGCGACGCCACGAGGGGGAAGCAGACCAGCGGGCCACCGACGGCGACCGCGCCGGCCAGGGTGGCCGCCGAGCCCGGCGGGAGCCGCAGCGTCGGCAGCACGAGCACGAACATCACGCCGTAGGACTGCAGGATGACCGCGATCGGTGCGCCCAACGACGCCAGCACGGTGCCCAGCACGAGCAGCAGCCCGCCGCGGACGAGGATGCGCACCCGTGCGCGGCGCAGCCCGTTCCCGGCCGGTTCGCGCGGCCCGCCGCCGAGCAGGGCGATGGACACCCCTGCCAGGACGGCGAACAGGGCGGCGGACCGGCCGTCGGCGACGCCGAGCCAGCCGTCCATCGACCACAGGTCGGGTCCGATCACGCCGACGTGCGCCGTCATCATCCCGAGCACGGCCAGCCCGCGCGCGACGTCCACGCCGCCGATGCGTTCCACGCCCGCAGCGTACGTCGCCGGCGGCGCCGTGAGGGGACCCGGCGGCGGGTACGGGTCGGCGCGACCGTCTCACCTGCCGGTACCGGTCGTCCCGATACTTGATCTACAGGCGACCAACCGGCCTACTTGGTCGGATGAGCCAGGACACGTACACGCACGGGCACCACGAGAGCGTGCTGCGGTCGCACCGCTGGCGCACGGCCGAGAACTCCGCGGCGTACCTGCTGCCGTCCTTGCTCCCCGGGCAGCGGCTGCTCGACGTCGGCTGCGGACCGGGCACGGTCACCATCGACCTCGCCGCCCGGGTCGCCCCCGGAGAGGTCATCGGGCTCGACCGGTCGGCCGTCGTGGTGGACATGGCGCGCGAGGCGGCCACAGCCGCCGGTGCCGGCAACGTGACGTTCCAGGCGGGCGACGTGTACGCGCTGCCCTACGAGGACGGCGCGTTCGACGTCGTGCACGCCCACCAGGTCCTCCAGCACCTCACCGACCCGGTCGCCGCCCTGCGGGAGATGCGCCGCGTCACCCGGCCGGGTGGTGTGGTCGCCGTGCGCGACGCCGACTACTCGGCGATGACCTGGTACCCGCCGTCCGAGGGGCTCGACGAGTGGCGGGCGCTCTACCACGAGGTCACGGAGGCGAACCGGGCCGAGGCCGACGCCGGCCGCATGCTCCTCTCCTGGGTCCTGGCGGCGGGCTTCGAGCCCAGCGGCGTCATCCCGGGCGCGGGTGTCTGGTGCTACGCGTCCCCGGAGGACCGCGCCTGGTGGTCCGACCTGTGGGCCGACCGCTCGACGTCGTCCGACTTCGCCCGGCAGGCCGTCGCGCACGGCCTCGCCGACGACGTCGCCCTCGAGCACCTGGCCGAGGCGTGGCGCCAGTGGGGCACGCACGCGGACGGCTGGTTCGCGGTGCTGCACGGCGAGGTGCTCGCGCGGGCGTGAGGTCGGGGCGTGCGGTCGATCGCCGCCACGGACACGTCCCTTGAGGTGGCGTCGCACGTGCCCGATGGGGAGGTCGGGCAGGTCATCGCCGAGTTGAGGGGGATGCCGGGCCACCTGTCGGCCGGTCGGACTCAGTTCGGTCGGTCGGACCCGGTCGACAGCGACGGGTCCGCGTAGGCATTCGACGGCGGCTGGGTCGGTGATTCGATCGACCCGGGTCGATCCCGACCGGTGGTCACCGGGTCGTCCTGACCGCTGGACCAGAAGGCGTCCGGCACGGACCATGCGTGGGTGTTCCCTCTCGGTGCGCGCCTGCGCCGCGGGAGGTCGACATGGCATCCACATGTCGCTCCTCGCCTCGAATTCTCGAAGGCTCGATCGGAGTACGGGCAGATCGCCGATCAATGCCAGGCGGCCGTCCCCGGGATCGTTGATCGCATGTGCACTCACAGGGCATTCGATTCGCGCGGGGGATGTCAGCGGCTCGCCGTAGAATTGAGGCAGACAGGCGGGGTGTTGGTTCGTTCGTCCTGGCGCTTCGTCCGATCGGAATGGAGGTGGGCAACGTGGGTCCTGGCTTCTCGCCGCTGCCTTCCTCCCGCGGAAACGAAGCACCCGACGTCTCGGTGCTGCCGCAGCACGTCGACGCCGCGGTCAAGGCACTGCTGGCGGGCGTCGAGGCGCTGGGTGAGGTGGTGCCCCGCGATCTGGACGGGCCGCAGGCGGCCGTGGTCGCCGCAGCGATCGCAGGTAGCGTCAGCCGGCTCGGTGTCGTGGAGGCGACGATGCTGCCGGTGGTCGAGGCCGATGGCTTGTGGGCGGTCGGTGGGGCGCGGTCGTTCGCGCACTGGCTCGCGCGCGAGCACCGGGTCGCCGTCCGGACCGCCCGGGCGCAGGTCCGGCTCGGACGGGCGCTGCGCGACGACCTGCCCGCGACCGCGGCCGCCGGTGCGGCCGGGGACATCACGCTCGAGCACGCGCAGGTGCTGGCGACTTTCGCGCCTACCACCGAGCTGCGGCGCGAGACGCTGGCGGACCCGGAGCACCCGTGCAACGAGGCCTTCCTCGTCGAGCAGGCGAAGGTGCTGCCGGTGGACGGGCTGCGGATGCTGACGCGGCACTGGGCCGCGGGCGCCGACCCGGACGCGGACGACCGCGGCTACGTCGAGGCCGGTGACCGGGAGTACCTCGAGCTGTCGCAGGTCTTCGACGGCTACTACCTCAAGGGGCAGCTCACCGTCGAGCACGGCCAGAGCCTCATCGAGGCGCTGCGCGCGGTCACGCCGGTCCCTGCGAAGGATGACGAGCGAACCAGCACGCAGCGCCGCGCGCAGGCGCTGGCGGACTTGGCCCGGCTGGGACTCGACCACGGACTCACGGGAACGGGCCGGTCGGTGCGGCCGCGGGTGAACGTGCACGTGGAGTACCCGACCCTTCAGGCGCTGGTGGCCGCAGCTCAGCAGCGCGCCTCTGCAGCGACGGCGGCGATCGCGGCGGCCACGCCCCGTGCCACGGTCGCTCGGGGCGCGGTGCGCGTGCTGACGCCGGACATGGTCATCAGTCCCGCCCTGACCGCGAAGATCATCCACGGTGAACCGGTCATCCTCGGCCCCCATTTCGAGGACAGGACTCCGATCCCGAGGGCATTGTTGGACAAGCTCGCCTGCGACAGCGAGATCGCCCGGTTCGTGTTCGGACCCAAGTCGGAGATCCTCGATGTCGGACGGGCAGAACGGACTTTCACCGGCCACCTGCGGGCGGCGATCGTCGCCCGCGACAAGCACTGCCAATATCCGACGTGCACCGCGCCACCCGCCTTGAGCGAATGTCACCACGTCAGACACTGGTCACGGGATCACGGGGACACAGCCGTGAGCAACGCGATCCTGCTGTGTTGGTATCACCACGACTACGTTCACCGGCGGAAGATCGAGATCCACCACGAAAGTGGACTCTGGGTCTTCACCGAGGCCCATGGGCGCACGGTCGATCCAAGCGCGGGACCTGACGCCGCACCGGCATGACCACCAGCCGCGTGCGGGCACCGAGATCTCGGTGGACGCTCGAGGTCCCGCCGCCCACGCGACCGACCGGGCGGTCGCGGCTGACCGGGCGGTCCCGGCTGACCGGGCGGACCCGCCGGACCGGCGTCCGCCCACCACCCCGCCCGACAGGGCGGACCCGCCCGACGGACGTCCGCTCACCACTCCGCCCGGCCCACGCCCCCACACCGCGCCTAGGCTGAACCCATGCGCATCGCCAGATTCACCACCGGTGACGACCCCCGCTACGCCCTCGTCGACGGACCCGAGGGCGCCGAACGCCTCGTGGTGATCACGGGGGACCCGATCTACACACCCGTCCAGCCGACGGGGGAGGAGATCCCGCTCTCCGACGACTCGGTCCGCCTGCTGGCGCCCGTCATCCCGCGGTCGAAGGTGATCGGCATCGGCCGCAACTACGCCGCGCACGCCGCCGAGCTCGGCAACGACGTCCCGGTGAACCCGCTCGTGTTCCTCAAGCCGAACACCTCCGTCATCGGCCCGGACGACCCCATCGTGCTGCCGCCGTACTCCGACGAGGTCCACCACGAGGCCGAGCTCGCCGTCGTCATCGGCAAGGTCGTCAAGGACGTCCCGCCCGACCGCGCGCTGGACTACGTCTTCGGCTACACCGTCGCGAACGACGTCACCGCGCGCGACGTCCAGCAGTCCGACGGCCAGTGGACCCGCGCCAAGGGGTTCGACTCCTCGTGCCCGCTCGGTCCGTGGATCGTCACCGACCTGGACGTGGACGACCTCGCGGTCACCGCCCGGGTCAACGGCGAGACCAGGCAGGACGGCCGCACGTCCCAGCTCATCTTCGACGTGCCGTTCCTCGTCTCCTACGTCTCGGAGATCTTCACGCTGCTGCCGGGCGACGTCATCCTCACGGGCACCCCCGCCGGCGTCGGACCGATCGTCCATCGCGACGTCGTCGAGGTCGAGGTCGAGGGGATCGGCGTCCTGCGCAACCCGGTGATCCGCCGGGTCTGAGCCCGGCCCGCCGGTACCGCCGGGCCGCGCCTCGGCAGCGGCGCGCCGTCTCCCGGTCGCCACCCGGCGACGGCCCGCCGTCTCCCGTCGCCACCCGGCGACGGCGGCGCGACGGGGTGCCACCTCGGTGCGCTACTACGCTGGCGTGGTGACCCAGACACCCACCGACACCCCGACCGGAGCCGCGGTCCGCGTCCGGTTCTGCCCCTCGCCGACCGGGACGCCGCACGTCGGCCTCATCCGCACGGCACTGTTCAACTGGGCGTACGCGCGTCACGTCGGCGGCACGTTCGTGTTCCGCATCGAGGACACGGATGCCGCCCGGGACAGCGAGGAGAGCTACCGCCAGCTGCTGGACGCGCTGCGCTGGCTCGGCCTGGACTGGGACGAGGGTGTCGAGGTCGGCGGTCCGCACGAGCCGTACCGGCAGTCGCAGCGGATGGACCTCTACCGCGACGTCGTCGACCGCCTGGTCGCCGGCGGGTACGCCTACGAGTCCTTCTCCACGCCGGAGGAGATCGAGTCCCGCCACCGCGCCGCCGGTCGGGACCCCAAGCTCGGGTACGACGGCGCCGATCGGCACACCACGGAAGAGGAAAGGGACCGGTTCCGTCGTGAGGGTCGCGTCCCGGTGCTGCGCCTGCGCATGCCCGACGACGACGTCACCTTCACCGATCTGGTGCGCGGTGACGTGACGTTCAAGGCCGGGTCGGTGCCGGACTACGTCATCGTCCGTGGCAACGGCCAGCCGCTGTACACGCTGGTGAACCCGGTCGACGACGCACTGATGGGCATCACCCACGTCCTGCGCGGCGAGGACCTGCTGTCCTCCACACCCCGTCAGGTCGCGCTGTACCGGGCGCTGCTCGACATCGGCGTCGCCACGGTCATGCCGGTGTTCGGCCACCTGCCGTACGTCATGGGGGAGGGCAACAAGAAGCTCTCCAAGCGCGACCCGGAGTCGAACCTGTTCCTCCACCGCGAGCGCGGGTTCACCCCCGAGGGGCTGCTGAACTACCTCGCGCTGCTCGGCTGGGGCCTGAGCCACGACCGCGACGTCTTCACCGTCGAGGAGATGGTGGCGGCCTTCGACATCGTCGACGTCAACCCCAACCCCGCCCGCTTCGACGTCAAGAAGGCGGAGGCGATCAACGCCGCGCACCTGCGGCTGCTGTCCCCCGAGGCGTTCCGTGAGCGGCTGGTCCCGTACCTGCACCGGGCCGGGCTCGTCGCGGCCGACTCCTACGCCGATCTGCGCCCCGAGCACCGGGTGCTGCTCGACGCCGGCGCCCCGCTGGTCCAGGAGCGGATCACCCTGCTCGGTGAGGCGCCGGGCATGCTCGGCTTCCTCTTCGTGACCGACGACGCCGTCGCGCTGGAGCCGGAGGCCGTTGCGGCGCTGCGCCCCGAGGCGCCGGCCGTGCTCGATGCCGCGCTCGCCGCCCTGGACCCCATCGCGGCAGACGGCTTCACCGCGGAGCCGGTCCAGGACGTCCTCAAGGCGGCCGTCGTCGCGGGGCTCGGCATCAAGCCGCGGTTCGCGTTCGCGCCGCTGCGCACGGCAGTCTCCGGCCGCCGGGTGTCGCCGCCGCTGTTCGAGTCGATGGAGATCCTCGGCAAGCAGGCGTCGCTCGCGCGCCTGCGGCGGCTGCGGGACACGCTGCCCGCTGCAGAGCAGTGAGCGTCGGTCCGTTCGACGGCGTCCTGTTCGACATCGACGACACGCTGGTCGACACCCGAGGGGCGTTCGGGATCGCGCTGGCGGTCGTGGCGGAGCGCTACCTGCCGCACCTGCCTCGCGGCCGGCACCCGGAGCTGCTCGCCCACTGGCGCGCCGACCGGGCGAACCACTACGGGGCGTACACCCGCGGCGAGGTGACCTACCGTGCGCAGCGCCTCGCCCGGGCGAACGCGATGCACGCCGAGTTCGGCGGTCCGAGGCTGGACGACGCCGCCTTCGACGCGTGGGACGCCGTCTTCGAGGACGGCTTCCAGGCGGCGTGGACGGCGCACGCGGACGCGTCGCTCGCCGTCACGCAGCTCCTCGGGGCCGGACTCGCCGTCGGCGCGCTGTCCAACGCCGCCATGGCGTACCAGACGCTCAAGCTGGAGCGGGTCGGGCTGGCGGGGGCCGTGCCGATGCTGGTCGGGGTGGACTCGCTCGGCTTCGGCAAGCCGGACGCGCGCGTGTTCGTCGAGGCCTGCCGGCGGCTGGGCACGGACCCCGCCCGGACGGCCTACGTCGGGGACGAGCTCGACGTGGACGCTGTGGCGGCCCGGCACGCAGGGCTGACCGGTGTCTGGCTCGACCGTCCCGGTCCCCGGCGGGTGCCCGTGTCCGAGGAGGAGGTCGCCGCCTCTGGTGTCCTGGTGATCCGCGGGCTCGGTGAGCTGACCGGGGTGCTCGGGATGTCGACCGGCTCCCCTGCCGGACGCTGACCGGCCGCCATCGGACCACCCGACGACCACCCGACGACCACCCGACGACCACCCGACGACGGGGAAGACCACGGGGAGACGAGCATGACGACCCAGACCCTGCTGCTGCCGGCGGCCTACGACGTCGTGTGGTCGGTGCTCGTCCTCGCGCAGCTCGCCCTGCTCGCGGCGGCCCTGATCCAGTGGTCGAAAACGCGG
>Ga0210040_10008438_pt1 | contig 12237 bp, 9 predicted proteins | sample CryGeyCG12114_NA_FD_185462 | JGI IMG/M metagenome (GOLD analysis project Ga0210040, IMG submission 185462) | Groundwater microbial communities from aquifer - Crystal Geyser CG19_WC_8/21/14_NA (SPAdes) (version 2) | ecosystem: Environmental > Aquatic > Deep subsurface > Groundwater | place: USA... | reverse complement strand
ATTAACTGCAGGAATGACTGTTTCCTACGCCTACGAAGGTTAGCTTGCTATTCACTTTTAAGTAAACTACTAATTAAGCAAACTTACACTGATTGAAAAAGTCCTCCTGAAAAAAATTGTGTTTCTAGTTGCCAGTGAAAGAACATTTGGCAACTTTGGTCGACTTCTGTTACGGTATTTTTTCTGTCATCAAAACGTATCTCTTTCGAATTACACTCCTCACAATTCATTTATAAATGTAATTAATTAACAAACTTATTAATATTATTGGTTCACTGGATCATCGGAAGATGGAAGGGAAGTATTTACAAAATGGTCTTGCCCGAACTACTCATTTACATGCTTATGTATTTCACAGTCAGTATTACATACCGGTACACTATGTCCGGGGACCGTGATGGCCATTTATCCATGTTCAATAAAATCGTTAGATCAAAACATTTATTCGAATTGTCAATTTTTCTGTATGGTAATTTGGTTTTTGGTGTTTTTACAGTGTGAATATTTTGCTAAACATGCGACTGATATTCCCCTCAGTTTCGTATTGGGTTTTTACGTATCCCAAATCGTTGCACGCTGGTGGGCTATTTACATGAGCATTCCTTGGCCTGGTATTTGATTCAATTTTGCATGCTTATAAAAGAAAAACTCTTTAAATTGTCTGACTACTTCGAAAATATACTGAATTGAAGGATTTTTTATAAATGTTTAGATACCATAGCTTCACTCATAAGCATGTCTTGGAATGGCCATGTACGAAATTATAACAATTTTATAATTTACAGTTTTAAAAAACCAACATTGAGTTTTTGTGACGTGCTGATAATGTAAATTAACATCAACATCAACATGCTTTTCTCCGTAGGACGAAAGAGGAAGAATTATGCGCCGAACGATGATGCGCTACGTTAACTTATGTTATGTAATAGTCGCCTCAATGATAAGCCCTCAAGTTAAAGCAAGATTTCCAACTTTAAGTCATTTAGTCGACGCTGGTATGAAGTCAAGAACATTTCGAATTTTCTCACGATCAAAATATAAGTGCTACCGACATTTTACTTTTGTATAGGGTTTATGCTTCCCCATGAAAAAACCATCTTCGAGAATCTCGATAAAAAGACTGACCAGCCAAAATATTGGTAACATAAAAATATTATTGAACAATAAATGAGAACATCAGCACTAATGACAATCGATTATTTTTCAATTTAGGATCCCTATCATTTGGGCCGGGAGTATAGCCCACCGGTAATGATAATTACATTTAAATTCTCGTCTTTAATGAAGAACTTACTAAATCCTTTCTCAAGTAGAGCAAGAAAAGAAAACAGAATCCGAGACGACCTAGCACTTTTGATCATAATCAAACACATGTGTAAATTTAGAAGCGCAGGCGGCACATTATTAAGTTACGATTGGATTTGCATTCCTCTTGTTTACACTCAAGTATGTCAGCCGAATTTGAAAACGTCATTTCGCGGTCAAATTTTACCAGCTTGATTGATTGTTTAAATACTTCATAGGTGGTGACACTGGCAGTATATTTGTACTTCGCTGCGAACCTACTCGGGAGACAATTTACTGCAACGAAAGAAATTGATCTGTATTTTCCATTTTTCCTATTCCTGGAATTTTTCTTTTACATGGGTTGGTTGAAGGTGGCTGAAACTTTACTGAACCCGTTTGGAGAGGATGATGACGATTTCGAAATCAACTGGATGATCGATAGGAATCTACAGATTTCTTACTTCGTAGTGGACGAAATTCACGATTGTAAGTATTTAATAATTTGTTTGGATTTTAATGAATTTTGTTTCATTTTTTTGCATCTTTTTTGTAGTACATCCTGAAATGCAGAAGGATCAGGTAATAAATAGACTGAAGATTTAAAAACAATAAATTACTGCTTTGTGGGAAAAAATATCGTCCCTGTTTATTGCAGTACTGGAAAGCAGTTGTTCCAGAAGATGTCCCTTATGCAATGGGGACGGAGAAATTTAAGACGCAGCCGTTTTTAGGATCGGCAGTAAATTCTCAGAATTTTCATGATGCCCAGTTAGAATTTGTCTCTGCGGACGACAAAGTGAGTTTCTTAAACAGGAGCATTGGAAGAAATAATGCAGTTATGAAATTTGACAACAAGCAGCAAGTGTTTGGTAAAATACTCATTATTGTAAAACAAAAAGTATAAAAGAGGCCATTATAAGGTAATCTTTCAATCTACTGAATTATATATTTTTTGTGTAGAGTCATCTACCGGAGACTTTGGAAGCCATCCGAATGAATCAAACCCTTCCAAAGGAATTATGGACACCTTATCATCTGTACGAAAAATCTCTTCTTCGAAAAATATATAATTTGCATGATTAATTAAGTTTTTAATATTTTTTCACCGGATGTTACAGAGAGAGGGAGCAGATATTTCCATTCTAATGGAGAAAGAATATGTTCCGTATAGTGAGTTGCATTATTCACTGATAGTTTAAAAACATTTATTTTCCTTTCAAGGATTCTAAACTCTTTTTTCATATTTTTCAGCCGAGTCAAAAGCTAATTTAGCATCAAAAGGTTAATTGTAATACAAAGTTTCAGCCTAAGTTAAACTCTGAAGGCATAGTTTTCATGCAGAGTTTTTGATTTCTTGAGTTAGCCAACCAAAAGAAGGAATAATTAAACCCGAAAACCGAAGCTGCCGCACTAGTGCAACATGGAAAGAAAACCCGCGAGAACGAGTAAATAACATGGTATACTATGTATAAGAAACCCGTATTCAAAGTGAGCCCTTCTAATGATGTCAGTAATAAACCTATAGCAAGTCGCTAATTGCTTCGTTATCCAAACTAATGTAAAAATGAGTGGAAGATACTGCATTATTTACTGCAACTAACAATTTTGTGCATTCGTATTCTGAACATCCTGGGCATTGAATAGTACATTAGTAGATCAGAGTCTAAAAATAAAGTCACCCACTTCCCGCAAGTAGCATACAGAAAGTGGAAAGAGCGATAATTATATACGTGCAGAAACTTCGTAATGCCATATGTATGTTTGTAAGCTTGCAAATTGTGAAAAAGTTTTGCCTATGTAGTAAATGTGAGACTCTTGTGCTAACAAATACTACGCAAAAAGCTTCTTTTTATGAGTATTTTCCAACTCTACAACTTTCTACCGCTAATTAAGACGAAAGAAATTATTCAAGATGGAGAGAGTGCTTCGAGCCTCTCAAAGTAATGAAAATCGTGCAAGTGTATCCAAATTGCCACCTTTTTCACCAATATTGAATGGGAGAAAACGAAATGCTACACATTTGGGCACATATAATGGGTACGGTTTGGCTAAAAACAGAAATTTCTCCTTCCAAAATATTTACTTACATGATACACGTCATTTTAAGATAAAAATTAACTCCTAATTATTAATTTCTTGGTCAGGCCTCCCAGAAAATTTTCTAGTATCGCTGGAAACTCTTCTAAAGGAAATCGAGTTAGAATTTTAGGAACTAGTGTCCAACCCAAACTTGAAAATGAAACTTCAGAAACACATAATGAAAGGATTGCAATCAAACGCAATGCCCAAGAGGAAGATGTTGAGCAGACCGCAAGTTTCACCATCAGGTAGTTAATCTGTTCCTATATTTCGGAATTTACGCTCATTACAATACAAAGAAAGTGTATTCATTTTGCGATACATTTGTAGACTACGCCGACCCCCATCCAAATTGGCCAAACTAAGTGTGGAAGACCAAATTGAAGACGTAAGGAAAATATTTGAAAGCAAAGTTTCCATGTGTGATAGCAACAATAATCCAGCTGACAGTGATAAAGAAAATGAAACCCAAAATAAACCTGAAACACGTCTCAAACGTACCTGGCATATTCATACGTACATTGAACAAAATGTGTACTCTACTGATTGAATCTATTAAGACAAAAAGAAACATGATTTAGGTATCAATGTTGCCCAGATATTTACCCCCAATTTTTTAACATATTTCGTTTTTTGTCATTAGACTATTCAGCAAAACAAATAGAATTCTATATTTTTATTTCCTATATTATAGGAATTCTTAACCTATAATATAGGAAATTTTGAATGAATGAATAAATAAATAAATAAATAAATTCTCGTTAATTTTTCTGATTCTTTGGTATATTTTGTTAAGCTTGATGCTACACAAATGACATGACTCAACTATGCAATAAAAAGATATTGTTATTTTTTACAAAATTGTGTATAATCTTTATCTCATCAGCGTTTGCATTTCAAATTAATTTACACGAAACCAGCGTGCTATGCTATGAAGTAATCTCGATCGAGCCTCGCACTCGCTTCGATTGCTCTATCTTTCTATTGTGCCCAGCAGGAATGCATCCCACTAACCTACTAGTAGTACTATAGTAGCTAATTGTATACATTTTGGTATTACATTTCTTTCTATAGATTTGCTTTAATTTTCTGATGTGTGCAGTGCGCATGTTTATGCAAGCAAAATACCATTTTTTGATCATTTCCGAAGGTAGCAAATGACAATCCATAATTCTTTTTCCATCTACACAATGCAAAAGCACCAAAGTTGCCATTATAATTTCTTCGCTTGCATAGTTTCTCAGAGTACATATTATATCAACAGTATACATTTCTTTTTCTACAAATTGCCGTTCAGTCAATTCTAGCCATTAATTAATCATCATATTTTTCTTGGCAATTCATCTCACTTTGTAATTTCAAATCATCAAAAGTTCTCCTAAAATTTATTGTCAATACATTCAAGACAATCAAATGCATTTCCTGGAAGCAACCTTACGAGTCTAAAGTATGAATGTGTACTGAGGTTTGTAATCTTGCATTTGCAGCTAACTATCGATAAAAAAACTAAATTTGATTGTTAATCTAAAACCACATCTCCATGTGTGGATCCAGCGCCAGTTTGGACTCTGGAGCAACCCTGTGTCATAAAACGGTGTGTCGACTCTGACTCCGGTTTGGTTTTTTGGTTGGACCGCTTGTTTCTTCAGTCGCTTCCACATATGTTGGTGGTGCTAAATATTTTTAAAATCCAAGTCCATAAAAAACATATTGATTATGACTTTCGTTAACTAGAAATAAAATCCCCAACTTACGGGTGTTTGCACCTTCCATTTGAGTATAAGAAGGTGGTAAGGAAGAATCGGTTGAGGAACTGTTTCGTACAAAGCCTGCGTGACGTCTCCTTTGACCAGAAGACGGGAGATAGACTTCATCTTCGTCCTCATCTTCCTCATCATCGTCGTCATACCCTCTGGTTCCAGTGGTCATCGTAGTGCTCTCTTCATCCTCTTCTCCATCTGGAGTAGCAAATGCTACAGTGCCTACAATGATGGGCACACTACCCTGAAGTCGCACATCTTGCAACGTGCCCAGTAGTGCAGAAGCTTTCACAGTAATCTTGAGGGTGTAGTGAAATGTGATGTGATGCAAGTATCCATAAGATTTGAGATTTGTGGGTGGAACGGAAGGGAAAGGTACAGGGAAATTATCCACTTTCCATTTTTTAGTCTCTCCGGATTTCGCCGATGGACCTTTCATTCGGCAGACTACTTTAGTTTCACTTTCTGCTGTTTTTGAGGCGTACACGTTTGACTCCTATCGATATAGAATACGAAAATACCTAAATACATACAGTCAACATGGTAGTATATATGATGTAACGCAATCAAAAAGTAAGCCACATTCTAATTAAAATTGTGAATGTAATGGTATCAAACCAAAGAGAAATGTATAGCTTTAATGCCCATTGCACAGTAACATATTCCTGTGTGCTAGAAATATATTTTTGAGTGCTTTAAAACATCAAGGAATTTCTTTAATGAATCGATTATTGCTTCTTTTAGTCACTTTAAAATATAAAGTGCAAAGTTTAAAATCATCATACCAAAGCAAAATATAACTAAACAATTTTCAAAATACAAACCTGGACTAAAGAAACCGTAGCTCTTTGCAAATCCAAAGTGCTCCGATTCAGAATATGAGCGTGGAACTGCAAAAAGCCTCCAGGAATGCACCCCTTCCTTGGAACATGAAAAATCACTCGAATCGGTCCATTTCGACAACAACAGCAACAGACATGCTTGTCGATGAGAATGCGACAACTTCGAATCGCATCCGGGTCACTATTCAGGTCATAAGAAGCAATCACATTGAATGGCATGGTCACACGACGATCTGGTAAGGCCACACGACACAAACTCACGTCCGCGTAGTATTCCACTTTCCCATACTTGCCAGCAAATGACGAAGGCAAGTTCGCGGGCAGTAGGAATTCAAATGGGTACTCTGTTTTCCCAGGACTTATTTCTTTCGTCTTGCTTTTACTTTCTAGTTTGTTAGTTAATTAGAAAGAAAACAGGAATACAAAATTCATATAGATTGCTACCTACCAAACCAAAACACCAGAACTATTTACATCGATTGCAAAAACCAACCAACTTACCTGGACTAAATTGAGGAATCAGAAGAATCTTTCTGGTGAAAAAAATTTCTACCGAAGTAGTAGCCCAAATCCACGCTTTTCCTACAAATGTAATCCCCAAAGGTTTCTTGAAAAGTTGAACTCTGTAAGTTTTGTTACAAACTGTAACTTTGCCTGTGATTAGACTGCCGGATTCGAATCGAAGTAATGGCTCATCCAATTCTATCCTTAAGTCCATGTTGTTTTTGTCGACTCTATACTAACCCGGGAGTAGAATCTTTTCTGTGGTTGTATTAGTTAGTGATTAACTTTTAATTAATATCAGGAATAATTATTGTTAGAGTAGTATTTAATAATAATAATGGAGAGAAAGGGGAAAAATAAAAGGGAAATAATCTGTCCGATCAGCTTGCTTGTTACTACTGACTGGGCTTGGTTCTGATGAAATCAAGGAAGGAGAAAGAATCTGCTCCCACTTATATAGCATACTGCTTTCCCGCTTTACTCCTATCGATCGCTCCAATATGGCATCACAAGAAAGTTAGCAAGTAAAGTAAGTAGGTTTGGATAATTCACTTTCACTTTACTACTGAAAAACAGCGCATAACATACGACACAGGTATAGATGGTAGATCATAGTGCAAGGTGTACTTGATTACCTAAAGAGATCGACAGGTTACTTCAATATTTTCCACTATGGGTTGAGAAGCAATTGGGAACTCGTGCAATGAACTCTAATTGCTGCTTACTAAGCTTACTTACCCACGTAGTAAGAGAAATATTGCTATGTAAATTTAACAGACTATACTACAACAACGGAAGAAGCTTTCACTACCACTGAGAATGATTAATAAATATTTGTGTACACATTTAGACGCCACTCATATATTTAAGACCTTTCTTTAGTTTCCGCGTGTCTATCAAAATGAACTCATGGGACTTAATTGCCACTTGAGCGAGCCAAATCAGAAATGTAGCAATACCTGGACAGCGAAAATCCAATTTTTGAAGCAAAATGAAATCACTAGTTCGCAAACTAACACATTGGCTGCAAAAAGTAAAGAGACAAGAAAAATATAAAACAAGCTTGCCAGATTCGAATCATAAAACTGGCTATTTTTAGAATGTTTTTTGGCTAAATCTGTTTTAAAAAGAAGATGTGCATGAGATTTTTCAAGAAAAGTATTCCATTCATCCCAAATGCCAGATCGAACGAGACTGTCAAGATCTTTTCTCAAAAATTGAATGTAGTGATAGAACGATCCATAAAATTCAACAAGTCTGGTGTTTGTAATACTGTGGTCAGCAGTGATCTTGCCATGATATAACTTCCTTCGAGGCAAAATATGTTTCCACCGGTTTGATTTATAAAAATGGTGCAAATTATTATCATAATCGACAAATGCAGTCTTGTTGCATAATGCAATGGATTTTTGAATGCTGTTGAATGGATATCCAAACGGAACTTCAATGTTCCTAAATAATTTGAATCCAATGGTCATCCGTTCATCATTGAATCCATTTTCGGCCAAAGAACGAATCACCTGACCAAATGAAAACATCCCGAAATATACTGTGGTTCCCGATTGTGTTATAGCGTCATAGAAAGTTTGATTTTGATTTGGTAACTTTATTCGATATTTCAATCGTTCCGAATTGGCACCCTTCGAGTGCTCCCACTTAAAAATGTGACGGCCAAAAAGGTTAGCTTGTCCATAATTGAACACAGTATCCAAAGCTCTCTTTTCTGGATGTGCATAAACTGTGTAGTTTTTGGATGAGAGCTCCCTCATATTTTGAATTCCTATTATGGGACGTGGGGCGACAAAGTCCGTTACAAATATTCCTTTATAACCTGTCAATAGATAAATAAGTAAACGATTTGCAATTTATCATTCAACGCAACACTATTCGAGAAACTATAGGATTACTAAGGTTCGGGATACACGTACCATTTGTCAGAATTATTGCAGCCAAAAGATATGATCCAAGGATGAGTCTAAAAACATTGATATGGTCAGAAGAAATTTTATCCAACAAAGAGTGAGACTGTTCCACAATATTTGCAAAAAGAAACCAGGAGACATTTTGGGCAAACACGGTCTCCAGTATTAACACGATCCCTGCATTCGTAACTAATGTGGCAACCCACACTTGCCATTGCATTGGTGAAAATGTCCAGGCATAGCTCAAAACAGTTTGAGAACCGTCACATGTGATAAAATTAAATGTTTGGGTCCGCTGCATCCATAAATGACCGTTGAGTCGGCCAGTTCCCCAAGGAAAACTCAAAACATTATTGAGATAAGGCTGAAGATTTTGTTTCAAATTTTTTAGACGACCAACTAGACTTGTATATCGAATAAACACAGCATGCGCCTTCTTCAACAAAGTTTGGTACTCCACTGTCGGTTGGACCAAGACGGTGACATTAGAAGAAATTCTTGAGAGTATTAAAACTGAAAAGAGTGTACTGCCGATTTCATTTTTACTAGGTTCTCCAAATCGAAAACCTTGTACAAGCTTTAAATGCCTAAGACTTAGTTTCCACTTTTCGTCTACGATCTTTATGGTTTTCAAACGACTCAAATCTTGTAAGAATGAATCCATATGTTCCTTTGAAATGATATTATTTATAGCAATAATATGTTTGTATATATGGGAGCATTTTCTTTGCAAGACACTCGTAATGCCAAAGACTTTGTCAATGTTTGCAACATAAATGAAAGAATTGTGCGGTAAAATGTTATAAGAGAGTCCTGTTTTCATCTTTTGTTTTCCTATACCTGTAGTCCATGGAAAGAGAGTCTTTTCCATGGAACTGAATTTAATGAACTTGACAAAAAAAAAGAAGTAAAGTCGGCCAATATATGATGAAGAGAAGAGGATCTGCCGACGACGAAATTCTTCTGTAGGATATAAATGATCAAAAAATGTCAAATACCACCAAGTTTGCTCCAAGATTTCAGGATTGTGCTCAATGTCCGGCCATAAGAATAGAAACGTGTTGCAAACTTCGTGTTTGAAATTTCGATGTGGGATTGGTTTTATGAACTTGGTTTTTGTTTTCTGGATCGATATCATGCATTTATAACTTTCCTGTTTGGATGCTGAAGATAAGGTTTTGTAACATAGCTTTCGAAAATACGTGATCTGAATGGGGATTCCTTGAATAAGCTGCCAATCTACAGAATCCTGATAAGAATGTTTAAAGAAAACGAGATGTGGCGTGCAACGAGACTTACTCAATGATTTTATCGTTTGACTGATCAAGCTTGTGCCTAGATTCATATTCTGTTGATTATGGATCGCAGCAATTAGTGAAAGATACAGAAGAACCAAATTCAAACTTTTCAAATGCATTTTTTCTATTTCAAATGAAGCAACAAAACTACGACTGCAAATTCTATGGTGATTAATCAAGTAAACTGTGGATTTTTGTTTTTATTTCACTATAAATGCTGAAAAGCTAAATTTAATTGCGATCAGCAGAGAATACGTTGTAATTATGTATGTTCTTACATTAAAGCGTACAGAATATGCATAGCAATGTCTGGAACTCTGTATATTATAAAGCATAAGTGCAGTAGACACACAATTGGTGGAGAGCTGGTGCAGACGATGCTCTGATTGGTTCGTTTTCGTTTTAAAATTAAATGCTTGTTTTGTATCTTACTTGTGTAAAACAACAATCAGACATAATTTTATACGGCTTTGTGTTTCTATAAACAGTTACTCTGGTTCGTTTCCTATGGTTCAATCAATGAATACCAGACCTGCACTTAAAGCGTATTCTTTGGTTCAAGTATCAATTTCCTATTTTCACAATGTTGGATGGAACTGTTGATTAATTGCAGCATTGAATCAATATTACACTCGCTATTGTTTATCCGGTTTCAGTTACAAGGGCTTTCAAATCAACAAAATACTCCAAGTGTTGTAAAAGTACTATTGCCTGCCTCGTTACTACCGGGAAACTTGAAAGAAATAATGATGTCCAATAAAAAATGAATAAATGCCGCATGGACGATATGCCAATAAATAATTAATTTCCATTTATTTATTCGACCACTTCAACTAAACGCTCTCCTAACCATTGAGATTTACTGGAGTCACAATACCGTTAGTATTCACGAGGTATGTTCCTGGTCCAGTCTGGGTCACAATGGAAGTCACACCAGTATGCAAATTGGTCACTTTTGACACAGGGTATAAAACCCCGTTCACCATGTTGTATCCAATGATTTCAACTCGTGACCTGCATAAGGCGGAAAAAATTGCTTTATGTCATATGATTCAATGATTTTTGTAAATATGTGTGCTTCTCAATTTTCTATAATTAGTTAGTTTACTTGGTCCCGTCATTGTTCCAGACATAGGTAACTTGTCCCACATAACTTGAGGCTATAAATGGAAAACAAGTGAAAAAACCAATCAACACTTTCAATCCTTTCGAAATAATGGACCGGTGGACGTCAAAAAAATATTATTTCAGCACTTACAAGTCATGGTGCTTTGGTAGGTGTTTGGTGGGTAGTAGACAGGAGCAGTTGTACATCCATAGTATGACACGCTAGTAGTAGTTGGGTAGCCCACATAGGAACCAGTGGTAGTTCCATAGTTAACATTCGTTTGCTGTGGAAATCCTGTGGTAACGCCGGGTGGGTAGGTCACATATGAGTTGGCTGGGTAGGTTACCTATTTGAGAACAAAGAGATTTTCAAATTTCCCGCTACTTTTTTGCAATACCTTTCAAGCCTTGAGTTTAAGCATGTTTGTTAAGATTATACCGTGGTGCCTGCAGGATAAGTGTAAGCTCCACCATTAGTAACAGTAGTTGTAGTGGTTGGATATGTGATTTGAGTTGTTGCTGGGTATTGAACAGACGCCCCCTGGGGGTAAGTGACTGTAGTTCCTGCTGGGTATGTCACTGTAGTGCCAGGTGGAAAGTTTACAGTGCTACCACCTATTTTTTAAGAATAAAGTTTGGGATAAATGATTTGAGCGTGAATAAGACTGCGATTACAATCGCATTAGGACTCGTATCATACCTTCATAAGTTGCGCTGTAGGGAGTGTTAGTTGTAGCTGTAACTGGAGCCAAAGTGCCGTTAGTTGAGATTATCTGTTTTGTTTGTACAATAGGTTTCGGCTCTGGAATGACCTAAAATTTGCAAAAAAAAAAAACGAATTGAGGTTTGAAATTGAATGTTGAGAACGAATATTTGTAAGTTTATATTTAGTTACTCACATGATGTTTGAAACTAAGGGCACTGCTTGCAAAGCAGGCCAAAATTATAGTCACTCTCAGCATTATGGATTATCGAGTATGAAAACTGATTGAAGACAAATTTCAAAATGTGTCCAATTATTCAGTTGCATTTTACTTTTATATACAAGCACTTTACAGTAATACGATGATTGTAACATTTCATCTTTCCACATTTTGCAAGCTGAAAGTACAGTTGGTGACTAGAATGGAAAATAATCGGGTAGCCGCAGGCCGCAGTTCATTTATGACGCATTTAAACAACTTTTAAACCGCAAAAGCAATTTTCAAAAAGAAAATTAGTTGCCTTAACCAGATTGCATTATACTAATTAAACGTTTTACAAGCAAATCAAGATGCGGCGGAGGTTTGATCTTCAAATGTATATTGACTTACAATGTAAGTCCGAAGTATGTTCGTAAGGAATTTTCTTAAAAACACTTTCTAAGTCTTCCTTAGACCCTCTAGTATATGCACCTGAAATATTCCAATCCGATGCTCTTTCGTTTGTCAGTAACAGT
>Ga0210040_10008437_pt1 | contig 12238 bp, 12 predicted proteins | sample CryGeyCG12114_NA_FD_185462 | JGI IMG/M metagenome (GOLD analysis project Ga0210040, IMG submission 185462) | Groundwater microbial communities from aquifer - Crystal Geyser CG19_WC_8/21/14_NA (SPAdes) (version 2) | ecosystem: Environmental > Aquatic > Deep subsurface > Groundwater | place: USA... | reverse complement strand
TGACCACGTAGGAGCCGGAGCTGAGGTCCTCCAGCAGGGAGGGGCCGGTGGGCGCCCAGCCCAGCTCGCTGCGCGCCCGGGCGCCGTCAGCCTGCTGGTCCAGCAGCAGCGCCGCGGCCAGTGGCCCGAGCCGGGCCTCGGCCTCGGCGCCGGAGGAGGGGACCGTGGCGGTGTCCAGGCCGGCGCCGCGGCGGGCCGCCTCGCCGATCTCGCGGACGGTGGGGTTCGAGCCGCTGACGCCCAGGTAGTAGGAGCCCGGTGCGGCGTCGGTGACCGCGCGCACGTAGAGCCGGGCCAGGTCGTCGGCGTGCACCGTCGTCCAGTGCTGCTCTCCGCTGCCGGGCAGCACGAGGGCGCCGTCGTCGGTGCGCGGGCCGTCCTTGACCACCGTCGGCAGGCCCAGCCCGCGGCCGTGCACGATCCCGGGGGCGATGACCACCGAGCGGACACCGTCGGCGGCCGCGGCGCGCACCCGGGCGTCCAGCGGCAGCCGCCAGCTGGTCAGCTGCGGCGGGGCGAACGGGGTGTCCTCGTCGATGACGCCGGACCCGTGCACCCACACGCCGCTGGTGTGCACGTAGGGCTTGCCGGTGCCGGCCAGCGCGGGCAGCACGGCGTCGAGCAGGGCGGCGTCCCGCTCGGCGTCCTTGCCGTCGGCGGCGGCCGCGGTGTGGACGAAGGCGTCGTTGGTGCGGGCCGCCTCGGCGAGCAGGCCTGCATCGGCCACGTCGCCGCGGACGACGACGGCGCTGGTGCTGGCGAGCACCCGGGCGGCGCGGTCGCTGCGGGCCAGCGCGGAGACGGTGTGGCCCTCCTCGAGGAGGGCGAGGAGGACTGCGGAGCCGACGAGCCCGGTGCCACCGGTGAGGAAGACGTCCATGCCGGGACCAAGCTCCCCAGTAGCAGGGCTGTTCCCGAGCGGAGCTCGGTCAGCTGGACGACGACCTGCACGCCTCAGAAGCGGCGCAGCGGCCCGATCCTCATCACCGTGCTGAGCAGGGCCTCCATCGGGTGCCGCTGCGGCCGCTGGACCTCCGCCGGCCAGTCCGGCACCAGGTCCGGGTCGGCGTCCTGGGTGGCCACCTCGGCCACCCGGCCCTGCAGCCGGGCGCGGACCTCCTCCGCGGAGTAGGACCGCCGGTGGCGTTCGTGGCGGACGAGGACCGCGCCGGTCGCGGCAACCCCGACGATCCCGGCGACTCCGAGCAGCTTGGACAGGCGCATGAGCCGTTACCGTAGTGGTGTGGCTCACTCCCGTGTCGTGTCGCGTCCGTCTCCGACCGCTCTGTCGCTGCGCGAGGCGGTGGAACTGACCCGGACCGGCGACGTCTGGGTCTTCCGCGGTGCCTCGCTGGCCGACCGGGCGATCCAGACGGTGACCAACGCCCCGGTCAACCACGTCGGGATGGCGGTGGTCCTCGACGACCTGCCGCCACTGCTGTGGCACGCCGAGCTGGGGCACTCCCTGGCCGACGTGTGGTCGGGCCGGCACCAGCGCGGCGTGCAGTTGCACGACCTCTCCGACGCGGTCTGCGTGTGGAAGAAGCGCTACGGGCAGCAGGGCTGGCTGCGCCAGCTGGTCGGGCCCGCCGACGACGGCGGGGTGACCCGGCAGATGGAGGACGCCGTGCTGCGCACCATCGCCCGGCTCGACGGCAAGCCGTTCCCGACCACCCGGCACCTGGCCCGGGGCTGGGTCAACGGGAAGCTGCGCCGGCACCTGACCAACGACACGATCTTCTGCGCCGAGCTGGTCGCCACCACCTACACGGCGATGGGGCTGCTGGCCCGGGACCGGCCGCTCAACGCCTACGACCCCGGCAGCTTCTGGTCCGGCGACGACCTGCCGCTCGTCGGCGCCCAGCTGGGCACGGAGATCCGGGTCGACGTCCCGGCCGGGCCGGAGTGCGGCTAGCCCTCACCTGAGCCGGCTCAGACCGCCACCCACCGGTTGACCAGGGCGACGATCGCCGCCTCCTTGGCGGCCACGTCGTCCCGGTCGCCGAGGGTCAGCACCGCCCGGTCCGGCGCGACCCAGCGCAGCAGCCCGGCGTCGTCGCCGAAGGCGAACCCCGCGGTGTCCTGGGGCTTGGCGCCCCGGTGGAACACCAGCTGCAGATGATCGGCGGGGAACAGCCGGAAGGTCACCCGGTCGACCCCGCGAGAGCAGAAGCTCGGCGCCTTCCACTTCACGTGCTCGGTCAGCTCGGCGTCGGACGCCATGATCGCCGCCCGGAGCCGGCGCACGTCGTCGGCGCGTGGGTGGTCCAGGTCTGCCAGGAACTCGTCGACCGTCGGCTGCGCCATGCCGGCCAGCCTGCCGCACGGGGCCGACGGCGTTCACCCCTCGGCCCGCCGCCCGACGACGTCGGGCCAGTCGAGCCGGCCGCTGAGCAAGTCGGCGGCGACCGCGTCGACCGACCGGCCCGCCGCGTAGGCGTGCGCGCGCAGCAGCGCCAGCGCCTCCGGGGCGTCGACGTCCCGCGCCGCGCCGATCCGGCCGACCGCCTGCCAGACCGCCGCCCGGCGCAGGGCGGGTGGACTGCGCAGCCAGTCCGGCCCCTGCGCCTCCGACCACGAGGACCACACCGCGGCATCGCCCAGGGCCGAGGTGACCAGGGCGCCCACGCTCAGCGCGTCGAACACGTCCAGCCGGGCGACGCCGGCGGGGTCGCGGAAGAACAGGTTCATCGTCCCGGCGCCGGCCACCACCGAGCGCAACGGGAGCGCGACGATGCCGGTGAAGGGCGTGTCGGTGAACAGCAGGTCGGCGAAGGCCGGCCACCGCCGGCGGATGTCGTCCTGCACCACGAACGAGGGCTGACCGGTGGACTGGGCGTGCATGCACGGGCCGGCGCCCACGGTGAACTGCAGCCGCTCGGCCCGGCCGGCGTCCGGGGAGCTGGCGCCCAGCGGCGCCCAGCCGCTCGCTCCGGCGAGCACGCTGAGCCCGGCGCCGTCCACCGGCAGCAGCCGGGCCGCGACCCGGGCCAGCCGGTCGGGGAGCAGGTGGCCCTCGTCCCCCTCGTCCTGCGCCTCGGCCGAGATGGCGGCGGAGAACCGTTCGGCGAGGGTCATCCCGCCATGCTCACCGAGTGAGAGCGCGGTCACACCTCGGTCGGGGGATCAGCGGCGCGCCGCTTCCACCGTGTGGTCGTCGAGTGTCAGCACGCCGTCCGCTTCCTGGGCCAGCGCCGGGTCGTGCGTCACGCAGACGACCAGCCGGCCGGCGAGCGCCCGGCGCAGGTCGCTGACCAGGGCCTCGGCCGTGGGCGGGTCCAGGTGCGCGGTGGGCTCGTCGAGCAGGACGACGTCCCGGTCGGCCAGCAGCGCCCGGGCGACCGAGAGCCGCCGCCGCTCCCCGCCGGACAGCGCGGTGCCGCCCGCGCCGACCGGGGTGTCCAGCCCGTGGGGCAGCCCGGCCAGCAGCGGGCCCAGCCCGGCGTCGGTGAGCGCCCGGCGCATCGCCTGCTCGCCCTCGGGACCGGCGAGCTGACCCCGCGGGCGGGCCAGTGCGAGGTTGGCCCGCAGCGGGGCGTCGAAGACGTGCGCGTCCTGCGGGCACCAGGCGATCGCGGCCTGGACGTCGGCGCGCGCCAGCCGGGAGACCGGCACCGGACGGCGGCCGTCGCCCAGCACGTACTCACCGGAGGCCGGCCGCAGCGAGGCCATCAGCACCGACAGCAGCGTCGACTTGCCCGAGCCCGACGGCCCGGTGACGACCAGCCAGCCCGACCCCGCGGTGGCGACCAGGTCCAGGTCGGTGAGCACGCCGGGGTTGCCGGGCCAGCCGGCGGACAGCTGCTCGGTGGCCAGCTCGCGCACCGGTCGGGGCGCCTCGGTGCGGTCGGCCGGTGCGGGGTCGGGGGCCACCGGCTCGGCGAGCACCGCGGCGACCCGGTCCCGCGCGTCGGCCCAGGAGAGCCGGTGCCGGCGGGCGGCGCCGAGTGCGGTGAGCGGCTCCAGCAGGGCCAGCGGCGCCAGCGCGAGGACGGCGGCGACCGGGGCCGACAGCTCCCCGGCCCGGACCGCGGCACCGCCCACCGCCAGGGCGAGGACGGCGGCCGAACCGGTGGCCAGCACGGCGATCGCGTCCCCGGCGGCGCCGGCGACTGCCGACGCCGACGCCGCCCGGCCCTGCCGGCGGCCCAGGGCGTCCAGCCGGTCGACGGCGGCCGGGGCGAGCCCGTGGGCCCGCAGGTCCGCAGCCGCCTCCAAGACGGCGCTGGTGTCCCGCAGGGTGACCGTGCGCAGCTCCGCGGCGGCCCGGGCGACGCCGCGGTCGGCCCAGCGGTGCACCGCCAGCACGGCGAGGACGGCGACGCCGAGGACCGCGGCCACCAGAACGCCGGCCGCCGGGTCGAGGACGGCCAGCGCCGCGACGGTGCCGGCCAGCACGACGCCGGAGACCAGCGGCGGGGTGACCACCCGCACCGAGAGGTCGGTCAGCAGGCCGACGTCGCCGACCACCCGGGCCAGCGCCCGGCCCGGCGTCCGGTCCGCGGCCGGGCCCTGGGCGACCAGCGCCCGCCACAGCTGCAGCCGGGTGGCCGAGGCCAGCTGGAAGGCGGCGTCGTGGGCGGCCAGCCGCTCCAGCCAGCGCAGCAGCGCCCGGCCCAGCCCGGAGGCCCGCACGGCGACGATGGCCACCATCAGGGTCAGCATCGGCGGCTGCTCGGCGGCTCGGACGATCAGCCAGCCGGAGACCGCGGTCAGCGCGATGCCGAAGGCGCTGGAGGCAGCACCCGCCGCGACCGCCCTCGCGACCGCCCGCCGCGGCCAGGACAGCCCGACCGGCGCCGGAGGGGCCAGAGTGGCCATGCCGGCCCCTGCACCGGCCACCTCAGGCGGGGCCGAGAGGGCCATGTCGGCCCCTGCAGCGGGGACGGTGGTCAGCGGTGGCAGGGCGACCTGGCCGGGCAGGTCCACGGTGCGGTCGGCGAGCGCGGCGAGGGCCGGCTCGTGGGTGATCAGCACCGTGGCCAGCGAGCCGCGCAGCCGGACCAGCAGCTCGGCGACGGCGGCCGTGGCGGCGTCGTCCAGCGAGGCGGTGGGTTCGTCGAGCAGCAGCACCCGGGCGCCGCGCTGGACCCGCACCAGCGCTCGGGCCAGCGCGACCCGCTGCAGCTCGCCGGGGGAGAGGGTGCGGCAGGCGCGGTCGCGCAGGTGGCCGGCGGCGACCCAGTCCAGCGCGGTGTCGGCGAGGTCGGTCGCCCGCTCGGCAGGGCCGGCGTGCCGGCGCAGCTCCTCGAGCACGGTGTCGGCGACCGTGCTGGGGAACTGCGGGACGACGGCGACGTCGGCGGGCCGCAGCACCGTGCCGCGCACCTCCGCCGTCCCCCCGTCGCGCAGCTGACCGGCGAGGACGGCCAGCACGCTGGACTTGCCCGAGCCGCTGGGCCCGCGCAGTGCGACCAGCTCGCCGGGGGCGACGGTGAACGAGACGCCGTCGACGGCCGGGACGCCGCGCCCGGGGAACTGCACGCGCAGGCCGGTGACGGTGATCCCGCGGAGCCCGCCGTCCGGCACCGCGGCGACCACCGGGCGGACCTCGGGCGTGGCCAGCACCCTCCGGGCGGCGGCGGCGGCCTCGGCGGCGTCCTCCGCCGCGTGGTGCGCCGAGCCGAGCGCCCGCAGCGGGGCGAACGCCTCGGGGGCCAGCAGCAGGGCGAGCAGGCCGGCGTCCAGCCCGAGGGAGCCCTCGACCAGCCGGACGCCGACGGTGACCGCGACCAGCGCGACCGACAGCGTGGCCAGCACCTCGAGCACCAGCGCGGAGAGGAAGGCGATGCGCAGCGTGGCCAGGGTGCGGCGCCGGTGCGCCTCGCCGAGCTCGGCCAGCGCGGCGACCTGGTCGGCGGCGCGGCCCAGGCCGACCAGCACCGGCAGCCCGCGGACCAGCTCCGCGACGTGCCCGGCGATCCGGTCCAGGGCGCGGGCGGCCTGGGCGGTCTCGTCCCGGGTGTGCAGGCCGACCAGCGCCATGAACAGCGGCACCAGCGGCAGCGTGACCGCCACCAGCAGGGCCGACAGCCAGTCGGTGACGCCGAGCACGAGAAGCAGCACCGGCGGGACGACGATCGTCGACGCCAGGGCGGGCAGGTAGGTGGCCAGCGCCGGCCCCAGGTCGTGCAGCCGGGTGGTGGCCAGCACGGCGGCCGGGCCGGTGCCGCCGGCTGCGGTCACCGCCTCGCCCTCGCCGTCCAGCAGGCGGTCCAGCAGCCGGCGGCGCAGGGTGTCCTCCGCGCGGCGGGCGTCCCGGGTGGCCACGACGCTGCCCAGCCCGCTGCCGACCGCGCGCACCGCGGCGCCGGCCAGGGCGACGCCCAGCGCGGCGCCGGGGACGACGCCGGCCGCGACGTCGGCCACCGCGCGGGCCAGGCCGGCGGCGAGCAGCACCACCCCGGCGGTCTGGACCAGCGCCAGCAGGGCGGCCCGGACCAGCGCCCCGGTCAGCCCCGGGACCCCGGCCAGCGCGCCCAGTGGTCCCCGCCCGCGGTCGGCCGCGCTCATGCCGTCACCGGCTCCTCGGCGGCCTCCGGGCTCTGCGGCTCGGCCGACAGCCGCTTGCGGAACACCCAGTAGGTCCAGGCCTGGTAGCCGAGCACCACCGGCAGCCCGAACCCGGCGGCCCAGGTCATCACGGTGAGCGTGTAGTCGCTGACCGAGGCGTCGGCGACCGTCACGTCGAAGGCGCTGTCGATGGTGGAGGGGACGACGACCGGGTAGGCGGCGCCGAAGATCGTGCCGGCCGAGGCGAGCATGACCAGCGCCCAGGCGGTGAAGGCCTGCCCCTCCCGGTCGACCCGGATCCGCGCCCAGGTGACCAGCACCGACAGTGCGGCGACCAGCCACAGCAGCCCGGTGGCCGGGGTGCCCGAGCGGAGGTGCACCAACCCGGCCCAGGCCAGCAGCGGCAGCGCCGCGACCGGCGACCAGCGGGCGGCGAACCGGCGGGCAGCCAGCCGCAGCGGCCCGTCGGTCTTGCATGCCAGGAACACCGCGCCGTGGACGACGGAGTAGCCCAGCACCGCGACGGCTCCCAGCACCGCCGGCCAGCCGACGCCGGCGAAGGCGCCGCCGACCCGGTTCCCGTCGGCGTCGATCGGCAGGCCCAGCGTGGTGGCCCCGAGCGCCGCGCCGACGCCCAGCGCGGCGATCAGCGAGCCGGCGGTGATCACGTGCGTCCAGGTGCTGTCCCACTGCGCGGTGTGGTGGGAGTGCCGCCACTCGAAGGCGACCGCCCGGATGATCAGCCCGAACAGGACCAGCACGAACGGCAGGTACAGCGCGGGCAGCCAGGTGGCGTACCAGCCGGGGAAGGCGGCGAAGACCGCACCGGCGGCGGTGATCAGCCAGACCTCGTTGCCGTCCCACAGCGGGCCGATCGAGCGGAGCATCAGGTGCCGGTCGACGGGCCGGCGGCCGAGCACCGGGAGCAGGGCGGCGACCCCGAAGTCGAAGCCCTCCAGCACGAGGAACCCCGTCCAGAGCACCGCGACGGCGACGAACCAGGTCATCTGCAGGTCCATGGTCAGCTCTTCTCGGTCAGCAGGGGTGGTCGGGCCGGACTAGTAGGCGAACGACAGGACGTCGTCGGGCTCCTGGTCCCGACCGCCGGGCAGGTCCTCGTCCGGCGTCCCCTCGGGTGTGTGTCCGGGGGTCGGGGCGCCGTCGCCGCCGGTGACGCCGCGGCGGACGAACCGGGCGAGCAGCCACAGCTCGACGATCGCCAGCGCGCCGTAGACCGCAGTGAGGCCGATCAGCGAGGTCATCACCTCGCCGGCGCTCACCCCGGGGGAGACGGCCTGGGCGGTGAAGAAGTACACCTGGTCGGCCCGGTCGACGTCCGGGTTCGGGTAGACGACGAAGGGCTGTCGGCCCATCTCGGTGAAGATCCAGCCCGCGGCGTTGCCGACGAAGGGCGCGCCGATGGCCAGCAGCGAGCCGTAGACGGCGACCGGGTTGGTGGGCACCCGGCCCTTCCGGGTGGCCCACAGGGCGTAGGCGCCGACCGCGGCCGAGACCAGGCCCATGCCGATCATCAACCGGAAGTTCCAGTACGTCGTCGCCAGCAGCGGGGTGTAGTCGATCGGCTCGCCGGCCAGGTCCCCGAAGCTCGGGTCGTCGGGGTAGGTGGCGCCGTAGGCGGCCGCGTACTCCGTCTGCAGCTCGTCGACCCCCGGGACGGCGGTGGAGAAGTCGCCGTGGGCGAGGTAGGAGAGCAGGTAGGGGACGGTCCAGGAGTGGACGTCGTCGCACTCCTGGCTGCCGAACTTGCTCCACGCGAAGACCGAGAACGGTGCCGGTGCCGCGGTCTCGCACAGCGCCTCGGCCGAGGACATCTTCAGCGGCTGCTGCTCGTACATCAGCTTGCCCTGGAAGTCGCCGGTGATCGCGACCAGCACGAAGGCGGCGAGGGAGACGAAGCCGCCCAGCCGGACCGAGCGACGCCAGACGGCGTGGTCCACGTCGGTGGTCGGCGCGTCCGCCAGCTTCCGCCGGCGCAGGTGCCAGAGGCCGATGCCGACGAGGGCGGCGCCGGAGACCATCAGCGCACCGGCGATCGTGTGGCTGAACGCAGCCACCGCGGTGTTGTTGGTCAGCACCGCGAGGAAGTCGACCTGGCGGGGCGCGTCGCCGTCCATCACGACGCCGACCGGGTGCTGCATCCAGGAGTTGGCCGCGATGATGAAGTACGCGCTGACCACCGAGCCGATCACCGCGGCCCACAGGGTGGCCAGGTGCACCTTCTTCGGGATCCGGCCCCAGCCGAAGATCCACAGACCGAGGAAGGTCGACTCCAGGAAGAAGGCCAGCAGCGCCTCCAGGGCCAGCAGCGAGCCGAAGACGTCGCCGACGAACCGGCTGTACTCGCTCCAGGCCAGCCCGAACTGGAACTCCTGGACCAGCCCGGTGGCCACGCCGAGCACGAAGTTGATCAGGTAGACGCGGCCCCAGAAGCGGGTCATCCGCAGCCACTCGGGCTTGTCGGTGCGCACCCACATCGTGTGCATCACCGCGACCAGGACCCCGAGTCCGATGGTCAGCGGGACCATCATGAAGTGGTAGACGGTGGTGATCCCGAACTGCCACCGGGCGATGTCCAACACGTCCACCGGGGTTCCTCCAGTTGCTGACGTACGATCGACGAGTTCTTTCTACGCCGAGTAGAAGACCGTTTCTACGGTTCGTAGAAGGCGCGCCGTGTGAGCTGGCCGACAGGAGGACCCGTGAACACCCTGGGTGAGCTGGAGCGCTCGGTGCTCGAGCACCTGTGGGCCGTCGCCGGCCCGGTGACCGCCACCCGGCTGCGGGACGACTTCGCCGACCGCGGCCTGGCGCTGACCACCGTGCACACCGTGCTGACCCGGCTGGAGCAGAAGGGCTTCGTCTCCCACGACGAGGCCCGGCCGCGGCAGTTCCGCGCCCGCGGCACCCGTGAGGACCACGTCGCCGACCTCATGCACGAGGTGCTCGGGCAGGCAGGTGACCGGCAGGCGGCGCTCGCCCGGTTCGTCGGCAGCGTCGGGGACGACGAGGTGCGCATGCTGCGCGAGCTGCTCGCCGGTGCCGGGGACGACGCCGCGAACCGGTGACCTGACCGTGCTGCCCGCGACCGCTCTCGCCTTGGGCGTGCTCGCCGCGCTGCTGGCCTGGCCGGTGCCCGCAGCGCTGGCGCACGCCCGCTGGGTCCGGCGCGACCCGCTCGTGGCGCTGGTCTGCTGGCAGGCGATCGGGCTGGCCGGCGGTCTGTCCATCATCGGCGCGCTGCTGGTGCACGGGCTGGCGCCCTGGGGGCACTCGCTGCCGGAGGCGTGGTGGCACTGGGTGACCCGGCAGCCGGCGCTCGAGCCGGTGCGCGGGGACCACTGGGTGGCCCAGACCCTCGCGGCGGTGCTGGCGTGCGAGCTGCTCGGGGTGCTGCTGCTCTCCGGCGTGCGCACCGCCCGGACCCGGCGCCGGCACCGGCAGCTGCTGGAGCTGGTGGTCCGGCCCGGAGAGCCGACGGCGGACACCGAGACGTTGCTGCTGGACCACCCGGCGCCGGTCGCCTTCTGCATCCCCGGCGTCCGGCCGCTGCTGGTGCTCTCCTCCGGGATGGTCGAGGAGCTGGACGGCCCGCAGCTGGACGCCGTGGTCGCCCACGAGCGGGCGCACCTGGCGGAGCACCACCACCTGCTGCTGCTGCCCTTCGTGGCCTGGCGCGCGGCGCTGCCGGTGCTGCCCGCCGCCGACCGGGCGCACGACGCCGTCCGGGACCTGGTGGAGATGCGCGCCGACGACGTGGCACTGACCGCCTCGGCCGGGCCGGAGCCGCGGCGCACCCTCGCGGCGGCGATCGTCGCGGTGGCGGCCGGTGCCGGTGGTCAGCTGCCGGCCGGCGCGCTGGCCGTCACCGGTGGCGCGGTCGCCGTCCGGGTGCGCCGGCTGCTCGCCCCCGCACGGCCACTGCCCGCGCTCGCGCGCTGGGCCGCACTGGTGTGCGCGGTCGCCCTGCTGCTCGTGCCCACGGTGCTGCTGGTGCTGCCCGCGCTCCTGTGAGTCGCCCCAGGCCGCTCAGCCGGTCGGCACCCAGAAACGGAGCGTGCCGCCGCGCTGGTCGTGCAGGAGCCCGCCGTTGGCCGCGATCGTCCGGCGTGAGCCGATGTTGTCGACGTCGCAGGTGACCAGCGCGCACTCGACGCCCAGCGCCCGGGCCACCGGCAGGGCGGCGGCCAGCATCGCGGTGGCGTGCCCGCGCCGGCGGTGGGCCGCGACCACGTGATAGCCGATGTGGCCCCCCTCGTCCCGCAGGTGTGCCGTCAGCCGGTGCCGGATCTGCACGCGGCCCAGGTAGGCGTCCTGATCGATCCACCACAGGTTCGTCGACGGGACGAAGCCCGCCGGTCGGGGGGCGTGTTCCCGGCTGTCGGTGATCAGGGCTTCGACCCAGTCCACGAGTTCCGCGTCGGTCAGGCCGGCCACGGCGGTGTACGTGGGGTGGTCGTCCCAGCCCGCGCTGCGGGCGGCCTCCCGGGCGGAGGGGGCGACGGACGTCCGCGGGACGACGAGGTGGGGCACGCCGGGAGCCTAGGAGCGGCCCGGTCGGTCCGGCCGTGCGGTTCCTCGGCGGGGCCAGGGAGCGGGTCCAGGGATCGGGGCCACAGGGGACGGGCCAGGGGAACGGGGCCAGGGGGACGGGGCCAGGGAACGCGGAACGGGCACCCGGTCACCGGCGAGTGCCGGCGACGGAGTGCCCGTCCGAGTGCGTGCGCGGCCGGTGGGGCCGCGCGAGGCGGATCAGCGAGTGCGGTGCGCCTCGACGGTGGTGTCGTTCCAGTCGTCGTCGCCCTCGGGCTCCTTGGCCAGCAGGCCGGCACCGACGGACCAGATGATGCCGCCGACCAGGCCGATCCAGGCGCCGATCTCGGTGTCGAGGTCCGAGCCGCGCTCGAAGGCACCCGGCACGTCGAAGATGTAGCCCAGCGACAGCAGGACGGCGGCGATGCCGACGGCCATGGTGGTCAGCGAGAGACCGCGGTGCTGGCGGCCCCGGGCGCGGCCGGCCGCGTACTGCAGGCCGACGACCAGGCCGACGCCGAGGAAGGCGAGCAGCGGGATGGTCGTGTCGGTCTCGTAGCCGGAGCCGGAGGTGCTCTGCTCGCCCTCGGTGGAGACCCACTTCAGGAACGTCGCGATCAGGAAGACGACGACGCCGGCGGTGGCGACGTGGGCGCCCGTGGTGTTCGCCCGGCGGGTGTGCTCGAGCGTGCGGCCATGGGAGGTGTTGGTCGAATCTGTTGTTGCCATGATCGCGAGTTACCCGGAGTATTCAAGATCGACACGTAACGTGATCGGTCTGACAGTCGCTGTGCCGCGGCTGAGCGTCAGCGCACCGCTGCCGGTCCGGCGTCCCGCTCCCGCCGGGCCGCGTCCCGTTCGTTCCGGGCGTCGGCGAGGTCGTCCTGCAGCTGCACGATGACCTGGGCGGAGGCGAGCAGGTGGCCGTCGTCCAGCAGCACGCGGATCCGGGCCGCGATCCGCAGCTGGGCCCGCGAGTAGCGGCGGTGACCACCGGCGGAGCGGTGCGGGTGCAGCGCGCCGGAGCTGTCCAGGCTGCGCAGGAAGGCGGCCTGCACGCCGAGCAGGTCGGCCGCCTGGCTCATGGTCAGGACCGGGTGGTCGGGGTCGTCGAGGGCTTGCAGCGGATCGGTGCTCATGCCGCCTCCCGCGGATGCGAGGAGGGGCGGGACCC
>Ga0210040_10008436_pt1 | contig 12239 bp, 6 predicted proteins | sample CryGeyCG12114_NA_FD_185462 | JGI IMG/M metagenome (GOLD analysis project Ga0210040, IMG submission 185462) | Groundwater microbial communities from aquifer - Crystal Geyser CG19_WC_8/21/14_NA (SPAdes) (version 2) | ecosystem: Environmental > Aquatic > Deep subsurface > Groundwater | place: USA... | reverse complement strand
GAAAGTTTGGAAAATTTTATTGTTGGCAGTTGTGGGTCATTGGGCAAATTTAATTTGTTGGTAAATTGAGTTACTTTGATAGAAAAGATGTGACATTTTTCTGTTGAAAAATTTCAAATTCCGGGAAATTTGGGTTACAGAAAATAAGTTTTTCTCAATCCTATATGAATTTTACATGCTGCATCATATCACGTTCCGTTGTAAGTTCCCTTCATGTGTGTGAAATATGGGCAGACAGTTTAGCAATAGTTTTGGGATACTCCCTTTCAATAATGAATGGATTCACCGTAATTACTAATCAACCAAATGGGTCGTTTTATGCCACTTTTAATTACTAGCATACTACGATTTACTATTGCGAGTCTTAAAATTGGGATTAAAACCAATAATAATTGGAATATTGAACTATATCGTTTTCTCACGCCATCATATACTTTTGAGGAGTAAGAAAACCAATGAATTATCTTTTTTGCTCTACAAATCCCAAAAAAAAAATTTAACATCCTTAGTTAGTTACCATCGAAAATCATTAAAATTTGTTGACAGGTTTATAGCTATCACAAATTGCTGGGGCTAAAACCTGATACCGAGTTTGGAAACCCAATACCTTTTCTGTTACTGTATACAGAATAAAAGGTACAAAACTTTTCTTTTATCTCTCAATCAAAAGATGAAAGATATACGGCAAAGTTATTAGTGAGAGGGAGAAGAAATCCTTTTTCTCATTTCAAAAATTCGTTTGTTCCTAACTAACTAACTAACTAAACCAACTTTGTAAGATGAAAAAGCATATTTAAAATGAATCTTACCGTTTATTTTGTTAGTATTGATCGAAATTGACTGAAAATTACTCAAGTTTCCACAAAAATGATGTTTTTAAATCGCTAAGGTAAAAAGATAGCAATGGGATCGTATAAATCGTATTTTGAGTCGATACCTATACTTACGAAATTACAGTGTTAGCGAACACACGTGCGTAAATAAATTGCATAGAAAGACTAATGTATATCATTTAAATTTCCAAGGTGTGTACACTTTTTTTGTTTATGCTGGACTTGTGCTGGACTTGCCACTTTTTTATGCAGGCTACATAATAATAAGATATCGGATCTGAATCCATAGGTCGGACTGATTTCATACATATCATATGACTACTAAAAAGTTAAAGCGAGAATGAATTCCATATAAAAGTTTAAACTGAATCATAATTATTCGATTTCCACAATAACATGATATTATTTGCAGAAAAGTGAAAATTTTTAGCCCATGAGAGGTGTTTTTTTGTTGAAAAATATTGATTTTGGAAGAAAATCCGACTTATGCTATATTGTATTGACTAGAGTAGCTTCTAATCCCAGATAAATAATGGAGCGCACTATATTTGTATACAGTAGCTGTTGCAAAACAACGTTATATAAGAGAAGGTGGGCTTGAACCTATGAGATTTGAATACACAATTGGATTAGGTGTAAGCGAAACTAAAAGGGTTGGAAAATACTCACACACAGGAAATGGAAAGTTGTAAAATATTTGACCTATAGCTGCAGCCAACTTTTACCATCCTCTGCGAAACTCGTTAAAAGTAGTTTGACGGATTTGAAAACTTTTACATTTTTATCACATCATTGTGATAAAATGTTGTTTTCGGGAAAATGGAATATTGGATTAAAAATTTCAGCATGAAAAGTTGAATTTTCAACTATCAATATGCATTGCAATGCAAATAATTTGCTTTTTGTATTTCAATTCTTAGCAATTTTTCAAAATATTAGTTGGAAAATGAATTCAACGCTTTTAAAAATTTCATGTTTTGGATTCCAAATCACTAGAAAATTTGTTGTCTCTATTTGAAAGCATCAAAAAATTGCTTTATAGCTTTTTTTTTTAGTTCAAATTAAATCCTTACAACTATTTAAGCAATAATTATACAAGAATTTTCTATTCAGAACAAAATTTTCTCAATTGAAAAATTTCGGCATTATTTGTGCATAAGTTTGAAATCAAAAGCAACAAAACTATTTCCAATTATTGTGTAATACATGAAGTTCATAGTTTGTTTTGTTAGCAGTTAGTTAGAATAGGAAATGTAAACTTCTAGGCACTATCCCAATACTAAAGAAAATTTGAAAATTCATCAAAGTACACACACAAACACTTGTCATCAATGAAGTTTTTCAATCATGAATAATTTATGATTATCAAGTTGTCTGCCCGTCTGCTCAACAAAACAAGTCCATAATAATAACACTATGTTTTATCCCCTATCCTTTGTACATGAGTTCCTATTGTGTTCTCAAGTTTCAAAAGTTGCCTTGTTTCATTAATGCTTGAAATATAATTTTGAAATAATACATTTTTGTATGTTTGTGAGCGTTTTGGGTTGAAAACTAACTTATTTTATATGTGTGTTTACCCTAATGTCTGTAGTTTGACTAGATTACATAAATAGCATCAAAAATGGGATTCCCAGAGTACACCTTCTCAATATGTGGTGTACGTACACATGCTGTTTATTATTTGGCCGGTAATAAATTGCCATAGCTTTATAGCTCGTCAAAAAAATGGCCCACATTTGTCAGCCTTTACGAACGCGCTTGTCTCACGTGAAAGGCAAATTCATTTCACTTTCAAAACTGTTGATTTTCTCATTTTTTTTTGCAGAGAAAAAGTATTCTGCATACAATATAAGGGAGAAAGCAGCAGAGCAGATATGAAATGCTGTATAATATTGTAGTTAGTTAGTTAGTTAGTTACCAACGTACACAGGTTGACTAATATTCCCGTACGCGCACAAAAATAGTGAATTATATGTCTGCCTGAAAAGATATTGCAAGTATTTGAGAATTTTGTAATTCTCAACACGCGCTACTTTTACTACACGAGTTGAGTTGCATATGAGCGGGGAATTTTTAAGATACCCGGATTTTTATAGGAATAGAAAATTATATCGGGTTTTGATAAATTTCATGAAAAGAGAGAGACGAAAAATTTAAATACTTGAACTTTTTAGTACGTTTTTAAACTTTTTTTTTTTGCATTTTCCTGCATGATAATTGTGAATAAAAACTTATATCGGTTTTCAATAAATTTCATGAAAAGTTAACTGTTACCTGCTAACCCTAATTTTTTCATAAAACAATATTTAAGTACTGAAATTTTGTGCTGCGCTTTAAACTTTTATTTGCATTTTTCCGCATGCTAACTATGAATAACAAATTATATCGGTTTTCGATAAATTTTATAAACAGTTAACCGATACTTGTCAACTCAACTTTTCTCGACAAACGATAGATTTGAATACAATTTTTCCTACATTTTCCCGGATTAAAACTACAGCTTGTGGAACCCTACTCCGAAAACAATGGGTTTTGTGTTCACAACCTAATGTTGTTGATAAATAAGAGCGAGAACAAAGTTGGACAAAAGCGCAGCAGGATGGAGACATGTTTTATTGGACCACAGGAGCCTACCATTCTCCGTTCGGGTCCCAAATAAAATGATACTTTCCCACTCTTTAATAATAAATAATGACATCATGGGGACACTAGTCTTTCCAGCTTTATTATCAAAGAAACAAAAGTTACAGCGGGACATGAACACATTATACGGCAAAAGGTATTGGAATTCAAAACGTATCGATTTTATTCCCTCCGTGATTCGGGACCATAAAATACTGTATATTGTCAAAAATGCCCGCTTTTTAATATCTTCTACGATTTGAACTCAACTCACAAACTATAGACGCCATATCAAGTCTATACAGAATCTCGAATAGGCAGCGAATATTATTTCTGAATCCGAAATCACATTTTGTAAAGTTTCCTTTATTTCGAAATTCGTATCTACGCCAAATTGCCTGCTAATTTATTATTCCAACTGATTCTATTGATGGGAATGAAAACATTTTTGCAGAAGCTATCTTACGACAGCAGACATTGAGAAAGTTTCTCATGTCCCATTTCCAGTGGGCTTGAAAAAACAGATAGCAAGTTTAGTTAGTAAATTGAGCTCTATTGAATGAAATTAATTTCCAGTGCTGCTATTATATAGAGTGTCTAGTCTGACTGAGATCATTGATGTCAAAAAAAAAGTCTGTTCAACTCAACAAGACGACTTTTTTCACTCTAACTAAAGGGAGAAAAAGGACAATGAAAGAGGATGGGGAAAAAGAGCAGAGATAAGATTGAAGGATGCTTTTCGAAATAGATCTCTTGACATGATCCCATTATTGTTATGTACACGTCTACCTGTGAGTAGTAAAAAAAATTGAGATAGGATCAAGCGTAGTTCATTGGGGAAGCTCATTTCGGAGACTTACAATGGGAATGTCTATGGAGAGCTGATACAATCTTGGTTGGCTTCAGAAAAGTCTAGGAAAATCGCAACATATAGGAAAAGTGTAAAGAAAGTTGATTTTTTCAATTTTGGTGTGAGAAATAAGGATTTTAGGACAAAATCTTGATTTTTTCTAGTTTTTTCGGATATTTGGTTTCAAATGCAAAAATTCTGATGCTAAAGTCTGTTCACCGCGCCCAGACACTGTGAATATTTTAAAGTTTTTTTATTCAAATAAAATTTTCAGTGTCACAGTCATTCATTGTTAGTTTCATTTTTTAGGGAATTTAGTACTATTTTGAACTTTTCATAATGTTTCATCGTATGGCTCCTTTTTTAGAAGCCATTCAGACTGGAGCGGATGAAAATTTGATCACTACTATAAGGACTTGCCATAGTAAACTGTTATTACTCACTATGGAATATTACACAGTGACTTTTTAGAATAGCACTATCTTTTTAGCCTCATTTTTACGAGGAGCTCCTTAAAATTCCCGTAATGTGGATTTTAACATCCATTCCAAGGATTCAAATAAACTTTCGCGTGCATTGTTAAACGCTTGTGTATCTATAAACCCAGGTAAAAAGATTTTCCCGGTATTTAGAAGTAGGGTCGGCCTCTCAATAATGATACAGGCCATGGTAATAATAATAATAATTTGAGATAGCACTTTTGACTGAAAATAATAATACTCGACTCTCTCTGCTACTTTTTTCCCTTTATGAATTATTCATTGAATGCGCACAGGTTTCTCATCAATTCTATACCCACATATATGGCTTCCTTCATATTCAAATAGGAATTCAATTCCAAATAATTCAATCAATCAGAATTACCATACCAAAAGAGACCGAATAGCACAATAAACGTTATTATTATCGCCATGCTTTTGCCAGTGTGCAAAAAATTGCAATATCAATGATACAGCGACAAAAGAAGTTGCAGTTTTTTAGTGTAACTCATAACAAAACTATTAGATTAGTTAGTTAGTTGACCCTGGCAGTTTCCTATATTATAATAGCATGGGAGTGCACAGCCCGCTTTTATCTGTACAGCAATCTGACCATTTTTTTCAGCTATAGTGTGAAGCCGGATTTTGCTTGTTTATTTACAAAGCAGGGGGCTTTTTTACACTTGAATGTGTGATAAGTACGTGTAATGAGATGTGACTTTCATGCAGTTCATGAATATTCATAAAAATGCACTAATTAGTCGAATTTTTTTCATTTTTCGGTTGCGTTGTAAATAGATCTGCAGCTATTTACTGATAATAGGTTTTTTATGCATTTTTTAGTCTAGGACACTAATTTTACTCTGCCGGTAATTTATCTGTGACCAAAATCTCGTCTGGACATTCTCATCCCATTATGTGTAAATTTACTGCTGCCACTGTTGTTATTTTCCCATCGCAGTGCCCACTATGCGGTAACAATACAAGTTTTATCTACAATAAATTGAGGTTTTCATTCTACTTTTACATATATAGCGACCAACCAGTGCTTAAAAGTTATAGATTTCTTAACTAACTAACCAACTAACTAACTAATGGTTATATAGACGCATTAGAACCCAAAATGCACTTTTTCGTTCTCACGGTCTGTTTTTTGGTATGTACGGATTTCTATTGCTAGAGAACTTGTATTGTATTTTGCAATGGAGGAGCCATAGACCTTTAGTTACGCAATTTTCATGTTTTCTCAGTCACGCTGGAAAAATAAATGCACCCCATTGCCATTTTAGCATTCTATCAAATAGACAAGCAATTAACAATAGGAGTTTTTGTAGCTATAAATGTCAGAATTGTGAAAATGATGATATTTTTATGTTAATTAGGGACCAAGGCATAATAGTCTTCAGTTTTTGCTGTAATTAGTCAGTCAGTCAATAATTAGATGAAGATGAGTTGTAGAATTTTTGAGTGACTTGGCAATGTCACGCTACAAGCCTAAGGTCGGAACAGTTTGATCATAATGGATTTTGAAAACTCATTGAATCAGCAGGTGCAAATATTTGTATGCAAATATAGAAAAAATTTTTTCTAACGACTCTGTTATTGTCCTATAAAATGTTATGAGTTAATTAGTTGCTGCCCAAACTGCTACTACCTTTTTTCAAAGGCAACTTTCATTTTGTTTTGTGATTTCCATTGCCTAATGGTATTGAATTCCGGAAATTTAATCTGGAGGCATTCATTTTTTGCAAATTTTGTCATTAAATGGACAATGAACTGTTGCTGAGTACTTTTGGGAGACAATTTTACATAAAGGGTATTGATAAACTTTTTGTGCTGCAAGTTTTTAGCTGATTAAACAGATTCTACTAATTTGTGTTCTAGTGTATACTCAACATAGTTTTACATAGAATTCAATAAAAAAGTGCCCAAAACTGGATTCGCCATAGAATTCATGTACTATTAGCATAAAAAATGCAGTATAATATGATCAAATGTTGATTTATTCGTTCGTTTTGAGTTTAATAACAATTTTCAAGTCAGTTGAATAGTAAATTAGTTGAGAAGTCCAGTTAGTTAGTTAGTTAGCCGAGCGAGGGTAAAAAATGCAAGACGGTAGGTCAAATTACGCTCTAAGGTTGCTGCATTATATGAATGGAATGTAATAAGGCCCTCCGTGAACTCATGTGTAGTCAGTCAGTAAGTATTCAGTTCACAATAACACAATGAATAATGAATAGGCCAATCTAATGTGCTTGTCTATCAACAAGTCAGTCGACTGAAGCCAACATTTACTTTCGTGCATGCAAAATCAACAAGAGACCTGAAACATGAGATTTTCACAATTTATCTAATCATCAGACGTCGAGATTTTGTTTACCAAATCCATGTTGTATGTAAAAGAGTATAGGACAGTGGATTTTTTCATTTATTCAAACTACTTATCTTGTGTGAGGATTTTATTAGCTTTTTATAAGGCCAGGCAATAAAATCTTTCAAAAATTAAGTAATTAACAAAAAAATTACAAAATGGGGCTAAAATGCGTGTCTCTGGTATAGGGAAAGGTTTCAAAAGCAAAGCTAAAGTAAAAAAAGACGTTACTGAAGGCTAGATGAGAGAATTTTAGCATTTTAGTCAAATTTCATTGCTCCCAATAAAACGCATTTCATTTTAAATCCAATTTTTTTTAGCTCATTTTACAATCTCTACATCAAAAGTGATGAAACAATCCAAACTAGTCTCCATTAATATTAAAGTTTAACACTTTACAGAGACAAATACATAGGCATTGCATAAGGACATGTTTATAATTTACATCTATAGAGTTTGAAATTGGATCCTGGAACAACATTGTAATACGGTATTCTATGTGTGTCTCCAAAATTATATGATAATCTCATTCCCTGTGTTTGAGTATTCAGCTCAAATTTCTGTGCACATCGAAGTAAGTATAAGTTTCAGGTTTGGGACATAGGTCGTGGGATTTTCGTAGTTATAGCTACTATGAGTCTCCACATGATTTATTGGTAAATGCTATAGCATTATCCAATACCAGTCGAACAGCTGTTAACAACGGGTAATGCAGTTTTAAATTGTAAACTCATAGTCGTTTAGTTTGTGATAGGGAAAGTTTAAATTAATATTGTAAACTATTATCTCCGTTTAAATTCATATGGACATACGATGAATCCATGATCTCCGTTTAAATTCATATTGCACTGCTTACAGTCAATCCGATAGGGTGATTTTGTTTGCCAAATTTTAGATCACAAAAGTTTTCACGAATAGTGTAAACTTACAGTTCATTTCTGCAATGAAATGTTGCGTTTTCTAGAATAAAACAAACACTTTTGCAATAATAAATTTGCTCATTCAGAACTACCTACGCTGCACCATTTATTTATATGTAGAGAAAGTTTCAATCCAGTGATATTATTAATTTGACGAAAACAATATACTATGCATATGCACGGTGCAAATAAAAGTTGAGATGGTATGAAACTGACGACTTTATATCCTAAATCACTAAAAAATGTCATCTTATATTGCTTTTAAAGCCGAAAAATGCCCAAAATATAAAAATTCATTCACCATCCGTCTAATATGTTAATCTCTAACATAAAAGCAACCAATTTCCACTGAAATTTATTTTAAATCTATTTAAGCAAAAATTTTGCTCTTTTTTGGAAAAGATATCGCAAAAAACCATATAGAATGCAAAAAAATTTGCACTCGCTCTGTACAGAATTTTTTACCTCACACAGTGATTGGAATTGGTGGCGGTTCCCATAATAGAACTACGTAATTACTCCAGGGAAAAGAAAAGGCGACGGAATGATGAGAATTCAAAGGATTTTTTTTTCATCTCACTTGTCATCTTTGACAGAATTTTCTTTATTTTCCTTTCCACTTACATCGATCCCTTTCTCTTTTCCATACAAATTCCCTACAATTCACGACCGTCCTACACACCATACCGTTCTTGAGTGCTTAAGTGCTAATCCTGCCTTCCAGATTGCCCAACTAGCTAGCTTTTCAATATTGCACACAGAACATTTCAAAACTGTTTTACCTTTCTACCCAACTAACTATAAAAGTACAGGGCGAAAACTTTTGATTTTTGAAACACATTTTTTTGCATATCCCTCTCTGTTACACTGCAAACTGGATTTATGATCATTATTAATGCATTCAAAAAGTTTGTGCTTTCCGGACGAGATAACTTTTTTGAGTTATCCATTTTTAAATGTCTCTTCAAAACTAACCAACCAAGTTATAAAAGCGAAGAAATGAATATGCACTGCTATTTTATTATGTTTGTCTGATAAAGTTTACCGGGAGAACGTAAATGGCAAAATAGCGGCTCCCAATTGAAATGCTTTGCGGGCGAAAAAAGAGTCATATGTGAATGTGTGAGAAAAATGTGTTGGGTTCTTCATAGAGCTTGTCCCGTGGTAATATCCTGACATGGGGATTTCGCAATAACTCGTTGCCGCAATAATGTTCCACAAAGATCGTGGGAAAAAGATCGACGTTATTTATCATTGCGGCCTTTTACTTCCAAATAAATGAGTCGCGTAAAACGCGCAAGTTAGTATTAATAGTTAGTTGGTTAGTTAAAAAAATATAATTTTTTCACATACATTTTTCGTCTAAAACAGCATTGGAATATTGAAACTGCCTTGTTTGTTGTAATGCAAACTAATGAGGTGATTTTTTTTTGTTTCTACAGGAATGGAACCAGACACAACCCGAAAAGTGAAACTAAATTCCACAGTTAAAGCCCGGGTGCAATTGGAAAGCAGTAGTTCCCGGGAGCAGGAGCTAACATATTTGGACGAAGACTCATTAGGTAGTGAAAATGATAGATTGGGTTCGCGTATAAAAAGGAATCATCATGGGGGCAAGCACAAGTGCTACGTTTGTATGCCCAAGGAACATAGACGAGATGTGATCAACATTTTTCCAGCTCATCAGTTAACTTCAATACGGAATTGTTCGGGCTTTGATCTCAACAGTAATGCTCATGAGTACGAGTTCTCGTGTCCGGATCACTATAAAGGGTGTATCCTTAGGATTGAGGGTATGTTTTTTTTGTGTCTCTTACATCCTCCCCCTTTTAAGATCTTTTAATTATTGTAAGGAGTGGTTTTGATGACAAAATCGTTTAAAAAAGTCACTTTTTTTGGATATTTTAATTTATTGAGTATCATTAGCTCCGATTTAAGATAGGAAGTTAGTTATTTTGTTTGGTCGGTGCATCGAGAATATCGAATTTTTCATTTCTCTTGTTAATTACTCCGCACTTAACATACTCTAGTTTAGCTGTATTGAAATATTTCGAAAGCTATTTGCCCGAAATATGCCGACTTTGTCACGGTTTTCTGAGCTTCACTTAAAAAATGTTGCCATCAGATTTGCCTTGTATTCACTTATTTTATCAAAAAGCATGTAAGATCACAACGCGATAAAATTTTGGGGCCAATAGAATACACAGCACAGGAGGTATAGGATTAGTTGCAGTAAGAGATCGCAAAAATACGATAGTGCGTTTGGGAAATATTGTAGCTACTCTGCATGGAGAAAGTCGCTGTTTTCATAAGCTGCAGTAAAAACTGAAGCACAGATACATACAGTGGTTTCACCAATATTTCACGGTACATTGATTCTCATGCATATTAAAAGGAGATAAAGCTCGAGTGGATTCCATTATTATTATCTCTGGGTTCCATATTATAGTATGTTTGTCTGTCGGCCGCTTTTCCCCGTTTAGCACACACTTTATGTAATGACCTCATATATTTGAGACAAAATGGGCACCAAATGTTTTACGGTAGCCATATATTCATTTCATAAAAATACTGATGAATGAATTTGTTTCATTGTGTGAATTCATTGATATTTAAATTGACGAGTTTATAAACAAGTACATTTTTAAGAATTTCAAAATCTTATAATGCATTGCAAATTAAGTTTTTCAAACGGATAATAAAGTAGTTTTTGCAGAAAGTTCCAAGTTTTTTTTTTCCTGCAAAGTTAAATAAACACAGCAGGCTACTGGACAGGTGCAATTGACACGATTTATCAAATCAGTCAATTTTTTTGTCAATATTATGTCCACTGCAGATATGAAACCAAGGCATATGGGAATATTTTCACAAGTGGGGGGTAAATAATGCTGTATGAAGGGAAAACTGTGTACACCCATTGTATTCAGTTAGTTAGTTAGTTAGTGTGACGTGACATCCATGAAAGCCGCCCATATTTCGGCCTATTACAATGAAAGTGAAAGGGAGTCGCTTTGGAGGAGCCTCTTTCTACGACTACTTTAATCACAAACTAGACATGGGATCCCAGGCACGCTTTTTGCAGATTAAACACAACTTTTCACCCCCACCCAAATCATATTTTTTTGTAAATCGGTTTTTCTGCCAAACAGCCCATTTTTTACTTGTTTGTGACAAAATTTTCCAATTTTTGGGTTTTTCATTTACAAAACTGCAAGATGCGTAAATTTAAATGCCCCATCTTAAGAATTTTCTTTAAAAAACTTGAAAAATTGAATACAATAGGCTAAAGAGTGTAAAATGTTTGATTTTTGATATCCCGCATTGCGATATAATTTTTTACTGACTAAGTAAGTTGTAAAGCTCAGGTGCATTTTAACTAATTGAGAAATAAATGGATGTCAGTAATTGAGCCGTCTAAGTCAGTTTTTTCCTAGTTTTTTGGGGCCGAATGGAGCTTCAACTGTTTTTTATACCCACGATCTGCAGACATAGATAGTTTCATCTGTGCAAACTATTTGTATGCCTGTGTGTGTGATAAGGAAGACATTACATGAACGTATTTCATGGTTGTGTATCGCGGAAATCCTTTTTCATTCACCGCTACCACTATTACTATTCTTTTTTTTGCACGTCTATGGGAAACTCCTTTTCCTTTCTCTTTTTTCATTCCTTCTGTATCTAGACTCCAATGTAGAATCATTGAGCTGAGTGTATGTCCCTTCTTTACAATGAAACTGGGTCCGAAACGTCCATAGTATACATTTTGATAGGTTTTACGTTTTCAAAATTGAGTGAAATTTTTCAGCAAGAGTTCCAAACCATTGCAATTTAAATCTTATGTAAACTTTCTTTAACTTTTTTGAGGTTATTCACATTGAATCCACATTTAATTTGCTTTCCCTCCTCAATGTACCGACTGTGCATATGAAAAGCTCAAAACCTCAAATGAGATTTATAGTTACAAAGGTTCATTGTCACTTACATTATGCGAGTATAACTAACCAACATGATGATAATAATAATATCAGTATGTGTAAGACACATAGGATTTATACTATATCAAATTCCAGCTTACTCTGCTCGCATGAGCACCCAAAAAAAGAAAATGTATTTTAGCTGGTTAATGAGAACAACTCTCGGTGATTACGAACCACAAACACG
>Ga0210040_10008435_pt1 | contig 12239 bp, 9 predicted proteins | sample CryGeyCG12114_NA_FD_185462 | JGI IMG/M metagenome (GOLD analysis project Ga0210040, IMG submission 185462) | Groundwater microbial communities from aquifer - Crystal Geyser CG19_WC_8/21/14_NA (SPAdes) (version 2) | ecosystem: Environmental > Aquatic > Deep subsurface > Groundwater | place: USA... | reverse complement strand
TGCTAAGTAAGTAACTGTCTTTTGAACTTCTGTATGATGAAAGTACATGGCTAATTTATGGAATAAGTAATACAACAGCGAATTGCATCTAAAAAAGGAACAACATTTTCCGCAGGAGTGTCTAACACCAAGCCATGGTGCTTTGGAATGCATAAGGGGAAATCTGATTAATTTATCTTTCTTGATACTGTGACCAAATTTGAATTATTCACATCAGTATGATGGGCCATGTAGCAATAAATTGCAATTTTAATGAATACAGTAATAATTCACTTCACTTGTCAAATTATTTCGTAATAGCGTCTAGACCATTGAAATTATATAGAAACGATTGATCATTTTTGCCGTTATGGATTAACGTTGGAAATCTAAAGCGAATCTAAGATTTGATACTTTGATGTTTTAGTATAATGGCAACGAACTAAGAAAATTAGCAGCAGTAGCAATCAACGAAACACAGGATATACAGTTTCTTATCATAAGGTAATTTTGCCGGGTATTTGATAGAGAATATAGAGCAGTTATTAGTCTTTACCTCGAATTTTGAAAAAAATGAATGGTAAGCGTTTAGTTAGTTAGCGGCCTATGGTATTCGCCTGGAAAACTAATTCATTAGATTTAGTCACCTCACCAAGTATCCTAATGAACATATGGAAGTATAGCACGCTTGCAGCGAGAACTTGTCAGTTATAGTTAGTTAGAAAGTGAACTTGGGCTCAGGAGCAAAAGTTTTATAAAAGAATAAAAGTGGTTTTGGAGCTCTTCACTTTTTCTAAATTACAACACATAATAGCATAAAAAAGAGCAAAAAAAGTAGTTGAGTTCGTAACTTTACCCAAAATGTCGTTTCTTGCGCTGATGAACCGTCAACCGTTTCACAGAATGATAAGTTCGGTCGCAAACATCGCACATGTGTTCATCTTCTTCTTCTTCTGCATACAAATTATGAAAACCAAATTTGATTATCATTTTCAACTCAAATTTTCGCTGAGTACTTACATCTATACATAACTGTGCATCATTCTAATTTCGTCTAGTGGTCTATAGTATATGGTGAAACTAAACGTGCTACCAAATGCATACAAAAATTTCATGCTTCAACGCCAAAATCAATTTAGCCAAGCCTCAAGACCCTAAAAATTGGCTATTATTTTGATCCCCAGCTACTACTAAGTGGTATTTTATCTGTGGGTAAGTACCTGAATACCAGAGCACCTAGTCATCATTAATATTCAGTAAGGCAAAAATAATAATTGAAATAAATCATTAGGCCACTTATGAAAACTTGAACAAATGGTCCATGAAAAGAAGTTCAGTTTTGTGTGTAGGAATGAAATGATGAATTCATGGCATGCATTATATTTTAGTTAGGAATACAATTACGATAAAAGCCAACAAAAGCTTTTAGCTGCGTAATAGGAGTGACTAACTAAATTAGTGATGAGCAGTAGAGGTAAGTAATTCGCCCTTAGTTATACTAACAATATAAAATTTTTTAAAATACGTCTCAAAAAAGGATGAATAGAATGCTGTTATGCAAAAGGCTAATGGGATTAATCAGAAAACCATTGTTATTGAAGTCGGATTCTATTGAAGCAGTCAGTAACTTGAACTTCTCCTCTACTAAAATTTGTCTCTTTTTTTTCCTCTGAATAAACTAGTGGCATTGAAAACTAAAAGTTTCCTGGTGTGAGAAGGAAAGCAAACAAAAATAACAAAAAAAAGTGTTGGCAGCCCGTGAAAGTTGTGAAAGCAAATACCGTCATTCATGTACATATTGAATGTGACAAGTTGTGATGTGAGCGTGTCACATTATAATGCATAATGATAAAGTTGTAAAACTTTTCCGCTTCTTTTCGTTATGTGTTTGGATGTGTGTAATATAATTTTAGAAGGTGGGTCTTATTTATTTTGGAACAAAACGGATTCTCTCTGACTGCCCAAGATTAAATAGGTAAACTTTTGTCGGAAATTTCCGTGTCTCGGCATGTCTGCCATTTTAGGTTTAGTGCGTTACAATCTGTGGGGGATTGTTTGTTGGTGGTTGGTTACTTAGCTAGTTAGTGAAAGTGTCAATCATGTAGACTGCGGAGCTGTGATAAGTAGGTTTTATTTCGTATTCCTGGAATCAGAATGCACTGCATGGGCTACTGTGCAAAAATACTTTGCAAGATGAGTACAGTTTTTAAATCACAAATCAAATCAATGTTTTTTATTAACTGCCAATAAATACTCTTCTAAATACCTTGGCTTGCATAAGCATCCTTTTTTGTGCGATGATTCGTTTTCTGTGAAAGAAGATAAACTCAGCACTAAACTTGTATTTAACTAAAAAGAAGCAGATGTGGGATTTAGTCGAGGCAAATGTGCAACAAACTAATTTAAGCTTTCATCTGAATTCATTATGAAGGTGTTTTTGCTTATGCCTGCAAAGTTTAAATTGATATTTGACTGGAGAACAGGTGAAACATGAGTTTGGGTGTGAATGTTTTCATCTCATTAGAAGTGAACAATGTGTGTGGAAAACATAAATTCTACGCAGTTTCGTTCTAAATTTTAATGTACATATATTCTACCCATACGTTATGTAACAGCTGGGAACCTAAGGATGAGGCAAATTTTATACTGTTTTTATGAATTCACTCTGCATAATTATAAACAAACATTTGATTCTTTAGCAAATCCTTTTAGATATATTAAGGTTACGCAAGTGGACTGTGAAATATTGTTGGAAATTTAATTTTGCTCTTGAAATGTAAACGCTACTACATTTGCTGGGGGCGAATTATGAATAAAAAACGCCAACTCCAGCTTGTATATTCTGAAAAATTTCAATTCATTGCTTCTAGGTACGTTATCATTGCAAATGATCACTATAAATGTAATAGAGCAAACTGTGCATCCAGTTTGACTACTATTTATAGTATAGTGAAAAAAATCAATTAATTTCAGCTAGACTTGGATTTTTTCGGTCAGTAGTGACGTAAAGTCGTAAGGTTAGTTAGATAATTTGTGGATTTGATATGAGCCAAAAATAATTGCATTGGAGAATTTGTAAAGGGATTTACTTGATTTTCCTTTAGCCCTCAATGTCTCAATCCATTTCGTAAAAGTCAGGGAAGCAGAGTTAGAAAAGTTTACTTGTGAAGCATCACTTTTAGTTGTATATATAACCTCAGAGAGAAAGTTTTATTTTCACCAACTATGTTTTATAGCTGCTAATGTTAGAGTGAAAAGAATAAGGTGCTCATAGTTGTCGAGTTCTCATAAATCCTGTTGCCATGATGATTGAATAGAAACTTTGGCTATTGGGTTACATATTTTTCCCTATATTTGCCAGTCCCATTTTCTATCATGAATCCTCTGCCCTGTCAGTATCTTGCTCCACAGACACAAAAAAAGTAATTTGAAGCATGTGTGATCCTATTGAAACTAGCTCGCTGGGTAAATTGAATGAATCAAATAAAGTTAGTCTTCCTAGAACATTCTTGTTGACTTTGTTAGTCATCTCTTCTTGACAAGTTAAATATTAAATGGCGCAGAAATGAATTAAAAATGAGAGTAAAAGCAAGGGGACAGACGAAATTGTAAGATCCATATTATTTTTTCGTGTGAGTTCAAACGTTATAATTACAGCTTTGATACTGGTACATTATAAATCTGTATTATGTTTCGCAAAGAGTTAGTAAATGTGCATTTCCTAACATAACTTAGCTCAAAGAAAACAAACGTTAATATCATCCATAGAACTAGTTTAAATAAGATTCCTTTCATATTCATGCAACGCCAGCTTACTATTTTTAACCTTTTTAATCACTTCTCAAAACCACTTAGGCCCCTTTTTTGATGATCCGTAATTTCGTCTGTTACTTCACTTTTTACTGCCTAAATAAAATTTTCATTCGCATTAAAAACTACTGCGTGCTTTTATCTTGCACTGCGTACCGTGCTGTATAAAATTCTTCGTTAAAAACTATTGTTAAACTCATGTTTTTCTTCACACGCTTCACAGTTTACAAGAGGACTTTGTGGCCGTGGGTTAATTTAACAAAGGTAACTGTTACTCAGTCAGTCAGACTCATATGGAGAAAGTAATATTGCTAAGTGTGCACTTAGGTTGTGTACCATAGGAATTCTACTATGTGCTCCTTATTGCATCCAAAAATAGTCATTTATCACTAGCTTCAGTTTGACGTATCCATGACAAACATGATCTTTTAGATTACACAGCAACAATAAGACCAGTGTTGTGAAATCCATCGTGCAAGCTTTTTACTATAGTTTCACCTCTACTTGAAGACCATGACAAAGTATTCAGTCAACCAATAGAAATAGATATAACCTAGGAGCTTGTGCAACTAACTTACCAAAGTCTGTGGAATCCTCTGCACTGGAATACCCGTAAAAAACGCCTGGGGTGCGACCGTCATCCTCAAATTCACTCTCCGAGTCTTCGATGCATACATCCCACCTACAATTCTTATTACAATTCTCATCATACATGGATTTAGATGATTTCAGTCCACAGGTCTGCTGGTTGCCAAGTTCTTGGGCGCAACTTGTGCCGCGTCCAAGACCACAGGCATTGGAACTCGCCGCTGAGCTCAGGTACATAGGATGTGACTGGCTTTTCTTCTGAGGTCTCAGTCGATTGTAGCGCACACTTTTACTTTTAGTGGGCTCATCAGTTCCTACAAACACAAATGAGTAATTATTTAGTTCCACGAAAAAATTAAACTTCATTGGAGGGAGTCATGAACCAAGGTTCACCGAATCACACCTAATGCATTGGTTAGTTATACTTGTTAGTAAGCAACTAACTAACTAGAGTATCAACCTAAATTGAATCAATCAAATTATATTTTTGTTACATAATGTATCGAAATATTACCAGTCCCAGCATTAGACTTGTTATCCCGTGAGAACGAAAAGTTGGTTGATAAGCTCTTCCATAATACAAGTAGCATTTTCACAGCCACCATACTTTCTATTCGATGTGTACACCTACAATGGTCTTATACTGACTGACTGATGATATGAAAAATTGTTGAGTGATGAAAGAAAAGTAGATTTTTTACACTAGTATAGGTTTATCATCGTTGTGTTTGCACGCACTGTTTGAATGCGGGTTTGTGCGAAGATATAACGGCCGTTTTAAACGTTGGTTATGATAGTGAAAAACATTTGAGGTCAGTCAATAGCACACTTGATCAGTCACAAATGATGAGCAGGGCCTGTAGTAGTTAGTAATGCATTCCCGTGCTTTCCCCAATATTTGCTTTCCCAGGACCGTTTCCTTCTGCAGTATATAACTCAATGAAGGGATGTGGTGAACATTCTCCAGCTTTATGTAGTTAGTTAGTAGTGCTGCAATGCTTGTGCTTTGGTGGAACGGAGGCAACTTGCAATGCTAACTTATGCTCCCGCCAGCGTATCAGATAGGAACGTGCATGAGCACCTAACGATCCACTCATTTCATTGATGAAAATTGGAGGTGTTGCTGTATTCTAATTTTTAGTAAGATAGTTCTTTTTTCCCAATAGCTAGGTATTGTAAGTGGAAATTTTTCCAAAAATGTAATAAACGCCACCAGAACTTTTTAAATATGACTTTTTTCGTTGATTTTTTATCTTTGAACTGAATTGAATTCCCAATGAATTTATAGGGAGGTTGTTCTGTAGTTTAGTATACAGACGTACGAAATGAAAATAGTATAGGTTACGTAGTTAGTTAGTTACCAGATATAGAGACCAAATATTGTCGTAGTCTCTAGATACCAAGGTACAGAATGAAAGCGTAGTTTTCTTTTCACGGGGTGTGACTCTGAAAGAAATGGTACACGAGAAGTGCTCATAGCTTCTTACTCACAGAAAGGAATGCATCCATGAGGGAATTTCGTATTACATCTTGTAGTGGAATATTTTTTTTCTATTTATGTGATGTGGGTTTCATTGAATAGAAATAGATTTGTTCTCGCGCACTTGGAAATTGGAAAAAGCAAAAATTGTCACATACAAGAACGGAAATATAATGAAGAAAAAAGACAAGGATAAATAGTGAGCGCAACAATTGGGAAGTAAAAAGTGATAAGGCAGACACAAAGTGTATAAAAGGATTATATAAAGAACACCAAGGACCAAGGTTTTCTCACTGTGTGGTCTTTCTTTCTGATACGACAAGTCCTAAGATTTGAGAAAAGCCAATTCTTCTTTCAAAGTTGTAGTAGTATAGTTGTTTTATGTGGAGACAAAAAGCGTGCAAAAGAAAGCTAGCGAACTAACTAAACGTGCATAGGAGGAAATAGTCAGCTGAATAGTATACATGCCGTGAAATAGAGAAGAAAGTTTTTAAGAGATAAAAATTCATTATCTTGTGTCTGACACCAGTATTTTATTGTGCACTTGTTGCTGGAAACTTTACTTTTTGTTTTCTTTGTATTCCGGAAGCATGAATTAAGGAAACTCAAACTGTGGTTTTGTTCGAATCATTCACATTGTGAACATTGCATTGTTCGACTCCTTCTTTGTAGAATTGAATTTGAGTAAATAATGCGTACAATATTTGTGTGTCGTTTTTCTCACATATGCGTAAGTAGCACTCTGCATGAAAGTATATGTATTAATTGGTAGGTTAGAAGTGCTCGTTCATCGTACAGATGTATGTACATATGGGAAAATGAAGCTATCGAGCATTTTGAAACCAGAGGCTTTGATGTGGCACTTGGCGCATGGAACCAGAAATAGATATTTTGTTCCCTGAAGCAATTCTATCATTTCAACGAAACAAGAACCGTCCAATTTCAAAGTGTCGATCTAGGCGTCTGCTTTAAAATAATATGGGAATAATATGAATTCAAAATGTGAGAGGAAAGGTCCAATGGGAATGCCGTCCAATCTGCATTCAATTTATTCAAACATGCATGAAATATATTTATTTAAAGTGAGTAAACTTCCGGTGCAACAAAAAGACACCAATAAGAATTTTATTTTGAGAATCCCAGAAAAAATACAGATTTGACCTACGAAATTCCCTCTTTTTTGCTACTAAATTGACGGTAGAAAAATCTTCCGCTTGAAAATACACTCTTCACTGCACAATCCTTTACAAATGATAGCGTAGGCTTCATTGCATTGTCAGGTTGTATTGTCACTAGGAGAATGCACCAATCATAAAAATAACTGAGGGTATAGAAAAAAAGCCTGTGCCATTGTGTTTTCTTTCCTTGTCCAATTTTCTTTTATAGGATCCCAGGTAAAAGAATTTTGTCGTAAAAAGTGCACAGATTGTGAGTGTGTGAGCTAAGGTAAATTTTAGATCCGCATGCTCCCGTGTTTGTGCACCATAAAGCAATAGAAAATATACTTCTTTTGTTGGTTAGCTTGTTAAGCTCTGCAATGTATATTTTATATACTGGAGGCCAGGATGCGCATTTAGTTTAACTACTGCGTACTACGTGACTATGGAACAATGTTTAACCGAAAAAGCAAACTATGTGTACAACTCACTAATGAAAAATCGTCAAATACAAACACACACAAACGCTAGCTAATTCAGTTGCTCAAAATTCTAACTGAACTCAGTCAGAGACTTTCTATCAATGTGTTATGCACGTGTATGCTCAACTTGTCTCCTAAACAGTAGGCGTGAAATTGAGCCGCTTTGAATCTGATTTTCAGTTTATCGACTCCCATCCATAAGTAAACAACATTTCCTAACTTCTTTACAAACATTACTGAGAGCGGGGCGTGCAACTTTTTATTTTGGACAAAAAAAAAACACAAACATGGCGCAGAATAAGTACAAAACATTTTACCTAACTGAGTGACGTTAAAAAACTCAAGGTGAAATATTTATCAGTCTAGTTGCCAGTTCAACGTTCTTTCCTGTTGTCCACATATATCATATGACAGTCCACATGATGAATTAAATATGAAAAAAAGAGCTTTACTTTGTTCAGTCTTCTTTATAAAATGTAGTGTGGTGGAAACTACAAGTGAAAGGATTTTAAAAGAGATTTCTTTTCAGGAGAAAACATGAGATCCTGGTTTCCTGGTGTGTCTTCCATGGAAGAAAGGACTGGAAAAAAAATTCAAAGGACATAAGACTGAGGATGAGAGCTTTTCCGTCGATTCTTGACAGAAACAATCTTTCTTTTTCCATAGACTTTTTGTACTGTGAAAAAAGAAAAATCTGAAACGAACCACACATACACATGAATGTTGTAAGGTTTGCCTCTGGACTACAAAAAATATAGTTGAGGTTGCATGTGATACAACTAGGCTAGAAATGAGAAAAAATTCAGCAACTCAACCATCGCATTAATGGAGCAATGGGATTTCCGGCCGATTATTTTCATTGCTCCAAGCCCAAGGGTTTCAAAACATCAAATTAGGGGAAATTTTTTCATGTATTGCCTTTTCGTGGAGCAATCCACGAAATCGGAATTAAATTGAGTTTCAAAGTCGGTAGCATTTGCGATATAAATGTTGATGGATTCCATACTAGTTAGTGGGAATTTAATGATAAATCTTGTAGATTTTAGCTGTAAGGGTTTTTTACGTTTGGATTAAAAAACATCTCAAGAGAACTGTCATCCATTCAAGAGATCCTGCCTAGCTAGTATTTTCAAGGTCTAACTTTTTTTTCCAAAACGGATGGTTGGGATTTGAAGCATGTGGCCACGAGAGATTTGAAATATGAGAGTGGTTTGAAACCGGACGTTCCAAAATGGGCTACGTGGCAGAGGTTAGCAATAAATTTCCTTCAGATGTGTCATTTTTAAGCTTCTAAGATAACAAAGCATTTTTGATAAGAATCATGTGCTGTGATCAAGAAAGGCTAGCAAGGGATAGATAGATGCTCATAATATAATGACGAGAAAAAAAATTACTTAACTTGGTACATTATAGTATAGTTTATTTAAAGAGACATTCGAGTATCAAATTTAATTCAACTTAAAGACGACCGAAAGTGACGGCGAAAGTACCTTTCAGGGACAAAAGCTGTAGATTAATGCATAATTTAGGGCAATTCATTGTTGTAAATTTTAAATGCGTTCTATTATTAGGTTCACCATGTTGTGCGATACTTTTCCCCCATCGATAAATGTGTTACGTGAAATTACTTTCCTTCCACTCTTTTAGTTAGTAGTTTTTATTTGCAAGATGGATTTGGATGCGGGTTAGAACGTATTTGTCTTAACTAAGAAGAGATTTTTGTGTAAGAGATGAATCAGTTTGAAAATGAGATTAATCATGTTTCATTTATTCAAGATCACTGAAGCTTTGTAGAGCACACTTAGTTAGATATACTTGCACAGGTATGATAAGTACAATTTTAAGCGGGTTATATTATGTAATTACTTATTTATAGGAGATAATGCGATTAATGAGTATAATATTTGATCTGTTTATAATATAGATACTTCCTTTATATATAATCATCATGGGAATACGAGGTGAAACTAGATTGATCCTCTTTGTAATTTCTTTTGATTTTCAATAGATTTTGTGTCTATAATTTGTTCGCTCCACGAATCTTTTTTCATATAATTTGCTTTCAATAGTTCTACAATATAATTTTTGAATTTCCTTTACATAAGATACACAAAAAGCTTTAATAGACATTTTCTCTACAATATCTATACGAACATTTTACTGCTCCATGATATTGTATTATTTGAAGACACGTTCACATCAGTGACGTTATACAATGTTTCCCTCATATTTTACATGTACAACGTACGAGTAGTGTACAAAGTTTATCATCCCGTACAAAATGGATTACAAACTGGTCAAAGTATAGAAACAACTCTTGTCATGTTACTAACGCACGAGGTATCAAAGAAAAAGTTGAAACAGTGATAATTAAATGTATCTTCTGTTTTCTCTTTACAAAAACAAACTAATAAACATCGACCAAGGTCGTTGTTTGAAAAAAAAATCTCCTTTTGATTAAATTCATCACATAATATCAATTATAATACAAACAAAGCTACAACAATATAGAACCACTATAAACGAATATCAAAGTCAGTTTTGTTAAACATTCATGTTGAACGCTTTTTCATGGTATAGTTGGAATATTGTGCTGCCAAATAAGTACTCACTCTCACAACGTCACAACTAACTGGTACAAGTTAACCCACATTATAGCTAGTCAAAAAAGTATGCCAAACATGTGAAAAAATGATTGACGGCTACATCCATTCTTCTTGTACTTTTAGCACTATTCCTTCTCTGGCCGATGCTATGAACGGGACTAGATTGCAGACTATTGACCGGACTGGGAGTCATGCTATCCACACCTCCTTTGATTTTGCAGCAACAATAGGAACATGTCCCTTGCCTCCCATTGTTGTTCCTGGACCTCCATCGTTCCACCATGCTCATGGTCCCTTTGCGTTTCTTTGAAGGGGATTTTGTAATAATTTGATTCCTGGCTTGTGGTCTACGTTGAGTCAATAATCTTTTCACATGGGGACCAAACATGCAAGCACAATGCATCGTATTGTTGTCACTACTACAAGGTCCTGTAGGATTGATCTTGTCTTGAGACGAACCACGTAATATGCGGAGCAAAAACTGAACTTCGTCTGATGTAAACAGTCCGGATCTGGCAGGACCACGTTCATCTTGAAATGAGTTCACTGACATAATCAAGTATCTAGGTAGTAGGATAGATTCGCCTAATAATTCTCGTTTGGATTCCGGCGTCAATGGCATTTGCTTTCGCTTGCATTCTTTATCGACCCATCTAGAAACAATAAAATTTCCTATGATCATCATAAGCCTCAGCTGTGCTGACATCGACGACATTGTCATTATTTTACCTTAAAATTGTTTGGAAAACGACCAATTCATCCAGTACATCCAATTCATCCCGAAGCAGAATCAATTGAATGCTGTCGATATCCAAATCTTCCATTTCATCGGATTCCAGCACAAGCGTCGCATTTGATTTTTGATCAATAAATGAAAGACATTTCTCCAGTAGAGCAGCGCATGAGTTCTCAATCACATTCAAACTAGAAGAATCGGATTTCTTCATTCGAGGTGGGCCACACGTGATTGATTGTTCCAATTGAAAGTTCTGAAAATTTACCCAAATTTTCGGTTTAAATGTTGGGCAGATATGTTTCGTAGTACTTACTTAAGTTAATTTCATGCTGTCCATAGGAATTAGTCGGTCAGCTACTATCGATCGATAATGGGTTGAGGTTAATTTAGGTTCATAACTTCACAATCAAATAAAAACTCACCTCAACATTCTCCAGATTGCCCGACAGGACTCGAGCTACTCGAAGAATTGATAAAACGTTCCCAGTACCGATATTAGCTGCAAGGAAATCCACAGCTATCTGCACTAATCCCGCACATTGGTATTTGTGCGCAGCACAGAGAGTTAACAATGCTGTGTCAACAGAGTGTACGGACACAGGTTCTTCGTATAAGTATCTGTGCAGACAATTAAAGGAAAAATTCAATTCGGGGCCCAAAGCAAACGAAATAGAATGATAATGACGTTTTCCTTGGATGCTGTAACGGATACATACGCAAGCTACGCGAAAAATTTAATTTACTTTGTTCTTCTGGAAAAAATCTAGAGCTTCTAAATACTTCTTCAGTACCAGATAATAAATCATATCATCTTTGTACATTGATTTTTTCATTTCATTTGATTATCTCTATTAGTGGATCCGGGTCACATCACAAGTTTTCAAGATTGTTTATATCGTCTAGTGCAAGAATATTAATTTACCTCAATAAGTTATCAAAAGCTCTACCATCCACATCAGGTACATGGATAGTTTTTGGATTTTCCTTGTCCGTCTCAGATAGATCAAAGTTGGAAGAAAACATGGCCTTAAACACTGGATTGGCTCTTTCAAGGACAGCTTTGTGGGCAGGGAGTCGCCATTTTTCTTCTTGACCAGCAAGAAACACAACATCACATCCTGATTCGGATCCATATATCTCCATTTGGGCCAGTAATGGAGCACTTGGCCCTTGTTCAATCTCTGTTACCATCTTGGAGTTTCAACAAGTTTTACGCAAGAGAAACAATGAAGAATGAAAGTTTGATCCAAGCGCTATCTACTGTACAAAATCAAAAACAAGTGGAGTTGGTTGCAAGGGAAGTTTCTTATTGTTTGCTGATGTCGGCGTTTTTTGTTGGATTTGGACCAGCCAATTCCAATCTGAGAAGCCACACTTTCCCTCCGAACTTACTATCCTCCC
>Ga0210040_10008434_pt1 | contig 12239 bp, 7 predicted proteins | sample CryGeyCG12114_NA_FD_185462 | JGI IMG/M metagenome (GOLD analysis project Ga0210040, IMG submission 185462) | Groundwater microbial communities from aquifer - Crystal Geyser CG19_WC_8/21/14_NA (SPAdes) (version 2) | ecosystem: Environmental > Aquatic > Deep subsurface > Groundwater | place: USA... | reverse complement strand
TTATTAAGATCTTTTATTGATTTGTTTTTATCAGTTGATTTATTTTACCTTTACTGACTTGTTGTTATTTTTAAGACTTATAATAGTTATTCGGTTGACGGAGTTTTTTGTTGTATTTTAAAGTCTAATTGTTGGTCAGTTTTTTACCAAAGCATTTCAGTTTTTATTGTCATTTGTCTATTTGAGATTTCAGTTCTTGTGCGTATTGTAATAAATTCAAGCCTATATGTAACACGTTCATTTGTTGAGCACTATTTCTCCGTCTGTTGTCTTCCTATCTCATATCAGCACTTCTAAAACTTACCATCTCTACGTCCATCCCAGTCATCACTAAAAGTAACCCTTAAGCTCCATACTCTGCGAGAGCATTTCTTATTTACCATCATACAACCTCGCACACAATTTCCAGTGTGTTCTTGTCATCCACATGGATTTAATCATATTGGCAGCAGGAATAGAACTACCAAGAAAAAAACTCATTTCCCTGAAAACCTCTTTCTTCAAAAAACGAAACTTCAATTACCCAATCAATCGGCCAACTCAGCCAAACAAATATGAATTGACAACCCACATTGTTTTCCATAATAGTAAACACACTATTAAATTCACTATCCTCAACATGATTACCACAAACTGGAAAAGTGAATTCCTCCTTTAATACAGCACTTAACGCCCTATTGATTCATCTAGAGTGACAAGTTAGCAATACTGTCAAGTGAAGAGGCCCATCAACTTTCTAAAAGCTATTAGTGTCAACATATTGCGTCCAGCTGCCATACTAACTAACTAACTAGCTAACCAACTTAGATACTGTGTCGATGCGCACGCAAGTTTTTTCATAAAACAAAAACAAATTTATTCCTAGTTAGAATCTATGCAGCTGTCCAGTTCGATCAGGCGTTCAATAAATCCCGAATGTTCACATTCTCCTTGTATTCTATTCAAGATAAACCCAACTGACATCTCCGACAATCATTCAACCCAGCTAGATAATAAATCCTGGGCTCTGTCTCATACAGTATTCACGTATCCACAATTGAATTGACCATGCCAAAATAAGCAAAGAATCTGTACTCGAGCTCACATCAGCATATGCAAATATAAAGTCAGCTCACCCTAATGAACTTTGCCGTTTTTTCATCCTGAATGCTGTCCTGCCTGCGATGCAATCGTGTGGAGTGTCTTCCTCCGCCTGAAGTAGATGCTCCAGACAATGGTTTTTGACTCATCAGGACGCAGTGTGTACTCAATGATTTATTTTTTTCCAAGCACTTGTTGCAGCGTCAACAGTTGATGTTTGTTACCCACTCTAGTTGCTTAGAATGGGCACCCAGAAGAACGCAATTCGGGTAGTGAAATGAACCATAGTTATTTTCTCCTTTAGCCCATGGTATATAACAGTACTGGCTGGTAACTTTGTCTCACACGTGATGATGATGGCTATACTATATGAAGAGAGTACTTTTGTAGAACGTAAGTAGTAGTAGAGTATGTATGCGTTCGTCACAAAATGCTAGAGTTAAGAAACAATAGAGTTAGTTAGTTAGTTAGTTTGGTTTCCCTAGTTAGAAAGAAACGTGAGAGAGTGAATGCCTTTTTTACCATGTGCTCTACTCACTTTCACTGAACGAATAAAGTGAAAATATGGACACGTATGTTATTTGTCATACACGTTGTCAAGTTAGTCAGAACTGAACTAGGATGCTACTACTACTCACTTGTACACTTGCTCACCAGAGTTAGTTAGTTTGTTATGGTTGAGAAATACTATATATGCTGTTACGATGAGAGAAATTCGACGAACGGATACCCATGGCAGTAATGATGAAGAAGCTAAAGCAACTGCGTAGCTGTATAATAATAGCGTGAAATTTTGTTGAAACTCACTTGAAGCAATGGTTAACGAACCGGGGAATGATGATATCTAAACTACCTGTTGTGAGAACAAGAAATGAGCCATTGAGGGTAAAATTATTACTGCTCTCTCTTTTGGCTTTATTGGGCACGCACTGTACACAGGAAATGTGTGCACTAATACCAGCGGTATACAAGATGACAAAGGCTAACACTTGACTTTCCTAATAGCAATAGTTGTTAGTAAGTTACTACGAAACTAATGATGGAACAATATGTAGTTAGTTGCTTTAGTTAGTTGAGAGCACAGAAAGGACAAGGGATGTCACCGGATCCTGATTACGGTATGGAAAACGAATTGAGTGACGTGCATTTTCTCTCGTGTGTCGTTTTGGTTTTCCTCTATGCATTTCATCCCTTCTCTTGTCTTCACGCAAATAATCTGTGTACCTAAGCTAGTTTCTGCATGTATGCACATCCTTTCCGTTTTCGTATGGTGTATTTCAATAGGTTAAGTAGTGTTGTAAAACTAGCATAAACTTAGCGTATATTGCTTTCACAAATTCAGAAATTGTAGATACACAAAACTTTTTAATAGCAGAAGAATAGGCAAAAGAAATGAATTTAAAAAATGAAAATTTCAGTCACAGTACTAAATAAAAAACTTTATAAATCATTGTTTTGAAAGATTTCAAAAAATCAATTTTCATGCAAACCAAGTCTACAAAAAAGTGTACTACATGCATGCACGTTGAATAGTCATGCCGCGAAATGTGTTGATAAATGCAAATACGCTGTAGAAAAAAAATCATACAATATCACACGCAACCAGTGAGGATTTCTTAATGCTGACTGAACCCACCCATGTTTACGCATGTTCTTGTATAGCTGCTATACTGACTCATGTGAAAAAGATGAAGCCCGGTATTTATTTCAACCTGGGGAAAAGAAGCCACAATATTAAGTGTAATCTATCTTTCGCATGCATATGCCAAAGCCTTTCCACCACAATAAATTCAACTAACTAACTAAGCAATGCATGTTGAATGTATCAATGCAATGAGGATTTGACGACGAGTTTATTATAGAGCTGGGCAGTGCATGTTGTGTAAGTTTAGTGCATGTTTTGAGTATAGAAGGATGTGATTTTGTGCAAAAGCTGGACATTGTATTAAAATAAATGGGAGAGGACACAGGAGGATCTTATATTGAGAAGATGAATGCGTGCACACGTTCTTCTCATCATGTCTAATTCCACTTACTTTCTTCAGTCATATAATGTGCATGTGGACGTAGAGAGAGAGAGTGATGTATGTACGGTGGGATTATTTCGTTTCACTAGATTATTTCATTGTTTGGATGAATCAGAATGGGGAACTTTTCTCTAGAGTTTAACCCAATCAGGTTCTCTTTTTTGTTCCCATTATTTTGGATGGATGCAATGTACATATGGTTAGTTTGACGTTTTAACAATCATCAGTAATTCTTTTCTTGTCTTTTCCTGTGTGAACGAATTTGAATGTAATGTAATTACATGAACGGGAAGAAGCTCTCGACCCGCCATCAGTGAGTTATAAAGGGTAATTTTTCCCTTCACTGGAAACGATAATAAGGTACAAGGAATTTGCATTTCTTGATTCTGAGGGGAAACGTGCTTTTGAATATTATTAGGTACATTATTGGGTAAGCAAAACGTTTGATTTTCAAGTTTGTTTATGCTTCCATTGCTCTTTTGTGCCTCTAACTACGCCATTTTAAATGTCTGATGGAATTTCATTACAGTGTGAATGGTATGAATTTCGCCCAAGGATTTGGTAACTACACGAAAGCAATGTAGGTGGATTTCTCGAATTTTATTTTCATGGTTAGTCAAGTGAAAGTTTAGCGATCTCTGCAATCTAGCAGTCTGGTATGTATTGTGGAAAATAATCTTTACAATTCTAGATTTAATTAAGTTTAGCTTTGATTGAAGTTTGCTGTTTGGATTTTTAATTTTAATTTATCTGCAATGAGGGTGGAAAATCGACAAAGCAAAAATTTTACCGTTCATTCTGATATAATGACTGTAAATTAAACCTATATGATTAAAATCACGACATTGTAGATAAAAAACTTAAACGGCAGTATTAATCATCAAAAGTTTGGTTTTATTTACTGTATTCAGTGTATTTTAGCAGTTACTATCTCAGGCCGCAAATTTTTTTATCAAAAGTAGTCCAGGATCAGCTAATAAATTGAAGCCAAAGCAAATTGTAATGCTTGAAATATTATTTTTTTAAACCCTCTTTGTTTTCAAAATGATCATATTACCCATGATATAAAGAAAATAAAAAGGTAAACTCTAATTGTGTCTCAATTTCAGAATTTTTTCTCCTCTTCCTTAAAAGCACGCAAACTAAGAATAAGAAGTCCCAAATAAATTTGAGATGCATCGAAAAAAGTTACATCTTCTATGTAGCTCTTGCAAAGTTTAAATTGAAACTTGATAGTTTTTTTAATAATACGGTTTTTGGAAATCGCTAGGTGCAGTCCTCGCTATGCGTAATGATCAACAATGAGACTAGAGACTAGCTTTCAGGCCATATTTCCACTATAAATATCGGGATTAAAGTTTTGAGAACTTTTTTTGACTTGCTATAATTTACCTATACATGTATCACAACAAAATTCATGCAAAATTAAAATTTACTTTCATATTTAAAAAAAGTTCAGTAAAACTACCTTGCTAAATAAAAAAACAACATTCTTCCAAACTAAAATGAAAAATAAATGAAGTACAGTAAATCCAGTACAAAAACGCATGTCAATCTAACCTGTTTTATTGAAACTTTATTAAAATCTCCCCTCATGAACAAAACCCAGGGATCTATTCTTTTACATCTGAAAGGGAATTCCATTTGATTCAAAATTTTAGAAAGAATGTGAGCTCTCCATGATTGAATTCATGAAGCAAAGTATGCTGGATTTTTTTCCCTACTATTCACAAAAGATCACAAAATCTATGTGCCAGTACATTTCCCTTTCCGTAAATGTAGACTGTGAAAACCACATTACGTTGTCAGCAGTCAGCCCATGTCAGTCAGACTTTCCCTTGCATAAAAGTCAGCAATCTTTCCAGCCAGGGTGATGTAAAAACCAGAGGTTGGTGAATGTCAAACTTATTCGCATGAAAGTCGCAGTGAGTCAAGGTTCATTGGACACAATTCAAAAACCTAATCGCACGTTAAAAAACAAAACAAGGAAATCATGTTTGAGTACATGTGCTGCGGTTGGTCGCAGTTTAGTCTGTTCAGTTAACTCACTCAAGTGTGGAAAGCATGAGAAATACACCATTTCACTGTTTTCCTATCTTTTCCCACGCATATAAAAAGCCTATCTCGAATCGATATTGAAAATTGCCCTTATTTATTCTTGATATACACAATTTCCTCAATAGGTAATCTTATTACTGGAGAGAATAGAAAATCGTGGGAAATATTTTTTGGTAAAACAACCAATAAAGAAAATAAAGTTTGCTCGAATCAACTATATTTCTCAATTATAACTGCATTCAAAAGCAAAAGTCACCGTCCGAGTTTTATACAGCTATCCAGACCTATATAGAATAAAAATAATAGACCTAAATTGACAGACAGTTATGAAATAAGTAACATTCACGAGAGTAGATTGTCTTTTTAGTTTTCACTGTAATTTGTATCCCTCAACTCACTCATCTGTCTTTTTAACGTCACTGTTGTTATAACTGCACACTGACTAAACTATATTTCAAAACAAAAGTGGATATTCCTGGCTATCTCACATTTTAAACAATGCTCAGTCAGATATGTTGGTTCTGTTCGATCTATTCACTACACATTTGTCAAGCCATAAGTCAATGCCACATAAATCTACTTCACAATCATACCTATTGTAGCAAAAGAAAGCACAAATGCTTCACCACATTTTCCATAATGTTCACTATGTAACATCAATAACGGAAACTTTTTAGCCACCCTATTTTTATCACATGACTAGTCCCATATATTTCTTTTAGACAGACACAACATACCTTCATGCTACCCAAAGTGGAGAGCACATTTGCGAAGAAGTGAAACAAAACAAACAGTAGGAACAAGCAACCAGCCAGTCCGGTAAATAGTATAGGTTAATGGAAAAGAGCTCATCGAAAAGCTCTCAAACGCACAACTTTTTCTACATCTTTCCCAACATTGATGGTAGTACACTAGTTTGGGACTTGAAACATTTGGAGTAAGTGCAACTCACCTCATTGAGCTGTGCTTATGCATGGACAAAGTTTTACATTCCATAAATAAACAACAAAAATGATCCAACATACGGCACAGGAAAGTTATGATACACTTATTCCCCATAGGACGTGAATAAATATAGTATTCAGATGGTTTCTGTATCATATCGTGTATATGTTTTGTATCTAATGATTAAAATATGCTTCTTGACAAAATAATAATGTACAAACGTACAAAAAGACGCCACAGGGTGGCAGTAGTACGACATTTTAGGAGGAACACGTGCTTTTTGACACACAAAGTGAGTAGTAGCATTTCTAGCCAGTTTAGTACACCATGTTGAGTTTCTCATATGCGTTTACGTCAATTAGTTTGTCACTGCATGGGTGTTAAAATGAGTCAAGATAGTAACTAACTAACTAAAAGTTGTCATTAGTCAGTTCAACTTATAAAACGGATGGAAAATAGATTTACCTTGTATTCGGAGACACATCACGTATAGTAAAGTAAGAAAAAAACACTTTTCCACGTGATAACAAAGTGGTCAAACTTTTAGCTCTAACAAATGATGTTCAAACTCTTTAGAAACTAAAGTGTGAAGTAAAAAACTAACCAACTAACTAACTAAAAGAACCAGCATCTCATTGAAAAACTTGAAACACCACACTCCCTGATCTTTAACTAACTCAGACCACAATAGACACAAACTTTCGGTGCCCACATAATAATAAGGTGGCGACGAGGATAATAATAATTGTCCTCCTTGACACAAGACAAAGGGAAAACTAAATATGTGAGTGAAATTATCTTGAGGAATGCTCAACCATAGACTTGATGAATATTAAAACCACTCTCGGAATGGCCTGTACAACTGCTGCTCAACTTACTAACTAACAAAGTCCCTTGTTAGTTAGTTACTTTGTCGGTTACGTACTAACTGTGCACAACACCATTACATATTGACTTTCCAGTCACCAAATATCAAAGTATGTGTATGCATGAATTATAGGTGAAAATTTAATTTAATTGCCCACCATTTGCTTACACAGTCTGTGAGAGTTACTTACATTCTGTGCATGGTAGATTCCCAAAACAAACAACTCACACAAACGTGCTCAAGTACATGGAATCGGTACTAACTAACTAACTAACTAACCCACAAAGTATACAAAATATTTTTGCGCACCAAAAAAAAGTAAACACCACTAGTAACAGAAATCAGATTCCCTAGTCCAGTAGGAAGCAGTTTGAAATGTGGACCAGTCCCAGTCGTTTTTAATGATACAAGGTATGTACTAACTATGGTATTCAGTTTAGAAACCAGTTTTAGCACACACAACATAGGAGAACGTGAGGAGCCAAATGGAGACCAAGGTAGCAATATGATAGAGCCACAGTTCAGTTAGTAAGTAGTGACTGAATACAGAGAAAGGAGTGTTGGGAGGGAGGCAGAGGCAAAAACATGGTGTTTTTCCTTGCTGGCACATAGCACAGTTAGTAAGGCTGCTGGTAGACGTACAAGCAGTGTGCTCCATCAACTCCAGTATGCTACATTACTGACTACAACATGGGATGAAATGAGCGGAGAATCGGAAGGGATGGCTTTGGCGGCGACAACGCAACCAACACCATGGAAGAACAAGAGTTGGCGCAACTGCTCCTTTCCAATCGTTTCCCAACTAACTAACTCTAAAGGTAGACAACTAACTTATGTCAGTCAGCAGCATGTCCATGTGTTGTGCCCATGTGGAGTCAGCTAGCAGCACATAGTAGAAGAACACATGGAGTCCTTTTCATCTCCTTGTGTCAAATGAATGTTCCCCTGATGATTACTAGTATTATTATTGTATGGAGGATGCATTTGTTGGGTGAAAGTTATTGGCTTCATGAGCAGAACTCATGAAAATGAAAGTATTGTGTTCTAATAGTGGGTAAGTTACATCTAATCATCATTATAAAGACAGTATGTGCAGAAATACATTTTTTGGGAAAGGGAGATGGAGATATACTGGGTAGACTTGAAATGTTAGAATGATAATAATCATCAATTTATTTGAGAATTTATTCTGTGTAATCAGAGGGAGAAAAGCCAATAATCCGTTCCAGTGAATAGTTAGTTAGTTAGTTGGTTGGTTAGAATGTCACCGTCTTGTATCAACTTGCGTGTGATAGAAAATGTTATAAAGGTTTGTGGGTATTGGAATGATCTTTTTTCCGCTAGTAGGTCTTTGGACGTGTTCCCAATTTTCCACGGCGGAAAGAATCGGGAGAGATGAAAGATTATGAAAGGGAATGATAGTGGGGTTCTTTGTGAAAGGATTTGATTGAAATGATGGAAAGATTTTAGTTGGTAAGCAGGAAATACCGTGGTGACTGGCAGTTTTGTCATGGCTTGACGACTAATTTGGATACCAACCACTTGGAATGGAAGAAAACTAGGATGGTTTTCAAATCAAATGGCATTGTGTCACGCCATCTTTATCATAGTTGTATAAAATGTTGGTCTAAATTTATCTTTGCATGAGCTTATTTCTTTGGTAAATAAAATATAAAATATGATCGAAATGTTGTATGAATGATATGAAAGAAATGGAGTGAATAGAATCATTGAAAAGGCTCGTCTTTGAAACATTCAGTGTACGTTTTGTAATCCACTTATTATAAATGTTTGCAAAAAGAAAGGGAAGTCGTGAGAGACAGCTATTACTGGCTATAGACTAACATTGCTATTGGGTGATGTACGATAACTTATTTATTCCAAGTTTGACTGATGGAAGAAAGTTTCTAGCATGTACTTTTTTAGAGACTCTCAGCATAGGATTTATTAATTCAAAAGAACCAAGACTTTCTTTAATCCGTGGAGCTTTGTCTCCAACGAAAAATTCGTATTGTTTCCAAGAACATCTTTTGAGCTACTACTGTATGTTCCAAATGAAAATGGAGTTCCATGATAGTGAGTTTGCCATTTTGGATAAATGGTTATTTGTTCAATTTTGTTAATAATGTTACCGGGAAATAACGACCAACGTCAAAAAACTTTTCATTGACATTTTTCAGGTTAATTTTGAACGCACGTATTTTCTGGTAGCATAGATCCCAGGAAAAAAGCATTTTTTAGAGATTAAGTAAAAGTAGTTTCGTGTTTCGTATCCGTCATTTGAACAAGAAGGTTTATTTTTTAATCATTTGCCAATACAATTAAAAATCTTGTGTTCAATATGTGTTATCCGATGCAACAATACTGAAACACTCAAATTCCTTTTCAAATCTAATAGAAATCTTGTTGAAAAGATTCTTTGTAAAAAAATCCGAGATTTACTAGAATCCTTTCATGTACATACGTACACCGACTTTAGGTCTGAGGGGAACACCAAATGAAAATCCAATACCCCCCAAAAACAATCAATTTATTTCTCAAATGGTACTCGTACAATTTGATTTAGTTAGTAAATAAACTCGTAACTTTCAAGGCGCACAAAGAAAGCATTTAGCAGAATTGGTCGCTTTCGGAGCACTCCCATCTTATGGATGAATTCCCTACTGACATGCACCACTTTTTCCACGTAGATTACGCACGTTATTCCTTCTGCTATAAAATCTTGTTTCCACTCATCACTCATACAACGCCGCCGCCACTTCTTGTAATGTGCCCATTGGTTTTATCTAGGCACACTTGAGTGTCTTTGAACAATTTGGTTCATAACAAACTCACTAACTAAATAAGGAGATTGAATTCTTGAACAAGCAGTACTTAATTTCTTAATTTACCGAAAATCATCATCATAGTGATAATAAGAATCTATTGTGGGCGTTTTCATTTCCAAAGGATGACAGCCATAGAAATTAGAAATGGAGAGAGAAAACAGCAGGACGAAACAAACAAGAAAATAATTTTGTACAACTTATGCATACTACGTTGTGTGTAGTTATTTACCGCATATAATGTGAAGTAGATAGAAAACACGAGACACATAATTCTTCGAGGGATTATATGGGTGCAAAGTGGAGCACGGTTTGTGACAAGTGAAAGCGTAATGAAATGCATGAGTACTTTAATTAGACAAGTGAAAAGAGTTTGTACAGTATATTGAGAGAGAGGGAAAGAATTTCTTGCCAACAACAAGTTAACATCTTTTTGGTTCGACAATAAGCTCATTAGATGGTATCAATGCTCTTCTGGTAACTACTTTCACCATTGACGTCAGAGATCCTAATCATGTATCTGGTAATTTACATAAGAGGAGCAAAAATGAACTCGATTATTATCTTACATTTGCTCACAATGCACGCACACAATTAATATTAATGAGTAGACAAGATAACATGGTGATGAAAGTGTCAAGATAATTATTAGCTTTTGTAAGTTGCCCATCTGTAGTGATTTCAAATAAGTTTCCTAAGATTGAGAAAGACAGCATTTTGGATACTATATCTACTGCGTAGTACAGAAATGAAGATAAAATACCAATTTTTTTACGGCTATTACTTTGTATTTGATTTTGCACAGCTAGTTTTCTTATGATCAAGACGTAAACAAACATCTACAAAGATTTAACACGCAAATGAAATGTTATCCACATCAGATTGTTACACTGCTAAAGAATTTGCGGTATGAATTTATTTCCTCTGAGATGCAATTAAAATGTGCAAGCAATATAGCCATTAGTGTAAGCTAGCAACCCGAACAGCAAAGAATTGCATAATGTAAATGAAGGTAATTTTGCTTACTTTTGTCCGGCCCAACAGCAGAGCATCCATTTCCCCTTCAGGTACTGTAGACTTCATTGATGTAATTTTATACCCACCAGCATCGTACATGGCCATAATTGGGGTCCAATTCAGTATTCTTAGGCTTCACATTCAAGGTGTGGGTGTTAATCTCGGGAAAGCTCAAACATGCCAGTTTAGATACGTGATCCAGGATGGGAGTCTAGTTTCACAAGGTTAGTTGGAAAGTTGGAAAAATCACACCGTTGTTAGTGAGGTTGAAAAACACATGTTTGGCAGAACTCTGTGCATTAGATACAATAGGTGGAATTGGAGCGTGACTTATTCACGTTAAGCAGAAACTGTATAATGAGTATAGTTAGCCGTTTCGTTATTGACGGAATCAGTTGTCGAATACAATATTATCCAGATGAGAGAAAACTTTAATATAGTATTATTAATTTACTGATGTAGAGCAGTGTTGCTAGCTTTCTATGCAAAAATTCAAAACTACTCCTCACTTGTCAAACCTTACTTTACTCAGCTTGACTCAAGTATACATGTAATGGGTTTGTACGGTGCATGAAATTCAAGTAACTGACTATTGTAACTACTGGCCTGGAAATGAAATGAGAGTAAACAGAACGGTCTAAAAGAAATTGACAAAAGACAGAGAAAAAAAATTTACTGTCTCGACGTAATTTGCTTTATGGTCAAAAGACAAGTGCTGTTGTCACTGTTCACAGTTGAAAAATAATTTAAGTGGATGGCCTGGAATTTTAGTGTGTATTTATTATCTGCAGCTTTTACCCTCGTAAAGTTCCCTGTGGTAAAAGCCGAGCAGCTGTAAAGATAACGGATATATGGGATCTATGGAATGGGTGGTTTGATTATAATGGTCACTTGACCCAAGGTTCAACTAAAGATAAGTTTGCGGTCACTATTATAAAGGATGACAGCAGCGGATCGGATATTCGGTAAAAAATGCAATGTTGACAACATTTTTATTTTTTGCTTAGTTTTTGATAAATAATGTATTACCTTTTTGAAAGCTAATGACTAATCAGTGTTATTTGGTGAATTACGGAGGAATAATTTTGGTTCTTTGATTTACTAAGAAATTAAAGCAGTTTGAGATTCTTGTCCACTTTTTTTTCCAAAATTTTTTTTTTCTCTGAATATTTATCATATCATTATTGAGCTACTTTGGTCTGGTCGGAATTTCAGAATTAAAGTAGAGCTATTTTAGTGTACAGTTATTTGGTAATGGTTAGCTTTTGCCTGTTACTGTGCTAACAAAATTTAAAAAATGCTTCATTTTAAAATGAGACATGTGTTTTTGGAATCAGTTTGTTGACTTCTATGGTTTTGGTTGCCACAGTTTTGGAATATACTGTATTCTCAAAACTCAAACGGACGTCGAATACACAC
>Ga0210040_10008433_pt1 | contig 12239 bp, 10 predicted proteins | sample CryGeyCG12114_NA_FD_185462 | JGI IMG/M metagenome (GOLD analysis project Ga0210040, IMG submission 185462) | Groundwater microbial communities from aquifer - Crystal Geyser CG19_WC_8/21/14_NA (SPAdes) (version 2) | ecosystem: Environmental > Aquatic > Deep subsurface > Groundwater | place: USA... | reverse complement strand
CGACCCCACACGTCGACCTTCTCCACGCTCCCGCCGCCGTTGCGGACGACGTTGAGGAACGTGTCGAGGGAGGGAGCGATGGTCCGCTCCTCCAGGTCGGGGTCGAGGATGACCATGAGCTCGTAGTGACGCAAGTGACCCACCTCCTCCTGTGGACTGGCGGCCACGGACGATCCGTGGCAGGAGGGTTGTTCGCGTCAGCAAACGCACCGACGCTACCAGCGGCGTCCTGCGGGGCGGGAGCCCTCAGCGGGGGGAGCGCCCGGCAGGCGGCCCGGCGAGCAGCACGCGCACGAGCAGCGAGCCGACGCCGGCCAGCGCGACGACCGCGAGCGCGCCCGGCAGGCCGTACCGGCGGGCGGGGACGGGCGCGGACAGCGCGCCCCGGCCGGCAGCGGGCTCGTCGGCGCGGTATGCGACGGGGGTGCCGAGGCCCTCCAGCGGCGCCGACCCGTCCGGGTCCGGGGGGCCCGCCCCCAGGCCGCCGGGCGGGCCCAGCTGGTCCGCCGGCCGCGACGGGGCGCCACCGGCGCCGGCCGGAGCAGCGCTGCGCGTCGGGGTGCGGGCGGCTCCCGCGACCTGCGGCGCGGTGGTGCCGACGCCCGGCTGCGGTGCCGGCGTGGAGGCCGGCGGCGGCGGCGAGGCAGCCGTGCCCGGCAACGGCGTCCAGGTCGGGCGCGAGGTCCCGGACGGCCGGGTCGTGGTCGTCGGGTCCGGCGTGGTCGTCGGGTCCGGCGTGGCCGTCGGGCCGGGCGTGGCCGTCGGGCCGGGCGTGGTCGTGGGGCGCGGGGTCCCGGACGCGCTCGCCGTCGGCGTCGGGCCCGCCGTGGGCGACGCGCTCCGGGTCGGCGGCTGTCCCGGTACGGGCGAACGGCTGGGCGTGGGCGACGGGCTCAGGCTCGGCCGGGGGCTGCTCGGGCTCGGGACGCGGGTCAGGGACGGCGCCGGCTCGGCCGTGGTGCCCGCCAGCTCCTCGTGCGGCGCCGGGGTCGCTCCCCGGGGGCCGCCGAGCCCCAGCACCCCCGCGCTGCCCGCCCAGCCCGCGCTGAACGGGGCGGCAGGCAGGCCGTACGGGACGGGAGCGGTGTCCGTGGTCGGCACGACGCGGCTCACCAGCGCGGCGGCAGGGACCAGGGCGAGGGCCAGCAGGGCCGGCACCCGGCGGCGCCGCGACCGGCCGGAGGGCGCGCGGCCCCGCGAGCGGGAGCGCGGGCCGTATCGCACAGCGTCACTGTACGGGCACTCATCGTGCTGTCCACTGCGTGCGGCGTTCCCCTGTCGGAGGGCCCCCGTACCGTGGCCGCGTGCTGCAGATCGGTGCCCACGTGCGCGAGGCGGACCTGCTCGGGGCCGCCCGGGCGCGGGAGGCGGACCTCGTCCAGACCTTCTTCGGCGACCCGCAGGGCTGGAAGGCGCCGGTCGTGCCCCCCGGCGTGGTCGAGCTCGCCGCGCAGGGGGTCGGGCTCTACGTCCACGCCCCCTACATCGTCAACGTCGCCTCGCCCAACAACAGGATCCGCATCCCGTCGCGCAAGATCCTCGCCCAGCACGCGGCCGCCGCCAGCGCTGCGGGCGCCGCCGGGCTGATCGTGCACGGCGGGCACGTCACCAAGGACGACGACCCGCAGGTCGGGGTGGACAACTGGGTGAAGACGTTCGAGCGGATGGAGAACCCGCTCCCGGTCCTGATCGAGAACACCGCCGGGGGCGAGCACGCGATGGCCCGCCGCTTCGACGCGCTGGCCCGGCTCTGGGACGCGGTCGGCGGGTTCGAGGACGTGGGCTTCTGCCTGGACACCTGCCACGCACACGCCGGGGGGGAGGCCCTGGTGGACGTCGTCGAGCGCGCGAAGGCGATCACCGGCCGCATCGACCTGGTGCACTGCAACGACTCCCGCGACGCCTTCGGCTCCGGAGCCGACCGGCACGCCAACCTCGGCGAGGGCAGCATCGACGGGGACGTGCTGGCGGCCGTGGTGCAGGCGGCCGGGGCGCCCGTGCTGGTCGAGACGCCCGGGGGCGTCGAGGGCCAGGCCGCCGACATCGCCTGGCTGCGCGAGCACCTGCCGGCCTGACCGGCGCTCAGCCCACCCAGCGGCCGGAGGTGAACGTCAGCACCCCGAGCGCCATCAGCGGCGCGCAGACCCAGACGTACGCCGGGTGCACCCAGCGCCGGCGCTGCGCCGCCTCCGCGAGCAGCAGCCACAGCGGGAACCACAGCAGCGTCGCCCGGGCGACCGACAGGTAGTAGCTGCTGGTCGCGAGCGCGGCGACCGACAGCCCCACGTACACCCCCTCCGCCCAGCGCCGCCGCCGCAGGAGCACGGCGGTCAGGACCACGCCGAGCAGCACCGCGAGGATCTCGGCGTGCCAGCTCCAGGCGTACTCCGCGCCCTGGGCCGGCTGGCGAGCCGCCGTCCAGGTGGTCGCCAGCGTCTCCCACGGCAGGGTCAGCTGCCGGTCCCAGCCCTGCACCTGGGCGTGCGGCCAGCGCAGCCAGTCGCCCGTGAGCGCGTGGAGGTAGGCCGCGTACGCGAGCAGGGCGCCGAAGGGGGCGAGCAGCCAGGCGGCGTCCGGCCGCACCCGGCGGACCGTCAGGCCGTACTGCACGAGCAGCCCGACGGCGAGGAACAGCCCGGAGATGCGCACGGCGCAGGCCCCCGCGACCAGCAGCCCGGCGGCGCGCCACCAGCCGCGGCGGGCGCAGTACCAGCCGGGCAGGGCGAGCGCGAGGAACAGCGACTCGCTGTAGCCGGCAGCCAGGAAGACGGCGTACGGCGACAGCACCAGGTAGAGCACGGCCCGGTCGCCGCGCACCCCGTCCAGCGCGGCGAGCCGGCTCAGCCACACGCTCGCCGCGCAGCCGGCGACCAGCGAGACGAGCAGTCCCGCGGCCGTCCAGCTCAGGACCAGCCGGTGCGCGAGGGACAGGACCAGGGGGAAGCCCGGGAAGAAGGCCTCGATGCCGGGATCCGGGTAGTGCGCGGGGTAGCCGGAGTAGCCGAACTCGGCCACCTTGCGGAACAGCTCGACGTCCCAGCGGTCCCAGCGGGTGAGCAGCCCGGGCACGTCGCCCGCGCGGGTACCGCTGAGCTGCCGGGCGCCGGCCACGGTGAGCACCAGCAGGGCCGCGCGGGAGGCCAGCCAGGTGCCGACCGCCGCGCGGTCCGCCGGGTCGAGCCGCGGCCTCATGCCCGCGCTAGCACCCGGTCCGGTGCGTGGTCGAGCACCCCACCGGCCGGGTCGTCCGTCCCGTCCGCGCGCACGACGTCCCGCTCGGGGCGCAGCACGTCGCGCACGACCGCCGCGGCCAGCAGCAGCAGCGCGACGTCCCGCAGCACCACGGCGCCGAGGAACCACGACTGGTCGATGCCCTCCGAGCCCTGGTCGCCCTCGCCGAGCGGCAGGCTGACGAAGAAGTAGAAGCGCGTGAACAGCAGGAACGCCTCGGTGGCCTGCCAGGCGAGGAACGGGCCCCAGCGCGGCCGGGCGAGCACGGCGAGCGGCAGCAGCCACAGCACGTACTGCGGGCTGAAGACCTTGTTGGTCAGCAGGAAGCCGACCACCGTGAGGAACGCCAGCTGGGCCAGCCGCGGTCGTCGGGGCGCCAGCACCGCGAGCAGGACCACCAGGGCGAGCGTGGCCGCCGCGCCCAGCGCGACGGACAGGTTCAGCCGGCGCGGGGTGCCGCTCGCGTCGCTGCCGTCCCCGAGCACCAGGTCCGCGAGCCGGTCGTACGCCCCGCCGAGCGGCCCGCTCAGCGAGCCGCGGGTGCTCTGCAGCGCGTACGCCAGGGAGTCCCAGTCGGCCGGGCGGCGGGCGTTGAGCTCCACGAACCGGTACACGCCGTTGACGCCCTCCACGGCCTCGCCCGAGGGTGCCGTCGCGCTCCGGTGCGGGGCGAGCGCCGCCAGCCCCTGCGCCGGCAGCCGGTCCCACGGGCTCGAGGCGACCTGCACCTGCACCCCGCCGACCTCGGCGAACGAGGGGCTCGCGAGGTAGACCGGGACCGTCACGGCGAGGGCCGTCAGCGCCAGCGCCGCCGCCGTGACCAGGCCGGCCCGCAGCTTGCCGGCACGCCAGCACAGGGCCAGCAGCGGCACGAGCAGCAGCACCGGGTAGAGCTTGGTGGCCGTCCCCAGCCCGAGCAGGACCCCGGCGAGCGCGGGCCGCCGGCGCGCCCAGGCGAGCAGCCCGAGCCCCGCGAGAGCGGTCGCGAGCAGGTCCCAGTTGGTGGTGACGTGCAGCAGCAGGCCGGGCGCCAGGGCGAACATCGCCGCGTCCCAGACGCGGCGCCGGCCCGCGAGCCGGGCGGTGGTGACGGCGACGACGACGGCAGCCGCGGTCACGAGGACCCAGGTGAGGTCGAAGAAGGTCCGGTCGAGCAGCGCCGCCCGCGCGTCCTGCGCGCTCTGCCGCTCCTGCGACCCGACGGGGGCGGCCGCGACGGCCTCGTCGGCCGCCTGCACCTGGTCGCCGTACGACCCGGGCAGCGCGCGCGCCACGTCGTCGCTGACCGCGGCCACCCCGAGCATGGCCGCCCCGATGAGCACCGGGTACTCCACCGGGTGGTCGAGGTAGGGCACCTGGCCCGAGGCGAGGCCCTCGGCGCCCCACAGCGCGAAGACGTCGGTGTAGCAGGCGCGCGTGTACTGGTACTCGTCGGACCAGGCGTGCACCCGGCAGGGCGCCTTCTGCCAGAACCCCAGCGCGCAGGTCAGCAGGGTCAGCAGCACGATCCAGCGCACGGGCGTCCAGAAGCGCCGCTCCCCCAGGCGGGCGTGCCGACCCGGGGGGCCACCCAGCGCCTGCGCCGCGCCCGCCACCACCGGGTCCTCGGCCGAGGGCAGGAGCACGGGCGCCTCCGGCGCTACCGCGGTCGAGCTCATGCGGTGCGGGGGCGCGGCGCCCGCGGGCCGGGGCACCGGCGCGGCCCGCTCACCCGGGCGGACCGGTCGGGTCGGCCCCCGGGGACCTGCTCGGCGTGGGCGAGGAGGTGGTGGGCGCGGGGGTCGGGGTCCGCGTCGGGGTCGGCGCGGGCGGGCGCGTCGTGGTCGGGGGCGGCGTCGTGCGGGTCGGCGTGGGCGTCGGGGTCGGCGGCGGGGTCGGGGTCGCCGTCGCGCTCCGGGTCGGGGCGGCCGTCGTCGGGGCCGGCGCGGTCGTCGTGGCCGGCGGCGCCGTGGTGGCCGCCGGCGGGGCGGGCGGCACGTACGCCTGCGTCGGGGCCGGGGTGGCGCCGCCGACGAAGGCCCGCGGCGGGAAGTCCTCGACCGGCTGGCCCTGCAGCGCCACGTCCATGTACTGCTTCCAGACGCTCGCGCTCACGCTGCCGCCGGTGGCCTGCGTCGACAGACCCGGGATCGTGATCGTGCGCGGCCTGCCGTAGCCGAACCACACCGCCGTCGCCAGCTGCGGGGTGAAGCCCGCGAACCAGACGTCCTTGTTGTCGCTCGTCGTGCCGGTCTTGCCGGCTGCCGGCCGACCCCCGGCCAGCTGCGCCGCCACGCCCGTCCCGGACAGCACGACCTGCTGCATCGCGTACGTCGCGTCGGCGGCCACGTCCTTGCTGAACGCCCGCCGGGTCTCCGGCTGCGCGCGGTAGGTCGGCTTCCCGTCGCGCACGACCTTCTGCACGAGGTACGGCGCCGCCTCCTCCCCGCCGTTGGCGAACGCCGCGTAGCCGGCGGCCTGGTCGGTGACGTGCACGTAGTACGCCCCGAGCGCGATGATGGTCCGGACGTTGCCGTCCGGCTCCGCGAGCGGCGCGTCGTCGCGCACCCCTGCGGCCCGCGCGAGCTCGGCCACCTTCGGCGCGCCGACCTGGAGCGCGAGGTCGTAGTACGCCGTGTTGACGCTCTCCTCGGTCGCCTGCACCAGGTCCACCTGACCCGTGGACTCGCCCTCGAAGTTCCTGATCGTCTGGCCGTCCGGGAACTCGCGGGGGGAGCTCCCGTCCAGCACGTGGGTCAGCGGGATGCCGTCCCGGAGCGCGGCGGCGAGCACGTACGGCTTGAAGGAGGAGCCGGGCTGGTGCAGCCCGCCGTCCGGCCCGTCGGTGGGCACGACCCCGCCGGCCTGGTCCAGCCCGGTCCCGTTGGCCCCGGCGTAGTACGCGCGCACCGCACCGGTGCCCGGCTCGACCGAGACGAGCGCCCCCTGCAGCGCCTTGTCGCCCTTCTTGCCGCCGTTGACCTGCTCGACGGCCCGCACCGCCGCCTCCTGGCCCTTCTTGTCGATCGTGGTGGTGATGTCCAGCCCGCCGCGGGCGACCTCGTCCTCGTCGAAGCCCTTGGCCAGCAGCTCGTCCTGCACCGCCCCGACGACGTGGCCGATCGGCTCGGACAGGTCGATGCCGGCCGTCGCGGTCTTGCGGACCTTCGGATAGCGGGCGGCCGCGCGGTCCTGCGCGCTGAGCCAGTCCTGCCCGACCATCCCGTCCAGGACGTAGTTCCAGCGCTCCCGCGCGCGGGCGCGGTGCCGGACCGGGTCGTAGCCCGCCGGCGACCGGATGCTGGACGCGAGCACGGCGCCCTGCTCGGCGGTGAGGTCCTTCGCGTGCACTCCCGGGCCGAAGTACGCGGCGCTGGCCGCCTCGATGCCGTACGCCCCCCGGCCGAAGTAGATGGTGTTCAGGTAGTCCGCGAGGATCTGGCTCTTGTCGCGCTGGCGGGTCATCTTCAGCGCGATGAACACCTCCTTCACCTTGCGGCGGTAGGTCCGCTCGGAGGTGAGGAAGGCGTTCTTGGCGTACTGCTGGGTGATGGTGGACCCGCCCTGCTGGACGCTCCCGCCGCCGCGCACGTTGGTGAACAGCGCCCGGGCGATGCCCTTGGGGCTGATGCCGGGCTCGGTGTAGAAGCCCCGGTCCTCCGCTGCCAGCACCGCCTTCTGGGCAGGCTCGCTGATCTCGCCGATGTCGAGGATCTCGCGGTTGGTGCCGAGCCGCCCCAGCTCGGAGCCGTCGGCGTAGCGCAGGACCGTCGCCTGCTCCTGGGACACCGCGCTCGCCGGGGGGATGTCGGTCACGGCGTAGCCGACGCCGAGCGCCACGAGCACGGCGAGCACCGCGCCGGGGAGCCCGAGGAGCAGCAGCCGCTTCCACGGAAGAGCACGCAGCCGTCTCACCGGGCCATCATCGCCGACGCGACGTGTGTCCGGCGTGAACCGACAGCGTTGCGACACGCGGCGTTCACGGCCTGTTTGCACGCCGGGCATCCCGGTCGTACTGTTCGTCCTTCCAGTGCGATGTATCGCCGTGATACATCACTCTGGCAGTCACGACGTGCTGCCGGCAGCAGGGAGGGGGAGACGTGCTCGAGCTCGCGGTCCTCGGCCTGCTGCACGAGTCGCCCCTGCACGGCTACGAGCTGCGCCAGCGCCTGAAGGCGACGCTCGGAGCGTTCCGCGCCTTCTCGTACGGCTCGCTGTACCCCACCCTGCGCCGCATGCGCGACGCCGGGTGGCTCGTCGAGGACGACGGCGACGCCGTGGTCGTGGCCGGGGCTCCGGCGCTGACCGGCCGGCGCGGCAAGGTGGTCTACAAGCTGACCGCGGAGGGCAAGGAGCGCTTCCAGGAGCTGCTCGCCGAGGCCGGACCGTCCTCCTGGGAGGACGAGACGTTCGGCGTGCACTTCGCCTTCTTCTCCCAGACCGACCCCGCGGTCAGGGTGCGCATCCTCGAGGGCCGGCGCTCCCGGCTCGAGGAGCGCCAGGAGGGTGCGCGGCGCTCGCTGTCGCGCACCGGCTCCCGCATGGACCGCTACACCCTGCAGCTGCAGGAGCACGGGCTGGAGTCCGTCGAGCGCGAGGTCCGGTGGCTCACCGAGCTGATCGAGACCGAGCGCAGGGACAACCCGCCAGGCACCGCCGGATGACGACCAGCTCAGCAGAACGACCGAGTACCCCTCCCCTCCACACCAGATCAGGAGTTCCCGCCATGGGTTCCGTCCGTGTAGGCATCGTCGGCGTAGGCAACTGCGCCGCGTCCCTCGTCCAGGGCGTCGAGTACTACCGCGACGCCGACCCGTCCGCCCGCGTCCCGGGCCTCATGCACGTCCAGCTCGGGGACTACCACGTCAGCGACATCGAGTTCGTCGCCGCGTTCGACGTCGACGCCAAGAAGGTCGGCCGCGACCTCTCCGAGGCGATCTTCGCCAGCGAGAACAACACGATCAAGATCGCCGACGTCCCGCCCATGGACATCACCGTGCAGCGCGGCACCACGCTCGACGGGCTCGGCAAGTACTACCGCGAGACCATCGAGGAGAGCGACGAGGCGCCCGTCGACGTCGTGCAGGCGCTGCGCGAGGCCCGCGTCGACGTCCTCGTCTGCTACCTGCCCGTGGGCTCCGAGAACGCCGCGAAGTTCTACGCGCAGTGCGCCATCGACGCCAAGGTCGCCTTCGTCAACGCGCTCCCGGTGTTCATCGCCGGCACGCCCGAGTGGGCGGCGAAGTTCGAGGCGGCCGGCGTGCCGATCATCGGCGACGACATCAAGAGCCAGGTCGGCGCCACGATCACCCACCGCGTGATGGCCAAGCTGTTCGAGGACCGCGGCGTGATCCTGGACCGCACCTACCAGCTCAACGTCGGCGGCAACATGGACTTCAAGAACATGCTCGAGCGTGACCGCCTGGAGTCCAAGAAGGTCAGCAAGACCCAGGCCGTGACCTCCAACATGGAGCACGACATGGGCGCGCGCAACGTGCACATCGGCCCGTCCGACTACGTGCAGTGGCTCGACGACCGCAAGTGGGCGTACGTCCGCCTCGAGGGCCGCGCGTTCGGCGACGTCCCGCTGAACCTGGAGTACAAGCTCGAGGTCTGGGACAGCCCCAACTCCGCCGGTGTGATCATCGACGCCGTCCGCTGCGCCAAGATCGCCCAGGACCGCGGCATCGGCGGCCCGGTGCACCCGGCCGCGACGTACTTCATGAAGTCCCCGCCCAAGCAGGTCCGCGACGACGTGGCCAAGCCCGCCCTCGAGGCCTGGATCCAGGGCGAGGGCGTGGCGGACTTCGTCGGCCACGAGGCCGAGGTCCAGGTCGAGACCGCCTAGCACCCCGCACGCACCGCGAGGCCCGGTCCCCCCACACGGGGGCCGGGCCTCGCGGCGTGTCCGGAGGGGGCCGGCCCGCCTGTGCCCGCCCGCCCCGCACCCGCCGATCATGGAGTTCCGTTGCGATCTGCGCCGATCATGGAGTTCCCGGGGTCGCCGCACGCTCGCGGGCCCGCAGCAACTCCATGATCAGCGTGTTTGCGGCCGCGCCCCCGCCCGCCCCGCACCCGCCGATCATGGAGATCCGTGGCGATCTGCGCCGATCATGGAGTTCCCGGGGTCGCCGCACGCTCGCGGGCCCGCAGCAACTGCATGATCGGTGGGTTCGCGGCCGCGCAGGACCAGGGAGGGCCGGCGCGGGAGTGCGTCAGGCTGCGGCCGCTGCGAGCGCGGCCCGGACCAGGGCGACGAGCGCCGGGACCTGCCGCAGGTCCACCGCGGTAAAGCGCAGGACGGTCCAGCCCTGCGCCACCAGCGCGTTCTGCCGCTGCCGGTCCGCGACGAACGCGTCCCTGCCCCCGTGCACCTCGCGACCGTCGTACTCCAGGGCCAGCCGGTGCTCCGGGAACGCGAGGTCGACGCGGGCGACGAGCCCGCCGGACGGCAGCCGGACCTCGTGCTGCGGGACGGGGACGAGGCCGGCGAGCACCAGCTCGACCCGCAGCCGGGACTCCGGCAGGGACTCGGCGCGGCCGTCGGACAGCTCGATCGCCCGGGCAGCGCCCCGCACCCCGCGCAGCCGTGCGTGCCGGCGCAGCTCCGCCTCCAGCTCGGCCCTCGTGCGCAGTCCCGCGTGCTGGACAGCATCCGCCACGGGCACGGCCTCGGCCAGGGGCAGCCTGCGCAGCAGGTCCAGCGCCGCCCGCTGCGGGGAGAGCGTCCGGACCTGCCCGACCCGGCCCACGTCGCCCGGCCTCAGGAGCCCCTCCCGCGCCTCGAGGCCGTTGCGCCGCGGCACGACAGCGCCGCGCGGCACCAGCACCTCCAGCCCCATCGCGTACGGCGGCAGCACGTCCACGCCGCACAGCCACAGCGCGCTGCATCCGGCCACGACCACGTGCCCCGGCAGGACGAGCTGAGCGGCCAGCGCCCGCACCTGGAGGTCGTCCGGGTCCCCCTCCAGGACGTACGCCCCCCGTACGACGCGCTGCCAAGGGCCCGCAGCGACGGCGACGCGCAGAGCGGCGTCGCTCCCCAGCTCGCGGAGCAGCTGCTCGCGGGTGCAGACGCGGAACACGCCCCGAGGCTGTACGCGGCCGTCCGGGCACGACACTCCCCGCCCACAGGCAGGACGCCCCTCCACAGGCTCTCGGCCGGCAACACGCGCAGCGCCGGAGCAGCCGCCCCCGCCCGCCCCTCCCGCGCCGATCATGGAGCTCCGGGGCGACCCTCACGCTCAGCCGCGGCCCCGCAACGCCATGATCGGCGCGGAGGAGGAGCGGGCGGACGGGAGGGGGCACGCGGCGGGCGGGCGCGCGGGAGGGCGGGCGCGCGGGAGGGCCGGCGCGCGGGCGGGCCGGCGCGCGGGAGGGACGCGCGGGAGGGACGCGCGGGCGCGCAGGGCGGCGGACCGTCCCCAGGACGGCCGCGTCCCAGGGCGGCGGACCGTCCCCGGGACGGCGGCAGCGTCTGCGGGTCCGGCGGAGGCTGACGGCCCCACCTACGCTCAGCAGGTGACGACGGACACCGCGGCGCTGCGCGAGGTCCTCGCCGTCCCCGACTTCCGGCGCCTGCTCCGCGTCCGCCTGGTCGGCCAGTTCGCCGACGGGCTGTTCCAGGCCGCGCTGTTCTCGGCCGTGTTCTTCAACCCCGAGCGGGCGACCTCGGCGGCGCAGGCCGCGGGCGCGTTCGCCGTGCTGCTGCTGCCGTACAGCCTCGTCGGGCCGTTCGCGGGGGTGTTCCTCGACCGCTGGCGGCGCCAGCGGGTCCTGGCCAGCTCCAACCTGGTGCGCGGGGCGCTCGTGGTGCTGTTCGCGGGGCTGCTGGCCGTGCTCGGGGCGACCGCGCTGCCGGTGCAGGTGGTCGCGCTGGTGGTCATCAGCGTGAACCGCTTCGTGCTCTCCGGGCTGTCGGCGGCGCTGCCGCACGTCGTCGAGCCGGCCCGGCTGGTCGTCGCCAACTCCCTGTCCGGCACGCTCGGCGGCGGGGCGTTCATCCTCGGCGGCGGGCTCGCTGTCGGGCTGCGCCCGCTGGTCGGCGCGGGCGACGTGGGCGCGAGCTACAGCGCGCTGTGCGCCGCCGCCGCGTACGCCGGCGCCGCGCTGCTCGCCGGCCGCATGCACCGCGACCTGCTCGGTCCCGACGCGCCCCCCGAGGGCCACTGGCGCGAGGCCCTCGCCGGGGTCGTGCGCGGCGTCGTGCAGGGGGCCCGGCACGTGCACGAGCGCGGCCCGGCGGCGCGCGGCCTGGCCGCCATCGGCGCGCACCGCTTCTTCTACGGCCTGTCGTTCGTCTCGACCCTGCTGCTCTACACCGACACCGGGGCGATCCACGCCGGCGTGAGCGGGCTCGCGGAGGTGGTCGTCGCCTCCGGGCTCGGCGGGCTGCTCGCCGCGCTGCTCACCCCGCGCGCCACCCGAAGCCTCGGCACCCAGCGCTGGGTCACGACCGTCTTCGCATCGGCCGCGGTCGTCGAGGTCGTGTTCGGGCTGCCGTACACCCACGTCTTCTTCCTCATCGCCGCCGCGTTCCTCGGCTTCGCCGCGCAGGCCAGCAAGATCTGCGTGGACACGCTGCTGCAGGAGAGCGTCGAGGACGCCTTCCGCGGGCGGGTGTTCTCGTTCTACGACACGCTGTTCAACGCCAGCTTCGTCTCCGCGGCCGCCGCCGCCGCGGTGCTGCTGCCGGACGACGGCAAGAGCTACCTCGTGCTCGGCGTCGTGGCGGGCGGGTACGCGCTCACCGCGCTGGTGTACGGCGTGGCCAGCGCCCGCCGCGCCGCCCTCGAGCCGCCCGAGCCGGTGGTCGTCCGCAGCTGAGCGGCGTTCAGCCGGCCGGGACGTCGACGCCCTGCTCGCGCGCCCAGGCGTACAGCTGCTCGACCGCCCGCTCGTGCCCGAGCGGGCCGTGCTCCATCCGCAGCGCGAGCAGGTGCTTGAGGGCCATCCCGACGGTGCGTGAGGGCTCCAGGCCCAGCAGCTCCATGACCTGCTCGCCGCTGAGGTCGGGGCGGATACGGTCC
>Ga0210040_10008432_pt1 | contig 12240 bp, 10 predicted proteins | sample CryGeyCG12114_NA_FD_185462 | JGI IMG/M metagenome (GOLD analysis project Ga0210040, IMG submission 185462) | Groundwater microbial communities from aquifer - Crystal Geyser CG19_WC_8/21/14_NA (SPAdes) (version 2) | ecosystem: Environmental > Aquatic > Deep subsurface > Groundwater | place: USA... | reverse complement strand
TCAAGAAGCTCTGCATACACCTCAGTCCAGCCCTCCACCATTTTGCCTTCTCTTTCCTTCGAAGCGAACCTGCCCACGGAAAACGCTTGCATGGTCGGACAACCGGACGTGGCTGACACACCAAGGATTGATGCAGACCGAGATTCGATTTCTCTAACTGCTCGGGCGACCGTGCACTGGGAAAGTACGATTCCATCGTCTGACTTGGCCACTGTCTCTCTCTGCCCACGTGAGTGTTCTTTCATGATAGCCGACTTGCCCGATCTTAGCTTGCCTTCGACCTACAAAAGCCATGATAGTGCTGAATCTAGCACGGAGCAACCCACGCATAGATTTACTCATGGCTAAGGAGCCACCGACGGGTGCTCAGCAAGCCTGTCTCCTTGTTGCGAAGGAGTGCATACATCCGGTCGAAGATCAAGGATTCGGAGGATGCGGCATTTGTCTTATTGTGGCTGACACAGTACTGATAACGGGCTGTGTTCGGCGTACCTAGCGACATAGAGAAGTTTAGAAAAGAAGGGAATCGAATGGTCATATACCTTCCGACCGCAAAAGCACCACGACTCAATAAGATACTACAAGGAACCGAGAAGTACCGGAAGGGATAATCGATGACGATGCATCTAACTCCGCTTAGAGCTAGGATAAGGAAGACGTGCATCGTACGAGGAAGACGACGAGGGTGGATATCCGCAGGTGAAGAGGACGAAACTACAGGAGAAGATGCCGGCTTCGAAGACAGACTTCGAGTAATAATACAACAGTCGTAGATTACCTGCCCCGGAAACGTTTTTGGGCTCGCCCTACAGAAGCGGAGAGTCAGGTTGCCATGAGACTCGAAGCGAATGACCTAAGCGAACTTGTAGCGACCTTGACCTCGGACTCTACCATCACTGTGAGAGACAGTAGCAACACAAGCCTCTCGAGATATCAGCGACGGAGTGTTTTGCTGGAGTCCAGTACTATGACTGTCTCAGTCTGTTCCGGGGCCGTCTCTGCGGCTCATTGCATCGGGCAGCTCTAGGCCTAGAGAGATAAGTTCGAAGAGTTTTCGTACTAACGTTCTAAGCTTGCCGTTCCCCGTTCGCTCTCCGAAGGGTTCTCAGAGACGATGCTTCCCATGTCGAATACGCAAATAACAAAACCCACTAGAGATATTACCATCAACAGCTTCATTGCCGTACCATTTTTGCACGAGATCACACCAAGATCTTCCACATGGCAATCGTGCAACTCCCACTCCCGACTCTAGGTGGCATGCTCGCTGCTCTACATCGCTGTTGTGCTCAATGCCGCATGGATCATCAAGCCTATCTGGTTCAGTCCAAGCCACCAGCCTTGCCGTTCTAGTGGCGCAAAGCACACCAGGCACCCCCACAGAATCGATTCTAACAACTAAAAGGCAATATCCAAGTGAGCCGTTAGTCTTGCGAGTCGGTCCGGCATCTTGGGCCATGCTTCCACACTCATACATGACTGAGATCACGGTCCAGCTACACGAGCAAGTCATCTTCAAGAAGACGTCCTACGATGGATTTCTGGGTGACTATATTGGTCTTGGCCGGTCCAGGTCGCTAGCCGCGATCAATGCCATCAAGATCGACTTGACACGCAAGTGTGGCCAAGATCCTTGGGAATCTGCAGGATAAGGCCGACTATTGCTTCAATACGGAGATTAGCATCTTCCAGAAGTTCGATGATCAGCAGGTATCGAAACCAACGGGTGATCTCTTGCCCACAACGATGCTGATCAAGGGTTCGCGGATCTTGGTGTGGGCCTACTTGAGTACTCTTGAGCCGAGCCGCTGTTGACCCCCAATCACTTGGCCTAGCCCCACCGCCTCGTTGCTAGCACTACCCTGATATTCATCGACACTAGCTCCACAATGGCCCGCAACGACATTGGATGCAAGACTTCAACCCCCTCTCAGACGTTCACCAGAATCTGTCCAACGCCCTCCTGCACGCTATGGTGTTGCTGCTGCGCACTTGTTTCTCTGCCTCTAACATCCCGTCTGTAGTGCGTCCGCACCGCATCCGGCAGTTGTGCGTCGAGCGCTTATGGATTCAAGTGAAGTAGGTGCCACATCAAAGCTCACGCCTGACATGGCAGGCTCACGCTCTCGTTCGGGTGCAGGGTCACCGAAGGGAAACGCCCACTTCTTCCGCTCGCCGGATGAGCCTAGCAGCTCTGACGGATCGAAAGAGGAAGAATAGGAAGGATTGCAAGTGACGCTGGGAGACATTAGCCAGCACTCTATTAGAGAAACCACTAGCACCGCGGAGCTAATTGAGCCAGATAATATAATAGCACCGCTATCGCGCACGAATGCCATCAGTAAAGGCGGAGATTGGTCCGTAGCAAACAGAGATAAAGCTCGGGATGTAATAATGGCCTGCTAACGTAGGCGCCAACGAACATGTTGAGACCTGCCGTCCTTAGAGCTAAAGGCATGGCTTCGGCTTCCTTTTCCTTAGTCTTCCGTTTGCGTTTCTTCTGCGGCTTCGATTCCTCACCCTCGTCTGGCACTGGGGTCAACTCGCTAGAGCTGCCGACCTTTTCCTCCTTAGTTCTCGGTTTGCGCTTCTTCTTAACCTTTGGCTTCTCTTCCCTATCTAGCGCGGAAGATAGGTCGCTAGATCTGTCGTCTCTTATGGTTGGCTTTACTATACCGTTTGTCTTCGCTTTCTTGGCGCTATGCGATGGGCTGATGACTTCGCCGAGAACAAAGACGTGCAAAACGCCTCGAAGGAAGGCCAGCCAGAACAAGTTCTAGCACGCTAAAGCGCCGGTTTCCTAGTATTAAACCTTTAATCGTAATATACGAGAAAGTCTCGAGTACTATCAAAATCCTATCTTTCGAGATCGACTACAGCTTCCTCTTTACTCTAAGTCTATTATTATTGTTGCGGATACTAGTGTGCGTGCCTTTGTTAGGCTGCTATTGTGCCGAGATAAGGAGTGGAAGGACGCAACGATCAATTTTACGAATGATATACTCTGATCCCTGCGTACGGCGAATAAGTATAGCAAAACACTATAGCCTAATATCCTATTATTTATTCCAGAGCTTAAGAAGCTTCATTCCTACGAGAACTCGCTAGTGAGAAACTTAAGCCGCAACTTCGGACTGTCCTAGCGAACTATCGATCGAAACGAACGGGCTTAAAGTCGATCAATGACAATCACACCGAATACGAAGCCATCAAGCACCATTATGATCTTGTATACTGGGCGACTGGCTCGCACGCCGTCCCTGCCAGTGTCGACGCCGCAGAAGTCACTATATGCAGGTAATAGCACCGTTCGCAGCTCTTTCACCTATCGGCATGTCCACTTTATATACTATATTAGCATCGCATCCTACTTAGAAATTACCACGACACATTTAAGAGGAGACACGCTCTATTATCCAAGAAGAAGGTCAGTCAATCACTTTAGACAAATGCTGAAGTCGTCGCTATTGGCCCCCGAAGCAGAACATCCGCGCCGCGGATGAATCAATTCGGCAGTATAGCTTAGCAAATGCTTACCAGCACCAAGTGCAATCATTCCAGATACCAGCTGTGGAGTTGGTTCTCACGGCATGGGGACGATCCGCGCAGACTCGCGCCGAGCAGCTTGAGGCGAACAACCCCTCCCCAGCAAATCAGTCTTCTACTGTCCATTGAAAGAGATGGAGGTCTTGCTGTCGAGAGCGTGGCTCGGACGTCTGTTAAGAACGAGCGGGAGTGCATCTAAGCGCTGTTGGCGGGAGGCGCAGCGAAATCATCTTGCCATGCCGACCGATCATTACCGCCCAACCTGATGGACATTCCGACGCGATTGCGAAAAAAGAGGAGAGAGCATGGTACTGCCCTCTGAGTCTATCGCCGGCAGCGCAACCTCCACCTCTGCCTCACCAGCCTCGTCTCCGTAGCCCTAAGCGAGCGTAGTCTGGCGGACGAGCTTTGGAGAAGATCGCACCCGGAGGATCTGCATACACATACGCGGATTCACTTTCTATGCCTTGGGTGGCAGCACCCCCAATTATCAAAGTGCCGTTCATTAGGGGAATTGGAAGGGTCCTCCTTTCAAGCTGCAGCTGCTAGCGCTGCAGCACCGGAGGCCGCAAGTCAGAGGAGACCTTCATTGAAGAGCAAAGTATCGAGTAGCCGCCAATCGGCATACGAGATGTTCAGACATCTTATCGTTGCCGGAACTCCGGAAGCCCGACTCTTTTATGAAATAGTCGCAGCACCTTAACCCTCCATTCATCACAAATCAAATTTGGCTGATCACTGCTTCGGGTAGACTGACGCTTCCTACCAGCCACACAGTCCCGCATAGCACAACCATCGCTTTTAACAACCCTTTCCTTCCAGGCTCGGTGTGCCACACCCAATTCTCGTCAACGAAGACAACGGATCCCCTCAATATTAGAATGCTATTCCTTGTGGTACTCTAAGATCCAGGGCATGCACGCAGATCAGCTCAGTAGGCACCAGTTCGCGACGGTCGATGCGAACAATATTCAATGTACATACGGTCGTCATGTATATTCTGGGAGGTTCTTCGCCAGCAACGAGATCAAGGTGCTGAACGTGGAGTTGCTGCGACGATACGATGTGGTGCTTGGAGCGAATCGTGAGACCATCGTGCCTGGCACGTACAAGCGGCCGAAGACATTCAAGTTTGCTGCTAGAGGTCTCAGAGTATGTTCAGTTTTGCATTCCACCTGCTCTGCCTCCTCAGTCCATTTTTTCAACTGCTCGTTCAACAGCAATCCTCTTCGCTACACAGCGTGCTCCACAGCCTCCCTATCGCCAAGCCACGCCCTCAAACCAAAGCCACGTACAGCTCCAAGCAAGATGGCAACCTCATATGTCATCTCCCTCTTGCTGCGGAACATCGCTTCCATCTCCTCGGCCTTCCCTCACCGAAGGCAACGGATCCTTGGCCCCAACCACGACACACATCAGCCCTCTCTGTTAGCCTCATCACGGTGCAACACCAAACCGGAGGATGAGTGGTACACGCGCAATCGGGACGCTTCGTTCCGCTGCTCGAATGTGGCAGCGAAAAAGCTACATACCTTCCCAGCAGGAATCAGAAATTCGGATGAGTCAGCCGTCGGTCTGAGCAACGCTGACCTGAACTCCGTCATCAGGTCGCGATTCTCAGCTCACAGTCAGCTTCTCCGGTGTACCACATCAACGGAATAAAGGCTAACACGACGTGCGCGAAAGCTTCGGCCTTCGCGAATAGACGGGCGTCAGGCTGTGATTGAGCGTCTTATTCAATGCGCCGAAGACGTTGGCGTTCACGCCGTGGCCATCTATAAACTCGGACGCCTAGACTTTGGCGCTACACGTTGCAGCGAACCGGTCTACTAGCTTAGGAGGCGTGTGTCGGTAAATCTCCAGCCTAGAGTCTTAGTCAATGTCAACATAACGATGTGGCCAGTGGTGTCTCTAGTTAAGATTTGCGACCTTAACTTCTCTGATGCTGGTGCTAGTACGAAAGCCACATCTGCCGAGATATCGCGTAGCAGGGGAGCCTAAAGCCTACTCGGGTACCTTTATGGACGGCGTCTGTGACACAGCAGGGCAAGCTATGCAGGGATTGTAGCATGAGGTGGCATACAAGTTTGTACTAAGGAAGACTACTATAACGCAGTACGGTTGTTGCGAGAAGGATGAAAGTCGTTCAAGTTGCGCAGGTAACTAACTGATCGTAGCCTCTATCGTTGTAGAAGGACATTGAGCTGACCGTGCCCACCGTATTCGTAACTCTGTACGATAGGTGCGTCGCTCACCGCCCTCACCGCTAGGCGCCTCCACAGTACATTCACCGAGAGCGAGCAGAAGGCTTACAATGAGATGTCTGCCGAGGCCGCCTCCAAATTGGTCAAATTGCACCAGAAGACAGGTAAATACACCTGGAACTTCAAGTACCTCCGCCGACTCCTACTATTCACTCAGTGGACTGGCCACAAGCACATCCACTCCAAGCTCATGGCCGACAAGATCCCAGGGCTCCTCAGACATGGGTCTATGCCCAACTCCAGTAGGTGCACCTCGGGATCATGTGCACGTTGTTCTAGCGCAGTTTGCGATTGTGTTCACGTCCAGGATGGTTGTGGCTGTGACGTGGTCGATCTGTTGGCCCGACTCGAGCAGGGCAATGTCGCGAATTGCATGTTCTATCTGCTCGAGAGATCCAGCTCTATCGAAGAAGGCAAGACGCACGAGGAAGTCGTTCACATCTATGCCTGTAGACGAGTCCCCGAGAGTCAGGGTGCTGATCTTTTTGTGTACGAGATCACTCACGGTATCTAAGAGACGAGAGTCAATGGTGGCTGTAGAGGTTTGTTTGACATTCTTGATGATCTCGTCGCCTTCTTTGATCGTGTTCTGAGTCTCTCCTAACCGCCACTGTCAACGCTTAGTTCTGAAGTTGTGCACAAGTGAGTTTCATTCTAGCAGCCGCTTTGTCATCTCGCTTTAACCGCTTCATCTTGGTCTAGGTCGTAGAAGAATTCATCCGCCTCCAGGCTCGAAAGAAAACGCCTACACCCAACCGGTCAGTGCGCACTGCCGCTCCTCACCTACCACAATTCCGAAGGGCCTCCTCCAATGTCAATCCTGCCACCTCTGAAAATAATGGCTGATGAAGCGTCCGTAGATGACTCCTGCTTCAGTCGCGGAGGACTACTTTAGCAAGGAGTTGCAAGCGCATTCAACCCACGACGCCTGCTATGGACATCGCTTTGCGAGACCACGATCCACTAAAGCAGTGCTAGGCTCTATCGTAGAGCGGCCGAAGCGAATACATGCCACTCTGCTGGGTGCAAGGGCAACCTATGTGCGACTAGGCCACGCCCTCTCAGAGGTATTTCTTCTGCGTGCCGACTATAGACGCGCGAATACTCGGCCACGAGCTCAATTCTTACCTCATCGCAACAACAAGTGCTTGCTTGCACTTTGTGTTTGTGGTGGATGTATGGTGACGATAACAGATTCTGCTCGGGTACGTCCTCATGATTCGTTTCGTACAATTGTCAATCGAATCGCGCCGGTCTTATGTTCTTCCTACTCGTTTGCTAGATCATCGTGGTTGCAATCGGCTTCTGATGCACCCGTCTCTTCCTCGATTGCGGCCTTAGCGCTATGCTATTGTAGGCCTATTCTCGGGGCGCGAAACTTCTCATCTTCAATATCTTGACCATCGTCGTCGACCTTCGGTCTCGGACTCAGCCGTCGTGTCGAGCGGGACAAGTCGATATCTCCACCAATTTATCCTTGTAGTCGATTACTCGAACGTCGCTGCGACGCCGCCATTCGGTTCGCAAAGTGTATCTCTCTGATTAAATCTGATCTGATTTGATTTTCATTTTCTCCTAGCACAATAGTTACGGATTCATTTGATTTCATCCACTGCAGACCCGATTCGTCAGAACTGAAGATGGCACCTCCAATCCTTCCATTCCTTTACTCCTCTTCACTGTATGATTGTTTTGTAAGTAGACGTGATTCAAGGTCAAAAAGGGTTTGGCATATAGCCCGTGTTGGATTGGCCCGGAGGATAGTGAGCTGAAGAGAGCCTCCGCCCAAGTCAATGTCAGTTACAAGCCGTAGAGCTGTGCAAATCTACCCTTTGGCTGTCCGCCTGCAAAGATATCTGCCGCCGTGTCCATGTCCTCAATGGTGAGATCTGGCTTTGCTGCCAATGCAATGTTTACCTTTCGCAACAACAGATCAGACAAAGGATGTGTCCCTTCTCCGTCCTGATCATGGCCAAGGGCCACCGGCACATCCATCATTACACCCCACACGACCACCATCGCGTGAGCAAACAGGTGGATTTGCTTGTGAAGTCGTAACGTTCCAGCATATTCTGAACACATCAGGATATTCTTCACCAACCGGAACATCTCATTGGTCCTCGGCCCAAAATTTGGCAGGAAGGAAACTCCTGGTTCATCTGTACTGTCGGCTTGTACGTTAGTGGACACGGACAAATCATGGAGGCGCAGTTCCAGTCTGAGCAGAGACAGGCGGCTTTGCCAGTAATATGCAAGTGCTTCGAAATCCTCGACAGAAGCAAAATGCAGGCTCTGGCGGAGAGGCGAGGTAGCATCAGGATCACTCGAAGAGTGAACTTTAATGTTCCGCAATAGTCGCCCCTCCACTTGAGAATCTTGCAGCCTGAGAAGTGACTTCGAAAGCCTAAGCGCATCCAAAAGCAGCTGATTGTGCGGAGACGGTTGGAGTCGCAACGAGCGAATGAGCCTCACGAGCCGCGGAATGCGAATGAAGAGCTCGTTGCCAAAAGCTTTGAGCCGGGCTCGATCGCTGTCGTTGTATCCCATCCTGTCGTTGGCAAAATACTCTCGAGCAACGCTCTCGAAGGGCGAGGGCGTATTCTGGATACACGCCATGATGGCAGACTCGCAAGCGTGGAAGTCAAGGACCTCTCTCGCAAGCTGCGTGACTGGATATGATGCAGGTCTTGCTGCTAAGATTGCAGCCAACCCATCGACATGCAGTCGCGTTGGAATGCCATTCTTCTTTATCACACCCTCGAAAGGAGCCAGCAGCGCCGTCGATGCAAGTATGTGATCGTTCGGCTTTCCATGTGACTGCTTGATTTCCGCTTGCACAGCATCGAGGGCGAGCGCTAGAGCTTGGTAGCAGTCGCCAGAAGTGAATTTTAGTACGCCTCGGGCGTGCGCGCAAGCTGCGACAATGGCTTTAATAGACAGATCCAGGGCTCGTGTGTGCCCGAAGTGGGCTGGCAGATGTCGGAACCATTCCTCTTCTACGTGCTCACATCGAAGCGTATCGAGCGCATGCATGATGAAGACTGTTTCAGTCGACTGGGGTGTATGAGTCAGCAGTGCATCCCCATTCCAGCGCGCGGGATCTCCTTGGCTCGGTGGCAGATCGTTTAAAGAGCGCAACCTGGTCCACGGCATGACTGAGCAGTTGACCAGTTGTGTCTCGTCCTGTATAGTATCTGGCCGAGTGCGTGCCACCGTCCATGAAGGAAGCTCAGTGATGATGCGCGAAACGATGTCACCGGTCCTTGCGGACCGAAAATCTGCACCAGCAGTCGAACTCTTTTCGACGCTTGGTCGTCCCAAGATAGTCTGCCGGATTACACATGGAATGCCCAATCTCTTGCATCGGTGGCAAGGCGTCTGGATCGTCCGGAGCTCACCCGGATTTGGGATCTCAACTTCGCTAGGTAACTCGCACCGAATGCGCCTTTCGCGACAACCAAGGCAGATCAAGCGGGAATATTTGTCTCTTGTTCGCTTGGAGCCTGCTTGTCTTAGCTCTGACATGGTAGCTGACAAGACATACAACGATCTTTCTTCGGCATGATTTCCGCCTCTCTTCTTGGTCTGTAGATAAGTTGTAAATCTTGTCAGTTACAATGTCTCAAGAAAGATGGCCGTGGGATTCTATGGTGCAGAGGTAGACATGCTGTCTACGTAACCAGCTACTGCCTAGTTGTGGCTGTGGTTTGACGTAGTTGTGGATCAACTGAGTTTTTCATCTCCGGCAAAAGCCGAGGTAGTGGCTGCCAGCGAGCTTAAACTGATGTCTATATATATAGATATATATATTATTCTATTAAAGTCTGTTGCGGTCCCTATTTAGGTCTATGCAGACTGCAACTTCTCTAGGGAAAAACCTATCTAGGAAAACCCTTGGCTTACCGCGTGCGGCTCGCATGGTCTACGCATAGGGTCCGCGGTCCTCCCGCCTTTGCTATTGCTCTGGCGGACTAGGCCGCTATGCTTGCGTTACTCCTCGCTGTAGATATCATCCGAACAACTCCGCAGCCCTACTCTAACTAATTATTTAACGTATTATTATTAACGATAATAACTTAATAACTACTTAAGCGTTTACTTATAAGATATATACAGTAAAGGCTGATCCTAAATCCGGATTTAGGATAATCCGGATTAATCCGGGATTTAATCCTAATCCTTAATCCTAGATTATAATATATAAGGTTAGGATTTTAGGATTATCTCGATCTCGATCTATAGATCGGGTTTTACTTAATCCTAAAATCTTAGATTAATTCGGGATTTCTAGGATTTACGGATAATCTTTAACGGCCGTTTACGGCTTAGGTTTAACGCGAGATTACGGAGGTAGAATACGTATAAAGTAAAAAAATAGAAGTAGAAATTAGTTATAAGAGCTCTCGCTTAACGCTAATCGATATTAACTATGATATTTAGCTTTTATTACTTAAAGATACTTAAATATATCTCGTTAATAGTCGTAAACGACCGTTAATAATCGCTAATTAAGACGACTATTACTTAGAACTTTCTCCTCTTATACTATACTCGATTAGTTATCTTTTTTAAACCTATATAAATATTAATAACCGTTAACGATAAATAAATAAAAGAATTACTTTCGCCTTTTACGTAAGATAGTAGGTAGCGAATCGTTAAGAGAATATCTACCCTAGCGCTATTAATAAATACAGCTAGCGTAAGCTATTTAATAAACGTTAGCGGCCTTATAATATAATAAGTAAAGATTAAAATACTTACTACTACCGAATTAATTAATAACGCTAATATAGGATTTAAAGGTTTTAGCTTTAGTTCGATAATATATATACTATCGATTAGTTAGTAAGCGTAAAGAGCGATAAATAGCGGTATACTAATAGCTATAGTTCCTTTCTTAATCTCGCTAACTACTTATATAAGATATCCCTTAACTCGTTAATTAGAGCTAGTAAACGTTAGTATACGAATATAGAATAAGAGTAAACTAGAAAGAATTTCTACTAACTTAGTAATAAATATAGCGTCTTATTTAGTAACTACTAAATTAAGCTTAGTAAGAGTCGTAAACGTTTATTAACGACTATCTACTAAATACTATATCTCTAAAATCGTTTATTAACTTAAGTTTATCGATTTTATAAGACTTAACTTCGAGTTTTAGAGTAAGAGCTTTTAGAATCTCGTCTTTAGTAAAATCGATTCGATCTATTATATCGAATATATTTAAGGCTTTAATATTCTTAGACGGTTATAGGTATTCGTAAAAGTAAGTAAGTAGAGGAAAAAACGCTCTCGGTATATAGAGACCTACTATATAAGTTAGTAAACGATCGTTAATAGATTAAAAGAAAATAAATAAAGTAGGTTATAATTTATTAACTAGTAAAATTCCCTTAGATCTAGTAGCTAATCGTTATATATAAGCGTATTCGCTTATTAGCGTAAATTACTATAGGTATTATACTACGAGCTAGATTAGCTATAGATATATAGAGGTAAAAAAGCTAATTAGTACTAGTAGATAGTAGCTTTACTAGTTAGAATATAAGCTTTAAAGATCGCTAATTAACGTAGAAGTATTAGATTAATTATAGTAATAGTAGAAGCTACTTTATAATATAAATAAGTAGTAAGTAGATTCTATAACTATAGAAGAGCGTTAAAGAGATAATAAGATTATATATAGCCTTACCTTATATATACGCTAAGCTGCTTTTAGTAAGTGATTAAGTAGCTATTATATATATAGCTATAGCTACGTAAAGTCTAGTATATTACCGTATACTAGATTATAATAGGCCTATCGGCTATCTAAGCTCGTTAATACTTATTAGAACTTAAAAAGCGACTTATATATATTTTTATATATATTAGTACTATTCTAAGTAGTATTATCTTCTAAATATAAGGCTTATTATACTATAGTAATCTTTACTTAATATAATAAAAAGATCCTCGCTAAGTAAAGCTACTTAGATAACTAGTAAGTTTATAAAGCTTAAGTAAGAAATAGTATATATTATATTTAGTTTTAAATTAATAAATAAAATATTATTAGCCTAGCTATTTATATTTTATAATTAAAAGAGTTATAGTAGTACTATTATACTAACTTTAAATTATTTTATAAAGTTATACTATTTCTTTATTAGTTTACTAGAGGTATATTTAAAGCTATAATATTTCTTTATTAACTTTATCTTATTTATTAAAGTTATTATATTTCTTTATTAGTTTACTAGAGGTATATTTAAAGTTATAATATTTCTTTTTTAACTTTATCTTATTTATTAAAGCTATTATATCTTTTTACTAACTTTACTAAAGCTACTAAGTATAACTTTATCTTAATTATTAAAGTTACTATATCTACGTTTAACTTTATATTAAATATAAGCTTTTAGTACTATATAAGATAGCTCTC
>Ga0210040_10008431_pt1 | contig 12241 bp, 4 predicted proteins | sample CryGeyCG12114_NA_FD_185462 | JGI IMG/M metagenome (GOLD analysis project Ga0210040, IMG submission 185462) | Groundwater microbial communities from aquifer - Crystal Geyser CG19_WC_8/21/14_NA (SPAdes) (version 2) | ecosystem: Environmental > Aquatic > Deep subsurface > Groundwater | place: USA... | reverse complement strand
TTGAAGGCATATCGGGTGATGATTGATGGTGCTTGGTGGTTGGCGCGCGCGATGATAGCGGCGGGTGCCCCACGTTTTGGTGGGGTGGACCCTTCGTTCCAGATAATGGAGGAATGTCACAGCACGACACGACCATCCTCCTGCATGTGCTGCTTGCTCAGCAAAATCGGGATTCTGTGATTATCTATTGTCTGCGCTATTCCGTTACCATTTCGCCGTTGCATACCGCATGTTGCCGCATACGACGGAAAGCCCGAACTTTATTCTTATACGCCCAAGGATTTAACAACCCATAATAAATATTTAAAGATAATAACCGCCACTTAGATTGTATATTATACTCGGCCCTGAAACCCACACTTGTATTACCAGGAGGCGGTACACCTGGAAGCAATACGATGCTGTCATATGCAGGTGCTCTCAGCATCGGGCAGCTGGTTCACCGACTTCATCTCACGTCATCTTCAACCTTCCCATGTTTGTTCTCATCCGTTACTATTTACCGATCTCACGCTTCGTCCTTATTGACAGCACGCTATCGAAGAGCTGCTCTATCCAGAATGATATCAGTTTGATCAGAAGACGTCATGGCCGAAAGCGACTCGTTGAACAGCAAGTCTAGAGGCAGGCCTAGCCGCAAGGAGCAGATATCGAACGATTTCACATTGCTGTAAGTCCGCTCGGATAGCATTGCAATAATTGCTGACAACCGCGGAGCTTTGCAATCCTCGCTTCCACAAGGGTCGGGCCAGGCCGCAAGCATCTTCTACGCCAGTGGAAAAAGCTGAGAAGTTTACCGAAAGCCGAGCTCAAATACTACAGAATCACCTGCAAGCACTGTGCCCCAATGTTGTTTGGAGATGACAACCTGAGCCATTTCTGGCAACGATCAAAGTACACGTCGATTGGATCTGAGGATTTAGAGCTCGAGGATCTGAATCTGGCATGTATTCAATGCAATATAATTCGACGCATCGACCTCGATTGTTCCGACGGCACAACTTTCGTCAAAGTCGAAGTTGAGTTCATGGAATGGGCTAGGCTCATTCAACTTGCGTTCAATACTCTGTCTGACGATACCATCTATTGGTACCTGTCGTCCAAAGGTGCGAGGAATCCACGTTGTACATTGAGTTCATGCGATGACTTTCCACAGAACTGAGAAATCGTTATAATCCTCTTCCGCTTGCTGCACAAGCCGTGTGCCCAGATCCTGGATCAGATGCACTCGTTGCCAAGGCAAGAGGTTGGATTAACAAGTGTGTTGACTCGCACGAAGCATGTGGAATTTCGGACGGGGCGATTGCTTCCATGCCAAAACGATTGCTTAATGTTCAAGGGCAGGTGTTCCTGAAGTCCCCCGGCGAACCAGTCCGTTATTCCGCGCTCAGCTATTGCTGGGGTGGACATGACCAGCATCAAACCGTAGCCTCTAACGTAGCGGCACGCCACGAACACATCGATACATCCACTCTACCTCAGACTCTCAAGGACGCCATTCGCTTCACTCGAAAACTTGGTGTCGAGTACATCTGGATCGACTCTCTTTGTATTGTACAAGACGATCGGGATGAGTGGGCGCGAGAAGCCGCGAAGATGGCAGACGTGTACTCAGGAGCTTTCGTGGTTCTTGCAGCCACGCGCGCTCAGGCGGCAACGGAAGGCTTCTTGCAGCCGTACCGCGAACCCTACGTTATCACCTCCCAATTGAGTGCAAAACAGGTATTTAAAGTGCAGGCTCGGTATGATCAGGAGCACCAGTATTGTGGAAGTTTACACTTGGAACATCTACCACTATCACAGAGAGGATGGTGCCTTCAAGAACAGATGTTGGCTTCGCGCATCATACATTTTCTGCCAGCTGAGATCTTCTACAAATGCAAATAATAACTTATTAACAATTAATTCAATTAAATCTAGAGGTTAGAATTAGACTTAATTAGAGAAAGCCTCCCCCTAATTTAAAGTTAATTAAATTAATCTATAAAAGGAGTTAATTTAATTTAAAGATTAATAAAGGTTAATTTAAATTAGTAGTTTTAGTATAAGGTAAAGGATATAAAAGAGCACTTAATAGAAGAGTACTTAATAGAAGAGTACTTAGAGAAGTATTTAGAAGAGTATTTAGATAAGTACTTAATAGAGGAGTACTTAATAGAGGAGTATTTAATAGTAATTAATAGAAGAGTATTTAATAGTAATTACTAATCTTAAGAGATAACTTAATACCTAATATTAGCTATTATAAGATTATAAATATAATACTAAAAATATACTAAGCTTATACTAAGCCTATAATTAATAGCCTAATAAACTTCTAAACTTTAATCTACTAAATAATATAATAATAATAATAATAATACTTCTACTACTACTAATAATACCTCTACTACTACTATTATTACTTATTACTACTTTTATAACTACTACTACTACCTTATATATTATCTAAGATACTCTTTAATTTACTCTACTACTTATACTTATACTAAAAGATATATCTATATAGTAGAAAGATAAGTTAGTAAAATCTACGCTCTTAGTAAATTACTTTAGTATAGTATAAGGTTAATTTAAGCTATTAGTATAATCTTTTATATAGTTATAAACCTAAAACTTTATAGTAAGCTTATAGTCTTTTAACTCTTAAGTATAAAGTATTATCTATTATACTATAGTACTATAGCTACTACTAAATATATTTAATATATACTAATTATTTTATTAGTATCTCTTTTTTATACTCCTTTAAAGTATTATCTAGTAGCTAGAAGCTCTAGTTCTATCTTATCTTATATTACTTATATATATATAATAGTAATACTATAGTTTAGTAGATTTTACTAAGTCTTATAGCTCTTTACTCTTTATTTTTACTATATTAAACTTACTTAATCTACTTATTAGACTTATATAGCTTACTTATACGCTATCTTCTATTTTTATTATTTACTTTATACTAAGCTACTAGTATAGTACTATCTTTAAGTACTATATAAAAGCTACTTCCTCTATCTTTCTAATACTATTACTATCTTTAACTTAGCTCTCTTTTAGCTTAATTTTATTACGCTTTTTAGCTCTAGCTATAGATATTATATTTACTATACTATAGATATACTTCTACTTTTATCTCTAGATAAAGTATATAGATTATAGCTATACTAGAAGTAAGATATTTTATATATTTATAGTAGCTAAGTCTAACTTCTATTCTCTTATCTACTTTACTTTTAAGATATATACTTCTAAGTAGTGTTTAAATAAAAGTATATACTTAACTCTTTTACTCTTAGCTAACTATACTTTAAAATATATACTTTTTAGGTAGTATTAAGTTAAGTATAGTCCTTACTCTTTAAGTATACTAGAAGTAGTTAATAACTAGCGTTTAAATACTTATAATAAACTAGTAACTAGTAGCTTTATTAACTATTTTACTATTAAAGTTATTATCTTCTACTATAGGTAACTATAGATATTTTAGAGTTAAAGTTCTTTAATAAGTTAAAATAATAATAGTTTACTATTAGAAAGCCTTCTCTAAGCTTACTTATAGGCCCTATAAGCTTATTTTAATATAGCTAACTAGATTATTTTAGTATATATAGTAGTTATTTTAGATCTAGCTAAGTACTTTTCCCCTTTTCTTTAAGCTATACTAATACTTACTAATAGGTCTATCTTAACGCTTAAGCCTATCTTAATAGCTAATAAGCCTATCTTAATATAGCTAATAAGCCTATCTTAATATAGCTAATAAGTCTATCTTAATATAGCTAATAAGCTTATCTTAATATAGCTAACTATACTATTTTAGTATATATATATATAGCAGTTTTTTTTCCTAGATCTAATAGTCTTAACTTAAGTAGCTATTATAGCGCTTATATTATTAACTAAAGTAGCTATTATAGTACTTAATCTTAATAAGTAGCTATTATAGTACTTAAGGTTTTAGTAATAAGTTTAGAAGTATAGTAATAGCTATAAGGAGACTTAAAGTAACTATTTACTAGTAGTTTTATATAGATAAAGCTTTAGTTAATACTTACTACTTTTCTTAGCTAGCTTAATATAAGGTTTACTTAATTATCTAATAAGAGTTAGTAAGCGAAGAGAGTATACTTAATATTTAGAGTAACTTAGCTTTAGCTTTAAGAATCTCTTAATTAAGGTAAGAATACTAGACTAGGGCTTATTAAACTAATTACTAATAGTAATTATTTAAAGGACCTTAAGTTATAAAGTATTATACGTAAGGCTTTAAAGTATATAAAGTATTATTAGTAGCTTATATATAAGGCTTTAAGGCGTAGTATATAAAGTATTATTAGTAGTTTATATATAAGGCTTTAAGGCGTAGCGCGTAAGATATTATTAGTTAATTATATTATATATATATATAGTACTTTTAAGGCGTATAAGGTATAAGCTAGTATAGGAGTATAGAGTTAAGGTAAGTAGAAGTATAAAGTATAAGAAGTAACGTATTAAAGTGTAATAAGGTAGCTTAATTAAGAAAGCTATAATAGCTACTATAATAGTAAAACTTCTACTAACTTTTACTCTATTATTAAGCTATATATAATATACTTAATATTACTATTCTATATCTTTTATAATACTTTAGTTAATATAATACTTTACTATACCTCTAAAATATTAATCTATATATAAGAGTAGCTCTAGTAAACGTATCTAGAGTTACTTATCTTAACCTTTTTAAACCTAATTACTACTCTTACTACTTTATACTTAACTTCTACTACTTATATAAATATCTCTTTATAGAGCTCTATAAATTACTACTAGTTAAGCTACTAATAAGTATCTTTTTAAGTTATAGCTACTTAAGCTTATTTTTAAAAATATAATTATTATACTTATAGAAAGCTTAAAAGTAGCTACTAAAGCTACTATAGAAGAGCTTATAGAAGAACTAGTAGAAGTAGATACTTATATAGTAGATAACTTTAAAGGTATTAACTAGTACTACTTAAAGAAATACTATAAGCTTATATAAACGCTTAAGAATAAGAAGAGTTAAGTATATAACTATAGGTACTATATCTATCTACTTATAGATCTTAAAAGGACTTTCTTTATATACTAGTAGTATTATACTAGCTATAATAGCTATAAGTCCCTAATACTTAAGATAATATATTTAACTTTATCTATAATTAAGTATATAAGTATTAATAAGATAAGCTATAAGTATAATACTAAGAGCTTTATTATAATACTTAAGCATACTTCTAAGTAGTTATCTATCTAGTTTTTAATATAAAATAAGACTAGTATATTATAAGAGCTTACTAATAGTATAGGTAACTTTAACGTCTAAAACTTCTAGTATATAGTAGTATACTAGCTTATAGATAATAACTACTTATTATATAAGTTTAAAATACCTTTATTTAAAGAGATAGTTATATATATAAACTTAGAGGCTATAAATATATTATAAGTAAATTATAATAGTATTTCTAACTATATTATATAGTTATATTAGTTTATAAAGCTATAAATTTCTTACGTTTTATTAAAAGTAATTAGTAAGATCTATATAAGTTTTAATAGGTAGATAATAAAGAGTAGTAAGCGTAGCTTCTTTAGTATTATAGCTTACTTTACTAATACTAATAGTACTCTTAGAGATCTTTCTATTACCTTACTATAGCTTATAAGCGCTTATATAAGTAAGAAGATAGCTAAAGTTATTTATATAATATTAGAGATCTTTTATATTATAAAAGAGAATATTAGCTACTTTATCTTAGATAATACTACTACTAATAATACTACTATTAAGTATATTATAATAGAGCTTATATTTAACCTAGATTATAACTACCTTTATTACGCGCCTTATATACTTAACCTTATTAAGTAGATAATTATATTTAGTCTTAATAATAATACTTATAATAATAGTAAAGATAAGTTTAGAGTAAAAGTATAGTTTCTCTAAAAGTAGTAGAAGAAAAGGCTATTAAGTATACTAATTAATATTATTAATTATATTTAAATACTTTAATAGTATAACCTCTTTACTACTATATAGTAAGTAGTAAATGCTCTCTTATATACTTTATTAACTACTTACCTAAAGCCTATCTAGCCTATTATTACTAAGTAGAATAGTTACTATAATACTTTTACGTATATAGTTAAGTTTAAAAACGCTATTAATATATATATAAGTAACTATATTAAGTAGTAAGATTATAAAGATATATATACTTATAGTAAGCGTAATAAGTAGCTAGAAGTACTAGACTAGATAAAGTTTAGTAGACTATTAGCTACTAATTAAGTAGTTATTATAAACTATATTAATATACTATAACTTTTAAAGAAAGCGTATAAGAGCTTAAAAAGTTATAGTAAGTTTAGTAAATTTAAAGCTTTATATAAAATTATTTTATAATTTAAAGCTATACTAAAAGTATATAAGTCTATTATAAAGATATATAGAGCTATTAACTTTAACGCTATAAGTACGCTTAAAAACTATCTATTAATTAACTTACGTATAGTATAAGATAAACTTAATAAGTACTATAGTATACTAAATAACTTACTTATATACTATATTTTATATTATCTTTACTTATACTATAAGAACTACTACGTAAATAGCTAGCGTAATAAGCCTAAATAGATAATAGTAAATAAAGCTATATTATAATAGCTTTAGGCGTAGTATAAGCTACTACTAGTACTTATACTATAATAGCTAGTTCTACGCTCTAGTAACTTATATAACTTTATTACTATACTTATTAATATAGAGCCTAGCTATAATAGTAGTAATAAAGTAGCTTTATAAAACTAGCTAAAGTACTAGTAATACTTTAAGCTCTTTTAGATAACTCTATAGTTTAATAAAAAAGATAGTAACTTAATTACTTATTAGCTTACTTTATACTTAAAGTACTTAGAGCTATTAAAGCTTATAATTAATATACTAGCTATCTCTACTAGTAGTTATAAGTATAAGCGTTTATTTAGCTAGCTTAGTAATTTACTAAAGCTTTAATATTATAGTATTAGATTATAGTTACTTACTACTCTATAGTATATTAAGAGCTAGTAAGTAAATAGCTTTAAGCTACTAAATAAAGTAGTAATAATAAAGTCTATTAAAGCTATTAGTAATAAAGACTTAGTAGTAATATATAGTATATATAGCTAAGATAAAGAGTAGAAAGAAAAGATAAAGAGTAGAGAAAAAAAATAAGAAGTAGAGAGAAGAGATAAGAAGTAAAGAGAAAGTAGTAGTAGCTATAAATAGTATAATATACTAAGCACCTCTATAAGGTAATAACTTACCTAAACTATAACTTTTTTAAAATATTTTTTAATAACGTAATAGAGCTTACTAAAAGCTATTAATTAACTCTATAATAATAATATATAAAGTAGTATTAGTAATTTTATATAGTACTAGCAGTTAAAGTATATAATTACCTTCTTAATACTAAACTCTATACTTAATACCTACCTCTACTTTATACTTTATATAAATACTAATTCTACTAATTAAATTAATTAAATCTAACTCTTAGAATTAAATTAATTTAAAGAATTTATAAGTAAGATTTAGGCTTAATTAAATTACTAAGACCTCTTAAAAGTAGAGTAAATTAATTAATTTAAATTAGTTAACTTAATTATTAATAAGTCTATATAAATTAACTACTTATTATAAATATAAACTTTCTTATAACTATATAATAGGATTCCTAAGCTAGTAAAGCTAGCTACCTCTAAAATCTAACCTAGTAGGTAATAAGTTTAGTCTCCTATTTAGTAATAGGTAGACCTTAATTATAAAAGATTATAGTAGGCGTTATTTTATATATCTAGGAGATATTCTACCTACGCTCTTAGGACTTACTTAATAGGCACTACCTCTATAACTAGGAACTTATTTAGCTAGGTTATAAGAGTATAGTCTTACCTTTTAGTTAAGCTAGTATATATTAGCGTTATAGACGAAAAACGATCCTACTAAAAAAATATTATTTAGAGACTAAGCTTCTCGTAGATAAGCTCGCTGTACCTAGTAGACTATTAGTAGATTCCTATTCCTACTATACCTATATACTATCTAGTTAGCTTACAAATTATACCTATAACATTAGATTTATTTAGAAAGCTAATATACGCATCTATTACGCTTAGTAGGCTATTCGTACTAGGGCTTAAATTGGTTTCAGTATTTAGAGATTATAAAAGTGCTATATATCCTAATCGCACTATACGCCGTCCTATAGTTAATACTAATACTAGGCTTAAATTTAAGGTCTGCAGACCTCTTAACTATAATAGTCTAAACTCAGTCTTAGAATAGAGTAAGGTTATATGCTTTAGTTTGCACACCAGGAATTAAGATACGACAGTCCTACTGCTATAATATTATCTTAAGGAGAATGCGTACATTCGAGTAGGACTCGCACGTTATATCCCTTAGGCATAGTTAGATGCTTATACAACCGCTAGCACCGTAACCATAATGTAGCGCATTAGGTATCGATTAGAACTATGTATCTAATAACTTAGAGAGACTATAGAAGCTCTTGTAAGAGTTGTCTACCTATTCGCTTACAATTTGCGACCCTATTCACCTTAAACCTCCTAAAGCAGCTAATAGCTACTTTCGAGACTTGGAGTCGGTGCTTTTGCACTATCGTCGAGCCCCAATTACTTGATTGAACAGTTGAGTACGCCCTAATCTATGGTAGGGTGGCCTACTGTCCAGCATTGAACGACACCAACGAGGCCGCCTCAATGCGCAACTATGGCGAGTCCATTTATAGAATGGTAATTGCAAGGCCACCACGAGTCCGAATTGGGTCAGTCCGAAGCAAAGGATCAAAATAACTTCAATAAGCATGTCTAGCCGCATGGATGCAAGAGCATTCCATAGTTTATCTGATACAGTTTTCCTGGCTTTTGTGTCGTCAACCTCGTTGGTCAAGCACGTCTCGCCTCGGCCTGTGCGCTGCGCAGCTTTGGCAGCTAGGCTGGCGCAACCTCGAAAATCAACCCTTCAAGCCGCACCTCAGCCTCATCGCTACGCCTATATTTACTACACCATCGCCCATCACGATGACGCTGCGTATGTCCTTAGACCCTGTTTCCTACATCACATCTCATGGCTATGGAATCAGAGATTTTCAGGTTCGACCCGGATGACCACGACTTTCCCGCGGCATCAGCTGAGCCTCACTTTCCCGCCCCCGAGAGCACTGACCTGCTCGGACTCTTTGACGACGCTCCTCTCTCGACCCATGTGTTTGCCGACATCGATCTGAGCAACTTACTAGATTTGGAATTGGACCAGAGGAACGACCCGGTACATTCTGAGACGCACCCGTCATTGCTGGACCTTTCGGCTGATCAAGTCGCACTTGACGTGCAACATTCCGCACAATCGCTGACGTGTGATGCTTTGGACTGGAATGTCGCTTGGCATGGCGATGACTATTACACATTTACAACTCAACATACATCTCAAGGTGCCTATATAGTCGCATGGCCGGATGACGAGACTGTGACACAAGCTCTCACACCCGTCGTGTCCATAGAGCAGTTGGAAGATGTCAGCGCGCACCAAAACCTGCCGGCGCCTTCAACAGAACAACCCAAATGCAAAGTCAAGCGAGCGCATATCAACACTGCGACGAAGAGGCTACTCGATAGATTCTTCAGCCTTAACGCTTACCCAACTCCCAAAGCAATTGTTGCGCTGGCAGAGTTGACTGCCCTTCCCGAGCCAACGATAAGGACATGGTTCACGAACGCTCGAGCCCGAAAACACTACGCCGTATCACAAGCAGCGCCAGCCTTGCCGTCGTCGCCAACGACGGTGTCTGTCGCAAATCTCAATGCACTCAACCGAGCTTCCCCTGCACCAAGCAATGCCTCTCTGGATAGGTATCTTGCTGCATCTCGTACCCAAGAACCAGTGCCTGTACAAGCACTCGAGGCTGACCAATGTGCCACTTCCTCGTCCGTTCCCATATCGATTCCTTCTCCTCCCAGGCGGCCTGACAGCAATGCGGGCTCAGTGGGCTCGTGGAGATCGATGGGCAGTGTGGGGAGCTTCAGGTCGATAGATTCACGGGGGTCGCGCAGGGGACGGCGAGGGTGGACGACGCAAACTCCGATGTCCTTTGAGTATATCAAGGCTTTGGAAACCACGTGGGGTTCGCAGTCTCAGAAGCCTTCCAGAGAGCCGACAGTGACCGAGAAGCCACTTCGATACTTCTGTACTTGGCCCGAATGCGACCAGAAATTCCGTCATCGCTTCGAATGGGGACGACACGAAGAAGCCGTACACTACTGTCCCTACAACTGGGTGTGTTGTTCTCAGCAGCGAGGCGACGAAGCCATGAGATATTGCTTCATATGCAACAAAGAGGATGTCACGCTCCAGCACGTCATTGAAGACCACCTCTCCGACTGTGCGAGCAAACCTAGAAACCAGCGTACCTTCTTCCGTCAAGATCAACTTCAGCAGCATGTGCGGAGGCACCGTGACAAAAAGCGAGCAGCGTGTCCAACATCGCAAGTGCCTCAATTATTACTCACAGCCTGGAAAGAGGAAAATCTCGAAGTGTCCAAATATGCTTTGCATTGCGGGTTCTGCGGCAAGAGCTTCTTGACCTGGGCAGAACGCACAGAGCATGTATTTTGGCACATAAGCAAGGGTTCGCGCAAGCCAACATGGTGGCCAGAAAGACTGCCGGCACCGATTCCTGCTTCTAAACTGTAAGTTGATCCAACGTCTGAGATACTCGTAGTATGCTGATAATCTCGAGGGTCGGATCAGATACATCCTTGTTACACACTTTCGAGCAGCGCGGCAAAGCGATCCAAGAGCGACTGCACTGTACATCGTGGTCATGTCGCAATCTGCCCGATTCCCTCTCTATGCTTAATGCTACATGCTTCAGATGCGGCGATGACGTAAAACACCTGATCACAAACCCCGCGCAAGTTTTCGAATGTGCATCGACATTCTGCCGCCCCATTCACGAGTGGGCAAAAGCCGGTAGGTCAACCTCTGTGCGGAAGTTCAAGCTTCAGTGTAGCCTCTGTCCTTGGGATCGTCATGTCATACCCGACAATCTCTTGCGATATCTGATAGAGTTTGCGAAGCACGTTGTGCGGCATACTGTTCGAGATTGTGTGCAGGACGTTTTCCATGGCCACCCAAGGGAATTCTGGCTGCATATGCAAAAGGAACATAAAGCGACTGTATCCTGCCATCATGTACTGACGCGGGACCGCTGGCGTTTGGATCCATGGACCAGCCTGCAACCATCCAAGATACATGATGAGCACTCGAAGTTCAATGCGGATTTTTAGACTGTGGCTTTGAGATGGAAAATGCAGGAGCTAGCTGCTGGTCGCCAATTGCGGGGTAGTAGCATCGCCATTGCATGAAGCGTCTTGTTGACTCTCGTATCATCATACAACCTGAGTCTTGCTCCACATACCTCGTGTCACTTGTGATCCCACAGTGCGAGATCCTTTATCACGGAATGAGTCGCTCCTCTCTTCTTACGCTGTTGCCTCACTCGGGGGGTTTGGCCTCAGTTACCTCGGCAGTCGCTACCTAAATATGGGTGCGGAATTTTATCGCAAAGCCGGACCCGAAGCCATCGACATCATGTCTGCGCACCTTCCCATTTCTGTGGCGTACCGAGCCGCGGAATGTCGAAGCTTCGCAAAGCTTGACAAACTTGACAAGCCTTCAACTGCCGCTGTGTCCGCCGTCCACCAATCGAAGCAATGTCGGCTTCCGAAAAGCGGCCGAGATCGACCCAACAACCCGTCTCCCCAGCATGTTACAGAAACTGTGGAGATCCAATGCGGAGAGACTGGGGTAAGGTTGTTTTCGGTGCCTCGGTCTGATCTGATCATGACGCGTACACAACCTGAGGAGAAATGCACGCGATTGAAATATCTTTTGTCTGCTTCCCACGGTCCGTTCAACGAGCAACAACCTTTCAGTATCCCCATTACTTGGTCGCGAACATCCTCTTTGATCATATCTGAATCACTATCCGTCTTCCAGTACCCCTCAACATTCTCATCTCGAAGTGATCCTTTGCACTGCAGCCATCACCAAACATGTCCGAAACCGCAAAGATCGACCACGAAATGTCCGAACACAATGGCAGGAACATCGCGGGCATGGGCAATGACCTCAGTCGTC
>Ga0210040_10008430_pt1 | contig 12241 bp, 10 predicted proteins | sample CryGeyCG12114_NA_FD_185462 | JGI IMG/M metagenome (GOLD analysis project Ga0210040, IMG submission 185462) | Groundwater microbial communities from aquifer - Crystal Geyser CG19_WC_8/21/14_NA (SPAdes) (version 2) | ecosystem: Environmental > Aquatic > Deep subsurface > Groundwater | place: USA... | reverse complement strand
ACATTGAAGATCGAGAGGTCGTCAGCAAACTGGACGAGCAGAACGAACATGAATCAAGGACCCCTCTGCGACGGATTACGCCGCTGTGTCGTCAGCTTTGGCGGATGAAAATTGCGCCAGCATTGCGTCAACGATCTTCGAGAAGCCGATGCCCTTTGACGATTTCACCATGAACACGTCGCCCGCACGGACACTGTCGAGCACAGCCGGCATCAGGTCCTGCACGCTTTCTGCATGATGCTTCGGAAAATCGGCCGGTAGCGCATCAAGAAGATTGCGCATCAGCGGACCACCAAGAAACACGGCATCGACGCCGGCTTGCACCAAAGGTTGCGCCAAAGCGGCATGAAGCTCAGGCGCTTGGTCGCCGAGTTCCAGCATGTCGCCGAGAACGGCGATGCGCCGGCCACCGCTGCCGGGTCTGGCATTGCCAATCAACGCAAGCGCTGCCTGCATGGAAGCCGGATTGGCGTTGAAGCTTTCGTCGATCAGTTCGGCCGAACCGCCGTCCACGGACAGCGTATGGCGTCGGCCACGCCCCTGCTCGGCTTGCAGGCTGGCCAATGCGGCAGCACTCTTCTCGAGATCGGCACCCGCCAGTTCGGCCGCGCCTAGCACCGCCAGCACATTTTGCACGACATGCCGTCCGGGCACGCCAATGGTTGCGACGACATCGCGCCCATTCACGGCGACAGCAATTTCCGAACGGTCGCCGAACAGTTCGGCATCGCGCAAATGAATGTCGGCGTCAGGATTTTCCCCGAAACCCTTGATGTTGCCGTGGCCCTTTGTGCGCGCCAGCGTGGCAAGCAAGGTAAAGCGTGGATCGTCGCGATTGATCAGCGCCGTGCCTTCGATCTCCAGCCCTTCGAAGATTTCCGCCTTGGCTTCGGCAATCTCGTCGAGGTCGCGGAAGAAGCCGAGATGCGCTGCACCCACCATCGTGATCACCGCAATATGCGGTCGCACCATCTTCACCAGCGGCCGGATTTCGCCGGGATGGTTCATGCCGATTTCGAACACGCCGAAATCGACATCGGCCGGCATGCGCGCCAAGGTCAGCGGCACGCCCCAATGATTGTTGAACGACTTGTCAGCGGCATGCACCCGGCCCGACGCGCCCAGAACATGGCGCAGCGCTTCCTTGGTCGAGGTCTTGCCGTTTGAACCCGTCACCGCGATGATCTTGGCATGGCTGCGGGCGCGTGCTGCAACCGCGAGCTTGCCCAGCGCGCCGAGCACATCCGGCACGACGATCTTGGGCGTAGTCAGCCGGCCAAGCGCCGGCAGCTTGCCTTCGGACACCACCAGAACGGATGCGCCGGCCTTGATGGCCGCCGTTGCAAAATCATGACCGTCGAACTGGTCGCCCGCGATCGCAAAAAACGCATCGCCCGGCTGCAAGCTGCGGCTGTCGATCGAAATTCCGGTGACACCCTCTGGAAGCGTCCCGAACGAACGGCCGTTCATGGCGGCCGTCAGGGCTTCGCCTGTCCAAAGCGGCCTCATGCTGCGCGCTCCATGAGGGCTGCGCGTGCTTCGGCATGATCCGAAAACGGCAGCGTTTCGGAGCCGACCGTCTGGCCTTCTTCATGCCCCTTGCCGGCTATGATCAGCGTATCACCTGGCTCCAGCATCGCAACCGCCTCGCCGATTGCACGGCGGCGGTCGCCGATCTCAAGCGCGCCCGGCGCAGCGTCGAGGATCGCGGCACGAATTTCGGCCGGAACTTCGGACCGTGGATTGTCGTCGGTCACGATCACCACATCGGCAAGCCTGGTCGCGATCTCGCCCATAATCGGCCGCTTGCCACGGTCGCGATCGCCGCCGCAGCCGAACACAACAACCACCCGCCCGGTGGTGAATGGCCGCACCGAAGTCAGCACATTCTCCAGCGCATCCGGCTTGTGGGCATAATCCACGTAAACCGGTGCGCCATTGGGCGTCGAACCCACCAGATCCAGACGGCCCGGCGCACCTTTCAGCTTTTCGAGAGCCGCAAGCGAAAGCTCGATCGGCATGCCCGTGGCAATCGCCAGACCCGCCGAAACAAGCGCATTCGCGATCTGGAAATCGCCCGCAAGCGGCAGATCGATTTCAAAGATGCGGCCTTCCGCTTCGATCTCGGCGCGCTGGCGATAGCGTTCATGCTCCACACGTTTCAGCCGCAGCAAGGCGCCCTTGCGGCCGACCGTCAGGGTGCGCAAACCCGCATCCTGCGATGCCGCGATTGCTTGGTCGGACCAGGGATCGTCGGCAAAGATCACCGCCGGCGCATCCTTGGGCAGCAGCATGCGGAATAAGCGCAGCTTGGCCTCGAGATAATCTTCCACCGTCGGATGGTAATCCATGTGGTCGCGGCCAAGATTGGTGAAGGCAGCGGCCTTGAGCTGCACGCCATCCAGGCGGCGCTGGTCGAGCCCGTGGCTCGACGCTTCCATGGCCGCATGCGTCACGCCGGCCTTTGCGAGGTCGGCCAACAGATGATGCAGCGCGATCGGGTCGGGCGTGGTCAGCGAGCCGTAATCGTCCCGCCCCGGCGCCACAACGCCGGTGGTGCCGATGCTCGCTGCCGCATAGCCGCCGAAACTCCAAACCTGGCGCGTAAATGACGCCACGGATGTTTTGCCGGAAGTGCCGGTCACAGCCACCATCGTTTCCGGCTGGCTGCCGTAAAAGCGTGCCGCGAATTTGGCTAGCGCCAGCCGTGGATCGCTCACGCGGATCACCGGAACAGACAGCGGGCCGAGGTCCGCATCCTGCGCCGCGACGATCGCGCTTGCGCCGCGTGCAGCTGCATCACTGGCAAAGCGTGCCCCATCGGTTTTGCTGCCGGGCAGCGCGAAAAACACGGTGCCGGGCTCCACCTGACGCGAGTCCGCGGTCGGCGCAGTGAGTTCAGCCGCGCTTGAAGCGGACACGTCTTGTCCGCCCAGCGGCAGAATATCGGCAAAGTCCGAGAGCTTCATCGCAGTCCAATCACCCGGTTGTGCAGCCTCCCGGCGTCCGTCTGCCGAGAATCACTGTGATGATACCAGCAGTGGGGTTTCTTCGAGGCGGAAATCCGGCTGCACGCCAAGAAGAGGTGCGGCCCGCTCGATGATGTTGCGCACAATCGGCGCTGCGTTCATGCCGGCAGTAGCTGGCAATCCAGGCTTTTCCGACTTGGGCTCGTCGACGATCGACAAGACCACATATTGCGGATCATCCATCGGAAACGCCGCCAGAAACGCGTTGAAGCGCACATCCGAAGCATAACGGCCGTTCACGACCTTTTCGGCCGTCCCGGTTTTTCCACCGACGCGATAGCCCTCCACCGCAGCTCGGGCGCCCGATCCGCCTGACCCTTTGGTTGCGTTAAGCTTGTAAAGATAACGCATATCGGCGCTGGTTTGCTCATGCAGGACGCGCGTGGCTCCGGCTAATGCTTCTGCTTCCGTGCGCGGCAGGAAAGTCGGGTTCATCAACATACCCCCATTCACGAGCGCCACAGCGCCAACCGCGGTCTGCAGCGGCGTGGTAGACATGCCGTGGCCGAACGAGATGGTGATGGAATGCACTTTCTTCCAAGTCTTGGGCTCGGACGGTCGCGCTGTTTCGGGCAGCTCGGTTTTCATGCGATCCAGCAGACCCAAACGGTGCAGGAACTCACGATGCCCGTCGATGCCGACCACGTCGGCTTCGCGCGCGGAACCGATGTTGGAGGAATAGATGAACACTTCCGGCACCGTCAGCACGCGTCCCTTGCCGTGAAAGTCGCGGATCGTTTGCCGACCGATGGTGATGGGACGGCGCGCATCAAAAGTCGAGTTGAGGTTCACCTTGCCTGAATCCAGCGCCATCGCGGTGGTGAAGCTCTTGATGGTCGAGCCCATCTCATAGGTGCCTGCCGACATGCGGTTCAGGCGGTCCTTTTCATGGGCGTTGAAGGGGTTGTTGGGGTCGTAATCCGGCACGGAAGCCATGGCGACCACTTCGCCGGTTTTGGCGTTGAGCACCACGGCGCCCGCGGCAATGGCGCGATAGCGGCCGAGCGCCTGCGTGATCTCATCATGCACGATGTGCTGCACGCGCAGATCGATCGACAGCTTGACCGGCTTGAGGTCCTTCGGGTTGGCAAGACCGCTCGCCTGCAGATCGGCGAGCCCCTGATCATCGATATACTTCTCCATGCCGGAGATGCCCTTGTTATCGATGTTGACGAGGCCGACGATATGGGCGGCCGTTGCACCGCCGGGGTAGAAGCGACGCTTTTCCGTGCGGAAGCCGAAGCCGGGCACGCCCAGATTCATGATGTCGGCCTGCTGCCTGGGCGTCAGCTGGCGCCGCAGCCACACGAAGCCAGCACCGCTTTTCAGCTTGTTGTAGGTCTGCTCATAGTCGATGTCGGGCAGAACCGTGGCGAGCTTTTCCAGCGCTTCATCGGCATCCACGATGCGCCGTGGCTCGGCAAACAAAGACGATGTCTTGATGTCCGTTGCCAGAACTTCGCCGTTGCGGTCGACAAGGTCGGGGCGGGACGCGGTGACGCGTGAAGCCGGCCCGGTACCCTGATCCGGTTCCATCATCGCAAGGTGAACCAGGCGGCCCGAAATGGCGACGTAAAGCCCGAAAAACACCGTCATGGTCATGATCAAGCGCGGCTTTGCGCGGCTTCCCGCAGCCTTGCGCTGACCGTCCACCACGATGCCGCTGCCCAGCGCCGTTCCGTTGTTTTGCTTGCGCCACTTGCCGATCATGGTTTGACGCCTCCGGTGGTGATTTTGTCGATGTGCTGCAGCATCTCAGCAATTGTGTCGACCGATGGGTCGGGCAGTTCCGGCGGCCGCTGCGGAATGGTGTCGAGCGTCACGATCTGTTGCGGCTCCACGGGCGCGAGGCCGAGTTCGGTGGCGTAGGTTTCCGTCAGCCGTTGCAAGCGTCCAGGCTGCGTCAGCAGGCTCCAGTCCGCCTTGAGGATGGAGATCGTGTCTTCCTCGAAACGGATCTGCTGCTCGAGTTTGGCGAGCTGGTCGAACTGGTTTTCGGCATCGTGTTTGGTCTTGTAGGTGAAGGCTGCGGCCGCAACCATCATCCCGATCATCACCATGTCGGTGGCTCGAAACATCATTCTATCGGTCCTTTTCGACCTGGATGTCAGGCAGCCTTGGCAGGCCGAACAATGAAAAATCAGGCGCGCGTGCCGGCGCTTGGCTGCGGCGTGCGCTGCGCAAGCGGGCCGAACGGGAGCGCGGATTGACGTCTTCTTCCGCTTGGCTGGGCGCAACGGGTGTTGCCGGACGCTGGAAAGTCGGCTCTTCCACCGAAACCGCGGGCAAATGGCGTGACCCACCGGCCGAACCGGAACGATCAGCAAGAAACCGCTTCACGATGCGATCTTCCAGCGAATGGAAGCTCACCACCGCAAGCACACCGCCGGGCTTCAACACGCGCTCGGCGGCAAACAGCGCTTTCGCCAGTTCGCCGAGCTCGTCATTGACGAAGATACGCAAGCCCTGGAACACGCGTGTCGCCGGGTGGATCTTCACCTTGGGATTGCGACCCACCAAAGCCTCGATCGCATTCGCCAGATCGCGCGTGCGCTCGAACGGCTGATCCACGCGCCGCTTTTCGATCATGCGGGCAATGCGGCTTGCCTGCTTTTCTTCGCCGAGAATACCGAAGATGCGGATGAGGTCGCCCACCTTGAACGTGTTCACCACCTCGGCGGCCGTTGTGCCCGCCTGCGCCATGCGCATGTCGAGCGGTCCATCGCCGCGAAACGAAAAGCCGCGCTCGGCCTGATCAAGCTGCATGGACGACACGCCGACATCGAGCACGACGCCGTCCACCAATCCGTCGCCATGGATATCGAGGCTGGAAAACACATCCTGCACGAGGCGCAAACGCCCCTGCGACTGATCGACCAGTGCCAGCCCGGCAGCGATCGCGTCTGGATCGCGGTCAATTGCAACCACCGAAGCACCGGCCTGCAGCAGCGCGGACGTATAGCCGCCGGCACCGAACGTGCCGTCGATGAAACATTTACCCGTAGCCGGCTCCAGCGCCGCCAGAACTTCGTTCAACAGAACCGGAATGTGGCGAGCCGGTCCGCCACCGGCCGGGTTCTCCGAGCCGTGACCCGCCATCATTCCGATCCATCTCCATTGCCGAGGCGGTCGGCCTGGCGTTTGCGTGCCAAAAGCCGCGCCCGGACGGCGGCGGCATGGCGTGATAACTGCGCCGGTTCCCAGATCTGGAACCAGCTGCCGCGCCCCACAAAGGCAACATCCGTCGTGATGCCCGTATGCTCGCGCATGAACTCCGAAACGGTGATCCGCCCTTCGCTGTCGAAGCGCAGAAACGCACCGTCCCCGTGATAAAAGAAGGACAGATCTTCCGCCGTTTGGAGAAGCGGGTCTTCCTGCGCGATCCGCGCTTCGAACTGGTCCAGAAGATCCGGCCCGCCGACATCCAGCGCCGGCGTGTCCAAAGCGCGCAGCGCGTACAGTTCTGTGTAGCCGCGATGCTGAATGATGGAGCGAAAATGGGCGGGAACCGAGACGCGCCCTTTGGCGTCGATCTTGTTCACTGCGCTGGAAAGAAATCGCTGCATTCCGCGCTGAAACCGCTTCCTTGAAACCGCCGGCCTTCAATCCCTGATCAGGCTCGCCCAGCCCGATGGATCCGATGAAATCCCCACACCCGGACACGGGTTGACCCACCAGCGGCCATCGCGGCAACCGGATCGTCTTCGCTTCCTGAAAGGACTGGAACAACAAACGAAACTGCATTTTGGGATACCATGGGCCCCTATGGGCGTCAATGGGAACGGGGTTTGTGTGGCGAGTATGGGGCTGGTTCGGGCGGCGTTCGCTCCTGAAGAGGCTTGCCCCCGTTTATCGCTCATTAAGGCTAACGAAGTGTTGCCAAAGCTGTTGAATGGCACTGCTCGGACGAGCTTTCGACACGACCCACGGCAAAGCGCGCCACAGTCATGATCAAACTGCAGCGTGCGGTTGTTCCGCAGATGATGTGAGTGCCAGCCGGCCTATAAGCCGGGTTCTGTATGGCCCCTGCCCTTGCGAGCAGAAACGTGGCGGCCATTCTTCTTGGACGCATGTTGCCATGCGCCTCACGCAACCTACCCGGATGACAAGGCTGAAAACCGCCCCGAAGGTTGCCCTTCGCGCCATCCCTATTCGGTTTTGCTCCCGGTGGGGTTTGCCTTGCCGATCCTGTTGCCAGTCTCGCGGTGGGCTCTTACCCCACCCTTTCACCCTTACCCGCTAACAGGGCAATCTTTTGCAAGATCGCAGAAGCGGGTGGTTTGCTTTCTGTGGCACTTTCCCTGGGGTCGCCCCCGCCGGCCGTTAGCCGGCACCGTGTTTCCCGGAGCCCGGACTTTCCTCACCCGCGGCCTTTCGGCCCTTGCGGCTGCGGCCGCCCGGCCGGCTGGCTCGGCCATAAAGGCCGTCGGGCGGCGAAAAGCAAGGGCTCGCAGACGTTATCAGGCGCCGGCGAGAACGCGCTTCACCTTGGCGCAATAAGCAGCCGAGATCGGGTTCATGCGCTTGGCGCCGTGACCGGCATTGTATTTGAGGATCGTGCCGCAAGTGGAGCCGCCGCCAAGATCATGCGCCTTGGCAAGATATTTCATGCCCCATTTGATGTTTGTGTCCGGATCGTAAAGCGCCTTGGTGCTGCCGGTATAGCCCAGCATGCGCGCCGTTGCCGGCTTGATCTGCATCAGCCCGACTTCGCCGGCGCTGCCGCGCGCATCGGCGCGGTAATTGCTTTCCACGCGGATCACGGCATGGGCGAGGTTCACCGGAACCCCGTAGGCCGAGGCATAGCGTGACACGATGGTGGAGTATTTGCGCCCGCCGCTGGACTTCACGGAAGCGACGCTTTTGCCGCCATCCTCGCCAACGCTCTCGTCGAGCTTGATTTCCTTGACGCCTGGAAGGGAGGCGTACTTCTTGCTGCTGGACCGTTCAACGGCAATCAGCGCCGGCCGATGCGGGCTGTTTGCGCCAACCGGTTTGGCCCTTGCCGTTTCAACCGGCTTGGTCGCCGCGTCGCCGACAGAGCCTGTTGTTGTCGGATCAACCTGCGCCTTGTCGAAGAACCCTGGAGCCTCGGCCTGAGCCGCGCCCATTTGCGCAAACGTCGTCAACCCGGCGGCCAGAGCCACCGCCATCACGGTCCTGATTGTCATAAAAACCTGTTTCGTCTGACTGCCGGATCCCCGGCTACACTGCACTGGCCGAGGGGGTCAGAACCCGGCCCGGCGTCGGAACGGTTGTGCAATCACGCAAAAGGTTGCGCCAAAAATGACGGGCAAAGTAACGTTAATCTCGGTTATGATATATTCCGTGATCAGCCGCTTCATGTTGAGGCGGCAAACCATCGATCAGTCGCTGCAATGTGCGCGTGGTCGAGCGGTCGATCAGGCCGTCGATTCTTTCGGGTCGAAAGTGCCTTTGGAACGCTTCCAGCGTGATGCGCGACGCCTCGTCCAAGACCCCAGTAACATCAACTCTGTAGCCGTAAACCTTAAGCCTACGCTGCGTTTCGGCGACCTCCAGCGCTTGCGCACCGAGGCCCAAAGGCACGTCTCTCCCCACCGGTTCCGGCGCCACCCAATGACCCACGCCGGCCGCATGAAGCGCACCCCATGGAAAGCGTTCGCCGGGGTCGATCTTGCGTCCTGGTGCGATGTCGGAATGGGCGAGAACGGATTGCGGCTTGATCTGATGACGTGTCGCAATGTCGCGGCATAGTGCGACCACGGATGCGATCTGAACTGCCGGAAACGGCTGATAGCCGTGGGTGTGTCCGGGATTGACGATCTCAATACCGATAGAATGCGAGTTGATGTCCTCAATCCCGCCCCAAAAACTGCTCCCTGCATGCCAGGCACGGTCACATTCCCGCACCATTTGCACCACGCAGCCATCCTCATGCACGAGATAATGCGACGAGACCTGGCTTTCGTCGGCGCATAACCAGTCTTCCGCAGCCTGTCCGCTTTCCATGCCGGTGTAATGCAGGATGATCAGATCGGGCGCGTTGCAGTCGCGTCGGGCGCCACAATTCGGCGACGGACGAACAGCCGCCGCGGCATAATCAGGCGCAAACAGCGTCACGCGGGAACCCGGCTCTTTTCGATCATCTCGTAGGCCCCGTTGATCGCGGCCAGCCGGTTCGTCGCAATCGCGATGAAGTCCTTCGGCATGCCGCGCGCGATCAGCCGGTCCGGGTGGTTTTCGACAACCAGCGAGCGGTAGCGTTTGCGCACAAGATCGAAGTCGGTGTCGACAGGCAAATCGAGCACGGCATAAGGATCATTGCCGGTCGGCCGGGCATGACGCGCCAGAACGCGATTGAAGTGCACGGCATCGATGCGGAAGATTTCCGCAATGCGGCGAAGATAAGCGACCTCGCGCTCATGCACGATGCCGTCGGCTTCCGCGATGAAAAACAGACCGTCGAGAATATCCTGCAACAAAAGGCAGTTGTCGTCGCCTGTTCCGCAAAGGGCGGCGAGTTGCCGCGCATAGGTCTCGAAGCCTGCGGTGTCACCTTGGGCGAGGTTATACACGCGCTGCACATTGCGCATCTCGCCGGCCGGAACCTCAAAGATGCCGTGAAACGCCCGCACCTCATCTTGCGTCACCACGCCGTCGGCGCGCGCCATCTTGGCCGACAAGGCAATCATCGCGATGGAAAAGCCCACCTGCCGCCGCAAAGCGGGATCGCCACGAAACGTGGCGCGGAGCGTTTCCAGCAACGAGCCGACGCCCGACGCACCCAGCGCGGGAAGACCGGCAAGAGCCACACCAAGACGGGACCAAATCGTGTCCATGACCGACCTCTGAAGCGAATGCGCCCTGTCTAGAAGAACATCCCTGCCTTGGCGAGAGATGAAGGGAATGGGACAAATGCCGGGAGGTGCCGTTTGGATGCGAAGAGTCCCGCTAATTTGCCATGGCCCGTAGGGCTGCTGACACAAGCGCTTGCGGCGCGTAGCGTTCATGCCCGGGTGTCAGGCCCATGCGCACGACAATGAGTTGCTGCGACGGAACAACCGCGATCGATTGGCCGTCATGTCCAAGCAGCCAATATGTATCGTCTGGCAGTCCTGCGGCTTTGTCGAGATCGCCCCCGTCGCGCCCGGCATCCGGTCCTTCCAGCCACAACTGCCCCCGCCCGTAAGCGCCATTGCTGGCGGGCGCCGGCTCCTGCATGAAGGCAACAAAGCCCGGCGGCAGCACCGCCCTGCCATTCCAAACACCATCCTGGAGAAGAAGCTGCGCAAAGCGCGCCCAATCACGCGCCGTTGCATAAAGGAAAGACGAGCCGGCAAAGGTGCCTTGCTCATCCACCTCCAACACCGCGCTCGTCATGCCGATCGGCTCAAACAAGGCGCGCCTCGGCAAAACCAGCGCCTGATCCGTCGCAGCCCTCTGCCAGATCCGCGAAAGCAGAACCGCCGTGCCGCTGGAATAACTGAAGCGGCTGCCGGCCGCTGTTTCCATCGGCAGCGAAGCAGCAAAATGCGCGGCATCGGGTTCCAGGAAAAGCATCCGCGTCACATCGGTGACCTCGCCATAATCCTCGTTGAACGCCAGGCCGCTCGACATACCCATGAGGTCGAGAATGCGGATGTCACGGCGATCGTCAGCACGCCATTGGCCAAACAGGTTTCTGCGATCCACCGTCAGCCGGTTCTGACCAACCACGATGCCAAGCAGCGCGGCATTGACGGTTTTCGTCATCGACCAGCCAAGCAGCGGCGTTTGCGCTGAAAACGCCTGACCGTAACGCTCCCCGACAATCCGGCCATTCTTCACCACCACCACGGCGCGCATCCCTGCGCCGGTAAGAGCCGGGTCATCGAGCGCAGCACTCAGGGCTGCATTTTCCGGTGGCGAAACCGTACTGCCTTCCGGCCACGGCGCATCACCTAGACCAGCCGTTTCGTTCTCAACCCGCAAAGCCGGCGCTTGGGCAAACTCACCGGACGGCACCGAACTGCAGCCGAGACCCGGTCGGTGAAGCGCATAATTGCGGCCAAACACGCCCAGAAGTCCCGCCGTAACCGTGCCCGCCTCGCGATCCACGGAAACCCGCATCAGGCGCAACAAGGGATGGCCCGGCGCCTGGACATCGACGCGCAGCACCTCATCGGGATCGCGCCCGGCAACAAACACGTTGGAACACACGATCTTTGCCGCATAACCGCTGCCGACGCGGATCAGGTCCGGCGGCGCCACCGCAAGCCAGGCGGCAAGCCCGGCGACAACCAGAAAAACGAGCCCCACCAGCCCCTTGGCTGCAACCGTCATCATCCGCATGCCCAAACCCCTGCCCGCCAACCATCCTCGGCTCTAGCCCGCGCCGACGTCAGCCTTTTGAAGGTCACACAAAAATCACTGGCCTTCGAGCAGCAAGCACGGGAAACGACCTGCGACATCGGCCGATTTCGTCTTCGGCAACAATTTGGTTACCATGATCGGGCATTGGTGGTCATAGGTTCGAGGTGAAAGGAAGCGTTTTGGCTTGGAAACGATCGATCTTGCGCAGCCTGGTCGCCTTAATAGTGCTGGCTCCCGTGGCCGCCTGCTCGACCGTCAGCTATGATTTCGCCGATGTGAAGCCCACCGCGACAAGCACCACGCTGGCCAAGTTCCAGAGCGGCTTGGCTTATCCCCGCTTCAACGACCGCAAGCCGCATCCGTGGGACAAGGCGCTCGGACCCACCTCCTATGCGGTTCACGGCACGGATGTTTCCAAATACCAGGGCCGGGTCGACTGGGGCGTGGCGCGCGAAAGCGGTGTATCCTTCGCCTTCATCAAGGCCACCGAAGGCGGCGACCGCGTCGATGCCATGTTTGACGACCATTGGCGCGAAGCCAAAGCCGCCGGCATCCCGCGAACCGCTTATCACTTCTACTATTTCTGCCGCACCGCCGCCGACCAGGCCGATTGGTTCATCCGCAACGTGCCGCGCGATCCCCATGCCCTGCCGCCGGTGCTGGACATGGAATGGAATCACATGTCGCCCTCCTGCAAGAAGCGTCCTCCCGCTTCCGTGGTGCGGGCGGAAATGAAGATCTTCCTTGAAAAGCTGACCAAGCACTACGGCAAGAAGCCGATCATCTACACCTCGATCGACTTCTACGAAGACAACCGGCTCGACCTGTTCAAGGGCTATGACTGGTGGCTGCGTTCCGTTTCCGCCCACCCGCATGTG
>Ga0210040_10008429_pt1 | contig 12243 bp, 4 predicted proteins | sample CryGeyCG12114_NA_FD_185462 | JGI IMG/M metagenome (GOLD analysis project Ga0210040, IMG submission 185462) | Groundwater microbial communities from aquifer - Crystal Geyser CG19_WC_8/21/14_NA (SPAdes) (version 2) | ecosystem: Environmental > Aquatic > Deep subsurface > Groundwater | place: USA... | reverse complement strand
AGGAGGGATGTTTACTCCGTAAAAATTGGTCCCCCGATCTTCCTCATTGAATGAAACAGATTCAATTCTGGGAGACTCGGGCATTTTGGAAAGCTATGATACACAAAGTTAATGGTATTATAAATATTTAGTCATAAAAAGGAAATATCAATTTACTAAAATAAATGCTTAAAATAATTCGTTACCTAATAAAATCTTGATGAATTTAAAATGAAAAAGTCCAATAGTTGAAGGACCAATACTAAAAATGAGTTCTTTAAAGCTTGTTTGAATTTTTACAAACACTTCTTCTATCTACAGTTGTATTAATTTAATATTTGGTTTTCAGGGCAGCAATACCCGTGGTCAACTATTTACAAGCAGAGCGAATTTGTGCACACCTTTATCCCCCGGAAACTCAGAGTCAATTGATCATTCAAGGATCAGGACAAACTCTGGCATAACCCAGAGTTTGAAGTCAACAAAAAAAATTACCGTGGCAACCTTAAATCAAATGGTAAAATAGTGCACGCATCATATCGAAACCCAACAATATGTTTCCTTTTAACGTTGAGTTGTAAGTAATTACGCTTTAATAGGGTCATTAAGGAAATTTCACTAATATCAAATAAGTCATTAAAAAATCCAGAACAACCAAGTTAAACGTTTATCGTCTGTTGGTAAATACAACTGTTTTAGAAAAGCCCGCAAAGTTGCTTTTAGAGTCACGCGCTTCCCCTCAATAATATTTATGTTTGTTCCCATTTACACCATTGAAAAATAAAAGATATGTACAGTCAATATTAAATTGACAATGATTAAATTGTAGACGTTAAAAAATTAGAACAATTGATTTTTGACTTCTGGAATTGTAACTGATTTTAAAACTTATTCTATTAAACTAATAAAAGTAAGTAAGATTTCAACCAAGTTAATTAATCATTTACTGAGGATTTTTTTTCTGCAGCAGAGTATTTATTCATTTCGAATTTGTAATTTTTAGGAGTTGAAGTATGAATAAAAATATAAGTTGCTTACTATCTGGTGCCTTTATTAGAAAAAAACAGTACGAAAATAATTTAACGTATCAGAGATAAATAAAAACCGAAATAATTTCGTTGATTTTCAGTTTTTGTGCATTTATACCTTTTTAATTTTGACAGCAAAACTAAATCATCAGAAGCAAACTCGGCGCATACGTGTAAGTAAATACCGTTTGTATTTTGTTGTCTAAATCGACGACCTCCAAAATTCCCACCATTGAAGAAAGTTACTCATAGACTTTTGGACGATAAACCTGACTGCGGAGAAGGAAGTAGGGAAGTAGCCAATGACCAATGCGAAGAGCTATGGAACTAAACAAAGAAATTTTACCACTGGGAAAGTTACAAATTAAATATACAGATGTCTCTTGCCTATTGAAAGTCCCACTTTCGGGATAGTATTTATTAGCTTAATATGGCATTTGCAGTAGGTCTTGTATTTCAGTAGTTTGTTTGGCTCGCAGCTCATTCATTATAGAGAAATATTCGGTTGACAGTAGAAAAAATAAAAACAAATTGTTCATACGGTTTGTGCGTGCAATATTGTTCTTAAAAAAGATAATAATAAAAAAATGGATGGATTACAAGCAATGTTAACACATGTATAGTTTAGGATACATATAGAGCTCTTATTCAATTCGCAACCAGCAATTTTCCTGGAGCAAACAATGAAATGAAGAAGCATAATCTATTTTAGACGGTGTACTACATAAAGATATTTTTAGGACTTCACTCAGACAGCTACACAAAAAAGTAACGAAAGGAAACTTTTACAATTAACTACAGTGGGGCGAAAACACAACAATTAGGCGATTAACTACAGCACAATTCATTTTTAACAACTCATCGCGATAAGGACTAAATAAAATAAAGAGTAATGCAATTTTCGGACCGCATATTAGACACCGAGCACTGCTGTGTCGAAAATGCAATACCAATAAGAGAAAACCACTTGTCCTGATTTCATTTTATTTCCAATAAGAGGGTTCCGAAGACATCAAACGAAACATAATTATAGAACCGTTTGCAATGGGGATTTAGAAAAAGCAAGTTTTGGAGTACCGTAGAGTTGACTAGCAATCCCCATGCTATTCCAACTATCTAACTCCATTTTTACCATCCATCCATCCAACTAATAATGCAATGTGTGTAGCTGGGAGCCACAAGACGTGAGACTGATTGACTGACTGACGAGTACATATTAGATGACGATAATATGAGCTGAGCAGTTTGTTAGATGGTAATGGAAAGTTGAGAGAAATATTCGCTTCAAAGCACTTTCTTTTTCTCCTCTTTTCAAATCTCGCGTACGCTTCCCCACTTCACAAGTACACACAACTTGATTTCTCAAATCCTTTTTTCTTTCCCTCATTTATTCCCATTCTGCGTCTTTAATTAGATCTTCAACTGCTCACTCATGATGTGGCTACATTTATCATTCACGTCCTACTTCAGTCAACCAGTGCATAGTTGACTCCCATTTGTATCACATGGTTCAATTACCAGTGTCATTAGCATAAATAATGAGCTGGAGTTACAATTCCTCTGGACCAATAATATATTGCAACATTACATTTAATAGTTTCATGCTCTTCTAATTGATGCAAAGTCGAGAGACCTTATTGGTCTGCAAGATCTATCAATACTTATACGAAACTCTACTGCTTTGGTTAGTTACACAAGGCTATTATTGTAATTGGATAAGATATTCTGAAAAGAATACAAGTGGGGATGGGAAATCGTGGAATCTGAAAATGTTCCGTGGAAGACAAGTATTTTATAAAAGCGTGAACGCATTCATTCAGCTAGCATTTAGTGTGAAAGGATGATCTGCAGAGTGGCAGCAGTCCAACATACAGATGTGTATCTAAGAATGAAAAAAGGTATTCAGCTCTATATAATGATTGCGTGGGATGGATTCTCTATAGTTGTGCTAAAGGGAAGTATGGATTGCTGCGAGACTGTCAGAGTATGTTTTAAGCCATGTGGCGGAGCTCCCAGAGCCGAGTTTTCTAACTTCACGGCGGATTAAGCGTCAAGTCTGGTCAGAATGAATTCACCGAACCGAAAAGGAGGGAAACAGTGAGCGAGTGAACCACGCAGACTGTTCCAGCATATGTATTCTCACAACAAGGGATGGTGAGTGGAATTCCACTTTTTTTCGAATTTGAGGAAACAAAGTGAATATTTTGGTTAAAAAACAAATTTTGAGGAAAGTAGTTGCTGACATAGTTGCAGTTAAGTAATTAAAACAAATATTTATTTTTTTGTGCTATAAACAAGCTATATGAGTAAATGAATATATTATCAAATGGATACAAACAAGCCGTAATGATTTATATGTGGTCGTGGTGCGTGTACGTTGCATACCTGTGATGAATTTTCGAATCTACCTGCGTTTGTTTGTAGAGAGAGAAGTAATAGTATACATCAAATTATAAAGGCAATGGCACACCTAGAGGTAACTCTAGGTATTTTGCTTTCAACACTTGCACTTACATATGGTCGTCGCTAATCTCGTGTTGGACGGCGTCTTCACCGACTATTTGAGTGCATTATACCCTTTGAAGATGAAACGCGCAGCCAACTTAATAAATGGGACGGTTAGTGTTTGAAACGGTGAACCCTTTTGAGAGCATTATTTGGCTATAATGAGGCTTTAGGACTAGGACAAAATATAAATAATGCTACAAATACTTACTAATCTGCTACCCCCATATGATGCCGTAGAGAGTGAATTGAAGTCGGTATTCAAGAAAAGGATTCGATCCTGCAGATAACAGTTTTCCTTTTAGATTTCTACATAGTCTCTGTGTAAAACATGTTCACTGTGTATACAAGGAGTGCACAAAAGTAACCCACTAAGGGGGTGAAATTCTATCACTTTCTTAAATACAGAGTCTCAGCTTAAGCGAATGAAATTGATTTGGCATCTGATTGTTTGTTGCTGGTTCTACTTTGTATTTTAACACCCCATGAATTATGCTGTTAGTTAGTTCACTGGAATATAAGTATTTTGAAAACCCAGGTTGGATGGCAAAGTCTCGGTCGTTAAACACATATCATAGGTGATTTTTACAGCAAGTTCATTCCACACCTACCCAATGCATGCTTAAGATTATATACAAACGGACGCATTGTCAGCTAACAATTTCTATCATTAAGCATTAAGTAATCAGATTTCATGCGTTTGTGAATTTCCTATTCAACGGATTAAAATCCTTACAGAGATTTCCGAATTTCATATCACGTTGGTACAGCATGATAAAATCATTGTTTCCATCAATTGAAACCAACACAAGGAACTATGATCCGCTTTGAAGTGGTGTGGAACTCACAACTGTGCGATGGTTAATTGGATTTGGAAACACTTTCCATTGAAAACTATAATGCCTATAGAATATGCCTACGGAATATACTGGGCTAGTAAAAACGCAGCATTCATCTCCATCTACAGCAAGAGAAGATATAGGAAGTGTCAGTGAATGATGTAAGCATGTTTTGTACACTGCTAGAATGAGATTTTGGCTTGAACGCAGTTGAATTGATTTGCTTCATGTGTAGCAAAACAAAATTGATGATTGGCACTAACCATCATCATTAAAGAATGAAAAGGCTTTTGAATTCCCGAGTGTATTACATTAATACATTGTGTAGTGATTTGTACGACTTAAGCGTACACAGTTAAAAAATATACAAATTAGTTAGAGCGGAATCGTTAACGTGTCTTACAAATGGGAGACATTGTTGACCTTACATTGTATGTACTGTACATGAAATGTTAACTTTTCCCCTCTCTATTTGCTCGCTCTATTATTTATTGCTCCTTCGTGAACAGCTAATGCAAAAGGTCAGCCTGTGCAGTACACAATGCAAATAATGTGATAGACTGCAATTTAATTACGATATTATCACATTTACTTTGTAACTAACTACTAACTCACAGCCCCATAGCATCAATCATAAAGCTTTTTGTTCTCTCTCAATGCCTGCATATATTTATTCCCTTTGCTTATTGTTCTGAGTATGAAATCATCATTTCTCATCCAGAGATCGTTAAGTAAACTACCTACCTACTAAATTACCTCCCTTAAATACTGTGGGGATAAAACAAAATTCTCAATCTCCTTTTAAAAGCTGAACAAGCACTAATTAGTTACCTTCAACCTTACATTTCGATACCAAGATAAACATCTCCCAATTTTGCCTCACACGATAAATTTTGAAATTTTTTAATCTATTACAAACAGCGTACAAACCGTCTCATTGTAGTTTTATGTGGAGCTCGTGGTTTTCTTTCCTATAAAAAAGCTCGATAGAATGATATAAATGCAGGCAGGGACAATTTTTTAGCTCAAATACGGATACACAATGGGAGCTACACGATCCTGTGGCCTTTCGCCTTGGTCATTGGCACTTTTTGTTAGTCATTGTATAGCTGCAAAATAATGTGGAATCAACTAGGGTGGTAGTGCTATTTATTATTGTTACTGGTACTTACCATACCAGCCGGTTAACTGGTACATTTACAAGTAAAGAAAAGGAAGGAACGAGCACTGCACCGTGATGATAATGGATGGAGAAAACGAAATCAGAGAGCCCGTCATGTCATCATGCATCACACTACTACAGAAGGCCACACACTCCTCATGAAGCACAATGGGCGCTGTGCACGTGAACACAGTGCATTTGATAAATGATCCCCCTGTTTTCCTAGAAATTAATACCAGTATCACTTTCATGCCTCGTTTTACACTTTTATTTATTGTTAGTTTACCATTGTGTGCATTTTACTTGACGATTGGCCTGCCCTATGCAGTCAGCGGTTGACTCATGTTCCAACAACTCAATTATGGGCCAACAATACTTAACTGCCACTAATACGCTGTATAATATGACTTTTCATTCCACACAGGTCAACCTAATGTCAGTTAGTTAGTTAGTTACTTGCTTACAACGTTTCGTTTCGTTAGTTAGGTGCTATTACATATGCTTACGTATATTATCATTTGAATTATGCATTTCATTCTTTGCTCACATGTATATTGCAATAAAATTAATCGCAAAATGTAGCATGCACTGTGCAACGATTATCTGCCTGCACAATAAAATGTGATTTGGTCTAAAAATTAGGTATGCATCTCAATGTGACTTAAATGGAATGGTAGGATCCGCTGAAAATACCATAAAATTTCCGATAACTGATTACATAATTTTTACACAGACATCTTAATCCTGGGCCCATCCAGCACGCATCAGATATTTATTTCATCCGTTAGTTTTAAAAACACTTTAATTTTTTCCCTTCAAGTGCGAACTCTGTACAGACTGAGACAGGTGAGCACTATGGATAGAACGCGTATTTATTTTCCTACTTGAACGCCGAACAGCCAAGTGTCATATTTTCAAAATGATTCTTATTCAGTCCGTATCCAACTCATCAACGATGTGGCGTCATACTATAAAACACTGCATGAGAACAATTCTTCAGTTGCACAACTAATAAATTCTTTCGCCACATTATATATTTAGATCGACAAACACAACAACATTGACTAATATATAAATGAGACGAGCTTAAAGACTGGAAATGAAGATATGGTTCTAAATGCATATATCTGTTTACCTAACTAAAGTGGAGTCGGTGAGCCTGAAATGACGGGAAAGAAAAAACAGAAAGACGATGACGATAAGTACTGGAAGGGTGAACTCACTAACTATATTCCGTGGTGAAGGGCAGGTCATAGATGAGAGTGGGAGGGATGAGATTTTGAACGGGCTCTGCTCATTCCCTCCATGGAGGAGAGATGGATGAGAGAGGAGTTTCCACATGACTACACACACTGGATGCCGCAGCAAGTAAACACAGGCGAGTAGTAAAATGAGGATAAGGACTCAACAATGAAGGACAATGGGACGACTCATTGGACCCAATGGTTTATTGTGCGAGTGATAGGATGATCATGTCCATTCATCATGGACTCTCAAATAAAGACCCTTTGGTGGCTCCCTCACTTTATTTGAACGTCCCTCAAGAGCGCATTTCCTGTATCTTTCAACTCAATATCCGCTGTCAAGTGAGCTTAACTAAAAATATAATAAGGCCATCGTAATAATTATTATTGGTCTTAGACACTATAGTTACTAGAACTAACTAACTAACTAACTATGGCCATCATGCATAACTTTTTTGCGTAATAATGATCTCTGGTTGTGGTCCAGTAATGATGAAGGGAAATGCCGATTCGCAGTGTGAAGTTATTACGTTAGCCATAGGTATGCAGGGTTTATAGAACATTTAACTAGCGCAGAAGAAGTTGTACAGTGTAAGGGCTTTAGAGTTAGTTTAGTTAGTTAGAGCTCTATGCTAAATTACTGTTGCATTTCCAGAATCTTGCTCCAAAATCGTTCTGATAGCTATTGAACTCATTGATGATTGCACGGTTGAGTAAATCATGCCAACCTTGATGAATTTCAGAAAATAAATACTCAATTTATTGTATGGATGCGCACAATAGCTAATGTTATATAGATGAGACAGGGTTTGTGTACAGTCGAGTTGACAGATATCCATGAAGCAGTTCTCACTTCCTCTGAATTGGGATGAAAAAAAATCAACTTTGGATCGTGCAAAATTGACTGACAATAATAATAAGTAGGCATACAAGCAGAAAGCTGTATATGATGAGGTGCAGCGGAAGTCCGGCTTCTATTCTTCGTCTCTCGATGAGTCCCCAAACAAGTCATTTTGTGCTGAAAAGTAAAGCTGGAATGAAATGAAAAAGAGGGAGAGACATGATGATGCACACATGAGAGAAATGAATCCACTGTTCCCTTCCTTTTCTCTGTTCAAATCACTTTTTTACCCCTCATCTTACTTACATCATTATGCACAGATGAGAGGATATCGCAGCTATGCACACGCTATCAAATTAATTCCCGCTTCATAATTACTACGTCATCATAATGAAAAAATAAAGCTCATCCTTAGATACATGTTCAATTTACGTTGCATCATTCCAGGTTTGACACGCTAAAATTTTTTCTTTCCATCCGACTAACTGTGAAGCAACCTGGACAAATATCTTATTGCTAGTGTCTAAAATAAATGCATATTTATGTACGTCTCATGTATTATAAACCTGTATGCCCTATTAGCTAATATTTCTGTACATCTTTACTTTACTTTAATAACTTAGTTGTAAAAAAAGAAAGTCAGTATAGTTTGAGATTTCCTTATCATATTCAAACACAACATGCGTTACCGATTCATAAATATTCGTGCAATCTTATTTCAGTCACATCTTGTAAATTATGGAATAACCTACCTAAGGAGCTAGTAGAAGATGATTACTTGCCACTTTTCAAGCACAAGTTGAAAACTTACATTTTATCGTTGCAAAATTAATTAAATTTTTCTTTTCTGATGCGTCCATTTTTATAAATGTTTTTTTCTTTTTTTTTGGACAACTACTTATGTTAATACTTATCTTTACTTCTGTGATAAACTTTATACTTTTACGACTTGAATTTGTGTTTAAATTATTATTTGTCGATGTAACTATCTATCTACTTATATATATTTTTCTACTCTGACTAATTTTATCAATTTAATTAAGCTGTCAATTGAAAAACCCTTTGTATTTGGGATATTGATGATGAATAAATAATAATAATAATAGTCTAACTATAAACCTGTATGTGTGCCCTATTAGCTATACTGGGTCTTCTCAAATGATCTTTCAGTTAATTAGTTAGTTCTAGGGCTAAGCCAGAACTAAAAGAATTTCGCAACTAGTGGGATCCTCCGGAATCGTTCACATCTGAACGAACCCTAATTACATAATTGGGAGCCAAACTTTGCTCACACTTGATTAGCTAGTCAGTGAACTTGGATTTGATTGTGACACATTGCCAGCCAAAATGCACCCAGACACACTCACTCACTCAGGTCTCCCAGTTTCTCGCCAGAGATTAACTTCCAGTAATGAGGGTGAAAGTGGCTCAAGTGGAAAAAGAAAACAGCTTATCTGTGTGCACATGCCGCTTATTTATAGTTAGTTAATATGCACACACTGCAACTGGGCAACCCAAAGTTCCAGATAAATCTATAACGAGTCAAACTCACTCTCTACAAGTCAGTCAGTCAGTCCAAATATACCATTCATTTTCTTTCCCCAACAGTTTAATAAAACACACGTATTTATGTATAGTTATAGTATAGGTCATGTGCATGTACAGGAAAGTATAGCGAACTTATAGATCCAAAGAACTAGGGTGTAGAGCGTTCCATGAGAGCAAATAATATTACGTAAGTACTTACAAAAGAGCATGTAACTGCACATATGGAAGTGAAAGAGGATTCCTTTGGTTGGAGTGAAGACAGGAACAGGAGAGCAAGAAAGTTGATTGCTTTTCCCATTACGTACACGAAACAGATGGAGAGCGTGTCTGGGAAAGGAAAATGTAGCTCCAAGCAAAGCTCCCGTTTCCCCAGTTGTTCCCATTATGTGTGTGTTTGTATGTGTGATCCATATGTGGCCCTGACTGGCCTTGTGAGGGCTCCACCAGAACATGCTTCCCATAAGGAAAACGGAATAAAAGAGAGGAGGAGATCGTTTAATCGACGAGAATGTGAACTACGCTTCATTGAGTCTTCCATCTTGAGTTGTAGTAGAAAATCTGTCTTCCCTGGAACATGTACTTTATGCGGTACCTAAAGTGCAGTTAGTTAGTTAGTTGGTGCTAGTTAGCAAGTATGAATGAACCCATGGCTCAGTTTTATTCATTTTATTCCCAGTGAGTTTTTTGTGTCTATTATATACTGACTGCTGGTGATTGCTGACATTCTTTATTATTTGCGCATCTCTTAAAGGCTCGTTTGTTGCATGTTTAGCTTCAGCGTTTAAGGAATTTTTGCGTACCTGGCACGTTCTTATATAGATTCCATCGATCTGTTTTATGGGAGTTTGTGTTCCAAATTAATTGCCGTTTGTTGGACATGCTTAACTTGTAAATGGAGATAGTGATAAGTTTGTAAGTCGTTAATTGATGAATTAAATATTGTGGGATGAATTTTGTTGGCCTTGTAGATTTTTGAAATTTTTTTCTCTGGGAAACAAAAATTTAGTTTGCAAAAATGAATTGTAGATGGGTTTGACAGATCCTGGGGAATAAATTCAGCTGCTGGAATTTATGAGCTCTTTTTAGATGCACAAAAATTAACATATTTGCATTGAATAAGATGGACGAGATGAGATGTGAATTCAAAGCTGGGGCAGAATCTTTTCATTTTCTCAGCTGTCATGTTATACAAGAGACCAAGTGCCTAAATAAAAATGCCGTCAGCACAAGTGCTGACTTCATATGTAACGCAATATATGGGGATAAGGCCGGAAATGAAAACTTGGAAATTATGCAAACGCGTGCACATCACTGATCCTTATATATAATACTGCATGTTCCTACTCGCAATCTGGGCAAAATATATTGCTATGAAAAAGACGTGATCTGTTTTTATTCAGTCTCCATTCCAGTCATTTCATGATAAAATCACGTATTGTGGGCATATTTATTTTCATTTTGTAGCTTCCTCTCATTTTTTTAGATGATTTACTCACGCTTGCACACGGCATTATTCATCATTACAATTCATAAATGTTACACAAACTACATTCTACACACTTCTTGTTTTCAGCCTGCTATGTACAATATCATTGGAATAGGTGTTCTGCATACAGAAAAATGCAACGAAAACTGCTGTACCAATACTGATAATGATAATGGCTGATGGTAAATAATTCACCTTGGTTGTTCTGTTGAGTAAATGGATGGAAAACCTGCCAGTAATACACAAAACAAGAAACGAAAGGATGCCTCATCATTTCCTTTTTATGAATTTGCTCAAAGCCTGCATAAACTATGTTCTTCCTAGTCAAGAATGAGAAATCACAGCAGGCTTTCTGCTCGAAATATTTAAAGACAACTCGGATTTCGCCCCAGGAGTCCCATTCAAAATTCAAACGGAACTGGGACCATGTGCGTTTCTGTGGCCATACTCGTGGTTTGTCATTCATTACGTGAGATTGACGGGAGGAAAAGATTGACGATTTCACACACCAATTCATTTGCTCATCATTACTGCTGTGAAATTTAAAAGCAGTGGAATAAAAATATTCCCCCCTCTACATTTTCGCATTCATGCTGTAGTTAGCTAGAAACATTGTCATACTGTGGAAATAGTAATGCAAACGTATGGATATTATGCATGCATGTTATGTTATTTAATTTTTCAGGAAACCACCCCAAAAAATAAATTTAAAATCCCATCTATAATACTATGCTATAAGTGAAAAGTTTGTGAGAGAGTGTGTCCCGAGTTTTTTGATAGTTTTTACTCATTCCAATTCCGTCATACCCGCACGAATGCGTTATATTTGTTCAATGGCACTTTTATATTTATCACATTATGCAACAAAGGATGAATGTGTCATAAAACCACCAAGCTTTTCTGTCGACTTCTTGTATAAAGTAAATTTTTTTTAGCACACAGCAAAAAAGAGGGAAACTAATTTCCAGCTGAGTTCTCCCACAGAGACGAGACGCGCTTATTTCTGCCTCGCATCGCATACGTAAGGAGGAGATAACATGAGATTTGGAATTGCCCTCTCAAATGTTCCGTTCAGCAAGTAAGAGTGGAGAAAAACATTCTCTCGGGCCTGCATATAATGTGAAAGCGAGATGTGAACACAAAGTTTACATGATTTGTCCACCAATCCTCACGTTCAGCCATGTTATAGACAGACTACATCATAACAATAATAATTATCGCTGAATAATAATTACCACGATCCCCACAAAACCAAAATAATTGCTATAGGATTCATACAAGTCCCAAATTCAATAAACATTGGCAAATTGGATTGGTATTTAATGCAAAAAATAAACATAATATACTCTTTTTTACCCTTTTCACGAAACCTGAAAAACATTCCAATTCAATTAAATACTGTCCCCTTGGAGATTGGTTTACACCATAGAATAAAAATACTTCTCATAACCTACGCTTCGTATTCAAAATGACAAAGGACACTAACTAACACTACATAAAGTGTACATAAAACATGCATGGGAGACACATTAACTGGAAAGGGACGCAGGGAAAAAATTAATCCTTTCCAATGTTTCCACACGAGTACACTGGGAGCCCAGTGACAGAATA
>Ga0210040_10008428_pt1 | contig 12243 bp, 5 predicted proteins | sample CryGeyCG12114_NA_FD_185462 | JGI IMG/M metagenome (GOLD analysis project Ga0210040, IMG submission 185462) | Groundwater microbial communities from aquifer - Crystal Geyser CG19_WC_8/21/14_NA (SPAdes) (version 2) | ecosystem: Environmental > Aquatic > Deep subsurface > Groundwater | place: USA... | reverse complement strand
TATATAGTTACCGCTATAACGAGAGCGGAGGTTATAGCGGAATTAAATGCGGCCTTAGAAACACTACCTGAGGGCTGCAGAAAGATTTCTTATTTAAGCTTTATAGAAGAAAAGAAAAACCAGGAAATTGCTCAGGAACTGGGTATTTCTGTTACTACGGTAAAATCTCAAAAGCAACGTTCCCTCCAGTTGCTCCGGCTCCGGCTAAACCCAGAAATATTCGGTGCCATCCTCTTATTATTTCTTTCGAAATAAAAATCATCAAGCCGTAACGGCATCAGATACTTCCCATATCCGGGTAAACCTGCTTTTTGATGCTATAAATTAACTGCTTATATCGGCTGAATTCCATTTCTGCGGCTTTTTGAAAAAGTAAAAAAAAAATTTCAATTCATTCCATCCGATCAGCCCATGAAAGTGTCTTATATACAGAGGCACACTTATGGAAAATAATACTGACCCTTTTAACAATGCCGCTTTGGTTGTAAAGTACCTGCGCGGGGAATTGAATTCTTCGGAAGAGGAGGCGTTTGAAAAATGGTTAAACCAGAATAAAGCCAATAGAGCGTTTCTGCAAGCAATTCAGGATGAAGAGAAACTTAAGGCGGAACTGGATTTTTATGCTTCCATTGATACGGAAAATAACTGGCAGCAGTTGGTTGGAAAAATACAACCGGAACCTAAAGGAATCAAGCTTTGGCCTAATCTGAGGGTATTTAAATATGCCGCGGTCTTCCTGCTTTGTGCTTTGTCGTTTTTAGCGTTTTATAATTATAATAGTCAGCCGGAGATAGTCTTAAATACCTCCACTACTTCTGAGCTGGCGGAGATTAAGCCGGGTAAGAACCAGGCCAAACTCACCCTGGCCGATGGAACAGAAATATTACTTGATGAATCACAAAATGGATTATTGCAAGCCAACGACCAAGTTAAAATATTTAAGCAAAACGGAAAGGTAGTTTACCAGTTTACGGGTAAGCCGGCTGCCGGAGCAGCATTAGAATATCATACTATTTCCACGCCAAGAGGGGGGCAATATCAGCTTTCACTCCCGGATGGCACCCTGGTTTGGCTGAATGCCGCCTCCACTTTGCAGTTTCCGGTGGCTTTTACAAAAAACGAACGCAAAGTAGTCTTAACCGGGGAAGGATATTTTGAGGTGGCAAAAAACAAGGAACAGCCCTTCAGAGTGATTGCTAACGACATTACTGTGGAAGTGCTCGGTACCCATTTTAATATTAAAGCTTACGCCGAGGAAAATTGGACCAAAACCACCTTGTTGGAAGGCTCGGTTAAAGTAAATAATGCCAATGAGGGAGTGGTTTTAAAACCAGGCTTCCAGGCAATAACGGGCGAAGCCGTTAAAATAAAAACGGCTGCAGCTGACCTGGACCAGGTAATGGCTTGGAAAGAAGGTTATTTCCAATTTAATAATGAAGATTTTAATTCTATTGCGACCCAACTCGGAAGATGGTATGATGTAGAAATTATTTATCCGCCCACCATAAGTTCTTGGAAATTTGCCGGCGCTATTCCGCGCAATACCAATCTTAACCAGGTACTGCAAATGTTGGAATTATCAGGTTCAATTAAATATAACATAGAAGGAAGGAGGATTATGGTAGAACCTAAAGAATAATTACATCTTTTCAGCTAAAAATAAAAGTACCGATAGTGCGCTAACACCACCGGTACAAAAAAGGCTAAGTTACAGAATACCCTTGCGAAAGAATACATTACTTCACCTTAAAAACAAATTTATGCAATTAAATCAACTCTTCAAGAGTGGAAAGCTTCTCTATTTTTATCCACCCAAACCATTTTTAATCATGAAGCTTGTTATTTTACTTACAGTTATCTGTCTTCAGGTAAGTGCTAGTGCAGTTTCACAACAAATAACAATTTCGGAGAAAAATATACCCTTAGAAAAGGTATTCAAATCTTTACGGAAGCAAACCGGTTATTCTTTTTTTTACAAGGTTGATTTGCTGCAAAAAGCCAAGCCGGTAAGCCTAAATTTAAACGGCGTAACGCTGGAAGAAGCTTTAAGCAAATGCTTTGAAGGGCAGTCTTTTACCTATGAAATTTTAAATAAAACGGTAATAATTAAACCCAAAGCAGTAAGTAAAATTGATAAAATCCAAGAGAACAGAGCAGCCCAACTGGCTGAGATTACCGGAAAAGTAACTTCAGAGGCCGGGGAGCCTTTAATTGGGGTAACGGTGGTGTTAAAAGGCACTACGATGGGAAGCAGTACGGATGTTTCTGGCAATTACTCGTTAAATGTACCGGATAACGAGGGTACTCTTGTTTTCTCTTACATTGGTTTTGAGACTAAAGAAGTTGCCATTGGTAATGCAACCACACTTAATGTAACCTTGTCCCCAGATGCCAAAGCATTAGAGGAAGTGGTGGTGGTGGGATATGGTGAACAAAAAAAAGAGACCTTGACGGGTTCAGTGGTTCAGGTAACAGGAGATGACATCGTGGCCAGTCCCACAGCAAATGTCACTACTGCCTTGGCCGGCCGTTTGCCAGGGTTAGTTGTTAATCAACGTTCAGGTGAACCGGGAAGGGACGATCCGGCCATTCTGATCCGCGGCACCGGTACCCTAGGAAACAATGCCCCGCTTATCATTATCGACGGAGTAGAACGGAGCCAGATGGGAAGGCTGAATCCCGAGGATATTGAAAGCTACTCAGTTATTAAAGATGCATCAGCTGCTATCTATGGGGCTCGGGCAGCCAACGGAGTTATCATCATTACTACCAAAAGAGGTGCCTTAGGAAAACCTGAATTTAATCTTTCTTTGAATCAAGCGTTCAATAAGCCAACCAGAGTTATGGAAGTGTTAGACGGGCCAATGTTTGCGCAGGTATACAATGAAGGAGCATGGTATAGGGCTGGTAGGCCTGCCAACTGGACACCCGTTTATTCTGAAGCAGACATCAAGAAACATGCTGATGGTTCAGACCCAATACTATACCCCAATACAAATTGGGTTGATGAGGTTTTGAAGTCTTATTCCTTGCAAAGCAGAATGAATCTTTCCCTTAATGGAGGCACAGAATCCATCCGATACTTCCTTTCGTTTGGGACGATGCATCAGGATGGCAACTTTCGGTACAGTCCTACCTCCTATAAACAGAACAACTTTCGGGCTAAAATAGATGTGAATGTAACAAAGGACCTGAACCTTGGGGTGAACATTTCAGGCATGCTAAACAAAGGTTCTTATCCATCTACAAACACGTCTACGAACTTCATCAATATTTTGAATGCGAATCCATTATTAGTGGCTAGATATCCTAATGGTTTGATAGCTCCGGGCAGATTGGGGGAAAACCCTTTGCTTCAGGATAAGGTGGGTACTATAACAACAGAGGAGGTGCCAATATTCTCTACGTTTACAGCCGCCTATACAGTTCCTTTTGTGGAAGGATTGAAGGTGTCAGGGACCTACAACTATGATATGACTAATCGGTTTGAAAAGACTTTTAGGACACCTTACTTTTTCCATGAATACAACGTCAATACCCAAGAGTATGACCAGAAGCAGGCTACAGTCATCTCAACTCCTGAACTAACAGATAGAACAGATAGATTGACTACCTCCCTCTATAACCTAAAAGTAAATTACGATCGAACTTTTGACAAACACACGGTTGGGTTGCTGATTGGAACTGAACAGCAGAAAAACACAGCACAATGGGTGTCAGCTTACCGTAGAAATTTTATCAGTACGGCTATTGATCAAATTAATGTGGGAAGTAATGCCCCAGAAGATAAAAACAATGGAGGGTCAGCTTCCTTTAGCGGGTACAACAACTATTTTGGCCGTCTAAATTATAATTATAGTGAAAAGTATTTGGTGGAATTCGTTTTTCGCTATGATGGCTCACAGATCTTTCCAGAAGAAAAAAGATATGGCTTCTTCCCAGCTTTTTCTGCTGGTTGGAGATTATCAGAAGAAAGCTTTATCAAGGATAATTTAACCTTTGTAGATCAATTAAAACTAAGGTTATCCCATGGCAAAATAGGAAATGACAAAGTAGGGCAGTTCCAGTATCTGCAAACGTTTTCATTTGGCGACAACTATGTATTTGGTGGCCGCGACGTACCTGGTATCTTCCCAAATACAATGCCTAATCCAAACATAACTTGGGAGGAAAGTAAAAAGACAGACTTCGGATTTGAAAGCAGTTTGTGGAGAGGCTTATTGGGAATTGACCTTACCTTCTTTCAGGAGAACAGATCAAATATATTAGCAGCCAGAAATCTCTCCATCAGTAATATTTATGGTTTCTCAGGACTCCCAGACCAGAATATAGGCAAGGTCAGAAACCATGGTTACGAGATAGTTTTAAGTCATAGAAATTCTATTGGAGACTTTGATTACAACATTAGCGCCAATACATCTTTTGCCAGAAGTAAAGTAGAATTTTTAGATGAAGTACCCCCAGCTGAACCATATCAGGCATTGACAGGTCGTCGGGTAGGATCACCTCTTTACTACAAGGCAGACGGTATATTCAATACACAAGAAGAGCTTGATTCCTACCCAAGACTTCCTAATGCACAGCTAGGAGATATCAAGGTTGTAGATGTGAATGGGGACGGATTGATCAATGCAAAAGATCAGGTAAGATTTGATTATACCGCTACCCCAGAATATGTCTTTGGAATGACTTTAGGCGCTGGTTACAAAAACTTTGACCTTAATGTACTCTTCCAAGGCCAGACCAATGTGTATAACCTGGATACTGGATTCAGAGGCTTAGGCGGATCAAATTTCTCCAATGCCGCTGTAGCCCGGGCAAAAGATAGATGGACAGTAGACAATCCAAATGGCACCATGCCAAGAGCCGATGATATTACCCCTAGCAATAACACCTTCTGGGTATACGATGCCTCCTTTGTAAGATTGAAGTCTCTGGAGCTAGGATACACGTTGCCGAAAAACCTTATTTCAAAAGTACGGCTTGGAGATGTAAGGCTTTATGTGAGCGGATTCAACCTGCTCACTTTTGCAAAGAACGATTGGGCAGATCCTGAGATTAGTGGTGGGGCCGTTATTTATCCGCAACTAAAAGTCCTAAACCTTGGTGCCAATATAAAATTTTAAGAAATAGTTAATATGAAAAAGATATTATTCATAGCCGTTCTGTTTTCATGCTTTTCATGCAGTGATGACTTCCTGGATGTTTCTCCTCAAGACAGAATTTCTGAGGAAGCAGTATGGACTGATCCAAACTTGATTATTGCTTACCATAACTCACTGTATAATGGGGTTCCTCATGGATTTGGAAGACATATGGTCTCAAAATTCTCAGATGAGGCAAATAGTGTAAATTGGGACCTCCAGCGAAATACCTTTACCCCAGACAATGTGGCCGTGGCTGGTACCGCCAATGAGAACTTTTTTTATTACTGGAACAGAGGATATGCTTACATCCGCAAAGTCAACATCTTTTTAGAGCAGATGGAAGAAGGAACCCTTCATGTTCCTAATAAGGATAGACTTGTTGCTGAAGCGAAGTTCCTTAGGGGATTCATGTACTTTGAACTTATTAGAAGATACGGCGGAGTACCTATTGTGATGCAGTCCTATGATCTTGGGGAAGAAGCAAACTTCACCAGAAGTACTTTTGATGAATGTGTTTCATTTATAGAAAGTGACCTCAATGCTGCCATTACTGGTCTCCCAGAAAAATATGCATCAACAAGTACTGACTTTGGGAGGGCAACCCAGGATGCTTGCAAAGCATTAAAATCAAGATTATTCCTTTATGCAGCGTCTCCACTATTCAATCCATCCAATGATCAAGCAAAGTGGCAAAAAGCAGCAGATGCGGCAGAGGCACTTTTAAACAGAGGGTACAGCTTACATCTAGATTATAGACAAATGTTCATTCAGCCCAGCGGAAGCGCAAACAATGAGATCATATTTGCCCGGCTTTTTAGTGCTTCCAACTCTCATCAGGCCCCTATCACCAATATAAATAGAAGATATGGTGGTTATGGTGGATGGGGAGCAAGCAATGGGCCTTCTCAGAATCTGGTAGATGATTATGATATGAACAACGGAGAGCCTGCATTTATCTACCCTGGTGGGGTGAAAACCATTAATCCGGCTTCCAACTATAATCCTCAAAATCCATATGTCAACAGAGACCCAAGGTTTGATGCTACTGTGCTGCATGATGAAAGTGTCTTTCGCGGTAACGTACATGAAATGTGGGTGTCCACAGATGGCACCAAGTGGGGCTTTGACTCTTTCAAACAAAGCGGAGACAACCCTCGCACAAATTATGCTTTGTTGAAATTTGCACCTAATGCAGATGTGCCCTTAAACTGGCAAACCCTTTATACTAACCCTTGGATACATATTAGGCTGGCGGAGATATATTTAAACTACGCAGAAGCAAAACTGGCGTTAGGGGATGAGGCTACCTGTAGGGAGTACATCAATAAGGTGAGAGCACGGCAGAGCGTGAATCTACCACCTATCTCAAACATTGTAACTGGGGAAGAGTTAAAAAGGAGACTTTACAATGAACGCAGAATAGAATTGGCTTTTGAAGGGCATCGGTTCTTTGATGTGAGAAGATGGAAGATTGCTACAGTAACAGAGAGTCAGCCGATCTATGGAATGGATATTACCAAAGACCTTGCTACTGGACTTAAGACTTATACGCCTGTTCAAATAACAGCAAGAACTCCATTCCAGGAAAAGATGTATTTGCTGCCTATTGAGGCAAGTGAAATTCTTCGCAATAAGAATTTAACGCAAACTCCCGGTTGGTAAGCTTACAGCATTCTCTAGAGTATTTTTTCTGGGGAATGCTTTTCTTTCCGGATTGAAAACACCTCCTGAATCCAGTTTAAAACTTTCTCTTTAGATCATGAGATTGTAAATCTAACTGAAAAGAACAAAATTATAGTGCTTAAATCAGAGAGTTTTTAGCACTAGTACAATCAAGCTAAGTACAACACAGTTTCCATGAAAAAAGCATTATTACTAAGTATTTCTTTTCTTCTGCTCACCTTTAGTTGCCTTGCTCAGGTAAGCCCCATTGCATTCAAATTATGGTATGACAAGCCTGCTGCCAATTGGAACGAAGCCCTTCCCCTGGGAAACGGCCGCATAGGAGCCATGGTGTTCGGTGGTCCTGCCAAAGAGCAACTGCAGCTGAACGAGGAGACGGTTTGGGCCGGAGAGCCGGGGAATAACCTGAGCCCGGGACTTTACCCGGCGCTGCCGGAGGTCCGCTCCCTGATCTTTGCCGGGAAGCACAAGGAAGCCCAGGCGCTGGCCTTGGAGAAGATCCCAAGGTCAGCACCCGCAAACAACAACTACGGTATGCCTTACCAGCCCGTGGGAAACTTGTTCCTTCAATTCCCTGGCCACGAGAACGCCATTTCCTACCGCCGTGACTTGGATATAAGCCAGGCGGTGGCCACTGTCTCCTACAAGGTAGATGGGGTGACGTACAAGCGGGAAATGTTTTCCTCTTTCCTCGATGAGGTTGTTCTTATCCGGCTCACGGCCGATAAACCCAAAAGCCTTACGTTCAAGGTAGAGGCCGATAGTCCGCACAAAAGCTACTCAGTAAGCACGCAGGGAGACCAACTGGTGCTTAAAGGGGTTTCTGGTGACGTGGACAACAAGAAAGGAAAGGTGCGCTTCCAGGCCCGGGTGCAGCCCAAAGTGAAAGGAGGCAAGTTCACGTCTACAGCCAACGCGCTCCAGATCACCGGAGCCGACGAAGTTATCCTCTACGTCTCCATGGGCACCAACTTTAAGACCTACAAAGACATTTCCGGTGACGAGGCGGCGAAGGCCTCTCAGTTCCTGGCTAAGGCAATTAAAAAAGACTACCAGAAAGCTCGGGAAGCGCACATCCAACACTACCAAAAGTATTTCAACCGGGTTTCCTTGGACTTGGGCACTACTGAGGCAATTACCAAACCCACTAATGTGCGCTTAGCCGAGTTCGCCAAGGGCAACGATCCGCAGTTGGTGGCTTTATACTTTCAGTTTGGGCGGTATTTGCTTATTTCCAGCTCGCAGCCTAGCACTCAACCCGCTAACCTGCAGGGCATTTGGAATGACAAGGTTTCCCCACCCTGGGACAGCAAGTACACCGTGAACATCAACACCGAAATGAACTACTGGCCCGCCGAGGTCACCAACCTAACTGAGATGCACGAGCCGCTTTTCAAGATGGTAAAGGACCTGGCTGAGACCGGCAAAGAAAGCGCCTCCAAGATGTACGGAGCGCGCGGCTGGGCCATGCATCACAACACCGATATCTGGCGCTTCACCGGCCCAATTGACGGGGCTTTCTACGGCTTGTGGCCCATGGGCGGGGCCTGGCTCACCCAACACCTGTGGCAACATTATCTCTATACCGGCGACAAAGTATTTCTGAGGCAGGTCTACCCCACCCTGAAAGGCGCCGCCACCTTCTACGCAGATGTACTGCAAGAAGAGCCTACGCACAAGTGGCTGGTGGTGGCACCTTCCATGTCCCCGGAGAACTCTCACCAGAGTGGCGTTTCCATTGCTGCTGGGACCACCATGGACAACCAATTGGTGTTCGATGTTTTTTCCAACGTCATCAACGCGGCCGCCTCCCTAAACATAGACGGGGCTTTCTCTGATACGCTGCAGAAGATGCGGGACCGGCTGCCGCCCATGCAGGTGGGCCAGCACGGCCAATTACAGGAGTGGCTGCAGGACTGGGACAGCACCACCGACAAGCACCGCCACGTCTCGCACCTGTACGGCCTGTTTCCTAGCAACCAGGTTTCACCTTACGCGCATCCGCAGCTGTTTGAGGCAGCCAAGACTTCTCTGGTCTACCGCGGCGACAAATCCACCGGTTGGTCTATGGGCTGGAAAGTGAACCTGTGGGCCAGGCTCCTGGACGGGAACCGCGCCTACAAATTGATAGAAGACCAGCTGACGCCTGCCGGGGCGGAGGCATCCGGCCAGAGCGGGGGCACTTACCCCAATCTGTTCGACGCACACCCGCCCTTCCAAATCGACGGGAACTTCGGCTGCACCTCCGGCATCGCTGAGATGCTCCTGCAGAGCCATGACGGCACCCTACACCTGCTCCCGGCCCTGCCGGACAAGTGGCAGACTGGCGAGGTGAAAGGCTTGGTGGCCCGGGGCGGCTACGTGGTAGACATGCGCTGGGAGAATGGAAAGGTGAAAGCCCTCTCTATCCACTCTAAGGTAGGCGGAAACTGCCGCATCAGAGTAGGGCAGGGAGTTGCCTTTAAAGAAACACAACTACTGAAGCCTGCCCAGGGAGCCAATCCAAATGAGTTCTATGGCACTGCTCAAGTAAAAGAGCCTCTTGTCTCTTCAAAAGCTGCTAAAGCCACAGTGAAATTGCCAGTAACTCAAGTCTTTGATCTGGAAACAAAGAAAGGACAAACTTACAGGCTGGTAGTGCTTTAAGCGAATACAGAAGTTGTTCGCCTATCTAATTAAGACAGAATAAATGTGCAAAAGTGAAATCAATTTTAAATATTAAGCTGAAGTTTAAGAAGCTGTTTTAAAAGCTATTAAAATCTTTTTACCATAAGAGATATCATAGCTAAATAGAGCATGCTCTGCGCGTTTATTCTGTTTTTCTCATAGTCTTTGCTCAAGCGTCTTGCGTGTAGAATCCAGGCAAATGTTCTTTCTACTACCCATCTTCTAGGCAGTATCTTAAACCCTTTTACGTCATCTGTTCGCAGCACCACCTGCCAGCTCCAGCCCCACAGCTTCTGGACAAAGCGCTTCAAATCATCTCCCCGGTATCCCCCATCCACCCATACCCGTTTTATCTGACTGCATAGTTCTCTCAGGTTAAAAGAACGGCGCAGGTAGCGTAGCAGGCACTTGGCCCCCATCTTCTCCGACACGCTCGCCGCACATACCCACACGGCTAACAACAGCCCTTGCGTGTCGGTCAGAATGAAGCGTTTGCGGCCCTTTATCTGCTTTCCCGCATCGTAGCCCCGGTGCCGGCCACCACAAGCTGTGGTTTTGATGCTCTGTGAGTCCACAATACCAGCTGTTGGACGAGCTCGACGGCCTGCTTGGGTGCGAATCTTTTTGACCAGAAAGCAATTGATATCTTCCCAACTGCCGTCCTTGCTCCAGCAGTTGAAATAGCCGTAAACCGTTTGCCAGCAGGGAAAATCATGCGGCAAACTACGCCAGCTACAACCTGTTTTTACCACCTAAAAGATAGCATTGATGACTTCTTTTAGGTCCGCAGCAGGACGTCCACCACTCTTACTGGCACTTTTAACAACAGGTATGGCCTGCTTCAACTTTTTCCAGCCATTTTGGCTCATGTCGCTTGGATAACTCTTTCTTTTTTGTTTGTTTTGATAGGTGCTCACCTAGGTTTTGTTTCGTTGGTCGTTCAACTTTCTTAACCAAAGTGGGCACTTTTTCTTTCCCTTAGTTACCTTTTAAAACAGTTTCTTAATATAAGTAGAAATCTTTCATTTAATAACTTCACTATCGTGTTTGCTAATAGACATCTTCCTATATTGTACCCTCTCTTAAATATTCTAATAAGATGATTAAACTCCCCAATCATTTACTGGCTCTAATTCTAATTGCATTTCAGTTATTAGTAATTAATAGCGAAGCAAAAGCATCTGTATATCAGCAAAATAAGCTGGACGAAATAGCCGAGCGAATGCTTTTGTTTCAGCGGAGTAACGGCGGCTGGACCCAATACCAGGGCAACGCTACCGATTACCGTAAATCAATTTCGGAAGAACAGAAAGCTATTTTGTTAAGCGATAAAAATAAGCTCGATGCTACCATTGATGATAAATCCACCACCTACGAAATTAATTACTTGGTAAAAGCTTACGCCGAAACAAAAAATCCGGCTTATTTAAAAGCGGCCGAAAAAGGAATTGACTATTTACTGGCGGCGCAAAATATAAAGGGTGGCTGGCCCCAACGCTACCCCGATACCACCAGTTATCATAAATACATTACTTACAACGATAACGCCATGGTTGATGTATTGTGGGTACTTAAAAATACGGCCGACAAAACAACTAATTTTGCGGCAATTAACAGCAAACTAGCCGGTAGGGCAGGGGAGGCCGTTAAGCGCGGTATTGCGTGTATTTTAAAAACGCAGTATGTACAGAACGGAAAGCTAACGGCTTGGGGCGCGCAGCACGATAACAGAACGCTGCAACCGGCACCCGCCCGTAAATTCGAATTAGCTTCGCTGAGCAGTTCCGAATCGGTAGGTATTGCGGAGTTTTTAATGAGCATGCCAAATCCGGGGGCTGATGTAAAGAAAGCGGTGCAAGCAGCAGTTGCCTGGTTAGAGTCGGTGAAGGTGGTTGGTTATGCCTACCAGAATATCCAGGATAAGTCCCAGCCATCGGGCCGGGACCGGGTTTTAGTACCTAAACCTAATGGGGTGTTGTGGGCGCGCTTTTACGAACTGGAAACGAACAAACCCATTTTTGCCGGTCGCGATGCCATAAAACGATATGCCGTAGCCGAGATTGAAAACGAACGGCGCGTAGGTTATGGCTGGTACAACACCCGGCCCGCCGAATTGCTTTCTAAATCGTATCCCGAATGGGCTCAGAAATGGAAAGTAAAGTAATCTAATTGTTCATTAAAAGCTTTTCTGCAAGCAAAGGCAAAGGTGCTATTATTATTTATTTGGTAGCTGGTAGCCTGCTTAAAACCTGTTTGTAAAAGCTACAGCCTTAAATTTTATTAAAGTTTTAGGGCACTATCGCCCAACTTAAATCTTTTCTGAACCGGCTTACCCCAATCTTTAGCTCTTTTACCCCATCTTTTTTTTCTTTATAAAAAAGAATGATTGCTTTGATAAAAAAAGAAGAAAGGTGGTTCGGTTATTTAATTCTTATAAGCTCTGTTTTTGGCAACAATGGTTGCTCCACGCTTTTGTAGTTTGGTTTAGCGTTACGTTGTATGATATGCTTAATTATCTGTACCGGGTAACTGTATGGAGCAATTATATATTATGGCCGGATGGTACGCCGGAAAGTGCTTGGCAAAGATTTCTGGGGCATAGTTACTACGACCAGATGTGGCTGGATTTTGCGCAGGTAGTTGGAGGCCAAACCAAAATAATTTTTACTACTGCTTATTCGCAGTTTGCCATTAACGGGTTTGAGGTGGGCGCCACCGATTACTTGTTAAAACCTATAAATTTTAC
>Ga0210040_10008427_pt1 | contig 12244 bp, 16 predicted proteins | sample CryGeyCG12114_NA_FD_185462 | JGI IMG/M metagenome (GOLD analysis project Ga0210040, IMG submission 185462) | Groundwater microbial communities from aquifer - Crystal Geyser CG19_WC_8/21/14_NA (SPAdes) (version 2) | ecosystem: Environmental > Aquatic > Deep subsurface > Groundwater | place: USA... | reverse complement strand
TCCTCACAATGGCTGCCGCAGCATCAATATACCCACCGCTCGAGAACCGGCCTGTCAAGAACACCGTCGTCCTCTTCGATGTCGATGACACCCTCACAAAGCCTCGCCAGGTACGCAGAATCACTTCACATGCATGGAGTCTTCAATCACTTCAATTTTGGAGCTCAATGCTTGTCGAAGTGGTGCTAACACCTGCAATAGCTGGTTAGGCCTGAGATGCTCCAGCTGCTCTCAGAGCTCCGCCACAAGGTTGCCATTGGATTCGTTGGCGGCTCGAACCTCGTAAAGCAGCAAGAGCAGCTCGCGACGCCAGACATCAATGTCACCTCCCTCTTCGACTTCTGCTTCGCCGAGAACGGTCTTACCGCATACCGAATGGGCGTGGAGCTGGCTAGCCAGAGCTTTATATCATGGATTGGCCAGGAGCAATACAACAGGCTCGTGAAATGGTACGTCAAGCAACCTCTTGGGCGCAACTATTTCGACTATTGGAAGAAGGAGAGCAGCAAAGCTAACAGCAACTCTTGTACAGGATCCTCCACTACATCGCCGACCTCGACATCCCCATCAAGCGCGGCACCTTCGTCGAGTTCCGCAACGGCATGATCAACGTGTCCCCCATCGGCCGTAACGCCTCGGTCCAAGAGCGCAACGACTACCAAGCCTACGACATCGAGCACAACATCCGCCCCACCATGGTCGCAAAGCTCAAGGAAGCGTTCCCCGACCTCGGCCTCACATACTCCATCGGCGGACAAATCTCCTTCGACGTGTTCCCCATCGGCTGGGATAAGACATACTGCTTGAAGCACGTTGCGGAAGAGAAGGGCCGGAGCGGTGTGGTGTACGACAAGATTCACTTCTTTGGCGACAAGGCGTACCCGGGTGGTAACGATTGGGAGATTTATAGCGATGAGCGGACGATTGGGCACAAGGTTAAGAACCCGGAGGACACGTATGCGCAGCTGCAGGAGTTGCTGAGGAGCTTCCAGCATGAGGCATAGATCGTGGAGATGCTCAAAAGTTCTGAATGTGTGTTATAATGTACTAGGCTGCAAATGCTGCAATTCTACACAAAACATACACATGGTTCAAACTGACCTGCACGTATCGTTCGGTTGAGCATACCATCATCACCTAGAACTGTAGTGGCCGACATTCCCAACAGCTTGAGTAACGGGCGAGCGCTGAAAATCATGCTTTACACAAAGTCTTGATCTCCAAATTGAGAATGAAGCCATGGTAGTAGCAATTTCTATTTGGGGAGAAGAGATCATATTTGTAATGTCATATACGCGAACATTATACTCGCGACTAGTGGATAGTACAATATCCTAACCCAACACCGCTCATTCATGCTGCAAAACCAAAGAGACCTGATACTTGATTCTTCCTCCGCGAACACCGTTGACGGGCTCACTTCAACACCCCAACCCTCTCAGCCAACCACCTAAACCTCCCCTTCCTCATTCCCTCTGGCATACTCATCATCAATTCCCGCATCGCATCTTTGTCGTATGCCAAACGTTCAAGCTGGACGGCTTGCAGGATATACCCCGTGACTGTGCTGTGCGAGAGCGGCGGATCACGCAGGTCGCTTGCAATATCATCGATTGAGAATTGTTGAGTGTGCCAGAGATGGTACGCACGAAGATGGGGGATCGTGGCGCGGATGCGCGATGGTAGTGTTGATGTGGGTGATGGGATGGTGGATTTCAGATACTCTTGCGCCCAAGTTGTTGCCAGCTCGTACTCTGGGGAGTGGGAAGGCTCGTCGGTTGGGCTGAGCAACGGCTGGAAGGTGGGTGGTGGAGCTGTGGTAGGTTCTTCACTGTCGAGGTCGATGGGATTGTAATCGGACATCTCGATGGTGGCCTGGACGTCTTTTCCACCTGACGGTTTGATACCCGAGGAACTTTTCTCTGCTTGTGATATGCGTGGACTTGCACGCTTAGGCGTAGCTTTGGGTTCAGCTGCGGCGACCTCCTTGAGCTTCCCTTCAGAGTCGAGGTCCATGACTTGAAAAGCCTGCTCGAGCTCCGGATCCGCGAACTCATCGTCCGCTTCGTCCGCCTCATTTGTAGATAGACGCGTATCTGATGCAAGGGCTGCGTTCTCGGTTGCGCCAGTAGAGTGAGAAGAATACTGAAAGTTCGAGAGCGAGTTAGGGGAGCTGGTCGTTTTCTCGAGTTCATTAGGAAGGATAGGATATCCCGGGTCAGGACCCTTCAGCCACGAGAGATTTACTCGACCCACACGCTTTTGAGTTTGGGCATTATCACTGCTGCCATCCAGGGCTGCCGCTTGTTTTGTACTGCCTTCATCCAGATCTTCCGATTCGTCGTCCTCCATTGGCTCTTCAGGCGCCGTCTCGTAGCCGTCTTCTTCCTCACCATCATCGGGCTCTTCTTCAATGGCAGGGGCACTCTGCTCAGCAGTAGACTTCGCAATATCCTTAGCTTTCCCTGTCGCTTTCTTCTTGGCGGGTGCTTTGGGTCTCGCCTTGGCATCGTAGTCGCATATTCCTCTAGAAGGAGGTGTGGGCCGTAGTTGTTTACGCTTCCATTCGAGCATGTGGTACAGTCGAAACCCGGCGTATGCATCCGCGGCGGCGTAGTGAACTTGCTGTAGATCTAGAAGCTTACTCCAATCGCTCTCGCGCACACTTGCAGTGCCCTCTGGATCTTCTTCGAGTTGCTCTCCTTTATACAGAGGTAACTGTAGGTGTTGGTGTACTTGCTTGGCTAGTCCTACGAGCTTGTTGTTGGCTTTCCCCGGATTTGTCGCGTGCGTCTCGACCAAATTATGCAGTCGACTCAACTCAAATACTCCTTGGGCTTGGATGTTGAGATATTTCTGAAGCCGGCTAAAGTCGCTTTTAATTGACACTCCGACCTTGTAGATATCCGGAGACTCCAGGATGATCTTCAGTGTTGGCGGCATGAGTTCTTCGGGCGTAGTTCCCTTGAACAGGGAGATGTGAAATAGGGCAATTCGATCATCGCATGCAAGCTGAATCAAGGACGCATTTTGTTTGATGGAATGTGGAAATCCAAAAGGCTTCCACTCGATGTCAAAACCAAGGACCTTCTCGTCCAGAAAGTGTTTTGCAACGCGTTCTGCAACTTCCATATTCCGACAGTAGTGAGTCGACAACTGTTGGCCCTCAGGCCCACGGTACAGTTTGGCACTCCAGAAGCTGGCCCGGGTGCTGGGAGAAGCTTGCATCGCAGCACGCAGGACGTCTTCCGGAATCTGGTATTCAAGATCAATATGCTCCTCCACCTCTTGATCTTGGTCTTGGTCTTCTTCTCCATCCTCTTCTTCCTTAACCTGCTCTGCAATCTCACTGGCGTTATCCTGACTTGGAATGTATTCGGAATCGCTGTGGGTCTCCATTTTGGTGCTGTCTTGCGAGGCAGGTTCGGTGTCTAAGGTGGCCTGGACTTCTGCGCCAGAGACTTTTACATTCTTCTTCTGCGCCGCGCGTTCGTGATTTTCATCGAGATTCAAGGTAGGACTTTCGGTGGCGTGAAGCCGGTGTACTATCCTGGAGTCGGTGAATGTGTCCACCGTGTGAGGCGCTTCCATTCGAGCGGTTGGCGTCAAGTGCATAATCTGCGCTCGAGTCCCCAGTCGCATGTGCTGTAGTGCATTACTCAGTGATGCTTCGTCGGCTCTGTTGTCAGAGGCGCCTATACATCCTGCTCTTGTGTCCTCTCGAGTTTCTCCTTGTCCTTCCTCCAATGTGCCCTCGGCACCTCCCGCTATCTGTGGCGATGCATAGCGAGCCGAGACAGGTCTGGCTCGCTTCCATCGTGAGGCCGAGGTGGGAGATGTAGGCGACTTCGGAGGGGTAGTGCTGTGCATTGCCCTGGATAACGGCGCTGCCAGCTTCAATCGAGAAGCCCTATTTTTAATCAGCATATGCGCGCATGTTATGGAGCAGGTGCTTTACCTAGGTTGATAGCCGGACGTCTGCACGCTGATGGCAATTCTCTCATCGCGGGCGCGTCGATAGAGGCACGACGCGCTTGGGAGGGAGGCGCGTCGTTTGAAAAGCATCACCCTCCATGGTAGTGCTTCCGCTAGGCACCTGATATGCACGATAGGCTGAGAGGGGTTGTGTTTGCGCAGATGCGACGTCTGCCTGGTGAATGGGCGGTTAGACCCTGGCAGCGCGAACCCGGTGATTAGCGCGTCATGGCTTGACGATCGACCCGCGCCAAGAACATCAGAAACATCGACAACATTGCGCCAGTAACTACGCTTCGAGCACACTACTCCCCTTGAACCGCACATAAGATCGAACATAACCGCTATGTCGCTCGAGAATCTGCTTCCCCTCGGTCAGCACCATGCTGCCGTATCACGATATAGAACTAACCTTTCCACAGAACTTATTGACAAGTGTGTCGGTTCGCAAATCTGGGTCATTATGAATGGTGGAAAGGGTATGTTGTTTGAGTCCAAAGACGGCATCTGGGCTCACAAGTTTCAGAGTTCACTGGCAAGCTTGTTGGCTTTGACGACTATGTCAGTATGTATACTCTCCTTCTTCAATGTCCTGATGCGTACTAATCACCTCGCAGACATGGTTCTCGAAGATGTGACCGAGATGTATGTCACAGCTCAAGCTCCAATCAATGTGTGGAACTAATACGGGTTCAGTGACCCTGCTGAGGGTAACGTGAAGCTGCCCAAGATTCTGCTAAACGGTAACAACATCTGCATGGTACGGCCTGCTCATGTACTGCACGAGCGAAAGCACTTTACTGACAAGTCACAGATGGTACCTGGAGGAGATGGCCAGACGGTTCTTGAGGATGAATAGGACGGGGCAAACGCACAATATGGCGCCATCTACATGCATCGAAACGGCTCACCTATGTTCGCCGAAGTCATGCAGCGTACTTGATCGCCGCATTACGGCATACCAGCGACAAGACGGACACGACATGGAGCCGCGCTCACCGCTCGAAAGGCTCACACACGAATCTAGATGTCTCCAGATGACGGTACTTGATAGTCTACAGGCTAGCTACAGCATGGAGTACACGCTGGCATTATAGTCACGCGGCATGATTCCCGAAATGACACTGTCCTTCACGTGACATGGCTTTTAACGCGCACGGCCACCGCCGGCGAGAAGTGAACTTCCTATGACGCGGAAAGCCCGAGGTTTTCTCAAGTGTGTCGCACTTGGCTAATGTTATCAGGTAGATGCGGCTATGCCAAATGACGAATCAAGACGTTCGAATGCGCTCACGATTGCGACACTGTAAACATGGGATTGGTTAGGTGACGACGCAGGCACAGTAGCACAGTAGCGCGCTCTGCAGATTGCCATGTTATGTCATATGGCATTCTCCTAACTCTCGATATCCAGCGGCTCTCTGCATGAGGGGATCAACAAGTCATAGCGATCGCGGCTCTGGGAACCATCGGTGGTCCCACTTTCCGCTCCGCTCCGTTTCTGTGTACCCGACTGAGCTGCTGCCCAGGTCTCCTCTCCACCCTACCCTATATGCGTAATTGCTGCAATGCGTGGTTGCTGGTGTCATCCAACAAGTTCACCAGCCCAGATGCCTTAGGCTCGCAGGGTCCGGTCGCCGAGGCGGGAGGTTACAGCTGCACCCCATCGTAGATCGACCGTCTCGCTTACCAGGGCTATGTCAGTGTGATGGCGAGCTGCTGTCAGGCAACATGAGGCGTCTCACTGTGGCCTCGCCGCGGATGGCTCGACTGCCCAAGCATGAAGTCACATTAGAATAATTCGTGCAGCCGGGTGCCAAAGTACGCGCTCTTCGAAACGAAGTGATCGATTCGCACGCACTTGGCCGATAAAGGCACTGCCGAGCACGGTCATGCCCTGTCGTCCAGTCGCCTTTCCAACGGCCGATCGCGTCTTTGTTTTGCGATGTTCTGCGAACATGTCGCGCGGTCCTTGATCACCATGGCGAATCACGCGAATCACTGCTATTGGAGGCATGTCTTCCGGCAGCGCCATTGCCTTTTCTTGGGTCGTGCACCGCCTTGGCTTCGTAGAAAATGCTCCCCTGCTGTGGTGCTGCCGCCATGCCGATCCGCTCTGACCTCAGGCATGTCGCGTCAATCTCCATCCCAACTTCTGCCCTCTCGACTTCCACCATGTTGATGCCCGTCATGTTTGCGTCGAGTCCTGTCTCCTAGCCTTGTCCTAGGCCCTGGACTCGTGACGCCCGTCGTCCATCTGCCCGGACAGCTTTATTCACTTCTCTCATCGCCCGTGGACGTGCCAAATGCTCGCAGCTCGTCGTCTGACTCTCGTTGGCCGTCGTTCTGTTCGTGCCTTTGCGAGCCCTGCGTCTCCTTTGCCGTGGGCCCAGCCGACTCGCACGAACACTCCTCGCCCGTAGCACCGCGCGCAATCACAGATTTCTGCTCAATCGGTCCGTGGACCCACCTCTTCCTGCTCCCACGTTGCGTCCCACCACCCATGGACCACCGCTAGGCGGCGACTCCTACTCCACCCTTTTACTCTTCTTGCGCGCCTGCGCCCTGCAACACTTGGCCCATACCCGGTTTTCCTTACAAGACGGCGCCCGCCACCCATCGCCTTACCGCACCAATCAAGTGTCGCCGGCTGCCTTTGCCATTTCCTATTTGATCCTCGCGCCTGTAAACTATTCTGGCCATACACAACGGTGCACCGCGTGAAACCGTTGCCACTGGCGGCTCATTATTTCCAAACAGCTTTCCCGCCCTGACGTTTAATACTCGACGGCCCGATCTGGCACCACCTCCATACACTCGCCGGCTTATCGATACCAGCCTGCAACTCGACAATACCTCCCTCCAGTTGCGCCCGCACCCTTCTACATGAGCGACCTGAGAGAAAAGCTGGCGCGATTGGGACTGTCCCAATACCTCGAAGCATTTACCGCCGAAGGCTTCGACACCTGGGAGACGGTTCTCGACATCACCGAATCTGATCTGTGAGGCAACCCAACAAATGCATATCAAACAAAGCTCATGAGTGTCTAGAAGTCTGCTCAATGTCAAGCTTGGCCACAGGAGGGTATGCCGTCCTCCCTTCGTCCTCTTTCAAGTCAGAGGCCGACACTAAAGCAGTTATAGAAACTCCAAAGGGCCATTGTCGAGTCGCGGGGACAGACCACCGATCGACCGCTACCAATCTCGCTGGTCAGAGCCCCAAGCGCTGCAGGATCCTATCGTAGCGCCGACGAGTCTGCACCAGAGAACAAGGGCAAACAGGGAGAGACACCCGCGACTAGTGCCAGTACCTCTGGAAGAAGCACCAAGCGGAAGTACCGACGACATCCAAAGGTCAGTTTGGTCAATTCGCGTCCTGGCGAGCAGTGCAGTCTGACATCACTTAGCCCGACGACTACGCGCCAGAACGCCCGCCATCGGCTTATGTCATCTTCTCCAATCGTTAGTATTATTCGCCCATGTTTTGTGCTAAACTAATCGCATCGCAGAGATTAGAGAGGTTTTGAAGGGTCAGGAGCTTTCGTTCACTGAGATCGCCAAGGTAGTTGGAGAGCGATGGCAAGTGCTCCCTGCCGAAGAGCGTGAAGCCTGCGAACGGCAAGCCAATGGTGCGAAGGAGAAGTACTATGCGGAACTGGCTGATTACAAAAAAACATCCCAATACGACGCCTACCAGAAGTACCTTGAGGATTTCAGGGCCAAGCATGCCGCTCCTACCAAGGGTCAGTCTACCCATTATAGTCCTCTTACTGGTACTGAATTGACCGGTTTAGAAGGTAAACGATCAAAACTGGAGACCGAGACTAGCACCTCTACTCGAAGCAGCAGTCACGACTTGCATGAGCGCACGGCGAACCGGAGGCTTAGCTCAGTCCAACCAGATGTATCCACTACGAACTTCCAGGCGTCTGAATCGAGTCCACCCGTAGGCCCTGCCCGACTCCCAGCTGGTCCATCAATCCCACCGAAGCCAACAACTCCTATCTTGTATTCATTATCCGCATTGAACTCTACGAAGCCCAACGATCACTACTCTCCTGCATCTGCGTCTCCACGAACTCCAATGTTCGATGCGCCGACTGTCAACCCTGTCAGGGATTCAAGAGCAATACCAGATGCCAACTTTCCACACCCCGCTTCCGCATACCCGCCTTCTCAACATCAGCCGGCATCTGGAACGTCGCTTGCACACCCGTTTGGGCCACCTTTCCAAAATCCAATGGACCTTCCTTCAAGGCGGTCCGTGCGCGACCCGAATAGACTTCCTCCACTCACTCACGATGACACCTCTTGGTCATCCGAAAGTGGACACAGTGGGAGCGGATATCATGTCCCTTCATTAGGAAGCATCGGAACAATGCTTCCTTTGGACTCCGTCAAGACCCTACGAACACTACCACAGCCAGTACCAAACATCGGACCTTCACCATCACCTCTTGACCGTCCACCTCCTGCTTTACTTCCGCAAATGCCGCCGCAGCAACAGGACTACCGTACACGAGGTGCTCTCGCTGCTTTACTAAGAGCTGGAGAGCTAGCTAGAGTTGCGGATGAAGAAGCAATGGAGATGGAGGAAGGACCCTGAGGAACCAGTTCGTTACAATCCAAATATCCACCTTGCATTAACTTCACGGCACGCGAAAGCCGTGCACACATCACGTACATCGTTAGGACTATACAGTCCACAATTCGCTCCGGCAGCAGATGCTAGGTGGCCATGTGCACGACCACGCGTTCTGGCCACGAGGTAGATTCTAGGTTCTTCGTCGACTTAGTCCACACAGCAAGAGAGGAGGACTCGTCACACGGCCCACGCTGCACAGCCTGCGCGCTAAGGGAAAGGAGAAATGAAGGCCGTACGACGCCGCTCCGTGTGTCGTACGTGTCCACGCTTGTGCGCAGCCAGTATATCAAACCTGATTCATGCTGGTGGTCTGAAGCGCTGTTGGAATCGAAATGGACGAAGTTCTAGACTTTCAGGGCGCTACTGTCGCCGTTTACCCAAAAGTGTCGACCAGTTATGTCGAGTTTTCACTGGTTTCAGCGGCTTATATCGGCAGATGCCGTTAAAGACATGGACGTTGCAGCATGTATCTATTGGATGTTGTCCACATAGCGCACACAGAATATACCCTGGATTCTTTTCGCGAAACCTCATGCTGCATGCTACAAACAGTGAATCGAAATGCCAAGACATTCACTATCATGCTATCATGCAGAGTCGACCTTTAACGGCCTTTCAGAACATCTGCATAGCTGACATAATATTTGTGCATGCTTCCGAGGATGGCAATTGAGCGACCAGGAAACCGATCGGTTGGTACGTTGTCAACCGTGCGTCGCCACTGCGCAGACGCGCACCTGAACATCTGAACAACACCTTCGAAATCGAGATGAAGAAAACTTTTCTTTCCCAACTCGTAAATTGATCGGAACTCACAGCCTTGTGTCTCGTACTTCTAAGCCACAAAACCTAACAAGTCAAGTTATCTATGCAAGCGTTCCAGACCGACCCCGAATTCGCGCTTTCTCTCGAATCGACGGACATGGCATTTCGATAATACCATGCCGCGGAAGCATGCAAATGCCCGGGCTGGCGCCCCGGAGCACAAAGAGTGGGGCATGCAGGGTCTAGGACCGGGCAGCCACCAAACAGCCCACGCCAAGTGCTCTCAATCCGTCTGGCGGTTCCTGTGTTCTGCTAATTATTCCCATGCGGTTGTGCAGAATCTCGATTTGCCGTGCCTGACTAGTCCAAATCACCCCATCGCTTGCAAGCTGACAGCCAGCCATGGAAAATCGTAACGAGTTTGTCGAGCCGAAGACGACACAACACGATCATGGGCATGGGCATGGGAAGCGTGAAAGATGCATGGAGAATACCCGCCCGGGTAGCGCAACCGGCGAGTTATTGGCATGCAGTTCTGTCGTGCTCATGCGACTTTCTCGGTGGTGCGTACCGAGATGCGATGGTGCAAATGTCCATTGCGGGAGTGCTTGCCTCGGTGCAAAGCTCCGTACCGAGCGGTCAGCCCTGTCTAAAGGGAGCGTGCCTTGCATGCGAGCTATGGTCGACTCAATATGCTCCAGTGAGTAGAGGACATATGCAGCGATATAGTGGAATAGCATTTGGGGATGTTGCTGACTTAGAGCGTGACTGCACATACGGACTTCGGGGAGAAACGAATTGCATCTTCCAAGCTCATGCAGGCGCTGCATATGCATGTCACAAAAAGCAAGAGATTCAGAACATGTGTGTGCTTTTCGCGTGGTATGGGGAACTCGCCCGAGATGTGCGGTTTCTTTGTCGCTCGTTACTTTTTACATGTTTGCTTGAGGCCTCAACACCATTTCGTCGATCGTTGGCATTCTGAGTAGTTCACAACCTTTTGTCAAACAGCAACATACAACATGATGTCCACACGTTCGCGCATGCCTTCTTCATGTCCCACACTACACAAGTTGGAGGGCAGTTGCAGCACGCGCTACCTACCCAATCATGCAGACGCGCCGTCGACTTTTCCGAAACCGTTCGTGCATCGCTATCGCACCACATTCGAACTCAACACCACATCAGTATCCATCCATTTGCGTATCACACTTCGATACACAGACATGTCTGCCGTCGTAACCGCCATTGTTTCCTCGTTCTAGACCGTCCATTCTGCATCTTTTTCAGCTGAAGCACTATTCGCAAACCGTGTCAGCTGTCCCGTCTTTCGTCCGCATCTATAGCAACATCCTGGTGAGACTTGAAGCTTCAACCTCGATCGTTCATTGACCGTGGTCTAGACCATCGTGGTGTCAGCCCTGCGGTGCGCGGTGGTCCCGCTACTCTTACCTTTTTCAGTCGCCTGCAGAAAGTACCAAGAGCTCCGCGCGAGGCGCCGCTACTTGTCCCGCCATGGCTTCGGATCCACCGTCGGGTACGGCTGCCTGTCGACTCTGTGGAAGACCTCCGTCCAGTACGCCTCGCCAATACTTGAACCTTGAGGCTCTCTGCCTGCATGAGCTGCCGCTACATGACGACCTGGATGGCCACGAAGGTACCCAACAACCAACACTTGCAGTGTTCCTCAATTCAGTGCTATCTGAGGCATATGGAATCGACTTCGACGATGGAACCTGGAGTCACCATGGAAAATTTCCGTCTGCAAATAGTTGCGTCAAGGTTGACATGCCACCATCACAATCTCATGGCGGAAAAGTTGTCTCATTCGAGGTCGACAAGCGAGTAAAAGGGGAGACAAGCTCTGCTTTCTTGGCCCGAAGATCGTATCACGATAAGCTTGATGTGAGCTACCCAGAGCTAGATGCGATACTAGCTCAGGATCATTGTCGAAAAGAGGCAGAATACGATCCGAGTGTTTTCGATGGTAACGAGCTTCTAAAGTGGAATGAGGAGGACCTGCAGACGGTCGTTACGGATCTCAAGCCCGAGTGGAAAGTGAAGAGCGTGCAGATGTCGAGTGAGTATGCCGAGTTTGAACCCATCAACCACGTCGTAGTCCTGTGGAACCACGCCATTTGATATTCTGCACCTACAGTCCCTGGGTGCTCTGGGCTTGCTGACGAGACACAGTGTATGAGATGTTCCACGAAATGCCAAAGATACTGGGCGGATCACTACTCAAAGATCGTGTCTTCCATGTCCTCTGCATAACCGCTCATTCGACATACAACCCGTCTAGCACGGCCGAGCGCTCCCAATCTCACACTCTTCAACTTCCCCTCAATATCGAGTCCTTCCAGTGTTTTCAGGCCATAATGTCAAAAAGCCATTTCCAACCGAGCACCAAAACATACAACATTCAGAATCATACAAGCGCTACTGAGCGGCAGAAGAAACACAATGGAAACAAGGTGATTGAGGGGATATACTGCTCCCTCGAGCGACTCTGCCAAGGCGCTCTTGGTGTGGTTGTGACAGCCAATTTACACCGCTGGGACATGATGACAAGAAGCGACGCCAGAGGCAGCACTCGCTTTGCCCCATGGAGCACCAAGCGAAAAGAGACGCTTGAGGCCATCGCGAAAGACGTGCAATATGTCATCCAGCATATCAGAAAGCAGAGGTTGGCTGCAGTAGGTGTCGAAGACAGCACGCCCTAGCGCGCCGTGCGAGTCAGCTTCGAAGTCAAACCGCGGTTCAACAATGGGTTATGGCCATGGAGACGATGGTCCTGGGTACGCTCGATGCGCACATATCCTCAGTCACGAGAAAAGTATGTTCAGAGCCGCCGAAGAG
>Ga0210040_10008426_pt1 | contig 12246 bp, 9 predicted proteins | sample CryGeyCG12114_NA_FD_185462 | JGI IMG/M metagenome (GOLD analysis project Ga0210040, IMG submission 185462) | Groundwater microbial communities from aquifer - Crystal Geyser CG19_WC_8/21/14_NA (SPAdes) (version 2) | ecosystem: Environmental > Aquatic > Deep subsurface > Groundwater | place: USA... | reverse complement strand
AGATTTTAGATGATGGCATACAATTAACAGATTGTTCTTACAAGCGAATATAGAGAAACATTCGGCAAATCTTTTTGGTTAGATGTATAAGAAGGTTATCCTTCGGTGTTTCTACCCGATTAAAACTGAAGCTAATAAAACATTGGTTGAAAACTTTGTTGACACATAAGTTAATGGCAGAAGGAATAAGGAATTCCGTGCCTGAATTGTCTTTTCTGATGTTGCCGATGTTTCTTTCGCGGTGCCAAAAATTTGGCGTACTTTTTTAAATAAATAAACAAAAATTTTATGAGATCTTTTTTCCTTATTGTAATTTCTTTTTTAGCAGCAGGACTATTAAGTCTTACCCTAAAACCAGCAACCCCAATAGCGGCAGAACAACCAAAGAGTAATTTAACCTGTATGCCGGAAGACATCAGGGAAATCTCGAGATTGGAAGCTGCAACTAAAGAGTTCGCAGCGCTACACAAGGATCCGATTTTGTTTAAACTTAAAAACGGTCTGGGGAAAAGTGTATCTTTCAAAACCCCTGACGGCAAAAAAGGATCAGGATATGAAATCAGGAATAAGAAAAAAACAAATAATTATCTTTTGGTAATTCATGAATGGTATGGTCTGAACGATTATATAAAACAGGAGGCAGAGCTTTTGAGCAAAGATTTAGATAACATTAATGTAATTGCACTTGACCTTTATGACGGAAAAGTAGCCACTACTTCTGATAGTGCTATGAAATACATGTCAGGAGCAAAAACTGACAGACTTGAAAGCATTATAAAAGGAGCGATTGAATATGCAGGAAAAGGCGCTAATGTATATACAATCGGCTGGTGCTTTGGTGGTATGTGGAGTCTCCAGGCCTCTATACTGTCAGGCAAACAAGGTGCAGGTTGTGTAATGTATTATGGCAGACCCGAAACAAACATAGAAAAGCTAAAGCAACTGAATACTGATGTAATTGGTTTTTTTGGGAACCTCGATAAAAGTATACCACCTGAAAAGGTTACTGAATTTGAGAATAATATGAAAGCGGCAGGAAAAACATTAACGGTAAACAGGTACGATGCAGGCCATGGTTTTGCTAATCCAAGTAATCCGGTTTTTAATAAGGCGGCAAGAGAAGATGCATATCGGAAAACGATCGATTATTTAAAAAAGAGAATAAAATAATTATTTCAAAGTCTTTATAACAAAGCTATTTCACAGATAGCTTTTGTTATAAAGTTATGTAGGACTGATTGTCTTCTAAGTCTAATTATTATAATAAGATGGGGACTACATATCAGTTGTGATCTTTTTATAGCTTGTAGTTAATCCTTTTATTAATGAAGAACTAAATCCCTGGTGTTCCATTTCATTCAAACCTGCTATTGTGCAACCTTTTGGTGTTGTCACTTTGTCAATTTCCTGCTCTGGATGAGAATTATTTACGAGAAGTAATTGCGCAGCGCCTTTTACGGTTTGCGCAGCTATTAATGAGGCAACTGCTGCACTAAAACCAATCTCTATACCACCCTGAATATTTGCCCGTATATAGCGCATAGCATAAGCAGTACCACATGCCCCTAAAACCGTTGCGGCATCCATCAGTTTTTCTTCGATTGTGACTGATTTACCCAGTTGCATAAATGCATCTTCAACAAATTTAACATCGTCAGGAGATCCGTTTTGATTGCAAATACAGGTCATACTTTCAGCGATGGCGATTGCAGTATTAGGCATAGCCCGAAAAACCGGCATTTGTTTCTCAATAATAGAAAATATATCTTTTATAAAAACGCCCGTTACCACAGAAACCAGTATGTGCCTGCTTTCTTCTAAGTTTGCTTTAATACCAAGCAGTACTTCCTGCACCTGGAAAGGTTTTACAGCAATGATAATAACATCACCAAATCTTGTTGCTTCAACATTGTCATTGCTTACATTAGCGCCCTTATCCTTTAAAGATTGTATAGCATTAATATTTCTACGGGTAATCATTAAATCTGCAGCAGCAATAAAACCGCTGCTAATTAGCCCTTCAGCTATTGCAGTTCCAAGATTTCCTCCACCTATAATAGCTATTTTTTTATTCATGATATACAAAACTATAAAGAATTAATAATAGAAATTTTTGGAAAGGTAATTTCTTACATAATCTTCAACACCTTCTTCTAACGAATAGAAATCATTAGAATAACCTGCATCTTTCAACTTTTGCATATTTGCTTCGGTAAAATATTGGTAAGTGTTACGAAGGTCTTTCGGCATATCAATAAACTGAATATTGGGCTCCATATCAAGACCGGAGAAAGTTGCCTTTACAAGATCTTCAAAAGTGCGTGCTGAACCAGTTCCAAGGTTGTAAATACTACTGATAAGAGTGCTATTATCTGAATCTTGATTATTTTCGGAAACAATCCCTTTTGCCTGTTCCATCATCCACCCTATTACCTTTACAACATCTTTTACATATACAAAATCTCTTAATTGCTTTCCATCTTCAAAGCCTTCTTTATGACTTTTAAAAAGTTTGACTAACCCGCTTTTTTGTATCTGATTGAATGAATGAAATATTACACTCGCCATTCGTCCTTTATGGTATTCGTTAGGACCATATACATTAAAAAATTTAAGACCAGCCCAGAATGGAGGATGAGTGGACTGATGAATAGCCCATTTATCAAATTCATTTTTACTAATACCATACGGATTTAACGGATGAAGTTGCTCTAACTCCTGCTCTTTATCATCATACCCAAATTCTCCTCCACCATAGGTAGCCGCAGAAGAAGCATAAATCAATGGAATTTGTTTAGCAGTACAATATTTCCATATTTCCTGTGAATATTCGACATTTAACTCCTGGTGAATTGCATAGTCAAACTCTGTGGTATCTGTTCTTGCACCAAGATGAATTACAAAATCAATCTTTGGATCATGAAGTTTGAGCCAGTCAAAAAGGTTATATCTCTCTACGATATCCGAGAACTTTTTCCCTTCCCAGTTTTGGCGTTTTTCCTCAACACCAAAATCATCTACCAAAACCAAGTTTTCATACCCCTGCTGGTTAAGATATTGCACCATACAGCTACCAATAAAACCGGCTGCACCTGTTACAATTAGCCCCCCTGCCCCTGAAGGGGAGCTCCCTTGTTCTGATAAAATGTTTTCTTCTATGTTGTTCATCGAATTTACTTACTAATACTTATGAATTCGTTCTTTTAAAAGACCAACAATTTTTAATACTTTCTTCTTGTTCAGCTTTGTTGATACAATTATCACTTTCGAAGTTTCTCTCTCTACTCCCTTCAGGGCCGGGGACTTATACACCTTTCACTTCTCCCTTTAATGTTATCGCTTGCTTCTCCACTTCTTCTTTATCGCTTTTCAGATATTCCCTCTCTCCTCCCTTTAGGGCCGGGGTCTCCAACATTCTTTCAATAGCTGTATCATATAGCTGCTTCCATTCGTCTATATGACCCCAATATTCACCTTCGATATCTATATTTCTATCGGTTACAATACCAAGATATTCAAAAGGGCATTGTAACTCTTTTAAGAGACTTAAAACAGTTTCTGCATTTTTGATTGTACAGCTAATAATCACTCGACTTTGCGCTTCTCCAAACCAATACGCGTCTTTACGAATATTGGTAGCACTTTGCTGAACATCAAAGCCTAATTCTTTATTAAAGCCACTTTCAAGTAAAGTTGTTATGAGGCCACCTTCAGCAATATCATGTACACTTTGCAAAAGATTTCTCTTGATTAAATGCTTAATTGCTTGTTGCAGTTTAAACTCTTCTTCAATATCAAAATGAGGAGCAGGCGAGTGTTCCACTCTTTTTAGTTTATGCAGGTATTCTGAAGAATTGATATCAGTACGACTCGTTCCTAATAAATAAATGACATCTCCTGATTGTTTAAAGTCTAATGTCATCCTTTCTTCAACATTATCTAACACGCCTACCATGCCTATTGTTGGCGTTGGATAAATAGGCCCGTCGGGATTTTGATTGTAAAAACTAACATTGCCCCCTGTAACAGGTGTATTAAACGTGCGGCAAGCATCGCCCATACCTTTAACAGCATGTACAAACTGGTAATAAAGCTCTGGGTCAAAAGGATTTCCAAAATTTAAGCAGTTGGTAATACCTAAGGGTTCACCACCAGAACAAACAATATTTCTTGCAGCTTCAGCCACAGCAATCATTCCACCTTTATATGGATCTGCAAAAACATAACGGCTGTTGCAATCAACTGTCATTGCCAAAGCTTTTCCGGTGCCTTTAGCCAGCACAATAGCTGCATCGCTGGGGTGATTTGTATTTACAGTGGCAGCACCAACCATGCTGTCGTACTGCGTATAAATCCACTTCTTATTGGCAATATTTGGCAGTTGTATCAATTGCTTTGCAACTGCTTTCAATTCTTCAGGAACAGCTATCTCTCTGGGATCAAATTCGTTTATTTTTTCAAAGTATGCGGGTTCATGGTATTCGCGGTCGTTTTGGGGAGCGCCTCCACCTAATACCAGGCTTTCGGCATTTAATGCTGCTTCCAGCTCTCCATTCATAAAAAATTGCAAAACACCAGTGTCTGTAACAGTACCTATCTGGCTGCATGGCAAATCCCATTTATCAAATATTCTTAAAACACTTTCTTCTTTTCCTTTTTCGATAACTACCAGCATTCTTTCCTGGCTCTCACTCAATAGTAGTTCCCACGCTTTCATATTTTTCTGTCTTGTAGGAACATTGTTCAAATTTATATCCATACCTACGCCACCTTTTGCGCTCATTTCTGCTGTTGAGCAAATAATACCTGCTGCTCCCATATCCTGCATTCCTACCACTGCACCTGTTTTTATAATTTCAAGACAGGCTTCGAGTAATTTTTTTTCCTGGAAAGGATCGCCTACCTGTACAGCCGGTAGTTCTTCAATGCTTTCTGACGTTATATCTGCGCTGGCGAAAGAAGCTCCACCCATTCCGTCTTTACCGGTAGCACTTCCTACAATAAATACCGGGTTACCTACACCTTCTGCAGTAGCACTTACGGTCTCTCCTATTTTTACAATACCAACACTCATGGCATTAACCAACGGGTTAGTATGATAACGATCTTCAAAATAAACTTCACCACCAACTGTTGGTACACCAAAACAATTGCCGTAGTGTCCTATACCACGCACCACTCCTGCCATTAAATGTTGTGTTTTAGCCTCGGCAAGATTACCAAACCGAAGACTGTTAAGAGCGGCTATAGGCCTCGCACCCATGGTAAAAATATCGCGATGAATACCGCCAACACCAGTTGCAGCACCCTGAAAAGGTTCAATAGCACTTGGATGATTATGACTTTCTATTTTGAAAACTACGCCAAAACCGTTTCCGATATCCATTAATCCGGCATTTTCTTCACCGGCTTTTACCAGCATTTTGTTGCCTTCGCGGGGAAGCGTCTTTAGCCATTTAATAGAGTTTTTATAACTACAGTGTTCGCTCCACATAACGCTATAAGCACATAGCTCTGTAAAATTTGGAGTGCGTCCCATTACTTTTTTGATAAGCTCAAACTCTTCATCGGTCAGACGAAGCTGGCGGGCAGTTTGTACGTTTATTTCCATAACGTTGCAAAGGTAAGTAAGTGAAGCAAGTGAGAAAATAATCTATCAACCGTTTTATAACAAGCTGTGTTTTTCTATTATACATTAAAATGCGGAATATTCCATTTGCCGAATTTGTAGATTTTAGGTACAACTCAAAAGCTTTTCATGTATTTTTTGGTATGTTAATTAGACAAACAAAAATGTAAAAAGCCTTTACAACATTACTGTTGCAAAGGCTTCTTACAACTTAAAGGAGTAATTATGCTTTGAAAATTTTACCACTTCCTGAAGACTTCATACTAATTTTTGTAGCGGCACCCCTGTAATAAATATTACCACTGCCACTGACTTTCGCGTCTATGCTTCTGTTTGCATAAACTTTTATATTACCACTACCGCTAACTTTTGCAAAAACATCATTGCAACTTACATCATTTGCATCAATGTTTCCGCTTCCACTGATAGTCGCCTCAATATTGTTGGTGCTCTTACCTTTTAAAGTGACATTACCGCTGCCAGAAATAGCAATTTTTGTTTCATCAAAAGAATTAATCCCTAAATTGATATTTCCTGATCCTGATACAGAAATATTGGTTCTGCCATCATTGGTAAAATCACCATTGCCACTTATGTTACCACTACCTGAAACTTTCAGATTGTTAACTTTAGTCAGGGAAGTATAAACTATAATTTTGCGCTGGCTTTTTAGGCCAAATTTATTCTTCGTTCTTACGACAAGGTCACCGTCTTCAACTACAGTTTCAATGTAAGGTAATAAGTTTTCATCCGCCTCAATTGTTATACTATTGGCGTCACCATAAGCAACCTCTACATTCATATTTCCACTCAACGAAATACCGGTATAGCCACTTACATTACGGGTTTCCTTTTTTATGTTTCCGTTTCCGGTAATTGATTCCGATTTAGAAAAACTGCATAAAGTAATAAAGGCAATTGATACAAAAAGTAATGTTTTCATAATAAGAAATTTTAGTTTTAGGAATTTTATTTACAATGAAACGACCCGAAGAAATATAAGTTACAGAAATATATACCTTAAGGATGAGCGGTAAAAAAAGAGGATGAAAGAGAAGAATAAAAAACTTTACTTAACCTTATCCGCTTGTTTTTCTATGTAGAAATTCTATTACTTTATTAATCTTCATTTTGCCAATTAGAAATTATTTTCATTTCATATTTCCAAATTATGCTAAAACTCTACTTAAGCAAACAAGAAAGACATGCAATTATTAAGGTAATAACTTACATTTTTTAGTACTCATGCAACCATTAGAATTCTTTTCTCTTCTGATACAATGCACACTATCAACATATTAGAAGTAGAATAGCTTACGAAGACTACAAAAAAATTCTTAACTTTTAAGGGTAGTAAATATCAGAAATACGCAGAAAATTCGTTATTACCGCAGAAGTTTTACTTGGTTTATCTGAATAATAAGGAATAGTGGATGACAGTATAAGAAGATATTAAGGTAAATGAAGATTTAACAGAGAAGAATATCCTGGTTTAAGTATTAAAAAATGTTTAAGAAATAGTAATAAAAAACTCATTATTTGTTTTTAACGTACCTGACATATGAAAAGTATTGCCACCTATTAACAGGCAGGCAGTATAAATCTAACATATAAATAAAGTAATCTTCCCCAATTGGACAATGTAAAAGAGGTAAAGCAAAACGAAAAATGGTTTGAAACAAATCATCTGAAAGGGAACCTCAAATCACAAACTGTTAAGAGCGGCATAAACACTATTGCCGGCCAGGCTGTAAGTTTTGTGTTAAGTATTTCCTCAACGGCTATTATGGCCAGGTTACTGACTCCTGAAGATTATGGATTGGTTACCATGGTTTCTGCGGTAACAGGATTTGTAACAACTTTTAAAGATCTTGGTTTATCATCTGCTATCATTCAGAAAGAAAAAATAGACCAAAGACAGGTTAGTTCTGTTTTTTGGATCAACGTAGCTATAAGCTCTGGTATTGCACTCATTGTTGCTTTATTAGCTCCTTTTCTTGTTTATTTATATGGTGAGAGCAGGTTGCTAAACATCACCCTTGTCTTTTCGCTTAGCATCTTTCTTACAGGATTTTCTCTTCAGCATAATGCGCTTTTGAAAAGGCAGATGAAATTTAAAGTCTTGTCTTTGATACAAATCGGAAGCACTGCAATCAGCCTTTTAGCTGGTATATGCTTAGCGTATGCAAACTTTGGTTATTGGGCTATAGTATTATCAGGTATACTAAATCCTATTTTATCTACAATAGTCTTATGGATTGTTTGTGACTGGAGACCAAATTTCATTTTCAAAGCAACCGAGATTAACTCTTTTTTGAAGTTTGGAGCAGGAATGGCAGGCTTTGATTTAATAAATTATTTTTCAAGAAACGCAGATAATGTTTTGATTGGTAAATATGTTGGTTCGGGTGCTTTAGGCATTTATATGAAATCTTACCAGCTACTAATGCTGCCTATTACGCAGCTTAGAGATCCTTTGAATGCTGTTGCACTTCCGGCTTTAAGTACTTTACAAAGTGAAAGCATAAAGTTTACAAACTTTTACAAAAAGTACGCCTTTACATTGTCTTTTTTTTCTATGCCCCTTGTTCTGTTTATGGGTATTTTTTCGGAAGAATTGGTATTTATTGTTTTAGGAAATCAATGGACAAAGGCAGCATTAATCTTTAAACTTCTGGCAATCTCATCCTTTATTCAGCCTGTGGCCAGCACAAAAACTATGATTTTGATTTCAACAGGAAAAACCAAAATGTATTTTATTTGGGGTTTGATTAATGCCGTATTTGTTGTACTGGGCTTTATTATAGGTGTAAGATGGGGTGTGGAAGGTGTAGCAATATCTTATGCTGTAGTTAATTACCTGCTGCTGATACCTTCATTATACTTGTGTTTTCATAACTCACCCGTTAAGGTTTCTGATTTTTTTAATGAAATTAAGTTCCCTGTAATATTTTCTTTAATTAGCGGTGGAGTTGTTATACTTTTTAAACTCCGGTTTATTCATCTTCCCTACTTTATCTTATCACCTTTAGGATTAATTATAGGTGCATTAGTTTATATAGCTCCCTGGTTTTTAACAAGAGAAAGCAGAAGTAAGTTACAACAGCTTACAGAATTAAAGAACATGGTAAAGTCTAAAACATTAAAAAAATAATATAAAAATTTCGATGAGAAAATCTGCACATATTTTATTGATTGGAGCTAATTTTATTAATAAAGGCGCCGAGGCTATGCTTAAAACTGTTCAGCAGGAAATAAGCAAACATTATGACAATGCTGTCTTTTATATGATTTGTCGTGATTATGAAAAAAAATTAGCGGAGGAGTGCGGCTTTGTTCCTATCTATGATGAATTTAGTGATTTTAAAAAACAGGTTAATTCTTTAATATATCGTGCAGAAGGAAAGTTTATGAAAGTGTTTCTAAAAAAGAATAAATCTTTTGTCGTTCATTTTCCTTATCAAACCATTAAAAAAAAGATACAAAAACTTGATTTAGTAGTAGATATAAGTGGCTTCGCTTACGCAGATTCTTTTGGCGAACCATTAATGGCTGAAACCATAAAACTTATAGATTTTTGTAAAAGAAATTATAATTCAAAGTTTTATTTCTTTCCACAAGCGTGGGGAAGTTTTAATAAACCAGAGGTAGCAATATCTGCAAAAGAGATGTTGTCGAAGGCAGATCTATTTTATGCAAGGGATCTTATATCACAGGAATTTTTATCATCATTATTAAAAAGAAACAAACAAAAAGTTCCTTTACTGCATGACATAGTTTTTGCCTATGAAGGAAGCAAAAGTATAAAACCTCAGGTCCTTTTAAAGTCAATTGGCTATAGTAAAAGTGAAAGACCTTTAATTGGTATTTCTCCTAATATGAGAGTCTATGAAAAAGAAAAGGGCCAGGGTGAGGATAATAGCTATTTACAGATTCTAATGAATGTGAGTACATACTGCATTCAGGAATTAAATGCAGATATTCTTCTTATTCCAAATGAAATTTTCCCTGACGAAGCGGAAATGCTATCTAAAGTTAAAGATGACAGGTTTTTATGTAGAATGTTACATGAAAAGATAAAAGCTCCTGGTAGATGCTTCATCGTAGATGGCTACAGATCTTCAGAAGAAATAAAAGCATTTATCAGCCAGTTAGATTTATTAGTAAGTTCAAGATTTCACGCATTAATTTTTGGTTTTTTACATGCTGTACCTGTTATGGCAATTAGCTGGTCACATAAGTATAAAGAACTCTTTGGTTTATTCCGATTAGATGATTTTGTTCTGGAGTCAAATTCAACACATTCTGGGTCGGTTATAAGTTTACTAAGAAAACTGTATGAAGAAAAGGAAGAAGTCTCTAAAAAAATATCTTTAAACCTTGGCAAGCTCAAATCTGATGTAACTGAAATGTTTTCTGAAGTATCCTTACCTAATTCTTTGCCTTCCGCAAGTACTAAAGAACAGGTTTAGCATTAAGAAGAGTAATCTTAAATTGCAGCTCTTAATCTTCAACTGAAAAATATTGACCCTGAATGCAATACTCCTGATTACTTATCTTTAAATATTTTATACCTAATAATTAGAAGATGGGCATCATTTTGATAAAAGTGGCTGAATGATTACTTTTTCAACTTTTACATTATACTGCCCCTGTAGAGTACGAGACAAAGAAGGATTAACAGAGTTTATTGTATGGAGATTTTGTTTTACCAATTCTCTTATCTTGTCAAGGCCATCAGCATTCAATCCGCTCTCTAAGAAAGCATTTTCTTCGCCGGCTTCTTTATCAATTTTTATATCTTCCGCATCATCTAATAATAACAAAGTGGTTATAAGCGCAAACCACTGTTCGATAATCTTAACAAAAAGCGCTTCAGGAAAATCTAGTAAGTTTAGTGAAAATAAAAATACATCTCCTCTATGTAAAGCTTTAAAAGCTGAAGCTTTACTTCTAAATTCACTTGTTTCCAGGTTTGAAAAATAGGCTTTAAGCTTTGTAAACCATTCTTTATTTATCGTTATGGTTTCAACAAGTGTTGCACATTGTTCGATAGCTTCTTTTTGTGAAATTTGCTTTGTTTCCTCCAGTGCACTGATGTGACCAATTTGTTCCATCGTAGTAACAAATTGTTCGGATAATAATTGCTGCCTGTCAATGCCGGATTTATATAATAAATCAACAATCAAAGGAATAAATAAATAACCTACTGCAGGTCTTAAATAGAGCAGTTTGCCTTTCCAATATAAATTGTTAACCGGAGGTTCCCGATCAACAAAAAAGCGTGCTATCTTATCATCAACCCCGTAGTTAATAGCCAGGTGATCAGTTGAAATAAACATTTATGCAAGTAAAATTTTATTTTAGAATAATTTGAGTTGACCCTTGTCATTAGGTTGTACACTTGACAAAAACTTTCTACACCTGTAAAATGATTTGTGACACTACCATCTTATACTTCCTATTAAGATTATTATAAGTATCACATCCCTTAGAGGCTGTCTAAAAATTAGTTTAGACTTTACTATTAGAAACTAAAGACGCTATGAAAACCTACAGATGAACGGAGCGTCGCAACGAATGATCGAATGAAATACAAATGCTGGTTTCCGAAAAAAATAAAATTTAGACAGCTTTTTAGAGGCCGTTTAAAAATGAAACCTCTAATACCGGTTGCAGTTTAGTCAGGCAACCAACTGCGGCTTTTTGCGCCGTTGCTGGTTGCCTGACCAGTAACTTTTCCATGCCTGCTAAATCTATAAAACCATCTTGAGACAGCCTCTTAGAAAGTAAAAATCAGAAAATTTTTGTTTAGTTAAGCGCAATTGTTTTTATTTTTTTGTGCAGGTTTGTATCATTTTTTTCCTTATTCAGGTCATTATATATAGAGTCAAATAACCTTTTTTGCAAATCGGGATGTTGTTGATAATATTTAAAGCTTGTATAAAATTGCTTTCGGTCGGTTTGATGGAGCAAAAAAACCTGCTCATATAATATGCTTCTTTTTTTCTTGATATCTAAAGTAGTATCTTTTAAAAGGAAGCTGTTTACGTACTCATCTACCTGCACGATGTCTTTAACTACCTTTTGCATCTTATCAGGAGCAATAATTCCATTCGGAACAGGACCCGAAGAACAGGCAATAAAAATAAAAACAAGACAAACAGAAATAACTTTCATTATTTGATCTCTTGTTGGTATTTAGATAAGTTAGCCACATCCAGTTTTTGCAATGCTTCCACAACCCTGGCTTTTTCAGGTGGAGTTCCTTTCTTAAATATCCTGATCAACTCCTGTGATTTACCCTGCATGAAAAACTGAATAACCATCGCATTTGGGTTTTCCTGGTTTATGCTTTGAAGTTGCAATAACGAATTTAAAACCTGGGTTCTGCCTTCTGCTTCGTTATTATACATCTGGTCAAGACCTTGTCTGTAATAGTTATAGATCACATCATGGATAACATTAAACCGCGTGTTTAACAAATTTTCTGTTAACCAATACCTGTTTCTTGCGCCGTCAAAAGCTTTCCAACCACTTATATTCCTATTCTCGGGAGCATTGTTTACTATATTCTGAGCTTTTTGAAAAAAAACGTCACCACCTTTTGCACCAAA
>Ga0210040_10008425_pt1 | contig 12246 bp, 10 predicted proteins | sample CryGeyCG12114_NA_FD_185462 | JGI IMG/M metagenome (GOLD analysis project Ga0210040, IMG submission 185462) | Groundwater microbial communities from aquifer - Crystal Geyser CG19_WC_8/21/14_NA (SPAdes) (version 2) | ecosystem: Environmental > Aquatic > Deep subsurface > Groundwater | place: USA... | reverse complement strand
AGAACAGGAACAGGATGGTGAAGGCGCTGCTCAGGGCCGACAGGCCGTTGATGAGCACCGCCACTTTGGTCACGTCGCCGAAGCTGAGCAGGGACACGAGGCGGCCCAGCAGCAGGAAGGTAGGGGCGCCGGGTGGGTGAGGCACGAGCAGCTTATAGGAGCAGGCGATGAACTCGCCGCAGTCCCAGAACGAGGCCGTGGGCTCCAGCGTGAGCAGGTACACTAGCAGCGAGACGGCAAATACGCCCCAGCCAACTACATTATTCAAACGAGAATACGAACGCATACAGAGTTAAGTAAGACGAAGTCAGCCCCCGTCCGCCGCGGCGCTAAAAGGGTAAGCAAGAAAAGAAAACGTAGCGAAGCGCCAAAAATAGACAATAAATCGGGCCGTGCCGCCGCTAACGCATATAGTCAGCATTCCTGTGCCCGGCGCATAAAAAAAAGCAGCCGGATTGCCGACTGCTTTATATCAAAAGTAGAATACCGAAATAGGCGTTAGTTCTGCAGTACTAATCGTTTGGTGCTCACCACCTTCTCGTTCATGAGCAGGCTGTAGAAATACATGCCGGCTGGCAGGTCAGAAAGGTTGACCGGCATAGAAATCTCTCCGGGAAAGGATTGCAAAGACACCGTACGCACCTCGCGGCCGAGAATATTGCTTAGCCGCAACTTGTATTCCTGACCAGCTTTCTGTGTGATGGAAACCATCACCATACCACGGGCCGGATTGGGGTAGAGGCTGAGCGTGGAGGTCAGCGAGCGGGCACTTTCGCTGGCGCTAGTGCTGGTAGCAGGCGGCACCACCGACGACTGCGCCGTAACGGGCATCGCCAGCAGCGTGAGCCGTACGCTCATAAGTACACCAAGTAAAACAAGTCGTGTAAATGTGTTCATGACATTGGGCGAAAGCAAAGCCAACGGGTGGAAATTGTTGGCGGAAGTTCAAAAATGGATTTTATTACGGAGAAGTAGTACAACAAGTGGGCCAAGCGGACGTTGCCATACGCATTGGCAGCTTCAACCTGCTGGCTACTTCCTTAGATGTGATTTACAGTCCAAAAGTTGCCTATATTCTTAAAGAAAGTTTAAGTTTTAGATGAACTGCCCAAAATAATCGACTATTCAGATATAAATAGAAAGTATTTCTTGGTTAGCAGCGTCTACATCTACACCATGTAGCACTTAGCGATACGCAATTTCTTGCAATCCAAACGCCCGCACTTCATCGGCGATGCGCACCAGCAGGCGCCCGGTGGCATCCACGCCTTCAATCTGACCGGTTACCTGCTGGCCTGCTACCTCATAGGATGCTGGCTGCTGATAGCGGTAGAGCACACGTAGGTAATCCTGCTGCTGCCGGCCTACCTGGCCAGCGCGGAGCTGGAGGTAGCGCGCCTCTAAACTCTCAAGTAGCCGGGCCGCAAGGGTAGGACGTGGGTGCGGGCGGCCCGTAAGCAAGGCCAAGGAAGTAGCCGTGGGCACCGCAAAATGCTGCTGATTGATATTTAAGCCAATTCCGATGATGCTATGCTGAATCTTTGCGCCGCTCAGTGTGTTCTCAATCAGGATCCCCCCTAGTTTCTGCGTGCCGAAGTACAGGTCGTTTGGCCATTTCAGTTGCAGCGCTGGGTCAGGGCCAAGCAGGGTAGCAGCCCAGTCGTGTACGGCTAGGGCCACGGCCCGGCTAAGCTGAAACTGATCGGTGGCAGCCAGGAAAGTAGGCTGCCATACCACCGAAAGCGTCAGGTTTTCGCCGGCAGCTGCCTCCCATTTGTTGCCGCGCTGACCCCGGCCAGCGGTCTGATTGTCGGTAATAACCGTACAGCCGTCGGTGGCGCTGTTTTTGACTATAAGATTATGGGCTTCCGTGTTAGTGGAAGCGCATTCGGGCAGCCAAAGCAGCTGTTGGCCCGTGAAAAGCGTTTGGGGGGCAAGTTCCTCCACGTCTTTATTCGTATGTTGTGACGTTCAAACCTAATAATACCTTGATGAAAAGTACCCCGGTTCGGCAGGATTCGGACATATTGGCAGATATCGTAGTGCGCGGCATGCAGGACAAGAAAGGCGTCGACATCGTCGTGCTTAACCTGCAAGAGTTGAAGAATGCCGTAGCCGATTATTTCGTGATTTGCTCAGCTTCTTCTGATACGCAGTTGGACGCGCTGGCGCGTTCGGTAGAAGAAGAAGTGGAGAAAGTAACCGGCCAGCAACCCTGGCAGATGGAAGGCCGCACCAACCGCGAGTGGGTGCTGTTGGATTATGTAGACGTAGTAGTGCACATTTTCCTGCGTGACCGGCGCCAGTTCTACGCGCTGGAAGAACTGTGGGGTGATGCCAAGATTACGTATGTGGAGGAAGAAGCCACAGCTCAGTAAGTTGCGCACGGCTACCCCGAACATTTAGCGCTGGCGGCGTGTTCCGCCTATGTTTTTCGCTTTAGTATTTCTATTTCATGCCTGATCCAACGCCCAAAAAGAAAAAGCCCACGCTTCCCTCGCCCGCGCCGCGGCCAGGGATGCAGTTGTGGGTGTTACTGGGGCTGGTAGTATTCATCCTTGGGGTGGTCTACTTCACCGGCACCAATTCCGCTACTAAAATTAATCAACAACGCTTTGAGCAGTTGTTACAGAATGGCGAGGTAAGCAAAATTACCCTGCTTAACGACAAAACGGTGCAGGTGACGCTCACGCCGGAAGCTGCCAAGAAGAACTCGGGCAACCGCGATACGCGCACCCGTCCTGGTTTGGGCGCCACTAGCGCCAACACCCCGCAATACTACTTTCCGGTAGTAGATGGCAAATCGTTCAAGGATGATTTAGACGATTTGCAAGCCAACTTGCCCCCCGGTCAGAAGAAGATTGGGCTAGATATCGATACCGACCAGGGATACGGTCAGTACGTGCCTAGCATGACCATGATTATTCTGCTTTTGCTGGGTTTCTGGTTTTTGATGCGCCGCATGGGTGGCGCCGGTGGCCCCGGTGGTCAGATTTTCAACATTGGTAAATCGCGCGCGGCTCTGTTTGAAGGCGGCGACAAGGTGAAGGTAACGTTTAAGGACGTGGCCGGCCTGGAGGAAGCCAAGGAAGAGGTAGAGGAAATCGTAGAGTTTCTGCGCAATCCTTCCAAGTTCACGGTGCTCGGTGGTAAGATTCCGAAAGGCGCTTTGCTGGTAGGACCTCCTGGTACGGGCAAAACCCTATTGGCCAAAGCTGTAGCTGGCGAGGCTGATGTGCCGTTCTTCTCTCTGTCGGGCTCCGACTTTGTGGAGATGTTTGTGGGGGTAGGCGCGGCCCGTGTGCGTGACTTGTTCAAGCAAGCAAAGGCCAAAGCACCCTGTATCATCTTCATTGATGAGATTGACGCCATTGGCCGTAGCCGCTCGCGTGGCAACATGCCCGGCGGCAACGATGAGCGCGAAAACACGCTCAACTCGCTGCTGGTAGAGATGGACGGTTTTGGTACCGACTCCGGCGTTATCATCCTCGCGGCTACCAACCGCCCCGATACCCTCGACTCGGCCCTGCTGCGTCCCGGTCGTTTCGACCGTCAGATCAGCATCGACAAGCCAGACATCAACGGCCGCACGCAGATTTTCAACGTGCACTTGAAGCCGATTACGCTGAACGATGACGTGGAGGCGAAGAAGCTGGCTGCGCAAACGCCTGGTTTTGCCGGTGCCGAAATTGCCAACGTCTGCAACGAAGCCGCCCTTATTGCCGCCCGCCGCGACAAGAAGAGTGTAGGGATGCAGGACTTCACCGACGCCATCGACCGTGTGATTGGTGGCTTAGAGAAGAAGAACAAGATCATTTCGCCCGGCGAGAAGCGCATTGTGGCTTACCACGAGGCTGGGCACGCTGTTACTGGCTGGTTCCTGGAGCACGCCGATCCGTTGGTGAAGGTGAGCATTGTGCCCCGTGGGGTAGCAGCGCTGGGCTACGCCCAGTATCTGCCCCGCGAGCAGTTCCTCTACAACACCGAGCAATTGACCGACGAAATGTGCATGGCCTTAGGTGGCCGTGCTGCAGAAGAGTTGATCTTCGGTAAGATTTCGACTGGCGCGTTGAGCGACTTGGAGCGCATCACCAAGATGGCCTACTCCATTGTGACGATGTACGGCATGAACCCCAAGCTGGGTAATATTTCCTACTACGACTCGAAGGGTCAGAATGAGTACGGTTTCTCGAAGCCCTACTCAGAAGCTACCTCGCAGATGATTGATGAGGAAGTACGTAGCATCATTGAAGCTGCTTACGCCCGCACCAAAAATCTACTGACAGAGCGTAAAAAGGAGTTGGAAACCATTGCCCAGGAGTTACTGGCTAAAGAAGTGCTGTTGCAGGACGACCTGGAGCGTTTGGTAGGCCCACGCCCTTATGGTGCCCAGACCAGCTATCAGGCCCACATGGCCGGCACCGACCGTAGCGAAACGCTGAGCGAGGTGAAGGACGAGCATCCCCTTGCTCTTGGCGATGACCTGCCAGAGATGAACCTACCCGGCATTGACGATAAAACCGACAACGGTCCACGCTCAGCCGATGTGCCAAGCGGCGGCGCTGTGACGCCCGTGTAGCGCGTTATTGCTTCTTACTACATAAACCAGTGTCTTATAAGGCACTGGTTTTTTTGTGTGGAAAAGCAACTGAAAAATCAAAAGCATCTATCATCCTGAGCAGCGTATTATAATTACAGGCCGTTAACCAACAGCTAAACAGAAGCCCTTACCTTTGCTGCATGGCCGAATCTTCCCGCGACATCCTGCTGCGCCGCATCCGTGAAGCGGTGCAAAAGCCGGCGCCGCAGCCGCCCGCGCCCGACTTTATGGGGCCACTGCACCCGCAGACGCCGGTGGCTGAGTTGGATATTGCCTTCGTAGAAAACTTCCGGCGGATTGGGGGCGAATTCTACTATTGCGAGTCGGAGGAGCATTTTTTCGACCAGCTTTTCCTCTATAAAAAGGAGCGCGAGCTGGAAACCCTCTATGTGTGGGAGCCGGAGCTGAAAAAGCTGCTCCACCAAGGTGGCATCGTATTCACGGGTGATGAAACCGATTTCATCAATAAGGCCGATGCGGGCCTGACCACCTGCGAGGCACTGGTAGCCCGCACCGGCAGCATTCTGATTAGCGCTGCTACAGCCAGCGGCCGCCGTCTCAGCATCTACCCCGATCAGCACTTGGTGCTGGCGCGCACTTCGCAGGTAGTAGCCGATATTGGCGACGGGCTGGCGCGGGTGTGTGCACAGCACGGCGACAAGCTGCCCTCCATGATTTCTCTGACAACTGGCCCCAGCCGCACGGCCGATATTGAAAAAACGCTGGTGCTCGGTGCCCACGGCCCGCGCAGCCTCGTGCTGTTCTTACTGGATGACGCCACCTCGCCTGCCTGACCTGGCCCTACCCGCCGGCCGCCGCGTATACTTCGCTTCTGACTTTCACTTGGGTACGCCTACCGTGGCTAGCTCCCTGGCGCGGGAACGCAAGATTGTGCGCTGGCTAAACGAGGTAGCCCCCGATGCGGCCGCCATCTACCTGCTGGGTGACATCTTCGATTTTTGGTTTGAGTACCGCCACGCTATTCCGCGTGGGTTTATCCGGTTGCAAGGCAAGCTGGCGGAGCTGACGGATGCGGGTATCCCCGTCATCTTCTTCACCGGCAACCACGACATGTGGATGTTCGACTACTTTACGGAGGAGTTGGGTATTCCCATTCACCGCCAACCGGTCAGCCAGCGTATTGGCGGGCACGAGTTTCATTTGGGTCACGGCGACGGCCTGGGGCCGAAAGATTACGTCTATAAGGTGCTGAAGCGCATATTTGCCTCGCCTGTGTCGCAATGGCTGTTTGCGCGCATCCACCCCAACTTGGGTATTGGCATTGCCAACGGCTGGAGCCGCCGGAGCCGTGTTCAGAATACCAAGGTAGAAGAGGTGTATCAGGGTGATGGGGAGTGGCTGTTGCAGTACTGCCGGGAGCTGGAGCGCGAGCACCACCACGATTATTATATTTTCGGTCACCGCCACCTGCCTCTCGACGTAGAAGTAGCCCCCGGCAGCCGCTACCTCAACCTCGGCGAGTGGGTCAATTATTGCTCCTATGCGGTATATGATGGCTCGACCCTGGCCCTGCGGTATTTTGAGCCAGCTGACTAGCTGCCTGTTGCTGGCGAGCAGCCTCCTAGTGCCGCTGGCAGGGGTAGGACAAACCACTGTGCCGGCCGCTGGCTCGGTAGCGCCGCCCAGCAAGCCGGTGCCGGTGCCTACCACTGCTGCCTCGCCTACCGCTGCCACCGCAGAGGGCTGGACTTTGGTACGCACGATCAAGTTAGCTACTACCGGTGTGGCCTCGCTAGATAGGCGCGGCACGCTCTACGTGGTAGACCGCCAGAACAACATTGTGCAGCTGGGGGCCGAAGGACAGGCCCTGAACACCTACTCGCCGGCCCTGCCAGGGCACATTGCCCAACTGGAAGCCTGGAATACCACCAAGATTCTGGCGTTCTACGATGACCGTCAGCAACTGCTGTTGCTCGACCGGTTTCTGGCTCCGCTCACGCAGGTCCGTACGGCTGATTTTCTGGATGGCACCATTCGCACGGCCACCATTGCGCCCGATGAGCGTCTGTGGCTGTTTGATGAAAGCAATATTGCCCTGGAGCAGTTCGACCTCAGCCAGCAGCGCCCTACCATCACCACGCCCATGGATCTGCTGGTGGGTAGGAGCAAACCCGACTTTCGCTTTCTGCGGCAGTACCAGAACAATGTGTACCTGGTAGATAGGGTAGGGGGAATTCTGGTGTTTGACAACTTGGGTAATTACCGTAAAAAGCTGCCCTTCACAGGATTAAACTATGTGGGTTTCCTAGGTGATGAGCTGTATTACGTGGCCGACAATGCCCTGCACTTTTTCCACCTCTACGACTTCACAGACCGTGCCCTACCCCTGCCAACGGCCGGTGTGCAGCAGGTGTTGGTAAGCGAACAATATGCCTATGTGCTGCTGCCGCAGGAAATTCAGGTATACACGCTGGCGGGAATTAGAAAGTAAGTGGAATAGCAATTAAACGGTACAGGATTTGAGTTGTCTAAGAAATAGAGCCTGATCGGGTAGGAAACAGTAGGGTTGTATAGCCTTCGTTTTCAGCCGCATCGCTCCCACTTTATAACTCCTCATCTCCATGATAACCCTACTGAAAAGAAGTGCGTTGGCTTGGGTGCTCTTGCTGATGCTAGGTGCCGTGGCTCCTTGGACGGCTACAGCGCAGCCCAGTGTTAGCGTCACGTACCAGACCTTCTACGACGAGTTGAGCCCCTACGGCCGCTGGGTGCAGGACCCCGACTATGGCTACGTGTGGCTCCCCAACGCCGGTCCTGATTTTCAACCCTACAGCACCAACGGCTACTGGGCCATGACGGAGTACGGCAATACCTGGGTGTCGAACTACGATTGGGGTTGGGCGCCGTTTCACTACGGCCGCTGGCGCTACTCCGACTACTACGGTTGGAGCTGGCTGCCCGGCACCGAATGGGGACCGGCCTGGGTGAGCTGGCGCAGTGGCGGCGGCTACTACGGCTGGGCGCCGCTGGGACCAAGTGTGAACATCAACGTGTCCTTTGGGCCGCGCTACGTGGTACCCAATATGGCGTGGGTATTTGTGCCCCAACAGTATGTGGTTAGTCCGCGTTGGCACGACTACTACGTGCGCCCCGCTCGCAACGTCACCATCATCAACAATACCACCATCATCAACAATACGTACGTGCGCAACAACCGCACGTACGTAGCCGGCCCGCGCCGCAACGAGCTGGAAGCCGTGACGCGTAGCCGGGTGAATGTATACAACGTAAATAACGTGAACCGGCCGGGCCGCGTGGCCGTGCAGCAAAATGCGCTGGGTTTCTACCGGCCCGATGTACGTGCTGGTCGTGCCGATGCACCGCGTACCGTGCAAAACCGCTTCGATAACAACGCCATAGACAACCGCGGCAACTACCAGCGCCAAGAGCGGGGTAGGGTAGTGAGTGCCGGCGCCGATAACCGCTCTGACTACGGCGCTACGCGAGATTCCCGCGATGGAAACAGCTACAATCAGCAGCGCCCCCTGGCCGATGCCGGACGCGCCTACCCCGCGCAACGGCCGGAGCGCCAAGAGCGGTTTGGGGAGGCTATGAGCGGCGAGGATGCCGGGCGTCGTACGCCGGAGAGCTATGGTGGAAACTATGGCGGCCGAGGCCGGGTAGGGCAGAGCAGCGGCGGGCAGCCGGAGCGCCAGCCCAGCCAACAGCGCGAAAACCCAGGCCAGTGGCAGCAGCGCACGGAGCAAGCGCCACAGCGTCAGGAAGTAGCCCCGCAGCGCCAGCAGATGCAGCAAATGCAGCAGCCACAGGGTGGCCGTGGGGAGCGGAACGAGGGTAGCCGCGCCGTAGAGCGGAGTGGCGGTAGCCGTGGCCGAGTTCGGTAGGCACCACAGTAAAATGATGCAAAAAGCCTTCTGCACACGTTGCGGAAGGCTTTTTGCATCATTTTAAATTTAAATATTCCGTAGCCCAGTGCTTCAAACCTAGGACACCCTGTCGCCTACCGCACCCCCGACCCGGCTGCTTGCGTAAGAGAGGCTGCCGTACCTTTAGGGGGCGCCCATTGGCGCAGCAACGCCTGTTATGGGCCTCTCCGCTCACGCTTTCACACTGTCTTGCTTATGACCAAAACTGTCTTTATTGCTACGGCCGAACCGTATAGCGGCAAATCCTTGGTAGCCTTGGGCTTGGTGAATATGTTGCTCAGCAAAGCCCAAAAGGTAGGCTACTTCAAGCCTATTATAGATGCCAGCCCGCGGGAAAAGAAAGACATCCGCCTCGAAACGGTGCTTCAGCATTTCAAGCTGCCCATTGCCTACGAAGACACCTACGCCTACACGCGCCCGGAAGTGCTCCGGCTGATTGAAACCAACGGCCAAGGCGAAATTATTGACACAATTATCCACAAATTCAAGCAGATAGAGGATAACTACGATTTCACGGTGGTGGAGGGTAGCGACTTTGTGGGGCCGGGCACGGCTTTCGAGTTTGGCTATAATGCGCAGATTGCCAAAAACCTGGGCGCTCCGGTTATCCTGGTGCTTTCGGGTGATGACAAGCCGACTGCCCAGATCATCAACACCGTACTCACTACCCTGCGCAGCTTCGAAACCAACGAAGTGCAGGTGCTGATGGTGATGGTGAATAAGGTAGCGCCCACCCAGCTCGACGACGTACGCCAACTGCTGCAAACCCAACTCCCCGCCGAGCTGATTCTGGCCGTGATTCCGGCCGAGAAAGAACTGTCGCAGCCTACCATGCGCGAGATTTACAACGGGCTGGGCGCCAAGCTGCTATTCGGCGAGGAGTCGCTCACCAACCAGGTCGACAACTTCGTGACCGGCGCCATGCAGGTGCCCAACTTCCTGAACTTTCTCAAGCCTAACGTGTTAATTGTGACCCCCGGCGACCGGGGCGACATTATCATTTGCGCCTTGCAAGCCAACCTGTCGGCCAGCTACCCGCGGGTGGCTGGCATCGTACTCACGGCCGGCTCGGAGCCGGAAGCGCCGGTACTGCGCCTCATTGAGGGTCTGCAAACGGTGGTGCCCATTATAGCCGTCTCCACGGGCACTTTCGAAACCAGCACCCGTGTGGCGGCCATCAAGTCGCGCATCACACCGGACAATACCCGCAAGATTCGGCTGGCTATCAATACCTTTGAGCGCTACGTGGATATGGCGGCGCTGGAAGAAAAGATGGTGAGCTTCCGTTCCGAAGGCATCACGCCGCACATGTTCCAGTACCGCCTGTTGCAGTGGGCGCGGCGCCAGCGCAAGCACATTGTGCTACCCGAGGGCAACGACGACCGTATTCTGCGGGCCGCCGCGCACCTGCTGCGCCAGGAGGTGGTAGACCTTACCATTCTGGGCAACCCCGAGGAGGTAGCGGCCTCTGTGAAACGCCTGGGCCTGACTCTGCCTATAGGCCATGTGCAGGTGGTAGACCCGGCACAGTCGCCGCATTATGCTGAGTATGTGGAGACGTTCTACGAGCTGCGCAAGGCCAAGGGCGTGAACCAGGACATGGCCCGCGACCTGCTCCGCGACGTGTCCTACTTCGGCTCGATGATGGTGTACAAGGGCCACGCCGATGGTATGGTGTCGGGAGCAGTGCACACCACCCAGCACACCATCCGGCCGGCGTTGCAGTTCATCAAAACCAAGCCGGGCATGTCGGTGGTGTCGTCGGTGTTCTTTATGTGCCTACCCGACCGCGTGGCCGTGTTCGGCGACTGTGCTGTGAACCCCAACCCCACGGCCGAGCAGCTGGCCGAAATTGCCATTGCCTCCGCCGACAGCAGCAAGGCCTTCGGTATTGAGCCGCGCGTGGCGATGTTGTCCTACTCCTCGGGCACGTCCGGTGAGGGCGCCGACGTGGACAAAGTGCGCAAGGCTACCCAACTGGTACGCGAAAAACGCCCCGACCTGAAAGTGGAAGGTCCCATCCAGTACGATGCCGCCGTGGACCCGCTGGTGGGCCGCCAGAAGCTACCCGGCTCTGAGGTGGCCGGCCAGGCCAGCGTGCTCATCTTCCCCGACCTGAACACCGGCAACAACACCTACAAAGCCGTGCAGCGCGAAACCGGCGCCCTGGCCATCGGTCCCGTGTTGCAGGGCCTCAATAAGCCCGTGAACGACCTCAGCCGCGGCTGCACCGTGGATGATATTCTGAACACGGTGATAATCACGGCTATTCAGGCGCAGCAGGGGTAGCAGGGGTAGCGGATTGTACAGGTTCCGTACGGGGTAGTAGCTGAAAGGCTACTACCTTGTTTACTTCCAGTACCTTACCGCACCTCGTGCAGATAAGAAGCCAGTGAAACGCTAAGCTACAGTAATTTTGTAAACGGTGAATGCAGTGTAGAGACACAATATTTTGTGTCTCGTCGTTGGCTTCGTCGACCTTCGCTTGCCGACACTGGTTGTTCAACGACGAGACACAAAATGTTGTGTCTCTACATCGTACCTACCGTTCACGAAACTGCTGCACTGCTTCAATAAGCTTCGCACAACATTCTTCTCAAACACAACTACAGCCCTCCATCAAAACTATATGCCCTCCGGATTTTTTGCCTTACTAGATGATATATCGGCCTTGGTGAAGGCCAGTGCTGCCAGTTTGGATGATGTGCCTACCCAGATAGCCAAGACAACCGGGAAAGTATCCGGCATTGTGATTGACGATACGGCCGTGACGCCTAAGTATGTGGTAGGGCTCGATCCAGCCCGCGAGTTATCTATCATCTTTCAGATTGCGAAAAAGTCGCTACTCAACAAGTTGCTGATTTTGAGTCCGGCGGCCCTACTGCTCGGGTATTTTGCGCCGTGGGCCATTACGCCTATTTTGATGGTAGGCGGCGCGTATCTGTGCTTTGAAGGATACGAAAAGGTGCATTCCATCTTCAGCAAAAGCCACGAGGTAGACCCCGAGAGCGAAGACGTAAAAGTCATTACGCCCGAGGAACTGGAAAAGCAGCGGGTAGCCAGCGCCGTACGCACGGATATTATTTTATCCTCCGAAATTATGGCCATTGCCTACAGCCAAGTAACCGGCCAGCCGATAACGAACCAGATTCTGGTGATGCTGGCCGTAGCTGTATTCATTACGGTAGGAGTATACGGCTTCGTGGGCCTCATCGTGAAGATGGATGATATCGGCGTGCACTTCGCCAAAGGCGACTACAGCCCTACCGTCCAAAGCATCGGGCGCGGCATGGTGAAGTTTATGCCGCATTTCCTGCTCATCCTGGGGTACGTGGGCACGGCCGCCATGCTGTGGGTAGGGGCCGAAATCATTGCCCACGGCATCCCGTTCACCGCCCATCTGCTGCACGAGTTGGACCAAGCTCTGGCCAGTGTGCCAGCAGTAGCTTGGTTGGCCAAAGCGCTTGCCTGCGGTATTGCCGGGCTAGGTCTGGGTTTCGTTATTGATAAAGTGGTGAGGCTGGTGAAAAAGGTGTTGCCCGGTAAAAGTGAAGTGGTGGGAGTCAATTGACGTTTTTTAGCTAAGCACCAATAGTTGCTCTCAGTGCTTTAGAGCCTATCCGAAAAGTAAAAAGTCGTAGCCAAGAGCCGGACCTTTGAGGTAACCACACGCTCATCGTTCCTTGCTCCCGACTACAACCGAGTACGAAGCTAGCATTCATCCCGATTTTTTGCCTA
>Ga0210040_10008423_pt1 | contig 12248 bp, 11 predicted proteins | sample CryGeyCG12114_NA_FD_185462 | JGI IMG/M metagenome (GOLD analysis project Ga0210040, IMG submission 185462) | Groundwater microbial communities from aquifer - Crystal Geyser CG19_WC_8/21/14_NA (SPAdes) (version 2) | ecosystem: Environmental > Aquatic > Deep subsurface > Groundwater | place: USA... | reverse complement strand
TTTTTTTTCTCCAGCTTCTTTAGAAGGCTTCGAGAATCATAAAGAAGCAAAAAAATTTTGTTCCCTCCAAGTACTTCTTTGTTAAATAGAGGGCCCAAAAACTATGATTACCGAATAGGGTTCTTTATGTATCTATTTATTGACATCATTTCTCTTGTTTGGGGTTTTTCAAATGACCGCTGATACAGTATACATAATCAGTAGATTACAAAAATTTCTGAGAGGCTGAGATAGCCATAGTTTTGAAAGGCGCAAAAATCGTAATTATATATGAGATATTAATCATAATATAAAAGTTTAGTTTCTGTTTAACTGAGATTGTAAAACTGCTGATACAACTTGGCAGAGCCCGAGATAGAGATACAAACGCAAAACAAATGAAATGAGACTTGCTAAAGTTTTCCAGCGCTTGGATTTCAAATTTTTTTAGTCTTCTTTGCAACAGGAAAATTTATTTGTGAAAAAGTTAGAAATAGATTTAAGTGAGAACTTCGGTTTTTTTGCATTCAAATTTACCTTCGTGTAATTAGCCTCTTGAATATACGTAAAAAAATTTCAATGCATTGCCAAAAGTTTTCCAGCGCTTAGATTTCAAAAATTTCTTTTGCTCAGTCTTTCTCATAACATGAAAAATTATGTGTAAAAAAATTGGAAATGGATTTAAATGGGAATTTGGGTATTTCGGATTTCAAATTTACCTTTCTGAAAACAGCCTAATAACTATGGGAGAAACACTGAATTTCAAATCATTGCCTGAAGTTTTGCAGCGCTTAGATTTCAAAAATTTCTTTTGCTTAGTCTTTCTCATAAAATGACAAATTATGTGTGAAAAAATTGTAAATGGATTTAACTGGGAACTTGAGTATTTCGGATTTCAAATTTACCTTAGTGAAAACAGACTATTAATTATGGGTAAAACACTGAATTTCAATTCGTTGCTTAAAGTTTTCCAGCGCTTCGACTTCAAATTTTTTTTTTACTTTGTCTTTTTCATAACCTGACAAATGATGTGTGACAACACTGAAAATGGATTTATGTGGGAACTTCAGTATTTTGGCTTTTAAATTACATTAGCGTGAATAACCTATTGACTATAGGTAAAAACTTTGAATTTCCATTCGTTGCTAAAATTTTACATTCCTTGGATTTCAAAAATTTTTCAATTTCAGTCAAATCAACTTCATTCACAGCAAAAATTCGATTAATAATATAAAATTTATTCAAATTATTGACACAGATTTTGTCCTTTAAGCTGTCTAGAGTTGTTAAGTTTCTTTCTATGATGTATGAAACAGTCTTGTGTAACAGTAAATTTTTGCTGGGTTTCTAAAAGGTATTTATTCAATTGTATAAAAATCTTAAACTCTATGACTACCGTCCAACCTTTGAGTGGTTTCCTACATAACTGAATTTCATTATATAGCTTGTTGAATTGTAAAAACTAGTTTCTGTGCTCAATTTCAAGACGATCGCATATTGCCTTCAAATATCCTAATTTTCATGGTCATGGTATATCACTGAGGCATGGTCCGATATCGCTTCATTTTAAAAAGTTTCGTGACATTTACCAAAGACACAAGTGTGCAAAATTTGGTGACGATCGGTTCTTGCGTTAGACTGCAATCGTGTCCAGAAATAAATTAATTGATTTCAAAATCCTAATTTCCATGGCCACGGCACTACCTGAGTGATGATCAAGCACATCCAAATTCTTTTTTGAGTAATTTATTTAGCAATGTGTCAGTTAATTTTCGCTCCATTTTTGAGCAATTCGTTAAATTTTTCGAAAATTCTAAACACCATGACCACGGTGTGACATTTAAGTGTAGTCCTACATAACTGAATTTCACTATAGCTTGTTAAATTTTAAAAACTAGTTTCTGTGCTCAATTTCAAGAAGATCGCATATTGCCTTCAAATATCTTAATTTCCATGGTCATGGTACACCACTTAGGCATTGTCCGATATCGCTTCATTTTAAAAAGTTTCGTGACATTTACCAAAGACACAAGTGTGCAAAATTTGGTGACGATCGGTTCATGCGTTAGACCGCAATCGTGTCCAGAAATAAATTAATTGATTTCAAAATCCTAATTTCCATGGCCACGGCACTACCTGAGTGATGATCAAGCACAACCGAATTCTTATTTGAGTAATTTATTTAGCAATCTGTCAGTAAATTTTTGCTTCATTTTTGAGCAATTCGTTAAATTTTTCGAAAATTCTAAACTCCATGACCACGATGTGACCTTTAAGTGCAGTCTCACATAACTGAATTTCACTATAGCTTGTTAAATTTTAAAAACTAGTTTCTGTGCTCAATTTCAAGACGATCGCATATTGCCTTCAAAAATCTTAATTTCCATGGTCACGGTATACCCCTTAGGCATTGTCCGATATCGCTGCAATTCAATAGGGTTCGTGACATCCAGTAAAGACACACGTGTGCAAAATTTGGTGACAATCAGTTCATGCATTCGACCGCAATCGTGCTAACAAAAAAGCGGGACGGACAGACACGACGATCCCATAAGCCCTCTATCTCGGGCTAGAAAGTAGGATTTTGATACATTTTTAAAATGAAAAGGAACATACAGAGTTCTTAATTCTTCAGGTAAATTCCTCCACAGGTCATTCGCTACATTAAATTATTTTATGCTTTTTATTTCAATTCACGGCAAACCAATTGTATCACTAAATTTTCAACACTATTATAAACACCATTACAAGAAAACAAAGCCTAAAGACCTCTCATTATGTCCACTTACTGTGGTTTATTACCAGTGAAAAGGCCCGTTCTACGCACGGGCGACTAACAAAATAATATCACATCAGTTGAACCCATTAAATAAACGCTAAATTTTTTATTCACTTACATGCATTTTAGGCTTAATTTTTTGCATTTGTACGACTTACTAACTTGAGATAGGATAGCACTAATTAAGGATGCGACAAAATTACCGGCAGTAGGGTAACGTAATATCAATGTGCGACACAAAAGAGGCATTCACGAACGCCTGGGCAATATTTCATAAAACTTTTTCAAGTTGACAGAATGACAGCTGACATAGGTCATTATCATGACCGGTGTTTCGAAAAATCCTTGTATAGTTTTTACAAATTAACCTTAGCAATTGGCAACCAAAACTATGGAGTAAGTCAACGGGGACTCAGCTTGCAACAGTAAACACGTTAACTCTAGTTCACATGGATGCGATTTAAACATGCGATTGATGCTGCATCACAAAGCTCCAACTGGACGCATGCGGTGACGCACCAACAGAATTCTTTGTTTCATTAACATGGAGATGCGATGACAACTGAATTTCGTTTGTTGGTGAAAATAAATTCGACTGATCGCATGATCGCATCTAGAAAGTTCAATAATTTGAACTTTCGTTTTGGTGCGATTTATCGCTTCTATGGTGATCATGCGATGATATCGCATCTACAGTTGCAGAAGTGGTTCACATGGCATCGCATGTACAATCGCAGATGCACGTAACATCGCACGTAAAATCGCATTCATGTGAACTAAGCTTTAAATAGTTGCACAATGCTGAAAATCTTTGATTAGAAATTAAAAATTTAGCTACTTCACAGGGAACTTTTTTTCAGGTCACAAAATGAGATGTTTTAATTTTTTGGTATATTCATATTTTTTATGAAACCAAACCCATAACTATTGCAAAAATGTTCTGTAAATTTCATGTTTTCTGCTGTCATAAGGATATAATCAACAGAATTTTTAAAAAATTCGTGAGTTTGCCATAAAATTTTACTTTGTCAACTGTTTAAAGTTTTATGAAGTAAAGACCAGAATAACCCAGTAACTCGGTGATTTTTTGCAATTTATTTAGATCTTAAAAGTTAATTAAACACCGCGATAGCCCGTTACTCCGGTTTATTTGAGTAACCTTACCTTAATAACTGGGAGTAGGATTACTTTGTGAAATAGGTTTGCAGCAATGTTGGATAGGTGTGCGACAATGTCATAAAGTTGTGCGACAATGTGAAGGTCATACAACAATGTTAAATATGTGTGCGACATTGTTATATAGGTGTGCGACAGTTTAAGGGTCGTAAGACAATGATGAATATATGTGCGACAATGTTAGGGGTGTAAAACAATGTTGAATAGATGTGCAACAATGTAAGGGTCGAGAGACAAAATTAAAAAGGTGTGCGGCAATGTTAGCTTTGTAGGAAAATGTCAAAAAGGTGCGCGACAATGTAACATCGTTGTGCGACAATGTGAGGGTCGGAAGACAATGTTTAATAAACGTGTGCGACAATGTCATATAAGTTTTGCGACAATGTTAAATAGAGGTGTGCGACAATGTCATAGTTGTGCGACAATGTGAGGGTCGTAAGACAATGTTAAATAGATGTGCGACAATATGAGGGTCGTAAGACAATGTTAAATAGATGTGTTCGACAATGTCATATAGTAGGTAAAGGATTAGAGGGGAAAGTGGAGGATGACATGTTATTTAATACCAAGCTTTCAAAGACATTTTGTCCTCTTCTTCAGGGTAATATCACAACATTACATGAATTAACGGTTTTTTGCCATCTTGATGTTTTTATAATGCAGAGTTGCGAATTGCTATCAATATCCTTTCCACTGAAGATACGAGGAAATGTAAATCTCTGGGTTTTCCGACCTAAAGCTCTCAACATGTGGACTTTGTCAATCCTTATTCATGTAATGCAGGAACAAACATGTCTATTAATTATTTGTAATGATAATACAGTGTAGCCTCGGCCTAGGTATCTACTTCACTTCTGAAGACTGGACGTCATACAAATCGGTCGTTTCCATCGGCGCGCCTTATCTTGAAATACTCAAGTACTGAATGAATACCCGCTGAATACACAGATTTACATTTCCTCGTATCTTCAGTGGAAAGGACAGTGATCGCAATTTGTAACTTCACATTATAAAAACATCAGGATGGCAAACACCAGTAACTTTTTAGCTACAAAAATTATCATTAGCATCGTGATATATGAAATACGTTGAACACAAATATACTGACCCGACACTTTTCTATACGCAAAACAGCCAAATATTTGAAGTTGGTAAAGAATACAAGAAAAGTGATTTGAGATTGTATTGCAAGCTCAATCATGTCATTCACTGCCAGATGAAGTGTCATTCAACCCCTCCTTTTTTTAGATTTCAGAAAGATGATCAGTTTTTCAGCAGTGATACTTAACCGATGTTTTTTTTAAATTGTAGTTCGAGAAATCTCAAATCACTTTTCTTGTATTCTTTACCAACTTCAAATATTTGGCTGTTTTGCGTATAGAAAAGTGTCGGGTCAGTATATTTGTGTTCAACGTATTTCATGCATCACGATGCTAATTATAATTTTTGTTGCTAAAAAGTTACTGGTGTTTGCCATCCTGATGGTTTTATAATGTGAAGTTACAAATTGCGATCACTGTCCTTTCCACTGAAGATACGAGGAAATGTAAATCTCTGGGTTTTCCGACCTAAACCTCTCAACATGTGGACTTTGTCAATCCTTATTCATGTAATGCAGGAACAAACATGTCTATCAATTATTTGTATTGATAATACAGTGTAGCCTCAGCCTAGGTATCTACTTCACTTCTAAAGACTGGACGTCATACAAATCGGTCGTTTCCATCGGCGCGCCTTATCTTGAAATACTCAAGTACTGAATGAATACCCGCTGAAACTACTGCAAGCTCAATCATGTCATTCACTGCCAGATGAAGTGTCATTCAACCCCTCCTTTTTTTAGATTTCAGAAAGATGATCAGTTTTTCAGCAGTGATACTTACGATCAACACAAATGCTGCATCATAAGAGCAAAAATATCGAAATGCGGAACAGATCAAGTCTCTAGATATTTGTGTTTATAAACCGATGTTTTTTTTAAATTTTAGTGCGAAAAATCTCAAATCACTTTTCTTGTATTCTTTACCAACTTCGAATATTTGGCTGTTTTGCGTATAGAAAAGTGTCGGGTCAATATATTTGTGTTCAACGTGTTTTATGCATCACGATGCTAATGATAGTTTTTGTAGCTAAAAAGTTACTGTTGTTTGCCATCCTGATGTTTTTATAATGTAAAGTTGCAAAGTGCGATCAATGTACTTTCCACTGAAGATACGAGGAAATGTTAAATGTTAAAAGTCTGAGTTTTCCGACCTAAAGTCCACGGGTAGACTTTGTCAATCCTTACTCATATAATGGAAGAAAAGTCTTTTGAACAAACATGTCTTCACATTATTTGCATTGATTACACATTCATTTTTCTCGAAACTGATAAAAAAGTGGATCCTGTGTAATGAATTCTTTATCGTACACACTCAGCCGAAAATACTATATTCTGTGAATTTAGAGTTTCAGGCGAAGCTTTGTCACTCAAGCCAATGCAACTCAAATTTGCATCCTTCTGTAACTTGTGGGGCTGTGGCATGAAAAATTACAGTTAAAAGGATGACAAATGCTTTTTCCAATGATAGTTCTAGTTTACAGGAGTAGAATGAAATTTTGGAGATTTTTTCATTTTAAATAGGAAAATGCTGTCCCTCGTTCGTGAGTTGTGATTGAGCCGTGCATGAACAGAGTTGTTTCAAATAATGATATGCAAGAAAAAAGACTCAAATTTTTTGTTCAGCAGGCAAGCCATAATTTTAATGGGAAATGGGAAATGGGAAATGGGAAACCTTAAAAGGGTCTCGAAAGCAAAAATTAGAGTTGTTTTTAAAAGAAATGGTCTCTGAAAAAACCTTCGTGTGCTTTTTTTCCGTATCTGGGGTTTCCGGACGGAAAAAACACAATAGGTCTCAAATTACCTAGAAATTAAAGACATTGGTTGCTTACCAATTTTTTTGAAATTTTTGATTTAATCAGAACCAAACTTTTTGTCCTAACCTAAACCAAAAATTTTTCTGATTGCACCATTTTGTAGACAATTTTATGCTCCTTTTATTAAGATTAATCCTACCAAACCTTATGCATCTTATATTCTTTATATTTCTACTTTAAGCTTCAAATGAATATTTTAAAACTTTCCTACGGTTTGATTTTTAAAATTTTTATCTTAAAGCATAGTTTTTAGGATTCTTTATCTATGGTTGAAGTTGCTACATTTCCTACGCATAATTTCTCAATGAAAAATCCCTGCCAAATTGAGATTATCCGGCATTTATTATATTTTTAAGTTTAACACACTCGATTTTTAACTCGCTATTAATATTTTTATATCATTTTGTAGTTCTTTGATACCAGTTTTAAAAATATTTTCAAAACGTATCCAAGTTCTAAATGTACTATTAACACGTAAATCTCAGTAGCAAGTTGCGAAATTCAGGGGCTATGTGGCAATTAGTTATTTACTGTACACAACTCATTACTATGGTTTATTCGAACGCAGATTCAGAAATATGTACAACACCATATCAAATTTTATTTTTATTTTTATTTTGTGAATACCATTTCTACACACACTACCGAATTCAAAATCAAGCGGTTTTTCAGTTTCTGACGAACAAAAACGTTTGGTATTCGTCTGAAAATCTAAAAACAGGGTTAATATAATATAAAAATGTATTCAAAATATCTGAATGCCAAATATTTGTACACAAACACAGTAACCGAATCGGATGATAATAAATTTTTGCAGTTTTGATTTTCGAAATCGTTGTTTCCACCTTTTTCGCCTACAGCAATTCATTTTTTTATATTTCTAGTTTTAACGTTTCAATTAAATTTCATCTGAACATGAAAAAATATCCGAATAATAAAACGGGTTTTTCCAGTTAAAACCCAGCAAGTCCGTATCTGGAATCAGTTCTGATGGCCTGATTGAAAGGTCTTAAACAAGTGGATTAATCCAATGGAAAGAATTTTTTTGTATTCTTTTTTTGTTTCACATTAGCCTGTAAATTTTAACACCATTGAAAAAAATTAGAAACCCCAGAGCCCACACAAAACTTTATATCAATGATAAAAAGTATTTCACACTTATATATTTTCATATTCTAAACAATCGTGTTTATTTTTTGCGTAAATAAACTTATGATCATTTGTTGAATTTTATCAGCACAGTCACACCGAAAACTTAACCTGAGTCAGTACTGACTTGATGGAAAATTCGATTGACGATTGGAATGATTATTCCCTTTGGGTTGGAATAAATATGTTGCAATTTAGATGGAAAATTTGAGTTGATACACATACATTTGTAGTTAGAAGCAAAAAGAACATTTATGCAATAATGCAATTATGTGGGCTCTGGGGTTTCTAATTTTTTTCAATGGTGTTAAAATTTATAAGCTTATGTGAAACAGTAAAAGAATACAAAAAAATTCCTTCCTTTTGATTAATCCACTTGTTTTAGACTTTTCAGTCAGGCCATCAGAATTGATTCCAAATACGGACTTGCTGGTTTTTACTGACCCCGTTTTTATTACTAAATGTCTTTCAGACTCACAATTTATTACCCACAATAATTCATCAGTGTATATTTGGCCTTCTATTGTATACAAATTTAGTTTGATCAACATCGACTGTATTTTCCTTTTTTATTGCAGTCAATTCTTTACATTATTTAAGCTTACAATATCAAAATACATATCTACACATAGTCAAAAAATTTGGATTTGTGCCAGATGACCTTTCCTTTGTTTTCGTTTTTATGCTATTTTTGCCGTGATGAGTTTTACGCATTGGCTGTATTTTTTCCCAGACGAGAGCGTGGGAATTGTGTTATTTTACGATATATAAAAAAGTCAGATTTGAAAAAATTCAAAATTGCAACCTCCATGCGTGCGCAAATTTTTACAAAAATTTTCCATGTTTAATTTTGTATATTGGCTTAACAAGCTATAAAAGTTTAAAATCGACCCATCTTTGCCGTGTGAACAGAATTTCCTAATCAAAGTGCATTTACTGTACTCCAAACAGATAAAAAATAGTAACCTGTTGTGATAAATTCATTAGTCCTGCCAACCGAGCAGAAAATATTGTACCCTGTTTCAAGTCATTGATTGCTGTTGCAATGAAAGGCAATGACGTTGTGACTGATATTTTGGCACGACCATGCGAATGAAAAGTACCTCTTATCTCCAATGTTGAAAAGTTGACTACCCAAGGCTTTATAAAGTTATGAACCGACTTGAGTTCTTCTGTCAGTTTGATGAAATCTTTCAGTGTTGTTGCAAGATTGAAAGAATTTTTTTTCTCGGCATACTGAAACATAATTTTAAAAAAACCGATTCATTTCTATTATTCGTCGAATTTAATTGATCTCACCGAAAAACTTCATCAAAATGAGGCAGGAAGATGGAAATTATTTGAATAAGTTGCTAGGGAACTCTGATATCCGATCCTCGAGGGAATCTTTGAGAAAGCTTGCCGAAGATTTAGTTTCATACAGACAGTTTAAATCATCCTTGCAGCAGAATTTTGAAATGGACAAATTTAATTCATCCGAAGTCATTTCGAAGATCATATCTTTGTGGATAGAATGGATGGGCAAAGAAGCGACTTTACATAACTTTGAAAAAAAATTACGAAATCTTGGCTTCAAAGCTATGGCTGGTAAGTCAGTGAGGATTTCATTTAAAGTTAGCCAGCTAGATATATTGTTTTGACATCTTGATTAATGTTTTCATGCTAGATGAACTATCCGCTCACGCAAATTGCGACCAAAAATCATCAGAAACTACTTATGTGTATGCAAATCAGCCTATGGCAAACAAACAACAGCAGCAGTCGGCTCCTTTGCAACAATCGTCGTTTGACTGCCAGCAACAGTCGACGAGCTTTAACAGTCATCCACTACTGTCGACCAATGTCCTTCAGCCGCAAGATTCAGCTGGCCTTAAATCTAATGCTGGTAAAAATCCCGGAATTCAAATTCGCAATCGGTATTTTGCTGATTTAATTTTTTTTTACGTTTTCAACTTTTGCTGACATATCTCCTTGTTGTACGTCAGGCAAACAAATGTCACCATCTAAATTCAGTGTGAATTACACCAAACTGAATAAAGAGAATAAAAAATATATTCAGAATTTATTAGAAGAATCCACACTTGCCTGTTCGAAAGAGAACTTGAGAAAGCTCGCGGACGATTTGGTTTCGACGAAACAATTTAATGAAATAACTTCCCAACTGGATACTGCCAACGTTAACACATCTGAGATTATTTTCAATCTCATAGGTATGTGGATTTCTTCAAAAGGCAACCAAGCGACTTTGGCAAATTTTGAAAAGACTTTGCGAGATCACGATTTGAACAGTGACGCTGGTAATTAAATAGCAATTTTTTCAAAGCTTTCGTGATTTCGATAGAAAATTTAAAGACTTTTCTCGCTAGATCAACTGTCTGCTTATGCAAAAGCCAGTGGACAAACAAAAACTGTGGGAAATAATGACCCACTTCATTTCAGCGTGCCCTGGAGCATTAGAAATTTCACAGGGAGGGATGAAGACTTAAGAGAACTACTGGAGAGTTTGAAGCAGAAGTCTTGTTTAACGGTCGTATCTGGCATGGGAGGAGTGGGGAAAACATGCCTTGTACGTCAGTTTGTAAATCGAAAGGAAGTTGCGGACTGGAATATCTTGTGGCTGGCTTCGGAAACTGAGCAAGATTTACAGAAAACCATAATGAAAGCCGCGGACTGTGTCGCACAACGAATAAAAGGTAATGAGAAATTAAAGTTGAGCTTTAGGATGAGTAAGTTTGCATTAGTTGCGATGTTTTGACTGAAAAATATAAACTAAAACATCGTTTCAAAAGGAATATTTCTATAATATTTATAAAAAGTTTTGCATAGATCATAAATGCTGTCATCATTGCAAAAAATGGTAAATCCAAGACGTCACACAAAGTGATGTCTATTCGTTTGTTATATGGTTTCGGAGAAGATATAAAAAGTTAAGCAAATGGAGCGGTTTCATAAGCCTTGGTCAGGCCAAGAAAAAGCAGGAATCACCCGCCTTTAGACAGACTTACTTAATGTAAAACCTTCAAAATTCTGATTTATTACAAAAGGTTTGATTGTGATAATTAAACTTTTAGAATAGTGTAACAAACACGCTATAGAGTCGTTCATCACATTCTAGAAACCTGCCGTACGTCATAAAATATGTGAATCATTGAAAATTTTGCTCGTAAAAGTGAGTCTTGCTAAAGGCCAGTGGGCCTGGCTAATATTTTTCTTCTGATAACCGAATCTAAAGAATGTTTAATGGTAATATTACCAAACGCCACTCACACTAACCCTAACTTTTGATAAAAATAAATTTCCCATAGCAAGAAAATGTATTTTAAATAGAATTTAGAGCGATCAAACCCATACTTGTGAAACTTTGGTTTAGAATAAATTTTCACATTTGATTGCTATGAAAAATTTATTAGAGAACGTAGTTCTCTTATAAAATTACTCCAGTGCAGGTAGAGTAGAGAGTGAGGCAGAGCGGATTTGCAAAGCTGATTTTTGTTCCGGTTATCCTTTTTTTGAAAAAATGGCAATATGTTAACTAACAAATTTGGTACCACAAGAAAGAGAATTGTTCAATGATTGATTAAAATGAATTTTTTATAAAATATATGTCATAGTTTTTCTAAAATCATTGATCAAAGTCAAAAAAAGGGGAAAAATTCCCAAAAAGCTTATCGAGAATCCAAACGAAACCAAGGGAGTATGTGTGGTGTGAAGCGAATGAGACCGGCCTTACTTGCTACGCAGTTTACTTACCCTGTCAATCTATGGTGAGGTATTGCTCTGCTATTGAGTTTCTATATCTATACGTCATTTGCGTGGCTATATCTATACGTCATTTGCGTGGCTATATATACGTTATTTACGTTGCTATATCTATACGGTAGATAAGTGTTGTTTCAAATATAGGTTTGCGCTTTCAGTCATCATGATTTGTAGTGCAAACACGAAACAAATTGTGAATACCAGGGGCCTATTTCATAAAACTATTTACAGTTGACAGGGTGACATTCTGTCACAATGTCACCGATTTTTGAAAATTTTCGTCTCATAAAACAATGTCAAAGGTTTTACCATGACAGTGAAAATCATCACATTTACAGAAGTTTTTTTTTGAGTCGTCATGGGTTTGGTTTCATATAATGTCACGGTAATGCGAAAACCTTACAATGTCACTATTTTGGTGACCGCAGAAAACACCTCTGTAAAGTATTGACATTCCGTATTTTTAATCGTATTTCAACCGGTTTTTTAG
>Ga0210040_10008422_pt1 | contig 12249 bp, 11 predicted proteins | sample CryGeyCG12114_NA_FD_185462 | JGI IMG/M metagenome (GOLD analysis project Ga0210040, IMG submission 185462) | Groundwater microbial communities from aquifer - Crystal Geyser CG19_WC_8/21/14_NA (SPAdes) (version 2) | ecosystem: Environmental > Aquatic > Deep subsurface > Groundwater | place: USA... | reverse complement strand
TAACTAACTAAACCACTTACACTGTGATAAGTGAAGTTAGTAATCAGTACAGCAATATTGAAGTATTAGTAAAAGTAAAGCAAATGAAATCTGCTTAAAATAATCTGTGTGTTGTGTCTATATCTATGCAATGCATGGGTTGTGTACTACTTTTGCAAGCACTAAAAAAAGTGCTGTTTGACGTACACATGTACTACTACTGCATCGTCGCATAAACTTGCGTAGTGGCCAACTAACTGTACCAATCCAATGGACTACGACTATGTTGTATGATTATGATGTGCGATGTTTTTTATCATTTGTTGTGCTCTCAGTGTGGAACAAACAGTAAAAATAGTGGCTAACTAACTAACTGTATGGATTTGTTTGGAATATGGAACCTTCGTTATCTGTGGTAAATAGGTGTTCAGTTTGTTTTCTTTGATTGTGAAGTTTTGATAAAAGTGCGCATATTTTCAGATAACAATTTTGTTTGTATATAAAGTCATTTTTTTAAGCCAATGGTAGATGAATGTGGAGAGTTTCTTCCTTGTAAGTTGCTATCATATGGCAGAGTTAACCTGGTTTAGTTGAACGTACTTTTTTGTAAGTATCTTCATGTCATAAATTACTTGTTAATCACTTTTTAGTGATGTGGTTTGAATTTGAAATAATAATTACTGCTTCCCTATCAGAGACAGTGAATTAGTAATTGTAGTACTTGAACGTCAGCCGGAATATTTTTGGGTACTATTTTTGTTATCATTGAGATATGAAATTGAAGGTTTGTAATGGGTGTGTAATAGAATTACATGCGCCTGCCTCTGAGTTGGTGGACGGGATTTGTTGTGGCGATCGTACAGGGTGCAATAAAACGAATCGACTAATTGTACTTATTCATTTTCTTTAACATAATTTCCTCTCCATGTTACAGAGTAAAATTTTGATCATCAGAATTGTCCTAAGAAGTTAAAATGGGTGGAGCGGTCAGTTCAGGAGAAAGTAATGACGACCTCATAGACAATCTTGTCGAGGCTGAACTTATAAAGGTGGGAGTGGATATAAAACTACCTTTTATAGTTTTTTAACTTTGTTTAGAGGATGACAGTCCTTTTTTTAATTGTAGACGCCACTAGTGGAACGAGTTTTTCGAGCGGTGGATCGGGGCCTGTATTACACTGAGCCCTTTAAAACTGCATCGTACAGAGATACCGCTTGGAAAGATGGGAATCTGCATTTGTCAGCTCCTTGCATTTATTCCGAAGTTATGGAAAATTTGCAGTTAAAACCAGGGGTTAGTTTTCTCAACATGGGATCAGGCTCTGGGTATTTGTCAACGATGGTGGGTCTCCTTATTGGAAAAACTGGAGTGAATCATGGGATAGAAATGTATCCTGATGTGGTGGATTATGCCAGGTGGGGGTTTGTGTCTCTGAAATGCATAAAAATATAATAATGTAGCAAATTTGGAAAGATCATGTGCTTAATGGCTGGTTTTGATTTTTTGTAGAGAAAAGTTAGAAGAATGCATAATGAAGTCATATGCTATCGATTTATTTGACTTTTGCAAGCCAGAATTCGTTGTGGGAAATTGTCTGAATGCTTCAGGATCTCCAAATAAGTATGACAGAATTTATTGTGGTGCAGCTTGCCCTGAAGAACATATTCGACAAATAATTGATATGCTCAAGGTGCGCCAAAATATATTAATTGATTACTGATTTCAGTTAGTCGACTTTTTTGACAGTATTAATTTTAAAAGAATTTAATGCACTAATATTTTTATGCTTTCTATTTAGATTGGCGGACTCTGTGTAGTACCTATTCAAGACTCATTGGTTCAAATCAAAAGAATTTCAGAGACTAAAGAGGAAAGACGATCATTATTACCTGTATCATTTGCAACGCTCATCTCTCCGAAAGAGCCAAAAGTCCCTGTCATGCTACGTAAGTACTAAATGTGAAAAAATAATATTCGTCTTTCATTATTGCTAGACACATCTGTCTTCATTCACTAAATAAATCCACTATCTTCACTTACAGCTGAATTTTTTCCGCCATCCCTCATGGAGCTTTGCAGAGCGGAAATTCGAATCATATTGCGCAAAACTTTGGTGCCACCTGAAACACGAACTCCTAGTGAGGAGGGCAGGCGAAAACGGCGCAAAAGGCGTCAAGTAAATCGACGGGCCAATCGGCTTTTGGTTGTCCAACGGCGGCGTCGATCTGAGTGAGTTTTAGCATAATTCTTGTTCCCTGTTGCCCCTGGACAACTAATTAACAATCATTACAATTTTGTTCGCAGTGAGCAAGGCTCATCTGCAGTACTATTTTCATTCGCGTCTCCCCCACCAAATAACAACTCGGCGCCACCCTCTGTTCCTGAAGAACCGGCAGTCTCGCCAAATGGGCCAACTACTGATACTACTAGTGGAGAATCTCCACCTACCTCATCCAGCAGTAGCGGATGTTGTGAGACTGGAGCTACAACTGACCAATTTAATGCTCATGGCAGTGGAAACAATAGTAGTGCAGTGGGAAATACTACTACTAATTCAAGCAGTAGTGAAGAGGACAATGTCGTCAACCCACTAACAAAAAAATCGGTTAGCAACGAGGACAACAATGAGTCCTATTCTTCAGCATTCAGTGATGAAGACATTCCAGGCTTGAATAATATGGTCCGGCCTCGGCATCTTAGTAGTAGCAGTGGAGAGGAGTCTTCGACATCGAGTAGCAGTGGAGGCAATAGTAGGTCCTTGGATCGTCGGCATTTCTCTGTAATGAGTTCCCGGGCTGAAACCATTATCGGTAGAATCCGGCAGTTGGTTAGGGAGCAGCATTCCTTTGTAGCTCGTCCACGGGAGAATAATATTTCGAATAATGATAGTGATGAGGATGAGGAATTCCGAAGCGCTTCGGACCATTCTTCGTCATTTGGTGACGGGAATAGCGATGGTATGGATTTTTGTGATACTGTTACTGGTGAAGATGTGGAAGAAGCAGAGAAGAAACGGAAAGAGAGTCCCGCTGGCATGTATAGTGGACATTTGATGGAGAAAATTAATTCTTTGCCTTTACCTCCATCTTTGAAGATTTACCTGAACTACTGTAGGAAATTGAATTGAGGGTTTGAAAGTTTTAGGGAGGCTACTATTTGGTGAAGTTGGATTAGAAGTTTTGCAAAAGTATTTTCGTCGATTGGAATTGAGAGTGGAGTATTTATGTTAGATTTACATCACATACTTAATTTTTGAGGTTACATTGTTTTGTTTTTTCGAATTGTTGTTTTTGTTACGTAATCAGTAAATTGGCAGGAAAGGATTTATTATTCTACATAATCAACTCAATCATTATTGTTGTTGTACTGTACTGTTAGTCTGTAATTCTAAAATTCTAGTTTGATATTTGGGTGAATGTGTTTCTCTCTAGTAAATCTTATAGGAGTGCTATAGGATTGGGGTGAATTTTTGTACCAAATGGCTCATTTGATTTTGAGCAATGGTTTAGTCATAGTTTATTGATTATTGCTGTGCTAAAAAAAGATATCACTAGTCGCATCATTTTGATTGTTCTTCGGGATTAATTGCTATTTGTGCGAAATTTCGAGAGTTTATGTAATGTAATCAGATATGCGCAGTATCGTTATGTATTATAGTAGTTACGTATAGTTAGTTTATTCATTGTCCGAACCATATTCGAGTAGACTTCAAAGCAATTCTTATGATCGCTAGTTATGGATTGTACTTTAACAATGGTTATGGCTGACCACTTAATATTTGATTAAATAAACTGTTTTGTTCCAGTAGATAAGTTTTTTATTGGTTTTTAAGCATACCAGAGATTCTATATAGAAGCGTAGTGATATATGTCATATTTGACATTGGTAAATTTTGTACTAACAATAATGTGTGCAAGCAAATGATTTAACTATAAAAATTATGCTGATGAAATCATTGCTCCACTACGGGAACCTCGTATGTCATTTGTGTTGTCCGAACTGGATGGCTTGTATGGTGTAAGCGGCTTAAGTAAATCTGTAATATATTTCGGCCATTAAATTTTCGGGGTTTGTAACCTAATTGATTGTGTTAGTGGCTGTGTAAGTCATAAAGCATTGTGAGTATTAATGAAATGCATGCAAAAAGCAATGATATAGGAAAATAAGTGCTTGTTAAGGCAAAGTTTATTTTTTATCACAGTAAAATGGGCGAAAAACTTTAAAGTTTCATGACTAACTATAATCACAACCACATAGCTACACATAGTATTTTATAATTTTAGTTTGTTAGTTAGTTTCCGAGTTTTTGCACTCACTACAATTTAGCTAGCTCATTCTGATCAATTATTTCTGTCTTACCTCTCAGTTTCGGATACTTTTGTCTCAAAAGTCGAAGATTCTTCTCATTCAGTCCGAAAATAAACAAAATGGCAAATACTGGGATAAAATGTATTGGCCTGGTTATGATAGCGTACACACTTAATGGATCTTTACTTCCGAATAAGACATGGATGGGGATTGTTAGAGATGTAACTCCCATTATGATCAAAAGTTTAGTGAACAGTACCACTCTGTGCATTGATTAGATTCAATTTTAGTTTTGATAGACTTTCCAAATATATTATTTTTTAAATTTTTTACTTACGATTCCCAATTCCGTTTGGCTGACCGATTCGATTTTCTAGTCACTGTGTCAGTTCCACCTCCATTGTTAAAAGAGGAAACACGAAATCTTTGTTTCCAAATAAAAAACGCAGTACACGCAAAAAAACAGAGATTTAGGAGAAACATAATTCCCTGAGTTTTGAATCCCAATTCTCGTATTGGAGAAGAACATCGACGATGTCCAAATGCAAAAATTCCTTCCATTTGTTTTCTTTGCTCGATTCTAAAAATTTTTTTTACAGATTATTGATTTCAGTGTTCACAAAAGATGTCTATAGATAATCGTTGTCAAAAAACCATAACTATATAAATTCAGGCCAAAACTACTCAACCGATTTGCCTCAAAATAGCCTTAAAATGGTCCTTGCGCAGGATGCCTTTACCGATGGAGTCTAGGCCATATTAAATTTAATTAACGAGATATAATTGACCATTAATTAACTCGGTAATGTAACGTTTTCGTGCAAGCGTAAACAACCAAGTCTCAAAAATGGAAAATCATGACTATTATTGTGTGCTATGCTGCATATATTGTTTTTCCACCCACAGTTTCTTTGTCACTGACAAATACTAACATTTACCTGCCGTCAATTCGTTGTATCGCACATTGATTTAGCATTAGCGCACCTTAATGCAGTGTTTCACACACTGATCCAGCAAAAACTCATACATTAACTATTACATTTAATTTGTCCGCAAGGTCAAAGGTTGCGGGAGGATTTATGTTGATTTTGTTTACCGCCGGGCGTGAAACGATTTTTAGCTTGCTAAGCTAGGATAATTGCATAGAAATATTTTCTTACACTTCCATATATTGGCTAGCAAATGCAATAGATACAACAATGAGCGGCAAACCCCAAGAAAACAAAAGATAGCTTGTCAGTTGCTTTGGATGTGCGCATGCGCGCTTGATGTTGCTCTCCAATTTCCTGAGAAAAAGAGAGAACAGTTATCTGATATATTAATAATATGGAATATCGAAACCTAAATTTTTAAACATTGCTTAACTCCGATATTACCAAAAAGTCCAACATAGGTCAAAGCACATTACGGTCCATGTTGTATTCAATGCGAAAAAGAAATATTGTGCTATTGCGGCTGTAAAAAATAAAACAAATTCTATAGAAATTATGATTCTGCACGCAATTTTTGTGCTGGCTGAAAATTTTTGTTGTCAATTTTCAGCTTACCAATAAGCACACAAGAAAAAGATGCTTGAATTTCTAAGGAGTTCAAGTCCACTAAAGTCCGAATCCCCTCCATAGAAAAAACAAAGAAAACAGCAACAAAAATATTGAATTGAGTCCAACCAGCTAAGTTCTGTCGATCCCAAATCGATATGTAGATCCCCAACAAGAGAAGCATTATTATTGAAGAAATCATGCATAGTGCAGCAAATATTTTCCGATGAATTATCTATAGAAACAATATCGGTGACCTTTATGAGGTACAATTATTAGAAGTATATCAGAAACAGAGCTGTTGATTGAACTTACATATTTATCAAACTCTTTTATGTCACAATACAAAAGAACTTGATTTTTATGAAAAATGCTATGTGAGTAGTTTGTGTCATTTTTGGGTACTCCAATCACAGTTTCATTTCGAAATGTCTGTTCATCAATGCAAAACGGGTCGTCAACTTCAAGCCAGGTTGGCCGGACCCAAAATTTCATGCCAAGTTTGACAGTCCCATCTTTTAAAATTATGAATCTGAAGGCGCAAAAAGAAAACGTTCAAACTTACATTTAGACGCAACAATAATTTACACAGATAAAAATTCTGTAAACAAATAGTTAGTTTCACCTTATATCTTCATCATTCGTCAAAATCTTGAAAGTACAGTGTGGAAATCTCGAGTCATTTCTTGGCTGCAGATCGGATTCTAAAATATCGGTATGTTCTGAGAATTGGGATCCAGTACTATCAAAAACTGCTGGACTCCATGGATGAGTTACTGAAATAAAATTTCTTAATTTTAACATTCTCATGGGCTTTCAGTTCATTGTAATAGGAGTTTTACAATGTAAAGAAAACGACGATACCATTGGCACAATAGTATTTGTCCTCAGCATACACGGGTAAAATAAGCTTGTGTCCAACAGGGCAACACTTGGGTATCGTTTTCAAACTATTGTTTTTCGTAGCTGTACTGGAATTTAGTTTTCCAACAAGAATACAATATAAGAACAATAACTTGTAATTTTTAAGCCAGGTTTCTAGTTTATAAAAATTACTCATGTTTGTAGTAGTGGTTTAGTTACTATTCACTTGTTCCATAAAAATAGTACAAAATCAGTCATTTTGACGAGTTCCAGTAGTACACACAATTTAATAACAGACTGTGATGCTTATTCGAGGAAATTACAAGTCACTTGTCTTTTCCATGCAACATAATGGGTTCATTAGTAATACTAGTTAGTAAGTAAGTAGCAATAAATATGTACAATTTATGTAGTGCATTTAGCTTGTAATTGAACACTTTCTTTCTTCCAGGCAGTATAGTTTTAGTACTTTACTACAAAAGAACTAATTATCTATTGCACTGTAAATAGTTTGATAAGAGTAGTATTATTGTTTCTTGTGGTTTCACTTTTAGAGCAGTGAGTTTATGAAGCGCAGCTTTTTAATTGTGGCATTTTTATTAACACCCAACACATGGGACCAATGTGCCCAAAAAATGTAGATGCTGCTGGATTGCATCTTGCAAATCTTGTGATTTGCCCTATGTCGTTAAAAATTATTCACACATGTTCCCAGAAATTGTTTATTCAATGTAATGTATACATATAACGCACCAGTATTTTATGACCTGGCCAAAAAACTGTGCATCACGACATCAGTAATGTGTGATTATCATTGTCTGCTTATGAAATTTATTGGATCGAATTTACAGCACTTACTGATAGTAAGTAACCTTCCAACGCAAGCAGACAAATATTTATTTGTATTATTTGCATGCACACGCACGCACATGAGTTCTGAAGAATGTTAAAACTACCATCCAAAATGACCAAATTGGTGCAGTACATATGGCTAATATAAATTCGGGATTTCTTCAATTATATAATTGCTTATTATTAGCGCAAATAAAACCGCAAATTGTCCAGTTCACGAACCATGAATTATTGACGAAACGCAAAAGGTTTTACACAGGGTCCTACTTTGTTTGTACACTACGATTTTCCGTATGCTTGACTCGACTTGACGCATTCTGTAATTTGTTTTTGTTGTGGTTATCTGTACTGGACTAATGAATAGAGATGCTACAACTATACGACTGCACTAAATGTTTGTAGTTAGGTTTCCAACTTCCTGTCTCCTATCTCATGCACATGACAGTAGAACAGTTGCATGATGGACAAGAAATTCAAAATCAGTCAAAGCTAAAGTTTAGAAGCAAAACCATGAATACTCCATTAGCGTGTCAACTTATTTTCGTTGCTATGAAATTATGTTGTCTAGAGGTCATAGAAAGCTTTGATGATGCATGCTCCACACAATGAGTTTTTGCTTACTTTTCAGCTATAGACTTTTCCAAAATGGAAGCATTGAATTCCAATAGGTACTACAATGCTTTAATGGATATTCAGAAAGCTGCTCTGCTAGATATGGTAAATTAATACCGTTGGATTGAAAACTTGAGAAAGGAAATTCTTAATAACTTATTTTAATTTATCATAATTATTACTTCTTTTAAATTTGTTTTCAGGCAATTGCTTCATTAGCAGCTGCCCCCTCTATATTCTTCATTTTGAGTCTTCTACGTTTAAAACCAGTCTACAGAGACCCAACTCCGTTATCTTCCTATCACTTACATTTCGCATTCTATGATGTGGATCGCGAAGTCAGCGAATTTGAATTCAAGATTGGAACAAGAATCCAGGAAGAATGCTTTTTTGGTTATTATGACCGATTTCCCGACATATGGGCAGAAGCTCGAGTTGGTAGTGTTTGTAAGTATAAAATGTAGCTTCCCAACATTGTTAAATCATAAAATTCAATAGAAAAATTGTAAAATTTAATGTTTATTTGTTGAAGGATAGTACCATTTACATACTGTGTGATTACTGCATTAATAATTCAATTCGCTGGAGCACTGAGTTTCCTCTTATTCTTCCCATCGGTAAGAAACAATGCAAATAAATTAAAATCAAATTTGCAATTATTATTGACTACAATAATATACTTTTCCAGAGAACAACTATGATGGTAAATAAATATTTACCATATTTCTATCTGGTGGGCCAAATGCTGACAATTTCTTTAGCAGTCTTTGGCTCCTCAATTCTATGGTTCGACTCTCGCTTATGTGTTTTGGAAAATGGAGTCCAAAACTTACCAGTATTATCTCTGGTGTTCCTTGCCGTTATTTTGGTCTTGTTGTACAATAAATGGCAAAACTTCCCTCGAATTCGTCGATTTATTGAAATCAATAAAGTAGAATTGAAAAAAGGGATACGCGTTGGGGTGATTCCAAAACAGGAGATTAGGGAAACCATGCGGGAGAACATGGAATTGATTAGGCAAATGACAGAGATGACCAATCGGAATGCAGAGCTGGATATTGCACGATGCAAGGAAAAATTTAAAGAGATTGAGGAAACTGCGGAATTTGAAACTTCTCAAGTATTTGATCATCATTTGCCAGCAACAGCGATACGTTCTATGATTTTACCTTCTACAGTAAATTGGGATGAAGAAATTGCGGATGTAAGGGCGACGAAAAGTGCGGGAAATTAAAACTTTGTACAAGTTTAACGAATCGTAACCAATGTTAAATAATCTTGGTTAAAAATCTTAATATATGAATCATTAATAAACAGTTATTTATTGAATGTGTAAAGTTAATGATTTGTTTTAACAAACAGTTTTTATACCTTCAAAGTTCATCTTTGGCCCCAGAAATAATATCACCGTAAATATCTATTTTATCCCAAAATTGTAACCGCGCGCTGAATGGGTTAGAAATCATTTCAGGCGAGTCATTTATTTCCCAAAATTTCATTGTTTTAAGGTCTTTTGTTGGTTTTATTGGAGTCCAATTTTTTCCTAAAGCAGCTTTTGTCAAATCCCTAGAAGATAAAGAGAGGGAAAAAAACTCATGTAAATATTTTAAACAAGTAATGCAAAACGAAATGGAATTAGAGCATTTCACTGCATTACATTGTTTTGGCAAAAGTTGTCCACATCTTGGTATACTTTTGGGAGAAATCGCCCTCTTTGGTTCCCAGTAGGTATTCAGGGGCTCCATGAGCTTCATTGAAAATGTATTGCAAGTCATCCACATGTGCATTACCTACAAATAAAAAAATGTGAGAAGTTTTATAGATCATTTAGATTTTTTAAGCCGTTATCTTGCCCATAAAACTAGATCTTACCATAGTATTTATGCCCAGGATCTCCAAAGAGAGATTGAATCAATGAAAACTTGCCACGATAGTCAAAATAGTACAAATGCACAGAATGATCGTGAGCAGCATGTAATTGCGCACTGTTAACAACACCATGTACAAAAAATCGATCAGAAAATATATCTGTGAAATCTTTTCTCGTTTTTTCACTGATTGATTTATCCTTCAAATAGAATTCTTTGATTTTGAGTGTGATTTTGTCCATTTCATCTTTAGTTTTCGACTCTTCATAATATAACATATTGGGGAAGATATCTATCCACTCTTTATTGATTTTTTCCAACGCTTCGTTATTGTTCATTACTAAAAAGTTTAAACTTGGTCAATTAATTGAACAACTCAAGAATTATAAGGCGCTGCAGTGTAATTATTACATGCAGCAGAATAGAAAGATCCTTCATTGTCCGTGATTCCTATTGCATATGGAACCCGATTTGCGATTTTTCCTGATTGTACAAGTTTCCATGGGTCGTCAAGTACAAATATTTCATTTTTAGAGTTTTCAGGTTCTGTAGACGGACAGAACAACATACTGATCAAATCGAATTCGGGCCCATATTTCTGTATACGTGTTTAAAAATTGGCTATTCAGTTAAACTGGAAATTTTAATAAAAAAGAAACTATTTCGAAAAAAAGTCACCTTAAATTTGATTTGAGCGTGACCGATTTCTCCAACTGGTGCAGCTTTCAGACAGTTCACCATAGCTTTATTCGTGTCTGTGGGGCAGCCTGCGAATTTCGCTAATTGTTTCACCCTATCTTTTGGATTGCGTTGGAATGCCCAAGGATTTAAAACTGAGCCACTCAAAGACCAAGCGGAATGAAAAAGTCCTGAAAAGATTATTTTCTGCCTCGTTACAATATTTTATTTTCTAATTATACTCGAATGAATAAAATATTATCTTACCGGTACTCATTGGAGCTAACACATGGTAGTGAACAGAAGCACCTAGAAAATATTTAAAGGTTCTTTAGCAATATTACATAACGCCAGCGAATAATAATTTTAGTTCAACTCGCCTCCAGCACTAAGTCCAAATAAGTGGACAATATTTTTGTCGCCCCCAAAGAAATGTATATTTTTCTGGACCCATTGTAAAGCCAAGTTTTGATCTTTCAATCCAATATTTGCTGGAACAGTATCATCTCCCGTGCTCAAAAATCCTGCATTTTGTGGAAATCAAAATATGTTTGACTTTGCATGTGCCTCCTGCATCACATTTTTTCATGGAAAATACAATACCTAATGCTCCCAACCGATATTGAATGCTCACATAGACAACTTGTTCATCCATCAGATATTTTCCCTGGTAATAGCTTCCACTACCGAATTGAAAACCTCCTCCATGTACAAATACCATCACTGGGTAGGATCCCTCAACCTAAAATGTTGCATTGGATCCTATCATTATTTCTGTAGTTTTTTAAAATAAATCCCAAAGTGTGTATTCATACATTTGGAGTATAAATGTCCAATGTGAGACAGTCTTCCACCCCTTCAAAATTATTAACAAACACGTTGTGTTGAAAACATGTTGGGGCAAAATTTGTAGCATTTCGGATTCCGTGCCATCCCTCATCTAGCTTTCCAAGCTTTATGAATAAAACCAATGCATTGTATTATTTTAAATGTGTATTTTTGCTCTTTATTTGATTCGCTTTGTTTTTTCACCTCAAATCTGTCCGGAGCGGAGCCATAAGGAACACCCAAAAAAGCATAATACTCTTGGGAAGCTCGAGAAGTTTCCACATTGCCTCGTAAATGTCCGTCATTCACTTTTATCACTATTGTATTCTCATCTTTTTGCACTTGACAGAAAGTACAAGTGACAAGAAATGTTAGGACGAGCCAAGTTATATGATCTTTACCTTTTAATCCTGGTTCAGTTGACATTTTAAAATTGTTTGGCTAGTTTTAAGCCACTTGAGTTTAATATTTATACTGGAGATAATGTACACGACTTGCTTAGTTAGTAAGAAAAACGAAAACTGTCGCCTTGAACTAATGACATTGACTGAATTGAAGTGAACTTGAATATGTAAATGTGATCATGAACATATAATGTGTGGATAGGCTGGATAAGAAAGAAGAGACTGGATGCGGTACATGATGAAGAAGTAAATACCGTTTAATGGTAATTTATATCTTGATTTTGAACAGTTTTATTTTTATGCATTGCGTAGCTAAA
>Ga0210040_10008421_pt1 | contig 12249 bp, 15 predicted proteins | sample CryGeyCG12114_NA_FD_185462 | JGI IMG/M metagenome (GOLD analysis project Ga0210040, IMG submission 185462) | Groundwater microbial communities from aquifer - Crystal Geyser CG19_WC_8/21/14_NA (SPAdes) (version 2) | ecosystem: Environmental > Aquatic > Deep subsurface > Groundwater | place: USA... | reverse complement strand
TATTCCCACATGTCGCTTCAGTGCTATGGTTCAGGCCACCCAGGGCGTCATCCAGACTTGGAGAAAGGTCGTGCGTGTCGAGCCCATGCTGATTTGTCTGATCACCTCACCTCATCCGCCTCACGCGGAACTCAACGTCCTCAGCAAACTTCCCATTGGCCCCTCATCGTTCCCGGCCTGTTTCTCAATCCCAGACTTAACCTGACTCTCCAGCGTCTCCGTTCCTATCGTCCCCAACAATTCATCGTCGTAAAACTTGTGCAGCGTGCCGCCCTCGGTCCATATCCGCCGCAACGTTACCACCGTTGCAAGTGGACTGTATACCTGGTATTCCTCCTTCTCCATTTGTCTTAGCCGCTCCAAGCTTGTATATGAGACGCCCCACTTCGACTTTGTCTGCCGCTCGTATTCGGCGAGGATCTCGTTCGGTGTCGCGGTGAAAGAATGCACGATCAGCGTTGTGTTTCGTGAGAGATGAAGGTTCAACAGCGCGGCAACGACGAATTTACCGACGCTTGAAGAATCAGTAAATGCGAAATGCTTCAACTGGAGGAACTTACTCTGCCATTGCCGTGAAACTCACCAATCCCTCTCCATCACCCAACAACACGGCTCTCCGGTTCTTTACATCGAACGTCCCCACCTCAGGTTTCTTCGTCATCCGTCCAAAATATAGATCACTATAAGGTCCAGTCACCATGTATGTATACTCCAGCCTTCGCATCGTCTTCATGTGTGCGCGCACCTTCAGCTTCAGCTGATGCGGCGGCTCATGCACACTGCGTGGCCAGTACTCTATATCGGTCCCATACTCGGACGCGAAGAATCTCGTGACGCCGCACTGCTCGGACCATGTGATAAGTGGAATCTGCTTCTCAATGCCTGCACGCCCGACGCACGAGACTACGGTGTTGATGCCTCGAAGCGCGAGCTTGACCCGCGACTCATCGTCAAGACTGCCGATAAAGACTTCGATCCCATACGACTCGAGCGCGCAGATATCTTGGACCTTTTCTACCACGGTTCGTTCGGATGTCAGGATGCAAATACGGTTGAATTGGTGCGATGACTGGATGATGGATCCAGTTATATAGGTGCCAATTACGCCGGTGGCGCCGACGATGAGGATGTTTTGCTTAGGTTGGTAGGGGTGTGAGGCGCCGGCCATGCTGAGGAAGAAGGGAGGCGAAACAACACGAGACTGGGTTTCGAAAGGCCAATGCACTGGCCGGGTCTCTTGCGCGAGGCGTTGGAGGATGGCCGTGAGAGACGAAGGTAGGAAGGGTTCTTGAGCACGACGCTTGTGCACGAGTGCCGTCAAGATCACTGGTTATGAACAATATGGCGGCGACTGCTACAGCGAGTTATGTCTGTGAAGTGTACATCCGGAGTCGAGACTCGACGCTCAAAGGCGCATTTGTACGAGGAAACAAGCGACTGCAATGGTATAGAAGATTGACACGGCTTGAACGTTGGTGACGTTTGGTTCGATTGGTGTAGGTTTCTGCTCTTGAAGCGGAGATTTGGGCGTTTGAAGAGAAGCATGTGTCGGTGATTTGTATACAAGATCATGTCAATGGGGTCGAAAAAGGCTGCGGACTTGGACCGCATTGGACTGCGTCACCCTTTGCTTCTGTGGACCCCACCTCGGTTTTCGTCTACCACGATCCTGTCAGGGTAGGTGACAGTCTTACCACTACTGTACATGGCTTGGTAAGTCAAGTATCATTGTTTCGAAGGTATACATACTCGAGTATCAATGCGCCCGACAATACCGGCTTCGGATAACCGACCATAACGTAGGTCATCTCGCATACTCCGTCCACTTGGCGTGAGGCCGTACCTATCATCGCAATCATTGCCTGGGGAAGGATCCAGGGTGCACTATAACGCACGTGGACAATTTTCTAATAATACCTCCTGGAACAAGCAAGGCACAAGGCACGAAACATGCAACTTGACGTCGCTCTGTAAATCGCATCAAGTAGCTGCAAGCCATGTCTCGCACCAGGAGTCTGGTTCGTATCACACCATTTTTGAGTTACGTTCGCATGATATTCATAAAAGTAGCTCACTAGGGTAGTGAGTGAAACATCACCTCGCATAAGAGTCTAGGCGTATCTTCCGGCGCCGTCCTTGCAACTACCCTAACAAGTTGAATGTGATTTAGGCGTGGTGCCAGCGCTTTGATGCCCTAAGTTAACTTACCCACATAAGGCCGAGATTGCTTTCACCCCATTTGAGGGTGCTGCAGCAACGTGCGCGAGCATCATTACATACTCGATCAACATTAGCGTTATAATCAATTGTCCTAGAAAATGTTTCAAAATCACCTGTCTTCTGTGGTGGTAAGATCATCCCAGTCTTACTACAAGATTTTCAATCTAACATACAGTAGTAACGGTCAACATCGCCGGTTTTCAGTAGGAAACCTCTGTATATACAGCCCGGCAGCTCGGGGTTCGAGTATGTTATCTTCTGCAGCTTGTGATCACACAAGATGCTAACGGAATCAATAGTTCCCCGCAGAAGAGTATCCATTATTTTTTTGCTTTTCCAATGTCTGTCTGTGTGCATCTTAACATAGTTCCCGAGGTTGTTTTTGCACCTCCATCAAGTTGTGTGAGCGGTAGCGTATCTTGGCGGATACGAGCTAGAATACTGGTATGACTCATTTATCAAGCAAATGTCGCTTAGACAGGACACAGGAACAGATTGAGCTACAGGAATCATGATCTTCGTTCGCATCATGCTTGGTTTATGATGGTTAGGAGGTCGACTGCCTTGAATCTTACTTCCAAAGTGGTATCCTTTTCCATCCTCGCACCTCCCAAGTACGTACCCACTTCCTGACGCCAGCACATCATCCATCAATACTCCCCGTAACGATCAAATTCAGCCATGCCCCGAGCCTATATCCAGCTCTAGCAAGCTGTATCCGGGCGACCTCCCGGTGAGCCTTGTAGTAGCTGCCACTTAGATCGCCATCTTCCACAGCTCCAACCCCTCCTTTCAACACGTCGCTGCACACATATCTATTGGCTTCACTGGCCCAGATCATCGCTGTACCTTTGGTATCGTTCAAGCTCGTACCAGCTAGCCACGATGAAGAATCCCAACCATGATCGCCAGCCTCGATTGAGCTTGTCAGATTCTTCGCAAATGTCTTAGCATCTGCGCCATTGGCGAGCGTTTCCACGATCTCAGTGTCCCAAACATGGTGTAGGTTGGTGGTTTCACTACCAAAGGTAACGTTGATGGTGTTACCTCCAATGTTGATGGCTTCATCGTGCAGTGGTTGATGTAAATCACCGATAAAGTGAATGATGAATCGCATAGCATCGAGCTTTTCCGCCTTCTTTGAGCCGTCGTCCAGGAGAATCGAAGTATAGTTAACGATGGCACTAACACTGCACCCTTCCTTGCCACAGTCACGATCAAAGTCCACCGAGCACGATGATGGCGGCTTGTCGTTCGCATCGATGTAAAGGAAAGGTGCGGAGAAGGCACCTGCGCTTGTGTACCGATACGAGTCGGCCCAGGTTGACACGTTGGCTATATAGTCTGATGCTGTCGAGCCCAGTATGCTTTTGACCTCTGACTGGGTCGTGCGGGAAATGTGTGATTGTGCAATCCATGCTACAGTCTCATGACCAAGTGTGCCCCAAGCTGACACAAGATTGACGCCTGATAATTGCAGCAAAGCTACAGACAGGAATTTGAGATACATCGCGGTGAGCAGAAATAGCGAAAGTCCGTTACTCAGTGCCTGCCACGAAAGTCAGGAAGGCAGGAGTCTGGCTTGATGCGAAACAAGTATAACGCCCAGTCTGGTCAAGTATGTAAAGGTAGAAGGAAGACATGTGCGATCCCTCTAGGTATAGCTTCTTTGGCTTCACAGGATGTGGATAGTCACAAGATGGTAACGTCGTTGTGACATATCAAGGCCGACAAGCTCGTGACATTCGACCGCAATGATTGGAGAACGCTAGTTGCGTAGAAGACTGATCAATCTAATACTTCCGCTTTAATTGTCCATGGCCGACCAGTTACATGCAAAAAGTTTCAGCTTCGAAAACGTCGGCTGACACATGTATCAGACATGGCTTTTTATTGGTATGGTTATAGCTCGAATTTCCACGAGCAGGATTTGCCTTCAGAAGGTTGCGACCAGTCAAAGCCTGGTTTAGTGCCAAGACGTGCGATCGACAGGGGTCTGCGGGCAAAGGCCTGAGCCACATGCGGTACCGCCTTTCAGGTAGATGACGGTTTTCTCCATCAGCCTCGCGTCACAATATGGTTCGTGATGCTTGGACTTGTGGAAACCTAGACCCGCTTGCCTCGCTTCGCAAGCAGGTTGAGTGCACTGCCGGCGAGTATAAAGCCAGATTGGTCCTTGCTCAAAGTGTGCTTAACCGGGATGTTCAGCTTTTCACCTGAATCCTTCTTCGTCACAACTAGATTAATCTCGCCCTTGCTACCATTCTGGAGCACATCCTGGAGGCCCTCTGTATCAACGGAATCACAGGCCGAGATCTTGTCGTAATCCTCTTTGTTTTCGAAGGTCAGTGGCACGACTCCTTGTTTCTTTAGGTTTGTCTCATGGATGCGAGCGAAGCTCTTTGCGAGAATGATTTTGCCGCCAAGGTATCGTGGTTGCAGTGCTGCGTGCTCACGAGCCGAACCTTCGCCGTAGTTGTCCTCGGCTACAACAAGCCACGACTGATTCTGCGATTTCCACTTCTTTGCCAGCTCTGGAATAGAGGATCTGGAGCCATCTTCATCATATGCGACGTTAGTCTCGCCGGTTGCAGCGTTGATGGCACCAATCAGAGTGTTCTCGGCAATGTTGGGTAAGTGTCCCTTGTACTTGAGCCATGGTCAGCGGCAGAAATCGTGTCAGTCGTGCATTGACCCTTGACCTTGTACAACACTTTCAAACAATGCAGCTCATTTTCTGGGAAAGGTTCGAAAGGCTCAAGAAGAGCAAGACGGTCAGAGTCTGGATCTACCACAACCTGAACGCTCGAATCTGCCTCGGCGGAGGTAGGCAGAAAAGCAGGGTTACCAACAGAGAAACCAGATCCAGGGAGTTCAGTACCTCTTGGTGGCTCAAACCTAAAAGGTTCCCTGCCGCCAGGCATGGGTATGGTGTCTGTCATGGGATTGAAGGAAGTTGAACCAGAGAATGACATAGCGGTCACGATCTCAGGCGACGCAAGGAAATTCATGGTTCGAGCATTGCCATCGTTACGGCCTGGAAAGTTACGATTGTACGAGGTAAGAACAGCGTTGTCTTGCCCCTTCTTGACGCCATCCGTACGTTTCCATTGACCGATGCATGGTCCACAAGCATTAGCAAGGACAGTACCGCCGGCTTTTGAGAAGGTTTGCAACGTGTTACTGTCCTCAAGGGTGGCACGAACTTGTTCGCTGCCAGGAGTGATGAAGAACTCTGCCTTCGGCGTCAACCCTGCAGCTTGTGCTTGTTTGACTAGATCCTCTGCACGGGTCATGTCTTCGAACGAACTGTTGGTGCAGCTCCCAATAAGCCCTGCGCCAAAGGATTCGGGCCACTTGTTGACCTTGACTGCTTCTTTGAATTTTGACAATGGTGTAGACAAGTCTGGTGTGAAGGGACCGTTGATGTGTGGTTCTAGCGAGGACAAGTCGATGGTGATCTCCTGATCGTACTCTGCAGACATATCTGCCTTAAGGAAATTATGCTGATCGGAGCCGTATGCGATGCCTTTGATAGCGTCCACAATGCTAGCTCTGCCCGTAGCCTCGAGATACGGCACCATGCTTTCAGAGAAGGGAAAAATAGATGTTGTAGCGCCAACCTCCGCCCCCATGTTACATATCGTGGCCATACCGGTGCAGCTAAGAGTGTCCAAGCCTGGGCCGTGGTATTCAATAATTGAGCCAGTACCGCCTCTAACGGTGAGTAGTCCAGCTAGGTGCAGAATCACGTCCTTAGGCGACGTCCACCCACTGAGTTTACCCTCAAGGCGAACACCCAGGATCTTTGGTGCCTTCAGCTCCCAGGGAGCATCGACGAGGGCATCCACAGCGTCAGCACCTCCTACGCCAATAGCGATCGCTCCCAAGCCACCAGCATTCGGCGTGTGGCTGTCCGTACCCAGCATCATAAGACCTGGCGCCGAATAGTTCTCTAAGACAGTTTGGTGAATAATGCCTGCGCCCGGAGGCCAGAACTCTATTCCGTATTTCTTTCCAGCAGACTCTAGAAAGTCAAAAACCTCCTTGTTTCCAGCAATCGAGTTCGGCAGGTCCGTGTCTGCGCCTTTTTCTCCGACAATCATGTGGTCACAATGTATACTCGCTGGAACTGCGGTGGAGGGGAGGTTACAGGTCATGAACTGTAGGATGGCCATTTGGGCCGATGCGTCTTGCATCGCGACTCGGTCAGGCTTGAGCTTGAGGTTGGCAACGCCACGGATATTCTTGCCATTGTCTGTGCCAGTAAGAAGAGATTCTTCCGGGTTGTCGAGGTGTGAGTAGAGAATTTTCTCGGCCAACGTCAACTGGCGGGAGCCGAGTATGCTTCTAACATCTTCGAATCTTTTTAGAATCTTTCGGTAAGGAGGGACAGCGGCTTTGCGCCGAGGAGCTGGCTGTTGGGCGTGAGTTGCGTAACCCTTTTGGTAAGCTTGCCGCATGGAAGTACCAAGATCGAGCGGGTGTCGCACCCTGCTCGAGGCAAAGCGCTGCATAGCCGACTGCATCTTACGAAAACTTGAGGAGAGAATCAGTGAATTCAGTGGCACCGGTCGTGTCTGAAAAATGAACTTAGAGGCTGCGACTTTTCTGGATCTTGGCAGGGACGACTGCGATGGCAGTTCCTCGCCTCGGCTACGGGGTATAGATGCGGAGCATGTCCGGCCAATCATTACAACTGCATTTGGAGCCTTCCGAGCATCGGCGCAAACACGCGCTTGCTCTTTCCAGTGCATCAGTGGAGAATGAATGGCAAATAGCTTTGTCTGAGTCAAGTCAAAGCATACATGCACATGTCGAAGGAGAATTAAATGGCAGAGTATAATTAACTGAACGATCGGTAGCATTCTTGACCATTTGGTTATGAGCTTCCCACCAATTTCGTTGTATGGCGAGGCCGAGCATCAGAGTACATGCGTCGCGGAGCACGATGTCCACCGGTTCTGTTGAACCTCCAATAATGGCGCCAAAGCTCCAAGCAATGCAAGATATATCACCCTTGCCATACATTCGGCACTGAATCATTACTCGTCGTCATCCTCATCTTCCTGTTCCTCCTCAGCTGCTGTCCTAAGTTCATATGCCAGATCGTAACACTCTGCGAGCAGGTCATTGACCGCGCCTTGACCCTCTGGGATGTCCTTGCCAACCTGGAACTTGCCATCTACTCGCATGTTGTCAAGCGAGTTGAGCTTCATGCTGTAGGGATAGAGTTCTCGCGGATTCGACACGCCGCCGGACTTCTTGACCTCAATCAGGCATCGTCGAAGCGTTAGCAATTGGTTGTACACAGGGAGCAAGGCCTCCGAGACGGGTTCGGATGCGATGAGCAGCTGATAGATTAGCGCATATCCTCTGCGGATAAGATAAAGAAGCGTCTGGGAAGAATCAGTGGTAGTCAGCACTAGAAAGGTGGTCTTCGTACCCTCTGAGCATGCAAGTCTGCCGAATGACCCTCAGCGTCGAAGAAATTGCCGTCTCGTCTGGAGTCGTCTATCCTATCGAGCTTTCTCTGCCACATAAACAAATCTGTCTCGCGCAGAGACCAAGCTTGTGTCATGGTCAGTCTCTCGAGCTGGCTTCGAATTTCGATGAGCTTGTCGTATTGCTCTTGGAAATTTTCATCAATCTTGCCTTGTCTAATCTCTTGTTAGCTCATCCATTTCGAGCAATTCTTGAACGGAACTTACTTCTGTTCGACAATCTCGACGAATCTCAAGCAACGGTTGAGTAAGGGTACAACAAGATCCTGACCAGATGATGTCTCACCAGTTTCGTCTGGAAGTTGGCCGTCTTTCATGGTGAATTGAATCTGTAGTAGTTTCTCTCGAAGTTCTTCGAGGTCCTTCTGTGAATACTATGGAATGTCAGCCCTGTGTCCTTCGAAGTATAGCTGTAGTTTGTCTCACCTTGCTTCTCGTGTTCAGAGCAGCGAGGGCCCGCAATATGGAGACTAATTTCTCCCAGATCGGCGTCATCTCTACCGACAAAGTGGACAAAAAATCACGGAGCTCTTTCAGTAATCCTTGACACACCTCCATTCGGTGTTGTATTCTCGTGAGCAGATACGGTGAGTATTTTTCCCTCCCTTGTTCGAGTGAATCTTCCATATGTACCAGGGTGGTTTCCAAGCTCGCTAAATCCTTCTTACTATAGAAAGCTGCCTCTTTCAAGTGGTGGCATAATCTCGTGATATTGGAGGTCATGGAGTACAGCGCCGGCGCCTCATTGTTCCTTCCCACCGCCATGAAAAGGAGAGAGACCAGCTGTAGACAATCGTCAAGAAGGACATCGGAACGAGTCTGTATCAAGTGATCGGGTCCGCGGATATCGTTCAAAAGATGTACTTGCTCGTCGACCTCCTCATACAGCGGCAGCACGTCAGATGATTTGACATAACTGCTTTTGTCTTGCTTGAGCAGCAGGAGTTTGTCGCGGATGAAAGAGAGCCTGTCACAGATTGGCTTTTCTTGGGGCGAAAGAGGTGCTGTGGTGATAGGACTGTCGGACATGGTGGGTTTAATATGTAGGCATGGATTAATGGCTGCGATGAACAGTGAGGTCTAGGTAGTCTTTGCGTAGCAATAATCTGGTTCGTCAAGAAATTATTACTTGTCGTGTGAGATCGCGCAACACTCATTAAGCGGTTCTGGGAGTTGCGACGGTGTCAGTGGTGAGTTCGCCGCATTTTGCCGGTTAGAGGTGGGGCGAGCAATGGGGGTTATCTTTATCTAACGCGGGGTTGGCATCTGATTTGGGTGGGGGTTAGGACACCTGTAACCCCACGGTTTAATAGACAGCGAAGACTTTGTGTTACTCGAACACTCCCTGCTAACCATGACCATGCTCCAGGGAAGTAACCGAAGTAGACATCGCTTTGAGGATGAAGCAATGAAAATTGCTCGGATCATGGGTAGCATGTCCTTGTAACGACGTCCTCGAGAACGATTTATCCTGCTCTTAGAGCTGCGTTGGGATTGTAGGTTGTCAGATGATCAGACGATCCTCTGAAGAGCATCACGAAGTGGCTCACGTCGTTGAGACACAATGGGCAAAGCACTGTAAATATGATTCAGCACGATTGTAAATCAATGCAATCTCGCGAACGAAGACCATGAGCCGTGTATCACGTTCATTGTTTATCGAAGAAAACTAAAGCCAAACAGCAAAGCACAGTGCCAAAAAGCCGATGCAGAAACTCGTGTTTGCAAGGCGAGAGCCTTCTGACTTTCCTGTTTGTTCAGGTCCAGCTGTCATGGTACTCGTGCTTGTAATAGTCATAGTGCCATCCTCTCCAGTGCTCGTTGATGTGGTGGTCTGTGTTATAAGGCTGGCTGTTATCGTGCTCGTTATCGATGCAGTGTCCGACGCGGAGGCTAGTGTCGCGGTTCCGATGGTGTCGGGAAGGTCTGTTTCGTTCGTGATCATGGCACTGAGTTCTGTTGCGTTCCGGCATTCAGGGCCTTGCGTTGTGTCGCTTCCATGGGTGAAGACGACAGCTGCGCACTAGAAAGTCAGTCGTTAATTTGTTGTACAAAACGGAACCATACCTGGTACAAAGTCTGATTCATGGTCCTTTGGACTACTTGAACCAGTCCTGCCTTGCCCGCCCAATCCGCTGGAACTCTTGCTTCCGGCACACAGAAGCTGCCTTGGCCAGTCTCGTTCACCACATTCATCAGACTAGTCCATTCGTATGGTATCGTCTCGTCGATCGTCGCGCGGAATGACCACTGAGATGTGTTGCTCATGCTGGCGAGCTGAATCGGGAAGGCTCCCACTGTGAGGTTGATGCTTGGCGTGGTAAGGTTATTCATGCCACTGTCGAAGCCGCCGCATGGAGCTTGCATTTCTGTAGATGCATCTGTGCCGATGGCTGGTGGGTAGTTCAACATGAACTGAGCAACGGATGGGCCGCATGACCAAGTGAGCACAAAGAGCAACGAGAGATACATAGTGAAGTGGTTGTTGTTGAACGTGATGAGCACGCGGTAGCTCGTCTAGGGAAAGCGCCCAAAAGCTCAGTCTTGTAGTTCGAGTTTGCATTCTCGAGATTTCGCAATGCGTCATTGCATTCCACAGGTTACCTAGGTACCCGTGTACCAGATAGAAATGTAATGACGTCCTCTTCCCTGTCGAAACGCAAAGCCTTCATACGCTGCATCCAGACATAATCAAGTATTATTGCCTAGACAGGCTGCCATGGCTCACCAGAACGATGAAAGAGTAATTTGACTCCACCATGGACGGACAGATGAGCACACTCCAGCCTGGACACAATCTCGATACGCTGAATACATCAGAATAGCCATGCTTTGGCCTTCGCTAGTCTGCTCGGCTGCCACTTTGCATGGGACCGCAAGAACATCTGCAACGGGACTGACCTTGCCAGCTGAGTTCACATGCTTCGCCACCGCTTTACGGTTTGCATCAGCCCACACCATAATATCATGTGTGGCGAAAACTCCTGGTAGCAGAACAGCAAGTCGATAGATCGCAGCTGTAATCATTGCAGTGCCTGCCGTGTCGCCAAAAGCGTATTGAGCTGATTCGTGTTCGGGACCGTCGACATAGTTCTTGATGAGGTGAGAACCCGCATCTCGAGGGTAAGCCATGTGGCATCTGAGCATTGCGGATAGTATACCAACTAGGGACCGTCGTGCTGAAGCCTGGAATACTTCATAGTCGGATTTTTTGATTTTACGTTCGGAAAAGGGCTGCCACTTCAAGATTGCAGCCAGCACTCGAGTAGTACCAGCATAGACCCACGCATTGCTGGTCGTCCAAATCCAAGGATCTGTGCAACAAGCTTCGGTCGGTTCTGTAGCTATGTGACGCCAGAGGCCATGGCATTGTTCTCCACCGGACAGAGTAATCCCGCCTGCTAGTATGTCACGATAGAGCACTATCTGTTTGACACTTTCTTCTAGATAAGTTATATCCTGTGTAGCAATGCCATAGTACGCAAGGAACGGCGGGACCATGTAGACAAAATCACCCCAAGCCTGCGGTGGCTCGTCTCGGTGAGATATAGCGGAATGAGTCGAGTTGATGACGTATCTAGTACAATCGTGCAAAAGGAATTCAGCTTGTCGACGAGCTGCTTCCGTGAAGGACGGATCACTCCATCCTAAAAGTAAGGCGGGTATGCCCAGTGAAGCTGGATCGACTGAAGAACCTAAAAGATATCGGTCAGTATGGAACGGCCTTGGATCTGGCACTGGGGCCGTGATATGCGCATGATGGCGAGCATCCCCACCATCGCTTGCTCCATGAGCCTACCTTCACCGCCAATGAGCAAGTCCGTATCATTAGTCCATATCAAGGGCCGGACATATTCAAGAGCAGTCACGTTTGCACCATTGACTACTGCCGGTAGTCGACCAGCAGGAAACGGATTTTGCGCAAACACGGTGAGCTCGGGATTCCGGAGTTCGAGCAGGGCCTCAGCTAAAGTGCCGTATTCCCAGGATCTCGATGTTGCCTTGAAAGCTTCGGTGACGACGTTGTTGATATTGAAACCCGCATCCACAACAGGACTAGGTGGATGCATATGCAGTGCGTACCACAACGCCGAGGCAGCAATTGGAACGAGCACAGTAGGTGAGCGGAAGAGCGAAATATCCATGTCGATGCTGTGTCAGAGTCTAGCAGGAAAACGGTTGAAGGTACCCAGGTAAGTATGTTGTATGGCAGAGTCAAAGTGAACAGAATTAGTAAGTTAGTACGGGCGTGATGCTATGATGTGTGGTGCATATAGAGCTTGCCCATGCCCCTCCTAGAGCGGAGTACCGTTAGGTCGACCAACCGTGACAGAGACTCGGATCGGACACACGACATGGCTGGAGGTGATATCTACCTAGGTACCTACCTAGGTACCTTATGGTAGGTATTTGGCCTGGGAAACTTCCAGAGCTCGGAGGACGCCTCTTGCATGTGGTACACAAACGCATTGTGCTGTCTGTTGTAGGTGTTGTGTTTTCAGACATGATACATCATATTCGTAAG